>Ga0228535_1000468_pt1 | contig 110439 bp, 84 predicted proteins | sample SJ1metagenome_FD_168457 | JGI IMG/M metagenome (GOLD analysis project Ga0228535, IMG submission 168457) | Enriched culture of PCE-dechlorinating microbial communities from Ithaca, New York, USA - SJ1 | ecosystem: Engineered > Modeled > Simulated communities (microbial... > Unclassified | place... | reverse complement strand
AACTTAATCGGACTGCGTTTTTCTTGAATTCCTCATCGTATTTCTGTCTCTTGTTTGGCATGATATCAGCTCCTCTCGAGCATATAACCTATCTTACCAAACTGTACGAAATTCTAGCACCGACCCGGATGGCTGAGCATTCGCTAAGCGGTTGCTCAGCGGTCGTAATTGCCAATCGCTCGCCTACGGCTTGCCCATGCTTGCCTATCCTCGTCCCAGTTTCACCCCTGCAGCCTTGATTATGCTATATTAATACCCTGATAAATTTGTAAGTGTGAAGGGGGTCCTACCCATCTCTTTCGGGCCTGAACTTGTCTGGATCTGGAGCAGGGATCTGAAAAAACATATCGGGAAAAGAGTCCGGAAACTTGAGGGCGGGGACAGCTGGGTGGCTGTCTCTGTTTCGGGAAACGCGGTGCTGTTGCTTTCATGGGGCGCGCAGAACTGCGGAATAGCAGTTATCTCAGATAAAGAAAAAAAGGACCTAATTGCAAGCGCCAAGCAGGCTCCGCCGATAGTAAACGCACTTAAAAGCAACATTTCCGGAGCTGAGCTTACTGATGTCTGCCAACTGAACAGAGACAGGATCATCAGACTTACATTTACAAAGACGATCGGCGCAGGATTTTCCAATACAAGGCATCTGACACTCGAGATGATGGAACGTTACAGCAACCTGATCTTTACTGATGAAAACAACACAGTTCTTGAAACTGCAAAGCATATACATCCGGCAGATAACAGGTTCCGCTCTGTCCTGCCCGGACATCCTTACTCAATGCCGCCGGAGTTTAATGGCATTACGCTGGAGGACTGGCTGCAACATCCGTCTTCTGAAACGTTAAGATCTGTCGCCGGTTTTGGGAAAAAGCTTCTGGAAAGGCTCTCAGGGATGGAAGCCGAAAGGACAGCCCGATGCCTGAATGGTTTTTACAAAAATGAAACCGACACATCTCCCTACGCTCCGCAGATGATAAAAATTTATCTCACTGCACTGCCTGAGTTATTGGAAGGGGCATCGCCTCTGCCTGATACTACAGTCACTGATACAGGACATCTGGCCGTTCTGAGTCCGATCGCCGATGTTTCCATTAACAGAAGGCGAAAAGCCGTGACCGATCAGATCCAACGCGAAACAGTGAGACGAGAAAGGCAGACAGAAGACATTGAAAAGCTTCTTCACGAAGAGGATGCTGAAAAGTATAAAAAATATGGTGATGCCCTTGTTGCGAATTCATGGCAGATAACTTCAGGAGTCGAGGAGGCCTGTGTTACCTATTGGGACAGTGAGGGCAATGAGATCCGGGAGACAGTTCCCCTCGATCCAAGGCTCTCCGCCGCAAAAAACGCCGCATGCTATTATGCGAAGTATAAAAAAATAATCTCTGCCCGGGAGCGGGCAGTAAAGATATTGGCTAAGGTAAAAGAGGAGCTTGATGACCTTAGGGAACAGTTTGCCATAGCCATGTCCATGGATGATCCGGAATCCCTTGCCCTTGTCGAAGGGGAGCTTGGGATAAAAATAACTAAAGGTCCCAAGAACGGCAGGAAAAAAGCTGCCGTTCCACTTCCTCCGCACAAGAGATTTGATCTCGGATACGCACTGGTCTTTGCCGGACTTTCTTCCAGGGGAAACAGATACGTAACATTCAAGCTGGCCGTCTCTGACGACATTTGGTTCCACGCCCAGGGAGTACCGGGAGCCCATGTCATATTAAGATTCACATCAACTCCTGCAGAAGAAGAAAAAGACGAGGCCATTAAATTCTGTGCCTCCATTGCCGCCAAATACAGCAGGAACGGCAATAGCCCCGGCCAAAGAGTAGATTATACCCTCAGAAAATTCGTAAGCCCGATTAAGGGTGGAGAGGCCAATGTGACGTATAGGAATTTTAAGAGCATAGCTGCCGGTAATTGGGATTTATAGCAGCGCTAACTTAGCAAAGCTTGCGGAGCCTTCCTTCGACGTATGCCCTATACGCCTTCGGAAGGCTCCGCTGCGCGTTGCGTCGTTATCACTTGCTCTAAATCCCAATTACGATATTGATGACTATCGTAAAACCTGAATGATTGCGGCGATGACTTAACAACATGCGATACTCCATCACCTCAACGTATTGACATACGCGTTCGAAGCATCACAAGTTACGTCGTCATCACTCACGATTTGCCCCAATTGTGGTTTTGGAGAGGTTATCGCTAAAACCGAAAAAATACTTTGGTGAAGTGCGGCATGGAGATGCCGCAGAAAATTTGCAGCCTCGCGGCTGTAATGAATTGGCGAAAAGAGTCATTGCTCTTCCGAGATCCTTCTGCATTCGATGTAAAATTTCTTTTCATCCGCATGTCCTATCGAGAAGGTCTTTCTGGGCAGTACTCCGCCGGCAGCTATGCCGGGGAAAAGGCTTGATTTGTCTATCGATTTCAGCAGGATACCTGTCGCTTTTTTCTTCTTTACCAGATCCTTCACATGTTTGTCGCCGTGAATGTAGTCGAGTTTTTCGGGGTCGTTTTTAGTAAGTTCATCAAGAAATCGCTGGATGACATCGACGGGAAGCCTTCCGTCAAGGCCGCCGATAGAAAGTGCTGCCTTTTCCCCGGTGGGACCGACAAATGTGACGTCGTCGCCCACCTCAGCGGTCAGGCCATTTTCCTTAACGTATTTATGAAAGGCTTCAAGCACCTTCGTGTAGTCATGATCTTCGACTACTCGGTGGATAGGTTCGAAGTTTAGTGCATCGTCATGTAGGTTAATGACCTCGACCAGGGAGAACCTGGCTGGATGGGATCCCTTTTTGTTTTCGCTCAGATCAGCTTTGATATTCTCCCAGCATGTCTTTGCCGTTGCAAGAGAGTGGTTGCCGTCACCGGCAGCTAGGAAGAAACTGCTGCTTTCGGCCTGCATTTGGGATATAAGCATCATATGTGACTTTGCCCTTTCTCCTTCTATCGCATAACCCTTTACGTTGCCGCCGCCAAGCATCAGGTCAAAGTCGTACAGTCTTCTCAGGTCAGCTTTTTGAGCCGCCAGAGGCTCGATAAGCCTTTTACAGGGATCGTCGATGAGGAGCAAGACGTGGGGACATTCAAGTACAGCGTTCTCCCTTATCCTGACTCTCGGAGGGATCCTGGAGAGTACCGTTCCCTCCGTAGCTCTGATAAGTTTATTTGAGCCGGGGTGAAAATCATACTCCTCAAGGTCTATCACTCCGATAAGCCCGGTCCTTGTCCCGTGTTCCACCTCGCGTTCAACGAGGATAAAGCCGTTGGATACCGCTTGGTTCACTATTCCGTTTTTTAAATACTCTTTCATTGATGCGCATATATTCTCGATCCTGCCGTTCTCTTTTCCGAGGCAGACCTCGGGGAATACGATGTTAAGGGCAGATGCTGATGTACCGACGACCTCCCTGACCTTTTCCCAGTATTCAGGCTGGCTAGTGTACTGGTCACATGCGATAACAGCCCACTTCTCCATCTCTATTTTTTCATTCGGCAGCAATATGTCAGCAGGCATAAAACAAGGTTCCATATGAATTTCCCCTTTGCAGTGCTGTTAATTTAGCACAGTGTAATTTATGGAGTTTAGGTGAGTATTATACTACGTAAATGCGGGCAAGCGATCGCAAGCTGTAGGCAAGCAATGAACGAGCAGTTGCTAAGAGCGGAGAAGGGCGGCTCAAAGATATCGCGAGAAGTGACGGCCTTGCAAATACTGCCCTGTATGATCCCGACACTAAAGCGGAGGTTCTTTCACCCACTCGTAACTGATGATCCGAATGCCGTCCACGTTCTCTGCACTCTCGATGGCAAGGATGCCTCCTCCCGAGATCTGAAAGTAGCCCGGGATATCATCGGTGCTGATCAACTTCCGCGTTAGAATTTCAGTGGCATCGGCATCGGTGATTTCCAATACTATTTCCTTTGTGTCAGGAAGATCTCCCGCGTACTGCACAAGGACCGCGTTGGTCCCAACGTCAGCGGTTATCGTAGTCTGGAATCCTATAAACTGATACTCACTCTCGGTTAGCTCTTCCGTCCACCTTTCTCCCGTCCCGGCGGGGCCGGTCGAGTGAACGAGCCATGCGAGTGAAGAGGTGACAGGTTCGTATATAAGGCCTGCGGCAAGGCTGCCGTTACCGGTCTTTTCAGCGGAGGACCTTACTGTCACGGTGTTTGGGGCTGCGGAATAGGTTTCTATGCCGTTGTCGTCCGTTTCGGTATTCTGAAGTTCGCATCTGCCTGTAAAATCAATATAAAAATGGGATCCGTCAGGTCCCGCTATCCTCGCTGAAAGCGGAGCGTCAATAACCATGATCATGTGCTCACGAAAGTCGCCGCCCTTAAATATAAAATCCATCGGAACCGCCTTTTCAAACGCATATGACGGAGAAGCTGCAAATATTATTATTGCTGTAAGGAGCGAGAGTATTTTCTTCATCTTGTCAGTTTATCATATCAAAAGAGCGAGTTACAGGGCAAACCGCTTATTTCATATGGTCCAGTCAGACTTTGGAACGGATCCGAACGTTCTGCTGTGCATGAAAAAAGGCGCCCGGAAAGTACCGGGCGCCATGAAGCATATTTGAAAAAATTACTTTTCGAGCAATTTTGTCAAAAGCATTGTGAACTTCCTGCCGTCCTCTACGGGTTCGCCTTCGCAGATCGACGCAAGACCCATCAGGACATTTGCCCACTCTGCGACGTCTGCATTTCCTTTTTCAGTCTCAGCGGCTATTTTTTTTATGAGCGGGTGTGCCGGGTTCACCTCAAGTACCTTCTTTTCCTCTGGGACCTCCTGTCCCATGCTGCGGAAGAAATTTCTCATCTGGGGAGAGATGGGTTCGCCCTTCTGGACGAAACATGCAGGGGAGTCTACAAGCCTTGTGGATATCTTAACATCTTCGACCATGTCGGTCAGTGATTCTTTCAGTTTTGAGACAAACCCCGTCTTTTCAAGTTCTTCCCTGCCCTCTGTGCTGTCGAATCCGCTTCCCTCCGGAAGGGCAATATCTTCCTGAGAAACGGATACGAACTCATAGTCTCCGAACTTCCTTGCATGGTTTACCCATATCTCGTCAACTGCATCTCCCAACAGGAGGACTTCTATGTTTTTCTTTTTAAATCCTTCGATCTTTGGTGATATCTCAAGATTTTTGACAGGGCCCCCGGTGATGTAGTAAATATTTTTCTGCCCGTCAGACATCCTTGAAACATATTCCTCCAGAGTGGTCTTTTCGCCTCCGGAACTGTCAAGGAGGCATAGTTTCATTATCTGCTCGCGGTTCTTTGTATCGGAAATTATTCCTTCCTTGAGGACCATCCCAAACATCTGCCAGAATTTTTTAAACTCCTCGGGGCGGTCTGTTTTCATTTTTTTAAGCGCGTCAAGCACTTTACGTGTAATGTTGTTTTTTATCATGGCGGTCTGCCTGTCCTGCTGGAGTATCTCGCGTGAAATATTGAGCGACAGGTCTTCTGAATCGACGACTCCCTTGATAAACCGAAGATATTCGGGAATCAGCTCGCTGCAGTCGTTCATTATGAATACGCGGCGTATGTAGAGCTGTACCCCATGTTTGCCGTCCTGGAAAAACAGGTCGACCGGGGGACGGGAGGGGATATAGAGCAGAGCGCGAAATTCACTTGAGCCTTCTGCCTTGTAGCTGATGCGTTCGATCGGGTCTTCCCAGTCGTGTGTCAGGTGGCGGTAGAATTCTCTGTACTCATCGTCGCCGACTTCGCTCTCCGGTCTTGTCCAAAGGGCCTTCATCGAATTGACGGGCTCTTCCTTCTCTTTATCCGTCTTTGACCTGTCTTCAAGGTAGATCGGATAGGTAACGAAGTCTGAGTACTGTTTTATTATGCTTCTGAGTGTCCACTCTGAGAGGTAATCTTTTGACGATTCGTCGTCCTTGTCCCTCTCCTTTATGTGGAGGGTAACGGATGTGCCGTTTGTATCACGGTCAGCTTCACTAATGGTATATGTGCCTTCACCTTCCGATTCCCATGTCCAGCTTTTGTCTGAGCCTGCTTTTTTTGTTTCGACGGTGACTTTGTCTGCTGCGATGAAACTGGAATAAAATCCTACGCCGAACTGACCGATCAGATCGCTGTTCTTTGAGGAGGCTGCCTCCTGCATTGCCTTGATAAATTCCTTTGTACCGCTCCTCGCGATAGTGCCGAGGTATGATACAAGTTCATCCCTATCCATCCCGATGCCGTTGTCGCTGACGGTAAGCGTCATAGCCTTCCCGTCTATAACTACCCTGATCTCGCCTTCTTTTGCCGGATCGGTAAGCTCGGTTTTGCTCAGGCTCGCAATCCTCAGCTTGTCGAGCGCGTCAGAGGCGTTCGATATAAGTTCCCTAAGAAAAATATCCGGGTTGGAGTAGACGGAGTTGATCATCAGCTCCAGGACCTGTCTTGCTTCGCTTTGGAATTCATGCTTCTCGATATTCTGTGACATTCGAAATCCTCCTGCTCTTATCATTGATTTAAAATCTGATCCCGGGGCGACAACTCCATGTCAGCTGCAGCCCCGGAAATCAACTTATCAAAAATTGGATCACTCTACATGTATCACCAGGTCGTTCCCCTGGTTCTCGACCCTTATCACCGAACCTTCCTCAGCTTCTCCGCTTATTATAAGGCGGGCGATCTGAGTCTCAAGTCTTTTTTGCAGATATCTTTTCAGCGGCCTTGCTCCGTAAACAGGGTCGTAGCCGTTTTTGGCGGCGATATTTAGTGCTTCGGGAGTCACTTCAAGGGTTATGTTCCTTTCCTTTAGCCTTTCCTCAAGCTGTTTCAGCAGTAGCTTCACGATCTCTGTGATTTCTTCCATCCGCAGTGGTTTGAAAAATATTATCTCGTCGACTCTGTTTAGGAATTCCGGCCTGAACTTACTCCTTAGGGCAGACATGACCTCTGCCTTCGTTGCCTCGGATATATCCCCGGTCGAGGCGTCCATCCCGCTGATAAGGTCCTGCGCACCTATGTTGCTTGTCATTATGATCACGCAGTTCTTGAAATTCACGGTCCTGCCGTGGCTGTCCGTCGCGCGGCCGTCGTCAAGTATCTGAAGAAGGATGTTGAAGACATCAGGATGCGCCTTTTCGATCTCGTCGAAAAGCACGACTGAATATGGGTGTCTCCTGACAGCTTCGGTCAGCTGGCCTCCCTCATCATAACCGACATACCCGGGAGGAGCGCCGACCAGCCTTGAGACAGAGTGCTTCTCCATGTATTCCGACATGTCGATCCTTACCATATTTTCTTCAGAGTCAAAAAGCGTTTCTGCCAGCGCCCTTGCAAGTTCTGTCTTTCCAACCCCCGTAGGGCCAAGGAATATGAAGGAACCGATTGGCCTTTTGGGGTCCTTGATGCCTGAACGCGCCCTTAAAACGGCGTCCGCTACAAGTTCTACAGCCTCGTTCTGGCCAATGACCCTCCGATGAAGCTCGTCGTCAAGGTGCAGAAGCTTTTCAATTTCACCCTCCATCAGCTTTGTTACCGGTATTCCGGTCCATTTGGCAATTATTTCTGCTATCTCGCCGCCCGTGACCTCTTCCCTGAGCAGGCGCGACCCGCCGGAAGCAATGGCCTTCTCCTCTTCCTCTATCTTTTTTTCAAGTCCGGGAAGGGTGCCGTGGCGCAGCTGCGCGGCCCTGTTAAGGTCATATTCCCTCTCCGCCTTCTCGATCTCGCGCCTTACCTTTTCGATCTCTTCACGCAGGCTCCTGACCTTCGAAATATTTGCCTTCTCTGTCTCGTACTGTGCCCTTAGGGTATTCGCCTTCTCCTTGAGGTCGGCTAGCTCTTTCTGAAGGGCTTCAAGCCGGTCCCTGCTCGCCTTGTCCTTCTCGTTTTTCAGTGCCGCTTCCTCTATCTCAAGCTGCATAACCCGGCGGGAGACGTCGTCCAGTTCAGCCGGCATGGAGTCGATGTCAGTCCTGATCATGGCGCATGCTTCATCTACAAGGTCTATGGCCTTATCCGGAAGGAACCTGTCCGATATGTAGCGGTTGGAAAGTATAGCCGCGGCAACCAGCGCGTTGTCCTGTATTCTTACCCCATGATGCAGCTGGAAGCGTTCCTTAAGGCCCCTGAGTATAGATATGGTGTCCTCAACGTCTGGAGCCTCTACCAGTACAGGCTGGAACCTTCTTTCAAGCGCAGCGTCCTTCTCGATGTAGTTCCTGTACTCTTCGAGCGTGGTCGCTCCTATGCAGTGCAGCTCTCCTCTTGCCAGCATGGGTTTCAGCATGTTGCCGGCATCGATCGCGCCCTCTGCTTTCCCTGCTCCGACAATGGTATGGAGCTCGTCAATGAAGAGGATGACCTGTCCCTCGCTCTTCTTGACTTCATTAAGCACTGCCTTGAGCCTCTCTTCGAATTCACCCCTGTATTTGGCACCGGCAAGAAGCGATCCCATGTCGAGCGCGAAGATGGATCTGTCCTTCAGCCCTTCGGGTACGTCGCCTCTGTTGATCCTCATTGCCAATCCTTCAACTATCGCTGTCTTACCGACTCCTGGTTCTCCAATAAGCACAGGGTTGTTCTTTGTCTTGCGACTCAGTATCCTTATTACTCGTCTTATTTCTTCGTCACGGCCGATTACAGGGTCGAGCCTGTTCTCGCGAGCGGCCCTGACCAGATCCCTGCCGTATTTTTCAAGCACTTCGTAAGTGTCCTCAGGGTTGTCCGTAGTCACCCTTTGGTTGCCGCGGACATCGCACAGGGTCTTAAGGAAATTGTCCCTGTTCAGTCCGAAGGCTGAGAATACCTTTACCGATGGTGCAGAGGTGCCTTCCGACAGCATCGCAAGGAAAATATGCTCAACGGACACGTAATCGTCTTTAAGTGCGTCAGCCTCGTCTCCCGCCTTCACGATGAGCTGTGAAAGCCTCTGGGATACGAATATCTTTCCGGCTTCCTGTCCTGCGCCCGAAACACGGGGTCTTTTGCGGAGATCTATCTCAAGGGCGTTTATGATATTTTCTGCCGGCAGCCCCATCCTGGTGATAAGCTTTGGTATAAGTCCGTTTTCCTGGCTTATCAGCGCAAGCGCCAAATGTTCGACATCGACCTCCTGATGCCCATGCTTTATGGCGATGTTCTGAGCCTCATAAAATGCTTCCTGTGATTTCTGTGTAAGTTTATTCATATTCATTGCAATTCCTCCAATGTCCAAATTAATTAACTATTGTTGACCAATCTCTAATATTATATAGGTCAAACAAAATCAAACAATCCTCCTTTGAGGAATCTGCGGCGGGTTACATACAAATATTATCAATTTTAGCCGTATTACTGTAATAATTTCTTATAATCTTTTGATTTCTAAGAATGTACACAAGGTTCAAAATAATCTCTGATATTTCAGCAAAATTGGCTGTATGTGGAAAATATTTAGTCAAATGTGCTTGACAAGTGGCTCAGATAAGTTTAAAGTTGCAGGGTCGGATAAGTTCCGATTACAATATTTCCTGTTGGGAGGCAACACATTGAAAAGCAACGGTACAGTAAAATGGTTCAACGCAACTAAGGGTTATGGTTTTATCACCACAGATGAAGGCAACGATGTCTTTGTACATTTCAGCGCCATCCAGGGCGACGGATTCAAAACCCTTGATGAAGGTCAGAAGGTATCCTTCGAGATCACACAGGGCAGCAAAGGTCCCCAGGCTTCTGACGTCGAGAAGATCTAGCTTAGGCTAGCCAGCATATTTCTTTATTAATAAGGAAATAAACTATTGAAGGAAGACAGCGAGGAGACTCGTTGTCTTCCTTTTTAAATCGTTTTTGAAAGTTAAAGATAAGCTTTCTGTTGAGAATCAAAAACTGCTGCTTTAACTTGAAAACCGACGCCAGTTGTCTCCTCTTAAAATTCGACCTGCTCTTTTCGATATTTCTTTTTCTTTGTAATTTATGTAAATTGCCTCTTGCCTAAAACACATGATTTCGTCTATTGTTGACTGGTATTTTGAACCCAAGCTATGCAGATTTTGTATTTTTCGAGGAGGCTGCAGCATGTCCCTTATTAAAGATAAAAAACTCCCTGTTGCAAAATTGAGACGGACTGCCGATATCGGATCATTGGGTTTCAGGACGACCAAATCCCTTCCGAAGCTGGAGGCACTGGTAGGACAGGAAAGGGCTGTCCATGCTGTAAGTTTTGGCCTGTCCGTACAGAGCAAGGGCTATAACATCTTCATGGTCGGGGAGCCCGGGAGCGGAAGGACCACATACGCTATGCAGGAGCTTACCCGCTGCGCGTCGACAATGCCAGCACCTGACGACTGGGTCTATGTATATAACTTTGACGAGCCCGGAACTCCGCTTGCAGTAAGGCTTCCTGCCGGTAAAGGCAAGGAACTTTCAAAGGATGCCGAGAATGCGGTCGAGGATCTTAAGTCTGTCCTGGCAAAGGCATTTGACAACAATGAATTTGAAGACAACAAGGCCCAACTGGTTAAGTCATTCCAGGAAGAGGTCAACAAGTATATGGAAGAACTCCGCAAATGGGCGGAGGAGAAGCGCTTCGCGATAAAGCGCACCCCTCAGGGCTTTGTCAACCTGCCCATGATATTTGCGCCTCCCGTAATAGATGCCGATGAAAAGTCAGTCAAGGCGGAAAACGAGGCTGAGCAGGCAGAAAAGGCTGAGGCGAAAAATACCGAACCCGTTTTGAGGGAGATGCAGCAGGAAGAGTTTGAAAACCTCTCGGAAGAAGAGCAGGAAAAGCTCCAGAAAGCCTCAGAGGAGATATCCCAGAAAACGCTCGAGACATTGAGGTCCATCAGGGAGAGGGAGAAGGACCTCAAAGAGAAGATCAAAGAACTCGAAGGTCAGATATGCAGAAATGCGATAGGCCCCATCCTCTCTGAACTCAGGGCGAAATATGCCCCGAACAAAAAGCTTGAGGAATGGTTCGACGACTTCACGGAAGACATTGTCGCAAACTTCAACGCCTTTCTCGCGGCAGCCCGCGACGAAGCAGCGGACGTGGACTTCAGCCGTTACGAGGTAAATTCATTTGTCTCAAACAATCCGAACGAGGGTGCTCCTGTAATAAGGGAAACAAATCCTGTCTATTACAACCTGGTCGGAAAGGTAGAGTACGAAAGCCGCCAGGGAAACCTTTATACCGATTTCAGAAGGATCACCCCTGGAGCAATGCACAGGGCAAACGGAGGTTTTCTCCTGCTGGAGGCGGAAGAGCTCCTGAGGCAGTTCATGTCATGGGACGCATTGAAAAGGGTGCTTCGCTGCAGGGAACTCCTGATCGAAAACCTCGGAGAGCAGCTGGGGTATATACCTGTTTCATCGCTCAGGCCGGAAGCTATCCCGATCGACATGAAGGTAGTTGTCGTAGGCACGCCGTACCTCTACTACCTGCTGAATATCTATGATCCCGAGTTTCAGAAGATATTCAAGATAAAGGCTGACTTCGATACAGACATGCCGAGGACGCAGGAATCCGAAATGCAGGTCGCCCGTTTCATTGCAGGGTTTGTTGAACACGAAGGCAAGCTGAATTTTACTGTCCAGGCAGTGGGGGAGGTCATTGAATGGGCGTCCCGGCTGGTCGAAAATCAAAACAAGATCTGTACACAGTTTAACAAGATCGCAGAAATTCTTGTTGAAGCTACGGCCTGGGCGAGGATGGAAGCCAAAAAACAGGTAGGCCTGACTCATGTAATAAAGGCGATCGATGAAAAGACATTCCGCTCCAACCTTCTTGAGGAGAAGATCCGCGAAGGCTTCAGTGACGGTGTTATCAGGATAGATACTGCAGGATCAGCCGTCGGACAGATAAACGGCCTTACAGTCGCCCAACTAGTGGACCACAGCTTCGGTTCCCCTGTCAGGATAACCGCAAACGTATACATGGGTCAGGAGGGAATAGTCAACATAGAGCGTGAGGTAAACATGACCGGCCCCATACACAACAAGGGCCTTCTCATCCTCTCAAGCTATCTCGGCCGCAAATACGCGCAGCATTTCCCGCTTTCGATGACGGCACGGATCGCCTTTGAACAGACTTACGGAGGAGTTGAGGGAGACAGCGCATCCTCTACAGAACTTTACTGCATGCTTTCTGCGCTCTCCGGAATACCGCTGAAGCAGAGCATCGCAGTAACCGGATCTGTCGACCAGTTCGGCAACATACAGCCCATAGGCGGCGTAAACGAAAAGATAGAGGGGTTCTTCAGCTACTGCAAAGTTTCAGGTCTGACAGGCGAACAGGGGGTCATGATCCCGCACCAGAACGAACAACACCTCATGCTCAGCCACGAGGTCCTTGAAGCCGTCAGGAAGGGTAAATTCCATATATGGAGCGTCAGTACCATAGATGAGGGCATAGAGATACTGACAGACGTCAGTGCCGGAGTTCCTGATGAAAAGGGCGAATATCCTGAGGAGAGCATACACGGAAGGGCAAAGGCATGCCTGGAAGCCTGGATCGAGCGTTCCTTTAGACACAAGAAGAAGATGCAGGACAAGGTCGATCCTCCTGAAGATAAGAAAAAATCAAAAGGTAAGAAGAAGGGCAAAATATTTGAGGAGCCCGGTAAGTGAAGAGACCTCTCCATGCCAGGGAGATCCTCGATGCCTTTGAAAGGCACTGGGGCAATGAGGGAAGGCCTTCTCCGGAGCTGAAGCACGATGACCCGCTTGACGGACTAATGCTGACACTGCTCTCCCAGAATACAAACGACAGGAACCGGGACAAGGCTTTTGAAAAACTCAAAGCCGAATATCCACGGTGGGAAATGGCCGCAGAGGCCCCCGCCGAACGTATAGTCGACCTCATCAGGGTAGCCGGTCTGGGGGATACTAAAGCAGCGAGGATGAAGCAGATCCTTGCGATACTCAGGGATAAATTCGGGAGTTATTCGATCGGCGAGCTAAAAAACTGGGATGCGGCCAAAGCAAGGGAATTTCTTGTATCGCTCCCCGGAGTTGGCGTCAAGACAGCGGCATGTGTCCTGGTATTCGATCTTGGCGTCCCTGCCTTTCCCGTAGACACTCATGTGGCAAGGATAAGCCGAAGGCTGGGGTGGGCACCGGAAAAGATGGCTCCGGACAAGATACAGGAATATCTTGAGAGTACGCTCCCCAGGGAACGCTTTAGAGGAGCTCATCTAAACATGATCGAGCATGGCAGGGGCATCTGTTCGGCGAGAAAACCGGACTGCGACAAATGTTACGCAAAAAATTGGTGTCAGTTCTCAAAAAGTCTTGACGGATGAGCATTTGTTGGTATAATACTTCCTGTTTGCCGGGATGGCGGAATGGTAGACGCACGGGACTTAAAATCCTGCGAACGCAAGTTCGTGCGGGTTCGAATCCCGCTCTCGGCACCATTAACGCAACAACTGAAAATCGCGGGGTGGAGCAGTACGGAAGCTCGTCGGGCTCATAACCCGAAGGTCGCAGGTTCAAATCCTGCCCCCGCAACCAGACTAAAGGTTCAGGATTTTAATGTCCTGACATAAGCAGGGGTCAGCAGAAAGTGCTGACCCCTATTTTATTCAGGTCTGGACAAAGAAAAATCAACTTCCACTCTCAGGCCGATACGGTCAATCCCTTCAAAAACCCTCTGTAGCTGTATTGTCAACCACTATGCCCTATTAACCCTGTTTAATACTGGTTTTTCGTGGCTTGTTATACTAAAACTAAAGCTAACATTTAAATAATATATCTAAAGAACGTAAGGTTAAAATGGTGTTTTTGGTAAGTATTATAATTATGTAACCATCGCAAATTGGCAACAATTGGCAACAGAGTTACGGGAATCCAACTGATGCCAGCAATTGACAACAAAAAGTGATCATTATCGGATGATATTGGCCGTTTTATAAAAAACACTTGGCAATATCCGTTTCAAGAACGAAAAAATTGGCAACAGATATTCGTTTCCGAGGGCGAATTTGGCAACAGTATCAGCGAAATTGGCAACAAAACGAACGCTGTGGCACTTAAATGCCATTCTTTGGCAACCAGATGACATGAATTTGGCAACAAACAGTATCGATTGGCAGCAAACGAGCTAGGTCCCATGCGAGATATGATACTGGCTCAAGACAAAAAATAATGTTGTCGCAACATCGGGATGCTTCTGCTGAAGCGGGTTCAAGGGTTATCGAAAAAAAGGGGGGAGCTTATGGCTAGTTTTATGAGGTAAGAATACCAAGGTGAAAGGCAAAAGGAAAAGGAGATCCGGGGGGTGTTTTTCGGTTGCTACATGCGGAACCAAATCCGGTTCTTCCTTAGGAGAAGCAGAAAAGGAGGAAATAACTATGACTCTGACTGAAGAAATCATCAATAGGCATCCTAAAGGAACGAGGAAGGTCTATTCCGACCGAAACGGTCTTTATCTCGACATAAAGACCAGTGGTACAGCCTCCTGGATGTTAAGAAAAATGGTCGATGGAAAGAGGAACGCAGTAATTTTGGGCTATTATCCTGAAATGGGCATTGATGAAGCGAGAAGAATTGCCTCTGTTGAGGCAATGCATCTGGGAATTGAAGTAAAAAAACAAAATTTGCCAATGGGCAGTTCAAAACGGGCAGGTAAAATATTGGATAGTTCAGCGATGGCAGTGGGAACATCAAGGGCTAATAGGGAAGCTGATATGCCTCAGACAAGAACTCTGTCATCAGATAAGAAAAGGAAGCTGACCTTTGCCGAGGTCTACTTTGAATATATGAAACTGAAGATGGAACCGGTACTATCCAAGACATACTGTGAAAGCGTCCATTCCAGGGCCGTAACATATCTTCTTCCTGCAATAGGTGAGGATTACCTTGAAGATATTACATCCCCAAAGATACTCGATGCCGTTAGAAAAATAGAAACACTTGGTAAGAAAGATACGGCAAAAAGAGTCCTAGGGATTGCTTATGCAGTATTCAAGTACGCCAAGGCATGCTGGTACTTTACAGGACAAAACCCGGCGGCTGATCTCTCTGACGCCCTTTCCGCTCGCCCAGTAAAGAGGATGGCCAGCCTGACTGTTCCATCCGACATAGGAAGGCTCCTTTATGCTGCCTCTAATTATGAGTCGTTCTATTTAAGGCATGCGATAAGGATACAGGCAAACACATTCGTTAGGGCCTCTGAGCTCAGGTTTGCACAGTGGAGCGAGATCAACTTCGTCAAAAGGGAGTGGAAAATATCGGCGGAGAGGATGAAGATGTCGAGCCCCCATATAGTCCCGATGTCCACACAGGTAATAGAAAGCTTCAGGGCGCTTAAGGATATTACGGGCGGAACAATACACGTATTCCGAAGCACTAGGAAATCCAACGAAGACGTTCCCTTCAGCGAAGCCGCTGTGCTGGTAGCCATGAAAACCTGTCTGAAGACGATAGGGCTGCCGGAGAACGCGATGGTGGGGCACGGATGGCGTTCAGTTGCCTCCACGATCCTTAATGAATCGGGAAAATTTTCGTCCGATGCAATAGAGAGACAGCTTGCCCACATGGAGAGAAACAAGACGAGGGCTACATATAACTATGCCCAGTACATACCGGAGCGCATAGAGATGATGCAGTGGTATTCGAATCACCTGGATTCTCTTGAAACACGCGAAAGAGAAAGAAGCAGCGCAGCCCGTGATTACCTCTTCTATAGGTTTGCAGACAAGAGGAAGGAAAAGTAATAATTATAAATTTTTTGGGTTATTTTCGTTTTGGGGGTTGTTTAAGTATTTTTGTTTTTTTTATAATGAGAGGAGATGATACATAGGAGGAATTATTGTGGAGAAGCAAAAAGCGCGCTACGAAACTAAGGTGGAGTTGACCGACTCCTTAATCAAAGGAACCATTGCCAAAGATGGTCTCGTTCGTATGTCCGATACCACAAAAGGGTTATTTGTAATAATTTACCCTTCCGGTGTTATTACTTGGTGCGTGAGAAAAGGCGTTAACGGCAATAAGCTGACTCTCACGCTAGGGAAGTTTGATCAGGGTTATACGACAGATATGGCCAGGGAGGCAGTACGTCAGGTAGATGATTACATAAGTACGGGAAAAGAGATCACGGCCCCCACGATGATCTCCCGGGATGATCTCTGCAAGTTAAATCCGGCCGGACTGCCCCCCATATTCACCTTTAAGGATCTTTACTGCGAATGGCTCAACAGCGATGATGCCAAATCACTTGACTCAAAGTACCTGGGAAGAGTGGAAAACCAGATAAAGACTCATATCCTTCCTTATTTGGGCGAAACAGAGGCTACGAATATAAAGTCTGAAATGATCATGGATGCGGCAAAAAAGCTGGAGGAAAAGGGAAATGTTGAGACAGCTCATCGTGTTGTAGGACTGTGCAGCCGAATCTTCAAGTACGGAGTATCACAGAAAAAAATCAAGACAGATCCTGCCGACAGTTTGAAAGGGACACTGGTCGCTTCAAAAAGAAAGAGTATGCCTTCAATACAAGCTTCAAACGAAAACAGGATAGGTGAGCTAATATATAAGGCCAGAAACAGCAAAGAGCCATATGCGAATATGCTTCTGATGCTGGCATATACTTTTGTCAGGCCGGGAGAGCTCAGGATGGCTGAATGGGGTGAGTTTGACCTCAACAAGGGACTTTGGAGTATACCGGCAGAGCGTATGAGAATGTCCCAGCCTCATATTGTTCCCCTGTCAAGCCAAGCGATAGCGATTCTTAACGAGCTAAACAAGGGAAAAGTATCAAAATATGTTTTTCCTCTTGGGAGCAACCCCGCAAGCGGACGGCCCGCCGATGCCAACGCTATCCTAGAATTGCTTCCCAAGCTTGGATTTGACAAGGAAGAAATGAGCGCCATTGGTTTCAGGACGCTCGCAAAAAGTATCTTTGAGTCATCCGACCAGTCTAGTTCTGCTCTAATAGAAAAACAGTTTCCACACAACGCAGGGAACAGGACCTCATCATCTGTATCCAATAATCTTGAATATATAAAAGAAAGAAAGGCTATGGTTCAGTGGTACGCTGACAAACTGGACAGCTTTGAGAAAGGGTACGCACAAAAGCTCGGAACATCTCGGGGGATAGGGATTGCAGGTAAGTAAAAGCAAAGAGGCTTAAATCATCAGGTAACCTGTACGCAACGATCATGGTATGCTCAATATTAAGACGGGAGATATAAGGGGGGCTTTCAAGCCCCCCGTTTACACTAAATCCGTTACAGCTGCATATCTTTCTTATCGTTGCATATTTGTGAAAAGATATTATCCTGATAATACTGTTTTAACGGAGCCGGAGGTTGCCCTTCTGGTATCCTTCCGTGTTTATGAATTCCGGGAAATGTCAATATTCCCCTTGTCTTATTGGTCGCTTAAAGCTAGTATTATTCTTAAGATATTCTAATCATTGCGTTAAACAACACATCTAGAAGAATGGCTCACGAAAGGAGCTGATGATCTTTGCTCGATTTGGTGTTTGCGCTTTCCGGCAACAAAATCCCCGCAGACCACGGATATTTTCTGCATTCCGCCCTCTGTGGCATCTTCCCTTCCCTCCACAACATAAAACAACGTGGTAACACAGGTGTTCACCCGATTTCCGGTATTCCCTGCGGCAACAGGATGCTGGCCATGGACAGCCGGAGTATGCTGATTCTGAGGGTTCCGGCCGATAATGTAGCCGATTATCTGGAACTCTGTGGCAGGCAGCTGGAAATCGGCAGCGAGGTTATTTCGGTTGAGGCCCCATCCTCTCGAAAACTCAGGCCAGCCGCCGCCCTGAGAAGCCGTCTCGTTACCATCAAAGGATTCACTTCCCCAGAGGAATTCCTCAATGCCGCACACAGGCAGCTTCAGGAACTCGGCATCCGGGGCAAAGCGCACCTCATTGCCCGGAGCGGCGCCGTATCAGCTGAAGGCAAAACTGACAACCGTTTAGCCTCGCCTTTTTTGAAACGCACCATTTCCATTAAAGGTAAGAGTGTCGTAGGTTTTGCGCTCTTAGTCACTGACCTCACCGCCGACGAATCGCTCCACCTGCAAATGTCCGGCCTAGGAGGCCGGAGAACAATGGGGTGCGGCATTTTTCTTCCGGTCGGATAACAGGTATTGGTGTGGCTGTCCTCGCAAAGAAAAGCATTCTCATCAATGGCCGACTGCAGGAAAAAACGCTCAGACAGCATACACTGGACGTGCTTTCTGCCTTCACGGCTCTTTTCGGAGATGAGCAAAAACCCAAACCGTTCGCCGAACACTGGTTCCGGTTCTTCCAGATCCCGGACGAGGATAGCATGTCTTTTTTTCAATGCACAAAAGCAGCGGTTATCCTCCACGACGTGGGGAAATCGAACGACCATTTCCAGGAGGCTGTGAAAGGAGGAGGCAGTCAGTCTCTCCGGCACGAATTTCTTGGTGGGTGGCTGCTGGGCCTCGAATCCTTAAGAAATCTTCTCGAATCTGTCAATACCGCAGATTTTCAGATTATCAGAGCTTCCGTTATGGGACACCACTTGAAGCTGTGTAGAGGGATCATGGAAACGGCCGACTGGGACCGGCCGCACATTACCCTGTGCCCCGAGGGAATTCAGGAACTTCTCGATCTCTTCGCCTCAGAGTTTTCTCTGCAAGTTCCTTCCTATAGCCACATACCTCCGCACATTTCCCTTGGTGCCCTTTCGGGCGATTTTGACTCTATAGAGTCCGACCTGGAACTCTCGTTTGAAGGTGATACAAGGCGAATCCGTCTTCTCAGGGCAGCCAGAACGGCTCTCATTCTTGCCGACGCAGCCGGTTCAGGCCTTGCAAGAGAGAGGGATCAGACGGTTTTTATTCCGGTAAAACAGTGGATCGGGGACGCCTTCAACGAAACCCGCGTTCTTTCGGGGGAGCGGATCGAAGACATGATCATCACGCCCCGCATTGAACAAATCGAAGCGGGGCAAAAGGAGTCCTTCTCCTTTTCCACCTTCCAGGCCGAGTCCGCCCGACTCTCCGACCGAGCCCTTTTGCTCGCTTCGTGCGGCAGCGGGAAGACCCTGGCAGCCTGGAAATGGGGTACAGGTGTCGCTTCACGGCGAACAATCAACCGATTCATCTTTCTCTACCCGACCAGGGCTACCGCAACTGAAGGTTTCAAGGACTATGTCGCCTGGGCTCCGGAGACGGACGGAGCACTGCTCCACGGCACATCCGCCTATGAACTGCAAGATATGTTTGATAACCCTGACTCCCGTTCCAATAAGGATTTTCTTTCCAACGACCGCCTCTTTGCCGTCGGATTCTGGCAGAAGCGCCTGTTCAGCGCCACGGTCGACCAGTTTCTCGGCTTCATGGGGCACGATTACCGTTCGTCATGCCTTCTTCCCCTCCTTGCTGAAAGTGCACTTGTCTTTGATGAAGTCCATAGCTTCGATGCACGACTCTTCTCCGCTCTGCTCGGATTCCTCCGGGAATTCGATGTACCGGTATTGTGCATGACCGCCAGCCTCCCTCCAAGCCGTCTTGAGCAGCTTAAGGAATGCGGTCTGGAGATATTTCCCCCCGACCCGGCGTCTTTACCCGACCTTTTTGAGAAAGCATCGGCATCACGCTACACGATCCGCCGCTGTACCAGGGAATACGCTGCAGAGGAAGCAATACGCGCACTGGGCAGAGGCGAGAAAATACTCTGGGTAGTCAACACGGTAAAGCGATGTCAAACCCTAGCCGCAGAAATTTCTTCCATGGTTCCGGAAGCACGGATAATTTGCTACCACAGCCGCTTCCGCCTCAGAGACAGACAGGAGAGGCACAAAGAACTGATTGCGGCTTTCCGGGAGGACGGCCCTATGATCGCCCTCACCACCCAGGTATGCGAGATGAGCCTCGACCTGAGTGCAGCGCTCCTGGTTTCGGAGTTCGCTCCCCTAACTTCGCTCATCCAAAGAATGGGGCGGTGCAACCGGAAACTGGAACTTGAAGAGTACGGTCAGGTGCTCCTATACCCCCCCGAAAAGGAGCTTCCGTACTCAAATGACGAGATGGCAAACGTCGAGGCGTTCATCAACGATTTGGACGGCAAAACAGTCAGCCAGGCAGATCTTCAGCAGCTCCTTGAAAGGTTTTCGCCGGAAACGCAGGAAATGGAGAAACTGCTGCCGTTTCTTGCAGACGAAGGATTTGCCTTCTCTGCAGGAGACGGTATCCGAGATATTGACGGATACATCGTTCCAGCAATATTGGAATCCGATACGGGAAATTACTGGAGCCTCCGCAGAAAGGCGCAACCGGTGGACGGACTCATTCTTCCCGCCCCCTTCAAGAGCACTGAAAAGGGAAAAGGGTTTCCACCGTATCTCCGCATCGCAAAAGCAGACTACAGCGAAAAGCTGGGGTTGCTCTGCTGAATGACTGATTTTTCGAAAGGAGGGTATTGAGTGGCAAAAAGGGCGAACGACCACAAGGAGACACAGGACAAGCTAGAGCTGAACTTCATCTTGGATAACCTGCCGTCGGCTCAACACAAGACAGGGCTCGCTGGACTCGTTTTCCTTCTGGACACAATGCAAAAGAGGAAAATCTATCCAATCCCGGAAGTTTTAGAAGACGGTGGGGCGTGGAAATTCCGTTTTACGAGGGAGAGTTTTCAAAAAGTATTCGATGAACTTTACGATGCGGAAACCATAGAAATCGAAAGTTCGACGAAATGGAGCAACGCAGATCCCATAGATACCAGGGAAAAAGTTACCGAGAGTGGGAACTCGAAAAAGACGGAAAAAGTCTTTGTTTACGAAGTCGTTGTCCCTAAGGGAGCTTTCCTGAAAGGGGCTTTGCCTGCAGATGAAGAAGGGAAAAAGAAACTCAAGCTCTGGAGGGACATGCTTTGGGCCACGTACCGTGGAAAACCTGCCGCCAGGGGAGTCTACAATGAAAGATCAGAAAGGAAACCCTGCTCTTTCACCGAAAAAACCTGGAGTGCGTTAAAAAAGAAACGCGGAGCCGGAGAACAGCTCGCCGGATCACTGTTGCTCGGCGCCGAAGGATCTAATGCTGAAGGAGTACCGCTCAAGGGAACGTTTGAGGAAAATTTCCTTCTCCATTTTGCTCATACCGCCTGTCCTCTTTTTGTCACACGGGCCTTTTCGGTAAAACGGGGAAATAAAGAAAACCGTTCCTCTTACTCGGTCGACCGGGCCGAAGGGGGATTCGTCCTCGTCATGTCCGAGATAGTGGATATCCGAAAATACCTGGCCCGGTACACAAAATGGCTTGGAAGCGAGACACCACAAACACCGCTTTTCCGTCCCCTTTCCGCGCTCATCGACCTTCCTGAAGAGAGCGGATTGGAATTTCTCTCTTCCATCACCGAACGCCGTGTGGAAAAACACGGCCGCGGCTTCTTCGACACTGTTGAAGGAGTTGAATACTACTATATGGCCAAAAAAGGGAATGCGGTCAATTTGCTTGCCTCTGCGTACATTCCTCTCAACCCGGCCACGCTGGACCAGTACAACCACCTCGTAGCACCCCAAGGCAGCAAAAGACCGCTCAATTTCCTGTTCAAAACCTACCGCATCCGAAACCTGCTCGAAAGTTTACCCTGGTACAAAGGAATGGGAAGCATTTTCGAACAGTATCCGATGGAATTTTTCATATGGTTCAGGGAACGCAGCCCTGGAAACACACCATTCTTTGGACAGGACATACACCGGCATTTTAAAGGCATTGCAGAAAACATTCAGACCAAAATGGAGGCGAACACCATGGGCACAAACACTCATGCCGGACCTGCCGGCATCGATCGGGACGAACGTCTTGCGTCTAAGACACGGAGCATTGTCAGGCAGTTCGTTATCTCGGAATTGAAAGAACGGGTTCCTAAAGACCTCCCGACTGGGAGAACACATCTTGAATGGACCAAACAAGACGGAGAATTGCATCTCTCTGAAGGATACCGGGGTGCTCTTGAAAAGATATGCTCCGGAGCCTTTCTTGCTCTCCGGGGGCGTAAAGGGCCTGACATTGCCGAATTTTTCACGGGAACACTGTGCGCCCACCCTCAGTTCCTGCGGAACTCATCGAAAGACGGTGATAAGGACGACTATCTTCTCATAGCCCAAAGCCTGGTCGATCCGGAAGAACTGGAAAAAATCAAGCTTTTCGCCATGCTTGCACTTTCAGCCTGCTCTTATGTCTACATAAAAGACGAGCAGGAAAAAATAGAAACGGAATAACCCCACAAGGAGGGAATGAAATGAACCTGTACGCCACAGTGCTAACATACGCAGCTCCCAGCGCCAACTACCGCGGTGAATCTGCCGAGAACCGGGCTGTTCTTCAGAAAATCACCAAAGGACGGATGCAGTACGCGGTCATCTCGCCGGAAGCGATGCGTAATGCCATACGGGAAGGGATGAGGGCAATAGGTCTGACCTGCAACCGGAGCAGGCTTCATGATGAAGAACAGCTGGCAGTCAAGTTCGATGACTATCCGGATGCTGACAAATACGCGGATGATTTCTTCATGGGGTGGCTCATCGCGGCGGGAAAATCCGATAGGGAAAAGATAGAAAAAGAACTTGAAGCTAAAGGACGCAACAGGGCGTCTTTTACCTTCAAACGGGATTCCGTGTTGCGCATGAACATGGCCGTCGCGCTCGAACCCTACCGGCACGACACTATCTTCTCCCAGTCACCGAAGCAGGTAGACAGCCCCTGGAAAAATGCCGACTCCTCCCAGCTTCTCCACAGGGAGACAACATACACGCCCTTTCAGTACCCCTTCGCACTCAACCTCGACGAATGCAAAGAAAAACAGGCGTGGACAAAAGGCCTTCTTTCAATCCTCGGCCAGCTTGGCGATGTGGCAGGCAACCATGCTAGGAGCCTGTACGACATGTCCCCGGCGAGCATAGTCGTCAGGCTCACTCCCAGGCTTGCACCCGGATATGACTCGTACGGGTTCAGAATCGACGACAATGGAAACCATACATACCCGGAGGTTCTGGATGCCCTGTTGAACGGCGATTTCCCCGGCGCGGAATTTTTCATTGGGGGGAAAATTGTTCGAGATCTGGACGATGCCACCCGTAAAGCGCTCGAAAACAAGGCCGTCTCCCTTGAGAGAAGCACAGAAAAGATACTTGATCTCGCGGGCATCCGCGCATTCGAGTAAAGGCCATGCTCCGACTCCGTGTGACGGCTCCCTTCGCCGCGTTCCGCCCAATCTCGGCCGGCAGCTTTCGCCCTACCGCAGACTTCCTGACTCCGTCGTCGGCATTCGGACTGCTATTGAACATCGCGGGTGTAGAGATGCGAGGAGCAGAAGAAAATAGCAGCGGAACCACTCTCATCGCAAGCGACTTGCCACCGGTCCGTCTGGCAATAGGAGCCTGCTCCTTCCCGGAACGCCAGCAGCTTTTCCAGCAGCTCCACAACTATCCGGTAGGTACAAGTGGAAAAGAGAAGGCTCACCTTGCCAAGGGGTCAAAATACAACATAAAGCCCGTCTCCAGGGCCTTCCTTTCGGACTTTGACGCAATCATCGCCGTAGAAGCACCCGGACTGGAACCTGATATCAGGAAAGGGTTGCTTGGAAAAAGCTACCGCAGATACGGCCTTCCCTTTCTGGGAGACAACTCCTTCCTCCCCGACAGGCTGGAAGAGGCCCCAGAATCTGTGGTGGCTCACTGGTACTGCACTCTCGATCATACGTCCTCTCCCCTGGAGAAACGGCGTATTTCGAGACTCACCATCACCATAAACAGGGAGGACATGGCCGGAACGAAAGGCAGGCTTTTTGCCCCGCTGAAGGACGCTTCCGCTGAAATTCCGAAAACTGCATGGGTGGATGTTATCTATTGAGCAGCGCTGCGGAAAATGAGGCTCTCCTGCGAGTTAGCGCACTTCACGCCCTCTTTTACTGTGAAAGGCTCTTCTATCTCGAAGAAGTCGAGGAGATTCGTATCGCTGACGCCAGCGTATACGCCGGAAGAACGCTTCACGAAGAACTAGCCAGGGAAGAAGGGGAGGAACAGCGCTCCTTCTTCCTCAGCAGCGAAAAAATCGGACTCACCGGAAAGGCCGATGCCGTACGTCACAGGAACGGCAACTGGGTGGTATATGAGCACAAGAGAGGAAAGCCTCTTCTTCGCAAGGGCGAGGATCCGCAAGCGTGGGAAAGCGATATCATTCAGGTTACGGCATACTCCTTACTTCTTGAAGAATATCTTGAAAATGAGCTTCAGGAAGCGAGGATCAGATATCACGGGCACAACACAACCGTTATCGTCCCCCTGACGGCAGAAAACCGGGACAAGGTAATTGCTGGAATTGAAAAAGCCACGGAACTTCGGTCAGCAACAAGCAGACCTCCGGTCTGTGAATCATCGAAAAAATGCTTGAGATGTTCTCTCGCACCCATTTGCCTGCCCGAAGAGGAACGATTCGCCCGAAGTAACGAGTGGGAGCCTATTCGCCTCTTTCCTCCGGAAATTGAAGGAGCCGCTCTCCATTTGACAGGCCATCAGGCGCGGCTAGGGCGAAGTGGAGACGCCTTCAAACTGGAAGAAGGCGAAAATGCCGCCCGGAAACTGCCGTCTGCGGATATCCATTCCATCACCATACACGGCAACGCTCAGGTTTCCACACAGGCTCTTCACCTGTGCGCCGGAAAGGGAATCCATCTTCACTGGTTTTCAGGGGGAGGAACTTACCTAGGTAGCTTCTCCCCGGGACCAACTCCTGTCCAGAGAAGAATTCGCCAGTATCAAGCCCTGACTGATCCCGGCCTTTGCCTTAGACTATCCCGCAGAACAGTCCGGGCCAAGGTTGAGAGTCAACTCCGTTTTCTTCTCCGCTCCACCCGCGGCGGGAAACGGGACGAGCACATGGAGGCGGGCATCGGGGAAATTCGATCGCTGCTGAAGACAGCATCAACAGCCGAAGGCGTAGACGCTCTTCGAGGTATCGAGGGAAGTGCTGCGCAAACCTACTTCGATCTTCTTCCCAGTATTCTGAACGGCGACATACAGGAGGATCTGATCCCCTCAGGAAGGTCGCGGAGACCACCGAGGGATCGTTTCAACGCCATTCTCAGTTTTGGTTACTCAATGCTCTATCGCGCGGTCTTCGAAGCAATTCTGGCCGTAGGTCTGGAACCCGCCTTCGGTTACCTACATACGCCCCGTTCCAGCGCACATCCGCTGGTTATGGACGTGATCGAACTCTTTCGCGTCCCAGTCTGGGATATTATTACCGTATCCTCCATCAACCGGAAGCAATGGAAGGTAGAGAGCGATTTCACCGTTACAAAGGAAAAAGTGTGGCTTTCTGACGAGGGCAGAAAGAAGGCTATCGTCCTCTTCGAAAGGCGCATGCAGGACAAGTGGAAACATCCGGTGCTTGATTATTCTCTTTCGTGGCAGAGAACGATGGAACTTGAAGTACGTCTTTTGGAAAAGGAATGGACGGACACCCCAGGACTGTTCGCTCAGTCCCGTATTCGTTGAGGAAGAAGTGACATGAAAAAATGGTTTCTTATCTCCTACGATGTGCGGAATGAAAAACGACTCCGCAAGGTGGCCCAAATAATGGAAGGACATGGACAGAGAATCCAGTACAGCGTTTTCCGGGCTCATCTGAGCGACAGGGGGCTTGAACGGCTTCGCTGGGAACTGGGAAAAGTAATGGATTCGAAGGATGGGCTGTTGATTATGGAACTTTGTGATGCATGTGTAAGAAAAATACGGAAACGAAACAGCGAAGAGGTATGGCCGGACGAACCGGAAAAATGGATTGTACTGTAGATCGGTTCAAGCACCTACGGGTGAAATGGAGGCATCGTTGGAAAAAAACTCTCCCCCCGTTGAAACGACAGGAAGAAATAAAACCACGGACTTTGAAAACTGCTTGATTCTGTCTGGATAATGACGTAGCATAGTTTTCAGCCGTTAAAGAAAACAAGTTTAGCTCTGGACGAGTTTGAAGGGTACCGCAAAAAAATCCACCATGAAACAGCAAAGGCTGAACCTTGATACCATGCTGATTCAGCGAAATTGCCATGCCACAACCTCTGATGCCGCAAGGCGTTGAGCACCCGAGGAACGCAAGGCGTGGCTCATCTTCTGTACATGCCACAACCTCTGATGCCGCAAGGCGTTGAGCACCTCAGCAACTACAGGATAGAGAGCTTCGACTGTCACATGCCACAACCTCTGATGCCGCAAGGCGTTGAGCACTAGAGGCACGCGGGATTTTTGAAAAGTCCGTATCCCATGCCACAACCTCTGATGCCGCAAGGCGTTGAGCACAAATCAACGTTGGCGACAGCCACCAGATAACCGCCCTATGCCACAACCTCTGATGCCGCAAGGCGTTGAGCACGGACGGAGACAGCAAAAGAAGAGGAATGGTTCAACTATGCCACAACCTCTGATGCCGCAAGGCGTTGAGCACATAATAACGTCTGGCAAGCATGGGAAACGATATATCATGCCACAACCTCTGATGCCGCAAGGCGTTGAGCACAAAATCTGATTTAAATTACTATTATCACTGCTCCAAATGCCACAACCTCTGATGCCGCAAGGCGTTGAGCACTTGCCGATGATCTTACGATCCACAAGATGGCCGTATGCCACAACCTCTGATGCCGCAAGGCGTTGAGCACGTAAGAAGGCTCCCAGACATACTGCGGTGTAACGTATGCCACAACCTCTGATGCCGCAAGGCGTTGAGCACTAAACATTAGGCAGTTCTTCCACGTATCCTTCAGGATATGCCACAACCTCTGATGCCGCAAGGCGTTGAGCACTCCAGCGATAGTAAAAATGGCGCGTGACGAACTGGAAGATGCCACAACCTCTGATGCCGCAAGGCGTTGAGCACTTGCACAACTGTCTTACCCCGCGCGGTATTACCTTCGATGCCACAACCTCTGATGCCGCAAGGCGTTGAGCACGGATCCATACCCGGAACATCTCGCCCTGACTTTGATGCCACAACCTCTGATGCCGCAAGGCGTTGAGCACTTGCATCTTCCCTTCCGGCTCCGCTTTTACGGTTGGCATGCCACAACCTCTGATGCCGCAAGGCGTTGAGCACAAAACAGCGCATAGGGTAGCTATATTTTCGGGTATGTATGCCACAACCTCTGATGCCGCAAGGCGTTGAGCACAGTAACCCCGCTGACATCTGCCGAGAGTGCGAGTTATGCCACAACCTCTGATGCCGCAAGGCGTTGAGCACTTGTGTTTGTTATGTAATATCCGCAGTTTCCGCAATGCCACAACCTCTGATGCCGCAAGGCGTTGAGCACTGAGGAGATGGAGGGGTAAGGGCAAGGAACAAGGCATGCCACAACCTCTGATGCCGCAAGGCGTTGAGCACCAACTATGGCGTTCGGACGCAGGGAACTCAAGCCTATGCCACAACCTCTGATGCCGCAAGGCGTTGAGCACATCGCTATCGCTGATGCTGTTCGTCAGCACGTGCAGGATGCCACAACCTCTGATGCCGCAAGGCGTTGAGCACTAATATTTGCAGTTTTGACAGCAGGCATCAAGCGGTATGCCACAACCTCTGATGCCGCAAGGCGTTGAGCACTCAGAGAGCCCCTTGACTAATTCATCTAATTTTGCATGCCACAACCTCTGATGCCGCAAGGCGTTGAGCACTGAGGAGATGGAGGGGTAAGGGCAAGGAACAAGGCATGCCACAACCTCTGATGCCGCAAGGCGTTGAGCACTCGCAATCGGTCAAGACATCACACAAGAGGTCGTATGCCACAACCTCTGATGCCGCAAGGCGTTGAGCACTCTTGTATTTTCCCATTTTCATCAAGTTCAAAGGATGCCACAACCTCTGATGCCGCAAGGCGTTGAGCACCTGATCCTCGTTAAATATCCCTTCGACCTGTGCGGATATGCCACAACCTCTGATGCCGCAAGGCGTTGAGCACCCGGAGAGTATGGCAACGACAGCTTCTATTACAGATGCCACAACCTCTGATGCCGCAAGGCGTTGAGCACCCGGAGAGTATGGCAACGACAGCTTCTATTACAGATGCCACAACCTCTGATGCCGCAAGGCGTTGAGCACTCCGTACCTTCCGATATGTCAGGATTATGACCCCATGCCACAACCTCTGATGCCGCAAGGCGTTGAGCACCTTGTGCCGCTTGAATCTTATCCTTATCACTTTTAGAATGCCACAACCTCTGATGCCGCAAGGCGTTGAGCACTATTTTGGGCAAAAGGCGTTGACAACGGCAGCAACTATGCCACAACCTCTGATGCCGCAAGGCGTTGAGCACTATATCATTTAAAAGTTTGCCGATATTAACGCCGTATGCCACAACCTCTGATGCCGCAAGGCGTTGAGCACTCAGGCGACATATTCAGCCGACCCGGAGCAGTTTCATGCCACAACCTCTGATGCCGCAAGGCGTTGAGCACTCCTTCCACTCGTCAAGCCATGACTGCCTGTCCCTATGCCAGAACCTCTGATGCCACAAGGCGTTGAGCACAGAACTGAGCGGGTCGGATCGGGAGCGGAGGCGAATGCCACAACCAAAGCGGAAGAGGAGCTTTTTCCTCGGAAAATAAGGTTGACCCTATTTTATACTCTGACCCTATTAAAGCTTGTAATAAGGCGACTGGTATTATGTAGAATGCTGTAAGCTCAGCAGTATCAGGTTTTATCTCCTGCAGAGTTATGATTATAATGACAGCTGCCAAAACCGACAAACCGACGAAACCACGTTTATTCCCCGTTTATTCCCTGCAGAGATTCGCCGATTGGGGTATTGCATTTATCACAAAAGTCGGGTAGAATCTCTAACTGTTGCGGGATTTGAAACATGGCATCCATGCGGCAGTTCTGAAAAGATACAAATGTTATTGTTTGATTACTTGCGGAGAACAAGGAAAACAGCGGAGAAATAACGGTCAGAGACTGGGTTTACCTTACATTTAGCCAGACTCTCACAAGCTTCAGCGAAGGCTTCCGCTTCCTGTCCCCGCAACCAATTTTGGCGCTGTAGCTCAGTTGGCTAGAGCATTCGGTTCATACCCGACAGGTCACCGGTTCGAATCCAGTCAGCGCCACCAAACGAATATTACCCGGCTGAAAGGCCGGGTTTTTGTATTCTCCTCTATAGGAAGTCATTCTAAAATACTTGGTCCCAAATCGGTATCCTTTACTTTAAGTTAAAATAGTATACAATGTAGGATGGAATGTTAATGGGATCCCTATCTCAATTTTGCCCGTATTTCCTTACCTTTACCTATGCACCGGCAACAATAACAAAAGAACCTGTGTCCTGACAGAAACAATGTAATTCAAGATCTGTTCCCTGCATGGACCAGCTCCGGAGCTACTTTGTGAGACCTTGTTGTGAGCGATATATTACAGGATAACGGAAAGATAATTTATTAGGATGACCGCTCGGAACGATGACCGTCTATGTTGACCGATAAAAGGGGCAGAGGATCCTCTGCATAAAGGGGGAGAAAGGATGATAATGGCTGAAATGGCCAGAGGTACGACAAGGGAGAGCAGACTAAACAGGGCTGCGGGCTGTCTGGCAGGGCATTTCTGCGGGGACGCTTTTGGTGCTCAGTTTGAATTCAAGACATCCTACAACATCCTTCAGATAGTAGGTCCTGGATACAGAATAATGGGCGAAAGCTACACCTGGCCTACTGTCGGGGGACAGATAACGGATGACTCCGAAATGGCTGTGGCACTGGCGGACAGCATCATTGAGACTGGGCGGTACGAAAGAGAGACAGCGTTAAAACATTACAGACAATGGTTTGATTCAAAACCCTTCGACATAGGCATGACTACCTTCAGGGCTCTGGGAGGATACAGTACGCCGAGCGAAACGAGCCAGGCAAACGGAGCTTTGATGAGGATCAGCCCCCTGGCTGTCTATCACGCAGGAAGGATCAAAGATAACCAAGAGCCTGACCTCACAGAACTTTTTGCAGATTCAGCCCTTGATGCCGGACTTACACACCCCAACAGCACCTGCACCGCGGCAAACATAGTCTTTGTCCAGGCACTGGCACTTGCGATCCTGGGGTCTGAAAGGGATGAAATATACGGCAGTATCTGCCGGACAGCGGATACACTAGGGGACAACGTCCTTACAGGATCGCTCGTTGACGCAAAGGAAAGGGAGCCTGAGGACATACCGGGTAAAAGCGGGTGGGTGATCCTTTCACTGCAGAATGCGGTTTACAGGCTTATGCACAGCGAAACACCGGAACAGGCAATATGCGAAACGGCATATATGGGCGGCGACACGGATACAAATTGTGCCATAACCGGTGCCCTTGCCGGAGCATATTTCGGGTATAACATGTTCCCGAAAGACTGGATCAGAACAGTTGAGAAATGCGACACTTCAAAAGGCAAATTCCCCCGTACTTACCAGGATTCGGTAAGGGAGATCCGGGAACTGGCATTTAAACTGTACACAGCCGGCGATACCGGACAGCAGGGGAGACCAGATACCGCACATTTATAATTTGGTTTTAACCGAACAGACACGCATTGCAGGCCTTAGTGGTCTTCCAAAGGGCCTTCCCGGCCGATTTTCACTTCTCCTTTTCCCATGAATTTTAGCAGACTGCATACATGAGAATTCCTCATATTAATCTACCAATTAATATATTTGACGGGTTTTATATTTTTGCTTTAATTGCCTGTTGCTCTCTATGTAATATCGGAGATGTGACCTTCAATGGTGTTAATATAATCATGTCTATGAAGCCTGTTACACATCGGTACATATTTAAGAAGGGGGAGTATCTGTCATGAAAACATCATGCACGTTTATACTTTCATTATTGCTTGTTATTTTCACCGGTTTTTCCGCTGTAGGAGCAGAGACCCCGGATGGCAGAATTGAAGGTTTTGTTTCAGGCCTTAACGGTTCTTCGGCCTCTGGTGTAAAAGTAAATATCTGGGACGGGAAAGTTTTGAAACGGGCTGTTTCTGGACGTGACGGCAAATTTATTGTTTCAGGCATCATTCCAGGGAGCTCTTTTGCGATACGCCTTACAATGCCGGATTCTCAGACAGTCCGCGCAGAGGGGCTGCGCTGCCCCGAAAGGGGAGGGCTGACCCTGACAGCCGGATTCGAAAAGACATCTGCCGGACATGAATACTCACTGAAGCTGCCCTCCAATCCCTCGACAGGATACTCATGGACTCTGTTGGGAAAAGGCAGGGAAAGTATACTTGCCTTCAAAGAAAAAATGGTGGAAGGGCCGGAGGAAAAAGATGAAGTTGGCGGTCATGCGAAAGGCCGTTCGGGCCATGAAATATGGAAGTTCAATGCGGCCGCTCCGGGCAGGTCAGACATTCTCCTTGCATACCACAGACCTTGGGAGACGGCTGTGCCCCCAGTCAGATACCACATCAGTTCAGTCCGGGTCAAATAGAAGAAAAAAGATCAACATCTGCAAAAATACTTGGAAAGGAATAAGAAAAGCTATTTTACCTCTTCGAGTATGGTTTCAATAAAAATATTCGCGATCAGGGGGTCAAACTGGGTCCCTGCATTTCGTCTGATCTCTTCGACCGCCTGTTCCTTGGACATGGCTTTTCGGTAGACCCTGTCCTCCGTCATTGCGTCGTATGCGTCTGCGACTGCAAGTATCCTTGAAAGCAGGGGAATGTCCTCACCCTTGAGCCCCTTGGGATATCCGGCACCGTCCCACCTTTCGTGGTGCGTCAGGATGTAGTCGGCTATCCCGGCCAGTTTGTGGGAAGCCCTGGCGATCCTGTATCCGATCTCGGGGTGCCTCTTCATTATGGCCCATTCCTCTTCGGTGAGCTTCCCGGGCTTGTTCAGTATTTTGTCATCTATCCCTATCTTGCCTATGTCGTGCAGCATCCCAAGCAGCTGCAGCTCGCCGAGGTCCTTTTCCATAAGATTGAGCATCCTCCCGACTCTTGTGGAGAGTTCGGCAAGGCGTTCAGCGTGCCTTTCGGTCTCCTGTGACTTTTCGTACACCGTAGTCATTATTGAGTTGATTATGTCGCTGTATGAGCTTTGCTGAGAGAAGAGTTTCCTGTTCCTCATATATTCGTTGGCTGTCTTGAGTGCCTCTTCTGCGAGCTCAAGTTCATCTGATATCGTTGCATACCCCATTGAGATGTTTATCTCCGGAGACTTAGGTCCGTTGTTACCATTGAAGCTGACGCATGCGCTCTTGATGCTGTCCAGAAGCTCGTGCGCTTCGGCATTGTCTGTCAGGGGCATAATAATGCCGAACTCGTCACCGCCTATCCTCGCAAGTATGTCTTTATCACGGCAGCAGTTCCTGATGGTCCTTGCAGATTTTATAATTATCAGGTCTCCCTCATGCTGTCCGAAGGCTTCATTTATGAGGTGAAGGCCGTTTATGTCGGCAACCAGGACAGACAGAGGCAGATTTTCCTCCATCTTCATCTCCGACAGTTTTTTCTCGAAATACTGTCTGTTGTAGAGGCCTGTCAGATGGTCATGTTCATTTATGTAGCGGATCTCTTCTTCTTTTTCCTTGAGGTTTGTTATGTCAATAATGATCCCTTCGATCGCTTCCACGGTCCCATCGCTTCCGTAGACTCCCTGCCCCGTCTCAAGCACCCATTTGTTCTCTCCTGAAGCGGTGGTAATGGCGTATTCGCTTTTGAAAGTCTTATGTCCGGCAAGTACACGTTCCCATTCAAACCAGAGCATTTCCCTATATTCATCTTTGATAAGGCAGTTGAAAGGCAGAGTCTTGTTTCTGACGAGGTCTTCCGGCCTGTAGCCTGTCAGTTCAAAGCATCCGTCTGAAACGAAGAGCATGGTCCAATCCCTGTTATAGAGGCACCTGTAAGCCATTCCCGGAATGTTCGCGAGAAGCACCGACTTGCTCCTCTCGCTTTCCTCAAGAGCCTCTTTTGCACGCTTCCTCTCGTTAATATCCTGTATTATCCACATGTGCAGCCTGTTTTCCCCAGCTGATTCGACGAGGGAGGCTACTGCAAGGTCGATCCATGCATACGAGCCGTCTGCTTTTAAGATCCTTTTCTCAAGGGAGTATTCGTCAGTCTCTCCTTTTTTGAATTTTTCGTATTTTTCAATATTCAGGGGGAGATCATCAGGATGTGTTATCTTTCTCCAGTCAAGATCCTTCAGTTGCTCCTTCGGCCATCCGATTATCTTTTCAAATGTGGGGTTGACCACAGAGAAATTTCCGAACCTGTTCCCTGCTGCTATGCCGACCGGTATCCTCTGAAAGACGTTGTCAAGCAGTATCTCGCTCTCTTCGAGCTTTTCCCCGATATCCCTGATGCTGAAATTTTTCAGAATTATGATGTATCCGGCAAACATAAGTATGAAGAGAGCAGTCACTGTCATGATCGAGCTGAATAAGCCATTGATCGCCCCTGCCCGCAGAGTTTCTGTATAATAATCCAATCCTATGACCGCGGAGACTTCTCCATCTTTTCCGTTTTTTATGGGGGCATATACGCTTGTGATGTCTCCGTGGCTGAAGGTCGAATTCTCGGGGGACGCGGTTTTTCCGTTGAAAAAAGGCATTACAGCGTCAGCTATTTCAGGCGCATAGTAATCATTTTTGTTTGAGTATCTTTCTCTGTCCGATGAACCGACCAGATATGCAGGTTTGCCCTCTTTTAAGGCAAAGATATAAGCTGAAGATACCTGTGGAACAGTCTCTTCAATTTTTGACAGGCTGTTTTTTAGAAAAAGGTAGTCTTCATTATGAGGGTCTATACCCTTGCTGCCAAGCAGAGAGGAGATCTGAGCGGAAGATATCAGAGCTCCTGTCGATTCTGCCAGTATATAGGCATAATTGCGCTCCCTGGTAACGTATTGCTTCCAGGTGCTGTAGATGTGATTTGCGGCAAAGATAATGAATATCAGTGAAGCTGCCATAAAAAATCTATTTAAAGATCTGTTGTCAAGGCAAAAATGACCTGCAGCCGATTTAACCATAAATGTGATCACCCAATAATGATTTCAGCATGGTGAGATGTTGGAAATACAGCCAAATTATATAACAAAAATCGGTTTGTGAACAGCAGATCAATCTGCGGGAAGGGCTTTGTTATGCTGTTTGCGGCTGTACATATCCATGTCTGCCCTGTAGAGCGCATCCTCCAGTGAAGTTTCGGTGTCGTTTACCGTTGATAGCCCTATAGATATGGAAATTGAAGGGGCACTGCCCTCAGAGTTGTGATCTGTGAAAGTTTTTTGGATCCTTTCCACTACTCTGAGAGCCTGGTCCTCGCCTGCTCCGGGAAGTATCACTGCAAACTCGTCACCGCCTACTCTCGCGATGAAATCAGCTTTTCTGAGGGAAGACCTGATCAGTTCCGCAGCTGTCTTAAGGGCTTCATCCCCCTTCGCGTGTCCGTACCCGTCATTGATCGTCTTCAGACAGTCCATGTCGCAGACAAGGACAGATACCGGCCTCTGTCCTTCATTCTGGGCCCTTCTCAGAGTGGCATCGAAATAGGCTTTGTTTGGAACACCGGTTAGATGGTCATATAGGCCGAGCTGCTTAAGTTTTATTTCGTTTTCTATCCTCTTGTCTATGTTTCTTGCATTGCATATAAGCAGGGGCATGCCGTTTTCATCTGAGGTCTTTGATATGGTCACACCGTACCAGTGCCCGGTTTCGTCACGGTGCTCCATTCTGAAAGTCCCGTATGTGCTCTTGTCGTCAGAAAGCGAGGCCATGAATGGATCTGTTGTTGCTTTTGCGGCATCTTTGGGCAGGAAGAAATCTGACGCTTTTTTCCCGATAAAGTCATCCGCCGTGAAACCGCAGATTTTTTCGCAGTTGGGCGAGATGTATGTTATCTCTCCTTTGTAGTCAACGGTGAGGATCATGTCTGCGGAATTTTCAAGGTATATCCGTAGTTTTTTCTCGCTCAGCCTCAGCTTTTCTTCCATTTCTTTTTTCTCGCTGATGTCACGGCATATGCACATTATTACGTCGTTTCCGTCACCGAAGACGTCAAAGCCTGAAGCTGAGACCGTCACGTGATAGGTGGTCCCGTCCTTTCTTCTGTGGATCGTGTCAAATGACGAATGCACCTCCGAAAGGTCGCAGAATTCCATTTCTATGTTTCTCTTGTCCATTAGGAACTCCCAATCCCAAGTGTGGAGCTTCGAGATCTCTTCACGGGAGTAGCCAAGCATTTCGCAAAAACGCCCGTTCGCCTCCAGAACTTTGTGGTGCTGATCGATGATCACGATCCCCAGGCTTGCGTTTTCGACCAGTCGGCAAATCATATTGAAGCGCCTGTTAAGTTCGTCTTCCCTATTCCTGAAATCAGTTCTGTCAACGAAAATGGCATATGCACCGATTATCTTCCCGTTGTCCTTGACCGGCCCCAGTTTTGTCTGGAGGATGCAGAAGCCTTTCCCCTGCGGAGAGTCAAGCGTGATCTCCTTCATCAAGATATTGTCTTCTAGGACAGACAAAAAACTTTTTCTGTAATCCTCGTCACGGATAAGGTCAAAAATATTTCCAATATCTGTTGAGGATGAATAGTCTTTTGCGATCTCTATGAAGGGTTTGTTTGATCTTATGATATGCATTTCTGTGTCGAGGATGGCTATGGCATCCTGTGTGAAATTGAACATTGAGTCGTAGACGGAACGTACAAAAGCGTTTTCTTGATCTGGAATTTTTTTTTCTAGATCCATCAAAAAGGATCCCCCTCAAATATTCTGTGAATAGCACAAACTTTAAACTACATCAACGGAGGAACTACGTCAACAGTAATTGACGCATAATATTATAAAGGCACTTTATAATACGACCTGCAACATTATGATTATCTTGTTGACACTATAAAAAATAGTTGACATCAAATGTTTATAATACCAAAAGTAATAATAGTTTGCTGTAGTTAAAAACCGAAAAATATTTTTATTAAACTTCCACCCCCTTTTTAAATAGCATGAGAAAATAGCTTTAGTTCGGATAATTTCAAAAAAACATCACAAAATTCACACATTTCTGTCATAAAATATTGGCATAGGATGGGATCCTTTTGATCAACGGCATGTCCGTACTATAAGTCCGATACATGCCAGGGCAGTGATGCAAAGGAGTGTTTGTTGATGAGATCAAAAATAGTTTCGATCGCATTGTTGGTTTGTCTGTCTGCTGTTCCGGCCGCACAGGCTGCCCCTCATCCGGGTCCAAGACCGGGACATTTTCCCGGCCCCCCGCCAAGGCCGATCTACAGGCCCTATCACAGACCTTACTACAGGCCCGGGTATTATCACTATCCCGGATACAGGAGTTACAGATACTACAGCAACAATGACATATGGATCAGCATAGGGGCAGGATTGCTCATTGGCAGCCTGATCTCGAATATGAACAGGACTCCGCAGTATTCGCCGCCTGTCACCGGCACTTACCCCGGCACGGACAGGGAGAGTTACTCCTATTCCAACAGCTATGACCGTGAAAGGGAGATCGGCTTGATCAGGTCCAGGGCCGGCGAGAAGGCGAGGGCTGAGGCAAGTCGGGCTGCGAAGATGGCATCAGAGCATGGTTCCGAGCAGGCCGCCGCACTTCTGGCCGGTGCATGGGAAGGTGAAGGCAGAAGAACGTTCCTTGATGCATCTACCGGGCTGCAGGTTCTTAAGGTGACCGGTTTCTATGACAGCAGCCAGATCACATATACCTTCCTGCCTGAGAACAGGAAGGTATATGTCAGGATATCGGTGCCTGACTATTCGATCTCTGCCGAAGAGAACGATTACTACACAAGGGCCGTGGATCGGCCGGCGCCTACGCAGCCTTCCGAGGGGATCCGCAACAAGGTACCTGCGCTCCCTAATTACACCAATGCCTCCATGGCTATGCAACAACAGGACGGAACACTGCGGTCAGCCGGGTTCGGATTTGACAGGTCTGCCCGAAGTTCTTCAGGCCATCTGGTCATAGGGGAAGTCGCGAAGGGTACGGCAGCATACTACGCAGGGATCAGGCCCGGCGATGTGCTGCTCTCGGTGGATGTCTACGAGACCAGAAACTTTGATCCCGCATGGTTCGACAATTACATTTCCGAGAGACAGAGGTCAGGGGCAATGATAACTCTTTCCATATCACGAAAGGGCACGGAGAAAAAGTTAGAGATCCAGCTTTAATGCTCATATCAGGAAGAGAGCAACCCTTCCGGAATTGAATGGGAGGAGTCTAAAAATATGTGGGAGGCCCGATGTTATGCCTCCCACTTTTTATTTTTGTTGGTCAGGCCATATAAAAATGTCAAAGTCAGAGAAATATGGTATCCTAAAAAGCGGGCAATGAATTATTGCATGTTGTGAGTTATTATAAGAGACAAGAAAAAATAAAAAGGAAATTTTGGGGCTGGCCGTATTTTTTACTATCGGCTTTTCCCTGTTGAGAACAGGAGAATAATAATGCTGTACGACGAAGCGAAAAGGATCGATGAAGAGATCAGGGAACTGTGCAAGGATTCAAAACATCCGTCAAGGACTATGTCCAAAGAAGTAATGAGGGCCCTCAATTCGGAGCTTGAAAAGATCAGAAAAAGATCTAAAGGCGGGGGCGGCGGCAGGTTTTCCGGATCGATGGATCAGACACAGATTTTTAACATGGAAAAGCTAAAAAGCTTTGATGTCCCTCCCAAATATGAGAAGCAGATACTCAAGGCGCTGGAAAAGGCCAAAGAGTACGCAGGCATAGAAGAATGACAAAATGGGCCTCCCGGCGAGGGAGGCCCATTTTGAGCCTATAGTAAGCCGATAAGCACAAAAGGCTACTTCATGTGTTTTACGAAAGTCCTGTATATGATGTAGACATATGTGACAAGAAAGGCCGCCCACAGGAAGAGCGTGTGGCCGATGAAGAAACTGGAGAAGTATGTCCCTGTTAATATGCCGAAAAAGAGGACCGTCGTCTTAAGAAAAAAGTAGTCCCAGAAAGTGTACCTGTTCGCTGCCCTTACCATTCTGTCAATAAAATCAAACATTTTTATCCCTCCCTGCCTTTTGCTCCATTGAAACAGCTCATATCTCATCAAACCGGAGGTTCATTATCGGATATTTCTTCCATTCCCTGTAGTCGAAATGCCACCATTCGTTGTGAAATATTTTGAATCCATCTCCTTCCATTACGATGCGAAGCCTCTCCCTCAGTTCCCGCTGTTCCGAGGTCCCGCCGGGGTAGTCGGGATATGCACGGATGGAGAACTCGTCATATCCGCTCCCCATATCCAGAGTTTTACCGGTCTTCAGGTCGTAGAGTCCTACATCGACAGCGCCGCCGCGGTTATGTCTCGATCCCTGCGATGGGTTAGCAACGAAATCCTTCTGATGGTCAGGGGTAGCGTCGTAGAACATCTTAGTGACGTACCAGGGACGGTATGCGTCGTAGACGATAAGTCCGAAGCCATATGCCGAAAGCTTGCCGCTGATCCTGACCAAAGCGGCGGCGGCTTCTCTCTGAAGGAATGCCCTGGGTTGGTCGTAGAGCCTGATCCCCATGAAGTTGTTCGAAGTTGCATAACGAATGTCCAGTCTGATGGTCGGATCTAATTTTATTATCTCTACAAGGTCAGGTTTAATGAATTGGCCCTGCTCTGTCGGAGGCGCGGCTGCAAGTGCCCGTTTTCTCAGTTCATCTTCCGCCATAAGCGGTTTTATTTTGAAAGTCGTTCCCATTTTGGCGTCGAAGAACTTTCTTTTGAATTTCTTGCCCCCAACTGTCAGGACTGAACCTTCTCCCCGCGCATCTGCAGTGAAGTCGGCCTTAAGGCGTTCATTTTTCAAAGGGCTGCGGCATAAAAGAAGATATTTGTTCCCTCCGGTGTGGATGAGCGGAAAACTTGCATAGGTTCCAAACATTTTTTCCTCTTCATTCTCAGTGTCGCAGAGTACCTCCAGGATGCCCCTGTTCTCCCTCACCATAAGCCTTTCACGGCCTGAAACGTAGAGACCCAGCAGGGATCCGCCCTGTTTGATGTCTGAGTACGAGAGTGAGGGGACTCCCAGGATGATAAGTGAAGCCAGCGTTAAAATAAGACTCTTAATGATCCGCGACCTGACCTTGTGCATTATTCTGTCCTCCATTCATGACCTTAGCATGCATTATATTTTAATCTTTCCGATATCTATTTACATCGGTGAAATAGCATTGTCAGATGTCAAGGAATATTACGAGATGGTTTTTGCATAGAATACTATTTGGGGTATTCATCTTAATGATAGAATATTCAAGGATATCCACCTCAGAGAGGACTGATATTGGGAATGTATTTTTTTTACGTCACGATGAGAGCGCGCTTTTTTCACCTTTTTTTGTTTTTCGCCTTTCTTGCTGCAGCTATTTTCGTTGGTCCCCACATATCAGACGCTCAGGAACGCATAGAGGAAAAGGTAGGCAAGCTTCTTGTAAAAGAGTTTGACCCTGAAAAACTCACTGTCCAGGCTACAGGGGGTGGGAGCTTCCTGTACGCAAAGGCGACCGGGATAGTTATCAAAGGGGTAAGGATCGAGAGCGTCTCTCTCTATGCAATGATGAAAGAACCCCCCAACAATATTAAGGAAGACGACGAAGACCATAAATACAAGCTCGCAGACCTCATCCACTATTCAAGGGGTGAAGTTGTCCTCCTCGAAAAAGATTTTACCGAGTACACAAGCAAGGAGATCGAAGATATAAAAGGATTTAAAAACCTCGAATGTGACTTTTCCAAGAACGGCATAAGGGTCTCCGGATCTTACGTTGCCACATTTCTGTTCACATTCAATATAAGGATGGAAGTCCTTTCAAAACTGGCATTTGACGAGAGGGGCCTCTGTCTTACTGATACTACCCTCTTAGTTGCAGGAGTGAAACAGCCTGAGTACCTGACATCACAGCTTCTTGAACGCATAAATCCGCTCATCGAAAGGGAAAGGATCCCGTTTCCGGTCAGGATAACAAGGATAGATTTTTCAGACGACAGGATCGTCATAACAGGAAACCCGCAGCCTCTGAAAGACGCAAACGTCTGGAATTACAAAAGACCATGACAGATCACAGCCTGTTCACTCTGTGTTGAGTGTAATAATTTTCTCCGGTATTAACGCAAAAAATAACTTTGGTTTGAGACCGAAGCCATCTTATAATTTTTTCAGTCCTGTTTCTCAATGACAAGGAATATGCTTGAGTCATCGACTTCAGCTATCTGCCAGCGACAGCCCGTGGAACGCCCGATCTTTTCAAAGTCAGTTATGGAGTGTGTGGTGGCACGGAAGCCGTCTTTGCAGATAATGACCCCATTTTTTGTCTTTTCCATGTCAATCTCTCCGATCAGCCCTTTTTTTGCCTGTTCCTGAAACCAAGCCAATCTATGTTCCCAGAATTTTGGGTGATATGTGCTGAAATAGGCTTTGCCCCCATTTTTCAGGGCTTTCATTACTTTTGCGGCCAAGATTTCAGGGACTTCGGCTTTTACTGCGGAAAGGCCGTTCTGCAGGCAGAGCACGGCGTCGAATGAGTTGCTGCAGTCTATATCATGTACATCCATTGTCAGTAATGAAGTATTTGGTATGTTTTTGAGATATTGCTCTCCGAAATGCACGTTGTCGTCTGATATCTCGATCCCTGTAATACTCCGCACAAAGGGAGCCAGCTCTTTCATGATACGACCGTAACCGGCCGCAAGCTCAAGAACTGTGTCAGTTTTTTTCAGGCGCTCACGAACAAAGGCCGTCTCCCGTTCAAGGTACCGTGATATCCTCGGTATCTCGGTGTCATAGACCTGCCATAGCTTTTGGGCGTTAAGGCTCTTCGCATAATAGTTGTTTTGCATTTTATCCCCGGCTTTCTGCTCCCGCAGTTTGGGATCAGCGTATGAAGCTCGTGAAGATTCTTTTTTCATCAGGAGGCAGTGGGACTGTCTTCTTACCCTCGGCGATCACCTTGATCAGCCATGCCATGGCCCTTGCATTTCTCCTGATCGTCTGTACGCCTTCACTGTCTTGTGTCATTTCCCCCTCAGCTCTACCGTAGACGACTGTCCAGTACTGGGACGGGGGAGTCACGGTCTGCGCGAGGTCAAGGTAGTTTTTCAGCTGATGGAGCGTATCTGTCCCGCCCGTTCGCCTTACGGCCGTCACAGCGGCTGCGGTCTTGTACTTAAAGTGCCTGGAACTTGAATAGAAGAGCCTGTCGAGGAATGATTTCATAGTACCCGCTATACCCGCGTAATAAGTGGGGGAGGCAAGTATGAACCCATCCGCCTCGCGAATCTTTGAGGCCGTCTCGTTGACAGGGTCATCTTTAAAAACACATTCGTTGTTTTCTGAAGTTGCGCAATAGCCGCATGCTGTGCAGCCCTGGATCGTCAGATGTCCGATATTTACAGTTTCGACAGCTATCCCCTCCTTTTCCAGTTCCTCCGCCATTATCTTCAGCGCGGCAGCTGTGTTTCCATCCTTGCGGGGACTTCCGTTCAGTGCTATTACTCTCATCAGGATCACTCCTTTTTTCCTGCTTTATTGTGGTTTCTGTATTTTTCAAAGTGTTTCCCGAACACCCGGACTATGTCCTCGTAACATCAGGAACCCTTAGGGTTTTTGACTTTACAGTCCGGGTTTCTCATTGCTCCGGTAACCGTGATCACCTTTTCGGGAGAGTCTGCTCCGTCTCTTACGGCTTCGGCTATCATTTTTTCCGTCACCTTTGAACAGTAGCATACGTACTCAGGATCCGCCGGCTCTTTTTTGTATTTTTTAGGTTTTTGGAAGGGCAGTTCACTCCAGGTCGCTCTGACAAGTTTTATCATATGCTCCCTGTCGTCAGTCGATGTTATCAGAAATGAGAGTTTTGCGCCCGCGTATGCCGGCGCTTCACACACTTCTTTAAGTAATTTACGTCCGGCATCTGTTTTTTTAAGAAAAAACTGACCATCACAGACGAGGCCGATGACCTTCGAGTCGCAATAGAGTACATACTCACCAAACATCTTCCTGTAAATTATCTCGCCTGCGCCACTCAGCTGATCTGCCAGGTAGAACATGAACTCCTCTGATGTTGACATGTGCAATACTGCCTCCGTTGTGGACTATGGCGTGACGTCCTCTATCTCCTGCTCCTTCACCCGGTCAAGCGGCAGATGCCTTATGCCTGCTTTTGACTGTGTAAAGTCTATCCTTTTCAGGTCTATCATCCTGACCTTCCTGTTGTGCTGAGTATGATAATAGTAGACCAGGCTTCCTGTGTCTATAGCGCTTGTCCAGATAGTGGAGCTGCGCATCCCGTCCTGTTTCTGAAGTTCTGTAACAGTTCCTTCACCTGTAGAGAGGGGATGGTTGAAGTTGTCCATAATACGGAATATCTCATATATAGTTTCAGGCCCGTCCGGTGTTTTTCGCGCGAGCATCGTCTGGGCAACAGCCCTTACAAAACGTGAAGGGGGGGTTATGTCTCCCGGAATGCCAAGGAGTCCGCTGCCTCCTCCCGAGGGCTCAACGGTCAGGTCTCCTATTTTTTTTGGAGGATAGGGGACCACTGAAAGATTTACGTAGTTGCTCAGATTGGTCAGGTGCCAGTCGAAGCTGGGAGCATTTGTGAGTACTCTCACAGGGTTGTCGCGGATCTTCAGTTCACCTTCAAGATATTCTATAACTATTACCTTTCCGCTTTTGTCTGTCACCATGAGGTGCATAGGGGCAGGCGCGCCGCCGAGGGCAGGCTCAGGGATCGCAACAACACGGACTCTGCCCATACCCTTTTTTACTTCATCGGATGTGGCGAACTGTGTCAGGACATAGGTCGCCATAAGTGCGGGTCCCATGGATATCTCTGCTTTGGACGGGTCATAGGACTGATACTCAGAAATTCCCGGGAGATAAAGATAGTTTACGGCAAGCCCCTTTTCATTCAGTCCGTCCGCAAAGCAGTTCTTCCCTATCATGTCCAGCGCCACAGCCCCGTAACGGGTCTTCCAAGTGAGCCCCTTTTTGCCGTCAGGCGTCTCTGAAGAAAATTCATGTCCGCGGGGTACTATAGCGACCCTGGAATTTAAGTCGAATGTACCCCATTCCATTGTCCTTCCGCATACGGCGGTTCCGTCGTCTGCAATAAGACATATCGAGGTACACGCAGAGGATGCAGAGGGAAATAAAATGGCAAAGCTTACGAGAGCCGCTGCTATAATAATTAGAACCTGTTTGATATCCAACACAAAAAATCCCTCCTGTGTTCTGGCTTCAGCATACTAAATACAGATGGTCAGGCAATTGCATAATTGATCTATAGTACTCGGGCTATCATATCAAATCAGTAAAGAATGAGAAGCAAGAAGTGATAAAATTTAAACGAAAAAATATTAAAATTTAATTATCTGATGCTTGCTAATTAACTAAATTGATGTATAAATCAAAGAGATCCCGCATAAAATCTGAAAAAACAAATTATGGCGGACAATATCTCATATTTTTTCTCCGGGGAGAGGGTAAGATGTCAAAATTTAAAAAGGCCATTGTCAATGTACTTGTTTTTTGCCTTCTGATCGCAGCCGCAGGGTCATTTGCTGAGGCGGCGGCTTCCTACAGGAACACAAAGGAGGCCGCGCGCGAAGCAGTCTGGAACGTTATAACATCAGGGAAAGGCAGTTCCGCAACTGTTGCGGTAATGGACGGAGGCAAAATAGTATATTCGGAAGGCTTCGGAGCCGCCGAGAGGAATACCGGCAAAAGTGTAGACAGATCGACCAGGTTCAACATAGGCTCAACAAGCAAGATGTTCGTTGCAACAGCGATCCTTCTTCTGGCAGACGACGGCAAAGTCTCCCTCGACGAACCTGTCGTGAAATACATACCCGAATTTGAGATGAAGGATCAGAGATACAGGGACATCACCGTAAGGATGCTTTTCAATCACTCTTCAGGGCTGCCGGGTTCGACTTTCCTCTTTGGATATGAGCCGGAAGGGGACCCCCACAAGGAGTTTCTTCAGAGAATGAAGGGATCGAACCTGAAGCATGACCCTGGCGCCGTCGGGATCTACTGCAATGACGGATTCACCCTGGCAGAGATGATAGTCGAAAGGGTATCGGGGGAGAAATTTATTGATTTCCTCAGAGAGAGAGTCTTCAGGCCACTTGGCATGAAGGATACGGATACAAGCATAGGGGAAACGGGAGGGAACATATCGCATTTTTATGATCCCGAGACCGGAAAGAAGTATCCTCCCGAAGTGATCCTGGTGCACGCCGCGGGAGGTCTTTCATCAACCGCAGAAGATCTTTGCAGGTTTGCTGACAGCTTCTGCCCGGGAGGCAAAAAAATACTATCACAGAGTTCGGTCGAAGAGATACTTAAAAGTCAGCCGACTCCCTTTTCAGCAGGGATGCGGGGTCCGGTCATAATGGACTCGTTCGGCTGGGACTACTCTTCTCTTCCGGCATACGAGGCAAACGGCATGAGGGTATATTCAAAAGGCGGGGGTACTGGCGCGTACTCGACCGGCCTGCAGGTAATACCTGAAAAGAGGCTTGTCGTTGCAGCAAGCATATCGGGAAGGATGAACGGGGAAGCCGTTACAAGAGCCATGCTGAATGCGCTTATGAAGGACAAAGGGCTTCCGGTTCCTTCCGAAAGGAAAAAGGAAAAGCCCGCTGATCCCAAGATCATCCCTGCCGACCTTGCTGCCTTCGAAGGCATCTACGCAAACGGCGGATCCTTCGTAAGGATCAGGTTTGACAAAGAGAGAAAAAAAATGGACATAATACGGCTGATGCCTGAAGGGGATAAAGTGCCTGCCGGAGATGGCGGACCTGTACTGATCTCCTTTGTCTACAACGGAGGTTCTTTCAGCTCCTTTGAAAAAGATCTGCGGGGCTATTTTATAAAGAATGGGAATATGCCCTGCTTTATTGCAGAGAAAGATCCCTTTTACGGGATAGACAATCTGATGTTCCAGAAAGTACCCGAAGAGAAAAACTCAAAGAAGCTTATTGCGGATATTAAAAGCAAAGTCTGGCTTATCAGGAATATGACGCCATCGATCCAGCTGTACAGAGAGACCGCCATATTATCTTCAGATACGTACAGAGAGCTCCCGGGATACCTTACATTTATGAGTCCTTTGAGGGTTGAGGATGAACACAGTGCCACATATGCCGCGCCTCTGTTCCGGGATCAGTTCGAGCTTGAGATGTACGAAAACGACGGGATCCTGTGGATCAGATCCGGGATATTCCTTTTTTCCGATGCCGGGAAAACGAGGGTCCTAAGGAGCGGGCAAAACGCGGTGATGATAGGTGAAAAGGGATATAATGAATGGTACAGGACAGGTTCAGGTTCCATACTTTCATTTGAAAAACCCGAAAAGGGCAGGATAATGGTTCTGGCTGAAGAAGCCGAGGGCCTGGCGCTCTTTGACAGCATCACAGACGAGGGTGAAGTCTATGCGCCTGAAGGCAGTTATGTCGTCTGCATAGGCCGTCCCGGAGAAATGTTCACCGTTAACGTAAAATAAGAGCATCAATAAATCCACAGCAAAGGAGCCGCCTGGTCAGGCGGCTCCTTTGCCTTTTTTATTAATGCTTCGTGGCTAGAGCACCACGCTCTCTTTAAGTTTTCCAAAGACGTTGCAGGTTGCCTCCACCTCTATCTTTGATCCCTTTTTCATATCTTTGATCTCAAATTGTACATGTTCTGTCCTGGAGTCGCTTTGGGATTTTAGTGTCTTTTCCTCTATGGCCTTTCCATCGACAGAGACCACGATCTTGCTTATATAGTGATTAGCAGTGTTTTTGACCGGATGGAGGATCGATACATCCAGTACAGAGACAGCCTCATTCCACTTCAGTTCGACCATTTCCGCGGGGTGTGCATATAGAGGCGTGCAGATGATTATGGCCGACATCAATGTCAAAAGCAGCTTTGCGAACTTACGCATCATAATTCCCCCTTTATCAGCCCTAACCAAGATAGAGCATGTAGATCAGCCCATGCGTCAGTCCGCATGCTACAGCACCGAGACCGCACCAGCGGTGGACAGTGAAGACAAGCGGCCCCTTTATCCTCTTCCTGAGGCTGGGGCCGAAAAACCCCGTGAACCCGGATAAAGTCATCAGGATCCCTGCCAACATGCCGGATAAGCGAAAAGCTTCGATCATGAGCATCCCTCCCTATAAAATTATAGCTGTTGATTTTTATAAAAAATATAAAACCGATATGTCTTACTATCCACTATAAATTATAACTGAAATTGTCGCATATATGCGACGGAGAATTTGCATTGCTTCGAGTCACGGAGAATTTGCCGCCCCGTCACCATAGTTACGTTTTTATTGCGAAAGTGTATACTATAAACAAAATGACACGTTAACATGATGTGGGGGCATAAATTATGGAGTATGTTGATTTTGGAAAAACAGGAATTAGGGTATCCCGTTTTGGACTTGGATGCATGAGGTTTCCAGCTGATGAAAAAGTAGCCATAAAAATGGTCAGGCACGCTATCGACAGCGGAGTCAACTATATTGATACGGCGTACACATATCCCGGCAGCGAAGAGATAGTCGGAAAGGCCCTTATGGACGGATACAGGGAAAAAGTCTGCCTTGTGACGAAATGCCCTGTGGCGATGTCATCGAGCCGCGAGGATATGGAGAGATACCTTGACGAGCAGCTAAAAAGGCTCCGGACGGACTACGTTGACATATACCTGCTGCACAACCTTAGCCCCGCGGTATGGGAAAAGGTCAGAAAGTTTGACGGAGCGGGATTTCTGGACAAGGCCGCAGCGGAAGGGAAGATACTGCATAAGGGCTTCTCGCTCCACAACAGTTTTGAAGCTTTTAAGGAGATAATCAGTTACTGTCCCTGGGATATGACACAGATACAGCTGAACATACTGGATGAAAAGAACCAGGCCGGGGGAGTTGAAGGACTGAAGTATGCCTCTTCAGCCGGACTGCCGGTCACAGTAATGGAACCGCTTCGGGGAGGTTCTCTCGTAAAGGACGCTCCAAACAGCGTACTTGATATGGTCGGCGTCTACCGGGAAAAGCGGTCACTTGCGGAATGGTGCTTCAGGTGGCTGTACGACAAGCCTGAGGTCACTGTCGTCCTAAGCGGTACCAGCACAATGGAACAGCTCGACGATGACCTGAGGATATTCAGCGACTCAGGGTCCGGGGTCATGAGCGAAGAGGACGGGAAGTTTATAGAGGACATTGCAAAAGAATACAAGAGCAGCACTGTCATTCCGTGCACTGACTGCAAGTACTGCATGCCCTGCTCTCAGGGAGTCATGATCACAGCGGTTTTCGCTCTTTTCAACAAATACAGGCTGACCGGCGAGGACGCCGTGAAAAACTTTTACGTCAAAAACTTTTACGAAAAGGGCAGGGGAGCAGACAGATGCATTTCCTGCGGTGTATGTGAAAGGCACTGTCCGCAGGGATTAAAAATTACCGGGCTGCTCTCATCGGCCCATGAAGAGCTGCTGAACTGAATCAGATCTGCCTCGTTCATCCCCCTGCTCTAAAGCGGCTATCCGGAAGAAAATAAGGGGAGGTATATGCAATGAAGGGAAAGTTCAGGATCAAGGAAGACCTTGTCTACAAAATGCCGGTCCATTTCAGCGGTGATCCCTTTTACCCGGTACGAACTGTTTACGGAGACATGACCACTATCTGCATCAGCTATGAGACGGAAGAGGAGGCACTATTAAGGTTTATCCCCGAGGATTTTGATTTGATAAGCCCGACCGTGAACATCCAGTTTGCTGAGAGCCGCGATATTGACTGGATGACAGGCGGGGAATACCGTCTTATCCAGGCCGGAGCTCCGGTAAGATACACTGGCGGCGGCGAAGCGGTTGAAGGCGAATATATCCTTGTTATATGGGAAAACAAGGCATGTCCAATAATTGGAGGAAGAGAAGAGGACGGAATGCCGAAGATCTTTGCGGATATCGCAGGATTGAGGCACAACGGGGATCATTGGTTTTCTGCGGCAAGTTATGAGTGCAACACATTCCTGAGGATCGGAATGCAGAGGGGAAGGCCTTTGCAGAATGAGGAGCTCGATCTGCTTAACCGTGATGTCAGGGTGAATTGTTTTGGATGGAGATACATACCGGAGCTGGGTAAGGCGGGAACTGCACTGAGCCATGCCACGCTCTACCCGCAGGAGATGAAGACAGATAAGGCGTGGGAAGGAGAGGGCAGCATCGAGTGGCTGAAGTTTGATCCGGAAATGAACATGCTTCAGTTCAGGATAATCAGTGAGATGTCCCGGCTGCCGATCCTGAAATATGAAAGGGCGATGATGCTCAGGGGGTCTGCGCGCCTGAACGTTGGGGATTCAAGATCACTTGTCTGAAAGTCGGTCAAAACGCATCAGATACCACAGGGCACAGACATCTTGACACTTATTGCGGAAGATAGTCTGACTAGCCGAAAGGAGCACGCCATGAGCGGATATTTTGAGAACAGGACGGCAGTAGTGACAGGAGCGGCTTCGGGATTGGGTCTGGGAATTACGGAAGAACTCCTGAAAAGGGGCGCGAACGCGGTATTTATGGGGGACTACAGTGAGGAGAACCTGAAGAGCGAGTCCGGGCGCCTTGAAAGGGACTATCCCGGAAAAGTCTTCCCTATACTTACCGATGTGACAAAACTCGATCAGGTCCAAAGCCTGATTTCGACGGCAAAAAACAACTTGGGGCGTATAGATTTCCTCTTCAACAACGCAGGAATGGGACTGACTCTCCCGACTGAAAAGATAACATTTGACATATGGAGATATATTATCGACCTGAACCTGATGGGGGTCATTTATGGAACCTATACTGCCATACCGGTAATGAGGGAACAGGGGGCAGGACACATCATCAACACAGGATCGATCGCAGGGAAAGTCCCTGTGCCTTATCAGGCAGTATACGCCGCCAGCAAAAGCGCCGTCATATCAATGACGGAATGTCTCCAGTATGAACTTCAGAACGAGGGGCTTCAGTTTTCTGTCTTCTGTCCCGGCAACGTCAGGACCGCGATATTCAAAGACGTTACCCCTCCGGCAGATTCCGTAAGCGTCGAGGAAGCGGTCACATACATCTTTTCTGAGATAGAAAAAGGTTCGTTAGTCATAATATTCCCTGAAACAGCCAGGTCTGCAGACTACCTTTACAGGGAAAAGAGAGATGAATTCGACAAGATGATGAAACAGATGGCTGACGAAAGGCGTGAAAATTACAGGACCAAAGGGACATATTGCTAGATGTTCGGGCATTTGAAAGAGTTATCCTTATGCCTGAAAGACTTTTGATGCGGAGATGATGGTGAGGAAGCCTTGAATATGTCCGCCGGGTGGTATTCAAAAAGAGCAGACATACCGTCAGACCTTGTCATACTGCTTATCGCGGGTCTGACGATGGTCATTGCGGGACTTTTGCTTTTTGCCGTTTACTCGGGCAAAGTGCCCTACTATGAAAACGGCCTGTACGGACTTCTGATATTCATATATGCGCTCCAGATCACTGTACTTGGCAAAACGCCGTTTGGCGGCATCTCCCAAAGGACGCTTCCGGTTTTGATGCTCGGCATTATCATTGCCTGTATAGGCATAGTCACATGTTTCGTTCCCGACCTTCTAAAAAGCATTCCGAGGGCCATGCTGTTTATGTGTTTCGGACCCGGAGGTATGATCCTTCTGCTGCAGATGCTCTTCTCCAAAGATAAATTCCCGCTTTGGAAAAAGAAGGGGGGGATACTGATGAAGCTTGCAGTAAACTGTGCCGCCCTCTATTCCCTCTCAATAGTGATCTCCATACTGCTGCTCGATAAAGATTTCATCCCGGAATCTCTGACGGCATTTTCAGTGCTTCTGTACGGTTTGCTGATCCTTTCACTCACCGCGGTGCTCTATAAGGTCTACGCACTCTATCCGGCCGCCGCAAAGAGGCCGCCGGGAGGCATAAGCCTTTCGGACGAGAGGGCGGTCATCCTCATCACAGGTATATTCATGGTCTTGCTTGGGCTGCTGCTTATACCCGTTACTTTCGGCCTTCTGCCCTTTTCAGGGAGCGCCCAGCTTGGACTCCTTGTGGTCATAATGTCCATCCAGATGACAGCTTTTGGAAATACTCCGCTGAGGTCCTTCACAAGGACATGGCCGCTTGTCTTTTTTGGGCTCCTTTTTGCATCCATGGGGATAATCTCATGCATAGTCCCCGGGATAATGCTCCCATGGCTGACTCTGATCATAGCGTTCCTGAATATCGGAGGAGGCGCCATACCGCTTGTAAAAATGCTCACTTCGCTGTTCAGCGGAGAGCAAAAGAAGACGGCTCAAATGCCGCCCGTGATCACAAAACTGCTCATTACCCAGACGACCCTGAACACCCTCTCTATAATTTTTGGGACATCTATGCTGATAAGGAACCTTATCCCGGGACCTGTCATTGGAATAGTCCTTACAGCGAACGGGGCGGTCCTTCTCTACCTGCTTTCACTCCTTTCCAAAATTGACATGCTTAATGAAGGAAGAGCCTGATTATAATATACTTCCGATTGCTTTATCACTTTTCTTGTTTAAAAAGTATTTGCGCTCTTGCTTTGAAGAGATAACAATGTTATATATCATTGTAGAACAATAAAAACATTTCAAATCTATCCAAGGGGGGAGCAGCAATGTTCAAACGTGCAATAGTGGCATCTGATTTTACGAGGGAATCGTTGGCGTTGGTAAACTCTTCAGGAGGGCTCAAGGGATTTGGAACAGAAGAGATATTGCTCCTCCATTTCTGGGGGACCCTTGATGTGCTTGGAGTTGACAGTTTTTACAAACCTACTGTATTTGAGGATTTCAACAAGAATCTTGAGAATCAGAAGTCGGCGCTTGAAAGTCTGGGGTTCAAGGTGGAGACAAGGGTGCTTGAAGGTCTTTCAGCATCGCATGTTAACAAGATAGCGGTAGATGAAAAATATTCGATCATAGCAGTTGGGTCCGACAGGCATATTTTCGGCTCCATGGCGAACGAGCTCATACACAGTGCCAGGATACCGACCTACATATTCAAGTCAGCTGACGGAAAAACTTCTCAAGAATATGAGCGTTACAAACTGCCCGGGAGCGTAGCGGGCCATGTGCTCTTCGCAACAGATTTCTCCAAAAATTCGGAGTATGCTTTCAATTATCTGATCAAAATGATACCTATGATCAAAGATAAGATCTCTCTGATCCACATCCAGGATGAATACAGGATATCGCCTTACCTCGACGACAAGATAGAGGAGTTCAACCGGATAGATACCGGAAGGCTTGAGGCGATGAAAAAACTGCTGCTGGAGAAGGGATGTCCCGAGGTACAAACAGTGCTCAAATATGGCTCGCCCTCTGCGGAGATCCTGAAAAGCGCAAGGGAACTATCTGCGGAAATGGTGATGATGGGAAGCCAGGGCAGGGGGTTCGTCAACGAATTCTTCCTTGGAAGCGTTAGCCACAACATTGCCCGCCAGTTGCCCGTTCCGGTATTGCTGATACCGGCAAAGAGGGACTGATCCAGTTCAGGCTCGGCAACGCCAGGGAAAGCTCCCGCAAAGGGAGCTTTCTCTCTTTCTTTCAAAAAAGCGGAAAGAGGGTGCATCTGTGCCGATTTTGGTGGATAATATACCCGCGTTGCCTGACAATGACCAATTTTGCTTTAATTGAAATTTTCAGCGCAGTGTAAATGAATGATCCGGAGGTCTTTATATGTATGATATCGTCGTAGTCGAATGTGAAGTACGTGAACTCCATCTGTTGATGGATCAGGTCGGCAGTGTAAGGTTCGGAGATCCTGACAACAGTTACACTGATGAGAAGGAACTCATCGAACTGATAGGGGATGCGGACGCCGTGGTCTGTACAGCCAGGGGCAAATTTACAAGGAATGTCATAGCGGCCGCAACAAACCTCAAGATAATTGCCAAGTGCGGCTCTGTCCCAAACAATATTGATGTAGAAGCGGCGACTGACTATGGTGTTGCCGTAACTTACACTCCGGGAGCCAACAGGGTCAGTGTAGCGGAACATGCCCTCACCCTGATGATGGCCCTTTTAAAGCTTATGCCAAAGTCGACGGAGATCCAGAAGAACGGGGGATGGAAGAGCGAAGCCCTCCAGGCATCTGAGCTGACTGGAAAGACAGTGGGTATAATAGGACTGGGCGCTGCGGGATCAAGCCTTGCCGAAATGCTTAAGCCCTTCAGGGTCGATCTTTTATGTTATGACCCCTATGCTGACCCCGAAAGGATCTCGGCTGCCGGGGCACTGTCAGTCGACATGGATACACTTCTTGAAAAGAGCGACGTCATTTCCATCCACTGTCAGCTATGCGACGAAACCTGCGGCTTCATAGACAGGGATAAACTCAGGAAGATGAAAAAGAGCGCATATCTTGTCAATACTGCAAGGGGAGCCCTTGTAGATGAGGAGGCCCTTGTTGAGGCACTGCGTGAAAACCGGATCGCCGGTGCCGGAATAGATGTATACAGCGTGGAACCCACATCAAAGGACAACCCGCTCTTTGCACTGGACAATGTCCTTTGCACGCCACACCTTGCAGGATGGACCATGGAATGCCTTGCCAGAGAGACACAGGGGACATCTGATTCTGTAATACAGATACTGAAAGGCAAGACCCCCGACAGCCTCATAAACCCCGATTACGCAAAAAACCTCAAATAAGAGCATGCATCATTAAAGCAGTAAAGAGGACCGCCCTTTCTGGCAGGAAGGGCGGTCCTCCTCTATTGGTGCAGGGGATGGGTATTTTCGATTTTATTGTTGTGCAATTATTTTTTAAATAATGTATAATTACACTAACGAAGTAAAGAGATATCACATATCTCTTTGCGAAAGTGGAGAAAGTTTCAGGTATCTCTGAAAGGAGGGGGTCAAGATGTTCGAGAAGTTTATTGTAGCAACCGACATATCAAAGGACTTTGCGATATCGATGTCGTCAATAGGCGGATTGAAAACGTTCGGAGCGAAGAAATGCCTTTTGCTTCAGTTCGTGGACCTGAACGAGATAGTCGATTTTTCCGGCATATACTCGAATGAACTCGTTTACGAGTATGAAAAAACTCTTTCAATGCACAAGAAACAGATAGAGGCGGAGGGATTTGAAGTTGAAACAAGGACCCTCCCGGGCTTTTCTCCTGCCCATGTCAACAAGATATGCGAAGAAGAAGGTTATTCTCTCACTGTCGTTGCGTCAAGGAAATATACTCCTTCGGGTGAGGTCTGCTTCGGGAGGATCGCAAATGACCTTATCCACTCGGCACAGTATCCGGTAATGCAGATAAGGACTGATGATCCTGTCGGCGCAGATGAAGATGAACTTTCGGCAGTAGAAAAAGCGGATCTCAGCAGCCATATCCTCTATCCGACAGATTTCTCCGATAATGCGGACATCGCCTTCAGGTACATAAAGGAGATGGCAGCGGGCAGCGTGCAGAAGATAACTCTCCTTCACGTGCAGGACAAATCGAAGATCAGTCCCCATTTGGAGAGCAGGATAAAGGAGTTCAACAAACTTGATGAGGCAAGGCTTAAAGGAATGAAGGACATGCTTGAAAAAGAAGGGAAGGCAGAAGTCGAAACGGCGGTCAGGTATGGGTCGCCTTCTCTTGAAATACTTAGACTTGTCGAGGATGCCGAAGTGAAACTCGTTGTAATGGGCAGCCAGGGAAGAGGATACGTCAAAGAGTTTTTCCTGGGCAGCGTGAGCCAGAACATTGCGAGACTAAGCCCCTCTTCGGTACTGCTGATACCGACAAGACGCTGAACAGATCACCGGGCGGACAAGTGAGCTATAGGTTTATTGACAATTTTTCTCTGTGAGTAAATATTGAGTAGGAGGAGAGAAAAATGTTTGAAAAATTCGTGGTTGCTGTCGATCTGTCAGATGATTCCCTTGCGCTGATGGGCTGCGTGGAAAGGCTTAAGGCATACGGAGCGAAAAAGTGCCTGTTGATACAATACAGGACAATAGAAGAAGTGATCGATTACACAAGAGGGCAATCGAATGTTCCTCTCCAGAAATACGAGGACGCATTTGCAGACAATAAAAAGAAACTCATGGAGGCGGGATTTGAGGTAGAAACACGGGTACTGGCGGGGTATCCTGCCGGAGAAATCGAAAAGGTTGCCGCCTCCGAAGGGTATTCACTTATTGTCACGGGGGCAAGAAAGCGATCATCATCCGGCGACGTATACTTCAGCACCCTTGCAAACGACCTCATGCACTCAGTATCCATGCCCCTTCTGATAATGAGGACGAGGAGGGACGACAAAATCGAAGAGGATGGAAAGGTCGTAATAGACGGATGTCAGGTAGCAGACCACCTGCTATACCCGACCGACTTCTCAGAAAACGCTGATGTCGCGTTTTCCAAAGTTCTTGAAATCGCTCCCGGGAATGCCAGGAAGGTGACTCTCCTCCATGTCCAGGATGCAGCAAAAATAAGCCCTCATCTTGATGAGAGGGTCGAAGAATTCAACAGGATAGACAAAGCAAGGCTTGAAGGCATGAAAAAGCTGCTTCAGGACAGGGGAGAGATCGAAGTAGACGTGGTTGTAAAATACGGTTCGCCCGCTGTCGAGATAATAAAGACAGTAGAGGAAAACGGCATCCCGCTCGTAGTTATGGGAAGCCAGGGCAGAGGATACGTGAAGGAGTTCTTCCTTGGAAGCGTCAGCAGCAAAGTTGCGATAAAGGCCCCCTGTTCCATCCTGCTCATCCCTACAAAACGGTGAGATGCTGCATTGAGCATTCCGATCAAAGAATAAGAACACCACAAATGGCAGCTTCTTTATAGGGGTTGCCATTTTATATTGATCATAAGTAAAATATTGGTATGGGTCTGCGACCGAGGGTCGTGAGGAAATTACAGCCTATTGGCTGCGGAGAATTTAAGGGCTGTGGCTTTTAAGCCACTGAGAATTTGCGACAAAACCAGTTGTGGAGGATTTGCAACGCGTTGCGTTTCGGAGAAACTACAGCTTTGTAAGCTGCGGTGAATGAAAACCTTGTGAACCGTCCCGCATTCTTAAATCGGGGATTCTACATGCCTTGAACGACTGCTTGTCTATTACTCTCGCTTGCCGGCAGACCGGTATTTGATACCGCCGATTCGCAATAGATTTGCAGCTGATTACTGATCGACTCCAGACGGATGCAGTCCCCGTCTGTCTCTGACGTTTCTCTCTCAAATTGGGGATGTGTTGAATGAACGAGAAAAACATAAAACTCTTTAAACAGATCAACATTTGGGTATACATTATCCCATTTTTCCTGATCACTGCCCTTTTTTCATTAAGGATATACAATGCGGTTGAGCAGAAGATCACCGACAGTTACGAGCACTTCACAGAAGATGCGGCCGATGCCGCGAGAAATTATTCATATACTTTAAAAAAAGCTAAGTTAACGCCGCTATAAATCCCAATTGCACTTGACAGGGGAATGAATGGAGTGATATTATTCCCCCGTTGCGCGGAAATAGCTCAGCTGGTAGAGCGATGGCCTTCCAAGCCGTAGGTCGCGGGTTCGAGTCCCGTTTTCCGCTCCAGAATGTTCAAAGCCCCCGCCTTTGGCAGGGGCTTTTTTCTTTCTTAAAAAGCTGATTGTGTGTATAGTATTGTGGCATGTTGAAGTAAAAATTGCTCGCTCTGTTGTTTTGTAAAATTGACCGAAGATAATTCAGCTGAGATCAGGAGAACTAGCATGAAAAAGGATATATCTTATCATAATAAACTTAAAGCAGCAGGAAAGCGCCAAGGGTGGTGGGACTCTGAGGGACTTGTTGCCGCGCTTTCGGGCGGCGGGGACTCTGTGGCAATGCTATGGCTCCTTCACCGTTTTTACAAAGGTAGGATCGTTGCCGCACATCTTGACCACTGTACGCGGGAGGGTATGTCCCACAGGGATGCGGAGTTCTCTGTTGAGCTATGCGAAAAGTGGGGCATCAAATGCATTGTCAAAACCGTCGAGGTATACAAGGAACGGCTGACGGGCGAGTCTTTTGAAATGGCGGGCAGAAGGGAGCGCTACACCCATTTCTATGAAACTGCGGAGGCGGAGGGGCAGCCCTACATTGCTGTCGGCCACTCTGCTGACGACGTAGTAGAGACCCAGCTGATGAACCTTTTCAGAGGGACGGGACTGGAGGGACTGAGGGGGATCCCCGAGAGGAGGGGAATGATAGTCCGCCCGATAATAGATTTCCGAAGGGATGAGCTGAGGGAGATCCTCAGGGATAACGGGGTCGAATGGCGGGAGGACGCAAGCAACGCCGACACCGTCTACAGGAGAAACAGGGTCAGGGAAGTGCTGATCCCGTGGATAAGGGAGAACATGAACCCGAACTTCGAGTCAGTTATGCTGGGGCTTTCCAAGCAGATAGACGCAGAACTTGAAAATAAAAAGAAAAACACGGAAAGGCTGCTTTCAGAAGCTTCAATAACCATACCTCCGGCGATCGTATGCTGGTCTCCGGCATTCATAAAAAACGTCAAGGATACAGAACTGGCGGATATGCTCAGGCTCCAGGGCGTGCTGCTGGACCTCCCCAGGCTTGATAGAGACAGAACAATGAAACTGCTCTCACTGATCCGAAAGGGCGGCAAATGGCGTTTCCAGTGGGCCAGAGATATTGAAATTTGTTGGTCGAACAGGGGTATGGGCTGGCTGCATCGCAAAGATATCGCAAAAGGCGCAGACGAAAATAGGCAAAATGCCCGAAAAGAAGAGCTCCCATGGTGGGCGAGATAGTAATAATTATGTTATTATGTCTAATGTTTTTGAGCAGAATAAACTTTGTCCTCAGGGAGTGTTTCTCATTTGGAATATAAGATAGGCAAGACCCTTATTTCTGAAGAAAAACTTCAGGCGAAGATAAAGGAACTGGGAGAACAGCTGAGCAGGGATTACGCCGGTAAGCAGCTGATCTGTGTCTGTGTTCTTAAAGGCGCGGTGATATTCCTTGCCGACCTTATCAGGCACATAAGCCCTGAAGTGGATGTCAGGATCGACTTCCTGGCGATATCTTCATACGGGGCATCTACGAAGAGCAGCGGGGTAGTGCAGATACAGAAGGACCTGAGCACGGACATATACGGCAAAAATGTGCTTATAATAGAGGATATAGTTGATACCGGCCTTTCGCTGAAGTACATAAAGTCGCTGCTGCTCGAACGCAGGCCTCAGAGCCTTGCGATCTGCGTTCTGCTCGACAAGCCTGACCGCCGCAAGGAAACTGTGAAGGTCGAGTATACGGGGTTTACCATCCCTGATGAATTTGTGATCGGCTACGGCCTGGATTACGCCGGAATGTTCCGCCATCTGCCGGCGGTCTTCATCGCCGAGCCCGTCGCGTAGCGGCAATTGGGGTATCTCGAAGCGCTAACTTAACAACATTCATTATCCGTCGCTTCGACGTATGACTAATACGTCTTAGCTAGTACAATTTCATGTTGCGTCGTTATCATCTCCGATCTGCCCCAATTGCAGGGGGAAATTGCGGAGCAAAGCTCCGCGGAGAATTTGCAGCGCTTCGCATCCAAGAGGGGCGACTGAGCAATAGCTGAGCATGGCTAAGCAATAGCTGAGCGGTCGTCAGAACCAAAAGCACCGTCATTCCCGGACGAAACTTAACGGGAATCCAGCGGCTTAGATTTAAGATTTTTAAGGTTTCACGACTGCTTGCCAATCGCTTGCCAGTCTTTACAAACGTTCAGCTGCCTTAAAAAACGGAATATCAAAAGCCACCATTTGTCGGATAGAAGAAGCAACACTTGAAAAACAATCGCACGAAAGTGAGGTCACACGTTTGAAGAAAACCTCTAAAAATGTAGGGATGTACATAATACTGATCGTCCTTGTCGTCAGCCTGGTCAATGTTTTTCTGACCCCTGACGGGAACAAGGCAGGTCAGACTGTCGAAGTGCTTCCTTATAGCCAGTTTCTGAATGAAGTCAACCTGGGCAATGTAACGAAAGTAAAGATCGACCATGAACAGCTGAAAGGAACGCTCAAATCCGGCAAGGAGTTTACGACATACATCCTTGATCCCGGGACACTCCCGAGCGAGATAGCCCAGAAGGGCGTTGAGGTCGAGGTGGTACCTCCTCCCAAGAACTCCTGGCTGACGGCACTTTTGACATCGCTGCTGCCCACTCTGCTCCTGATAGGCGTATGGATCTATTTCATATACAACATGCAGGGCGGCGGGAACAAGGTGATGGGCTTTGCGAAGAGCAAAGCAAAACTCTTCATGGACAACAGGCCCAAAGTTACTTTTGATGATGTTGCGGGCTGTGACGAGTCAAAAGAGGAACTTGAGGAGGTCGTGCAATTCCTCAGGGACCCGTCTAAGTTTACAAGGCTGGGAGCTAAAGTTCCTCGCGGTGTACTGCTGCTGGGCGCTCCGGGAACCGGAAAGACGCTGCTTTCCAGGGCAGTTGCAGGAGAGGCCAATGTTCCCTTCTTCAGCATCAGCGGATCCGATTTTGTCGAAATGTTTGTTGGTGTCGGTGCTGCACGTGTGAGGGACCTATTTGAGCAGGCGCGCAAAAATCAGCCCTGCATCATTTTTATAGACGAGATCGATGCGGTCGGACGCCATCGCGGAGCAGGGCTCGGAGGCGGACACGATGAGCGGGAGCAGACACTGAACCAGCTGCTGGTCGAGATGGACGGTTTTGAGGCGGGAACAGGCATAATACTCCTGGCCGCGACCAACAGGCCTGACATTCTTGATCCTGCATTGCTCCGCCCGGGTCGTTTTGACAGACAGATAGTAGTTGACAGGCCGGATGTAAACGGAAGACGGGATATTCTGAAGGTCCACCTCAAGGACAAGAAGATAAGCAAGGAAGTAGACCTTGATGTTATCGCGAGAAGGACCCCGGGTTTTGTGGGCGCTGACATCGCGAACCTCGTTAATGAAGCTGCACTCCTTGCAGGCCGTAGAAACAAGGACAAGCTTGGCATGGCCGAGTTCGAAGAGGCTATTGACAGGGTCATGGCAGGTCCGGAACGCAAGAGCCGCGTTATAAGCAAGAAAGAGCGAGAGATCATCGCCTATCATGAAGCCGGACATGCACTGGTGGCAAGCAAGATAGACGGCAGCGACCCTGTACACAAGATCTCAATAATACCGAGAGGCCACATGGCACTTGGTTACACACTGCAGCTGCCCGAAGAGGACCGGTTCCTCATCTCAAAGAAGGAACTTTCAGACAGGATAACGATATTGCTCAGCGGACGTGTGACTGAGCTGCTGAAATTTGGAGATGTCACAACAGGCGCTTCCAACGACCTTGAGAGGGCAACGCAGATAGCCCGGCAGATGGTCACACAGTTTGGGATGAGCGACAGGCTTGGACTGGTGACTCTCGGCAGGAAGCAGCATGAGGTATTTCTTGGCAGGGATATCATGGAGGACCGGAACTACAGCGAAGAGATAGCATATGCGATAGACCAGGAAGTCCGCAGCATAATAGATGAATGCTTCAATCTTGCGAAGAATATCCTTACGGAACACAGCGAACGCCTGGAGGAGATAACAACTCTGCTTCTTGAGAAGGAAGTCCTTGAGGGTGATGAGCTTGATGAGCTTCTCGGCTACCCGAAGAAAGAAGCCCCGGTAGTCCCTGCAGTGACGGACGAGGAGGAAGCTTATTCCGAAAACGATGAGAACGGAACAGAAGAGAACAACGGCTCTGAGGGCGAAGAAGAGGAAAAAAAGAAGGCTCAGGAGAGTGCGGAAGACCCTGACGAAGACGACGAAGATCCTGACGAGGAAGAAGAGTAAAGAAACTACCCGAAAGGAGCCGAAAGGCTCCTTTTTTGTTGGAATGTATTTAAATCTAAATCACAGCCGTTCATTTCCCCACACAAGGATGATTTATGCTATAATGCCCATCGTCACGGGATGTAGCGCAGCCTGGTTAGCGCACCTGCTTTGGGAGCAGGGGGTCGTCGGTTCGAATCCGACTATCCCGACCAAGAATTCAAAAAAGCTCAGCGAAATTTTTTTGCTGAGCTTTTTTGTTGTTCAGTTGTAGTTACAAGGCCAGGTTCGGGGAATTTGCAGCCTTTGGCTGCGGTGAATTCGCGACGTTCGTCGCTGGGGAATTTGCTCGCTTCGCTTTGCGGGGAATTGCGGCCAAAGGCCGCGAAGTTTCAAAATCACCGTCTCCCCAGGCATTGGCCTTACTATCCGTCGTTCCCGGACGCTTCTTATCAGGAAAATGCCGCTTCCTGTTAAGGAAACATTTAAAAACTCCTTAGCATTTGAACTATTTCGAATGCGCTTTGAGATCGGGAATCCCGCTCTGGTTTTAGGGACTATAAGTTTAGTTATAGCAAGGACCTAGAGACAATGGATCCCCGATTTAGGCATTAGGGGAAGACGGTTTAAAAGACCTTGATTCGCCGCCTGACTTAGTCAGGCAAAATCTCTGCAGCACGGTCTCTTCTGCAAGTTCACCGCAGCGTTGACGCTGCAAATTACCCGCGACATCTTCATGCCGCTTCCCCCTTTCGGGGGAAACACGGATGACGCATTCCTTAAAAAGCTATATATTATCAAGGTTGCATTTCTTCCGGAGGAGTGGACTTATGTCTGAGGAATTCAAGCTCTTTTCACCCTGGCCTATGTCCGGGGATCAGCCTGAGGCTGTCGAGCGGCTTGTCAGGGGATTTGAAAAACAGGGGGCTGTGCAGACACTGCTTGGGGTCACCGGCAGCGGGAAGACGTTCACTATGGCAAATGTCATCCAGCGGCTGCAGAGGCCTACTCTTGTAATGGCCCACAATAAGACTCTGGCTGCGCAGCTTTACAGCGAGTTCAAGGAATTTTTCCCCGAGAACTCAGTGAATTATTTTGTCAGTTATTACGATTATTACCAGCCGGAGGCCTATATGCCGGCGCAGGACATTTATATTGAGAAGGATGCCTCTGTAAACGAACGCATCGAGAAGCTTCGCCTTGCGACGACAAAGGCCCTGCTCGAGCGGCGCGACGTCATCGTAGTTGCCAGTGTATCGTGCATATATGGCCTTGGAAAGAGAAAGAACTATGAGGATGCCATTTTTCGTTTCGCAGTAGGCGAGCAGTGGGACCGCAGGACTTTCATGACGAGGCTTCTGGACAACTACTACCAGCGCAACGACCTGGTGCTCCAGCCCGGAAACTTCCGGAGCAGAGGAGAGTCGATGGAGATCTATCCGGCATACAGCGACACCGCCGTCAGGGTCATCTTCTTCGAAGACGAAATAGAGCGCATCGAGGAGATCGACCCGGTAAGCGGGAAGGCTGTCCTCAGCAAAGATCACACAGGGATATTCCCTGCGCAGCACTATGTGACCTCTTCCGATGCCATAAACAACGCAGCTGAGCTTATAGAGAAGGAATTGACAGACAGAGTCACAGAACTTGAGTCATCAGGCAAGATCGTCGAGGCCCAGAGGCTCAAAATGAGGACCAAGTATGACCTCGAAATGCTGCTTGAGGTCGGATACTGTTCAGGGATAGAGAACTATTCCCGATTTCTGGATGGCCGCGAACCGGGAGACGCGCCGGGAACACTGATGGACTTCTTTCCCGATGATTCATTAAAATTTATTGACGAGTCGCACATGACGCTTCCCCAGGTCAGGGGAATGTACAACGGCGACAGGGCGAGGAAGGAAGTGCTGGTCGAACACGGATTCAGGCTTCCCTCCTGTCTCGACAACAGGCCCCTGAAATGGGAAGAGTATGAGCCCCTGCTTAAGAACGCACTCTTTATATCCGCCACTCCGGGTGATTATGAGTTCGCCCATTCGGAGAAGGTCGTCGAACAGCTTATACGGCCTACGGGTGTAACAGACCCCATAGTTGAGGTCCATCCTGCCACGGGGCAGGTAGATGACCTTCTCGCAGAGGTACGTCCGATAATAGACGCAGGGCAGCGGGTGCTGATATCAACTCTTACAAAGCGTTCTGCCGAGGACCTTGCTGAGTACATGGCTGAACTGGGAATAAAGGTCCGGTACATACACTCCGAGCTTGATACGTTTGAGCGGGCAGAGTTGCTTCGTGACCTGAGGCTTGGCGTATTTGCGGTGCTTGTCGGTGTCAACCTCCTGAGGGAAGGCATAGACCTGCCGGAGGTCTCGCTCGTCGCCATCCTGGACGCCGACCGCGAGGGATATCTGAGGTCCCACAGGTCGCTGATACAGATGATAGGAAGGGCGGCAAGAAACCAGGCGGGGAAAGTAATACTCTACGCCGACAGGATAACCGATAGCATTGAGGCTGCAATGAAGGAGACAGAAAGAAGAAGAAACCGCCAGATAGCATATAATGAAGAACACGGAATAATACCACGGACGATATCAAAGGCCGTAAAGGATCTCCTGCCCGCGGAACTCATCGGGGAAAACGGCTACGCAGGGATGAGGGCGGCTTCCCCGCTAAGGGGCGACGAGGGTACGCCTGACATACATGAACTTGAAAGGCAGATGTGGTCCGCGGTCGAAAAGCTGGACTTTGAGACGGCGGCTGAACTCAGGGATACTATACAGAGACTGAAAGGCGATGCGAAAATTGGAACAAAGCATAAAAATTACAGGGGCCAGACAGCACAACTTAAAAAACATAAACGCAGAAATTCCTAAAAACAAGCTTGTTGTGGTCACCGGGCCTTCGGGCTCCGGCAAATCCTCGCTTGCGTTCGACACCATATATGCAGAGGGACAGAGACGATATGTGGAATCACTCTCCTCATACGCAAGGCAGTTCCTGGGGATGTCCGACAAGCCCGATGTTGATGACATAAGCGGGCTTTCTCCGGCCATATCCATAGAGCAGAAGGGGTCGGGGCACAATCCGAGGTCAACGGTTGGGACTGTAACAGAAATCTACGACTATCTGAGACTTCTTTTCGGGCGAGCCGGCACCCCGCACTGCCCAAGCTGTGGCAAAGAAGTTCGCCGTTACAGCGTGGACGAGATAGTTGACAAGATCTACAGAGATTATGACGGCAAACCCCTTGAGATTCTTTCTCCCCTGATCAAGGGTAAAAAGGGAGAGTATAAGAATCTTCTCATAAAGCTCCGTCAGCAGGGGTATCTAAAGGCCAGGGTGGACGGGACGGTGCTTTGGCTTGAAGAGGATATCGATCTTGACAAGAAAAAAAAGCATTCGATCGAATGTGTGATCGACAGGCTAAGAGTAAAGGAAGAGAACCGCCAGCGCCTCTCAGAGGCTGTCGAAATGGCGATGAAACTGTCGGAAGGTTTTGTCCTTCTTATATCCGAAGGCATGGAGGACCTGGAACTTACAGAAAAGTACATATGCCCGGACTGCGAGATCAGCCTTCCGGAGATCGAGCCCAGGCTATTCTCATTCAACAACCCATACGGCGCCTGTCCCGACTGTTCCGGGCTGGGCGTACACCTCCACTTTTCTGAAGATCTTGCGGTAAACCCTGATTACCCGATCGGTGACGGAGGTTTCTTACCCTGGAAGAGCATGAAGTACATGATCCAGAAGGCTGAACTTCTGGCTGCCCGACACGGGTGGGATCTTTCAAAACCCTTTAAAGATCTTCCGGAAGGGGCTAAAGATGCACTTTTGAACGGGTCCGACGAGGTCATCCCGATGATATTCAGCGACAGAAACGGCGACTGGGAGTACAACGGACATTATCCGGGACTTTTGCCGTGGCTGGAGAAACGGCTGGGGGAAACTGAATCGGAAAGCTACAGGGAAGAACTGCTTCGCTACCGCGCGGAGGACATATGTCAGACCTGCAGCGGGGCAAGGCTGAAGCCCGAGGTGCTTGCGGTAACACTTGGCGGATACAATATTGCACAGCTTACGGAGATGCCTATTGAAGAGCTCATCAAAATCCTGGATTCGATGGAGCTGGGGGCCAGGGAGCAGAAGATAGTAGGGCAGGCACTGACAGAGGTACGCAAAAGGCTCGCTTTCCTCAACAACGTAGGGGCGGGATATTTGAGCCTTTCCAGGCGGGCGGACACTTTGAGCGGCGGGGAGAGCCAGAGGATAAGGCTTGCGACCCAGATAGGCTCACAACTGACCGGTGTGCTTTACGTGCTTGACGAACCGACGATCGGCCTGCATCCGAAGGACACGAACAGGCTTCTTGATACGCTGAAGGATATCAGGGATATCGGGAACACTGTCATAGTCGTTGAACATGACAGGGATACGATGATGGCGGCAGACTACATCCTGGAACTTGGTCCCGGTGCGGGAGAGAACGGCGGCGACCTTATCGCCTGCGGCAGCTACTCTGACATACTCAACGGAGACACCCCGACGGCTCTCTACCTCAGAGGTGAGGCAGACGGCACGTACAGGCCCAAACTCAAAAGAAGGAAGCCTAAGGGCAAAATCAGGGTGACGGGATGCCGTGAAAATAACCTTAAGAATATTGACATAGACGTCCCGCTCGGGGTATTTGCCGCGCTCAGCGGAGTTTCAGGCTCGGGCAAAAGTACGTTCTTATACGAGATACTCTATAAGGGGCTGAAGGGAAGGTTTGACAGGGAATACAGGGACCGCGCAGGGAAATTTGAGAGCATATCCGGATATGAGTCCCTGAAAAACGTTGTCCTCGTCGATCAGAGCCCGATAGGTCGCACGCCGCGCTCGAACCCCGCAACATACACGGGCGTCTTTACCCCGATAAGGGAGTTTTACGCTCAGCTTCCCGAATCAAAACTGAGGGGATATCTGCCGGGGCGTTTCAGCTTCAATGTAAAGGGCGGACGCTGCGAGTCCTGCAAAGGTGACGGTGAACTTAAGGTCTCGATGCTCTTCCTGCAGGATGTATATGTTAAATGCGACGTCTGCAAAGGGACAAGGTACAACAGGGAGACTCTCGAAGTGAAGTACAAGGAGCTCTCGATAGCTGATGTGCTCGATCTCACCGTTGACGAGGCAGCGGAGCATTTCAAGGACATTCCCAGGATCGCCAACAAGCTGAAGGTAATACAGGAAGCGGGGCTTGGCTACATCAGGCTCGGACAGCCAGCGCCGACACTGAGCGGCGGCGAGGCGCAGAGGGTGAAGCTGGCCACGGAACTCGGCAAGAAGTTCAGGGGCAACACCCTCTATCTTCTTGACGAACCGACGACAGGCCTTCACTACAATGATGTGAAGAAGCTGCTGAAGCTGCTGCACAAACTGGTCGACCACGGAAGCTCAGTCCTTGTGATAGAACATAACCTGGATGTGCTTGCATCGACAGACTATATTATGGATCTCGGCCCGGAAGGAGGACGAAGGGGCGGGGACCTGATCGCAAAGGGAACTCCCGAGGAGATCGCCGCTTCCGGCGGACCTACGGGAAAGTACCTCGCGGCATTCTTCAACGACACGAGGGAAGGCAGGAAGGCCGGATGAGGGAAGAAAAGGCAACAATAAACGAAGATATATGCTGGGGAAGAAACCCGGTATTCTCACTGCTTGAGGAGTCGCCTGAGAGGTGCATGAAGGTGATCATATCGAAGACAGTCCAGCCCCACATAAGGGCCAGATTGCAGGAACTCTGCCGGTCTGCCAACATCGTCCTCCAGACGGTCGAATCCGCTGCAATGGACAAGATGACCGGCAAGGAGAACCATCAGGGCGTAGTTGCTTACATGGCTCCGATGAAGCTGTGGGAGGCGGAGGAACTCATCCAAATGCTTCCAGAGGCGCCTGAGCCTGCCATGGTCATCCTGTGCGACCATCTTCAGGACCCGCACAATCTGGGCGCCGTCATAAGGAGCGCCGAAGCAGCGGGTGCGTCCGCAGTGATGATACCCAAACGGGGAGGAGCCCTTCCCACGGGGACAGTCGTCAAGACGAGCGCAGGGGCTGCGCTGAGGCTGCCTATAGCAAAGACAGGCAATGTTTCCCAAACAATAAGGCTGCTCCAGGAGGCCAACTTCTGGGTGGTGGGCCTTTCAATGGATGCAGAGGAGACCCTCTTCAAGGAAGACATGCCCCCAAGGCTGGCCATAGTGATAGGCGCAGAAGGCGCCGGCCTGGGCCAGTCAGTTGCAAAGTCATGCGACGAGCTGAGGTATATACCCATGGCCGGAAAGACGGGGTCGCTGAATGCATCCGTGGCGGCGGCACTTGCACTTTTCGAATACACTCGCAGCAATTGGGGCATCTCGGAGCGCTAACTTAGCAACATTTGCGATCCTGCGCTTAGACGTATGTCCAATACGCCTTCGCTTGGACCACTGCATGTTGCGTCGCTATCATCTCCGATCTGCCCCAATTGCGGAAGGTACTTCCGCCGTTGAATTTGTCCCTTGCCCCTTGGACATGCTCAACAAAGGCAAAAAGTGTGCAATTGGGATTTAGAGTGAGTGATAACGACGCAATACGTAGCGGAACATGCCGAAGGCGTATACCAATACGTCGAAGTGGGGATCCGCAAGCCTTGCTAAGTTAACGCTGCTATAAATCACAATTGCTTGCTTTTTTGGGGATTAATGCTACAATTTATATACTAATTCAGGGGCAAGTTCTGGAAGAGTGGGTCGTGCCCACTCTTCTTGCTTTAAGGGGGGTGCCTGATGGAAAAGTTCAGCCTCAACGACATTTACAGCGGACTGAGAGAACGGATCGAGTCGCTGGGTTACGACTGTGTCGGGTTTGAGAACGTGACCGAGGACGAGATGAAGATCCTCCGCATCTATGTAGACCTTCCCGGAGGAGTCAACCTTTCGGACTGCGAGGCGGTCGCCAGGGAGGTCAACGTTTATCTTGACGGGATGGAAAGTTACCTTCCGGAGAGATATTACCTTGAAGTCAGTTCACCCGGTATCGAAAGGCCCCTTTTCACTTTGGAGGACTACAGGGCTTTTTCAGGCAGAGAAGCCCAGATCTTGCTGAAGGGCGGCAAAAAGGTTTCAGGGATCATAAACGGCGTTGATGAAGAGAGCAGAGTCCATCTTCTTTCAGCAGACGGAGAGAGTTTGGTGCCATTTTCTGACATAAAAAAGGGGAAGCTCGTATATAAAGAGGAAAAGGGGCAGAAAAAGACTTTCAAAAAGATAAAGAAAAAGTAGGAGCCTTAAATAAGCCTGCTTCTTACAAAAAAGAATTAGCGCGACGGAATAATTCATGAGAGGAGTCTAAATAGATGCAGCTTGGGAAAGACATCAGGAAAGTGCTTAAGCAGATAGAGGAAGAGAAGGGGCTTTCAGAAGAGATCATTGTAGCAAGCCTTGAGGCCGCAATGGTATCTGCTTATAAGAAGTACAAGGGCGGAAATCAGACGGCGGAGGTCCACATCGACCTTGAGAGCGGCGATTTCACCCTTTATGAGGTGAGGATGGTCGTAGACGGTGAGACGTCCGATGAATCGGAGATATCCATAGCCGAGGCAAAACGGAGGGGAAACGACGACGTAGAGGTCGGCGATGTTATAAGGAAAGAAGTATTTCCGGAAGACTTTGGCCGTATCGCTGCACAGACTGCCCGGCAGGTGATCATACAAAGGTTGAAGGATGCAGAACGCCAGGTGATCTACGAGCAGTTCTCGGACAAGATCGGCAACATAATCACAGGGACGATATTCAAGGCTGAAGGTGATCAGATCCTTGTCCGTCTCAACGAGAAGACTGAAGCTATAATGCCCAAGGAAGAGCGGATTATCGGAGAGAAATGCCTTCCCGGCTCAAGGATGAAGTTCTATCTGCTTGACGTAAGACAGACCACGAGGGGCCCGCGTATAATCGTTTCGAGGACCCATCCCAAGCTCCTTCACAAGTTGCTTGAACTTGAAGTGCCGGAGATACAGGACGGCGTGGTCGAGATCCGCAACATAGTCAGGGAGGCAGGGACCCGCGCCAAAATTGCCGTGGCGAGCCTTGATGCGAACGTCGAACCGCTGGGTGCCTGCGTGGGCAAGCAAGGAGCCCGCATCAAGTCGATCAGCAACGAACTGCACGGAGAAAGGATAGACATCATCGTCTGGAGCCAGGATATCCTTACATATATCAGGAATTCCCTCTCTCCCGCGAAGGTGCTTAAGATAGAACCTCTGCTCGACCAGGACCGCTCTGTACTTGTCTATGTCCGTTCCGACCAGCTCTCTCTGGCCATAGGGAAGGCCGGACAGAACGTCAGGCTTGCGGCGCGGCTTACCGGCTGGAAGATAGACATCAAGGTCAAAGAAGATGAAAAGCTTCCGACGATGAAAGATCTTTTCGAGGATCTTAGCAGCGTCATCGAGGATCAGGAAGACGAAGGATAGAGGACCATGGCGGGTGAGGAACGCAGGACTGATAAGAGAAAGCGTCCCCGCACCTGTGTAGGATGCGGCGAAGAGTCTCCCAAGCGGGAACTTATGAGGATCATAAGGACTCCAGAGGGCGAAGTTCAGTATGACTCCACGGGGAAGGCGAATGGCCGCGGAGCTTATTTGTGCAGGTGCAGCGATTGTGTGGTGCTCGCTAAGAAAAAAAAGGCCCTTTCGAGGGCCCTCAGGACAGAGGTCAGCGAAGATGTATATGACAGCCTGCTGGCGCTTTGTGCCGGGGAAGATGGGGAGGCCTGAGATGTCTCAGTCAAAAAATGAGGAACTGATGAATATACTGGGGCTTTCCAGAAGAGCAGGGATCCTTCTGATAGGACAGGATCATGTATTTGCCGCCGGCAGACACAATGAAAAGCTGGTAGTCATAGTTACATCTGACTGTTCAGCAAGTGTTCTGCGTTCACTGAAGCCAAAGGTGGAGCGCGGAGAAGCAGTTCTGCTCAAATTGGATGATACGGATAGGACCGCCCTGGGATCACATCTCGGGGTAGGATCAGCACAGGTCGTCGCACTTCCTCAGGGCGGACTGGCTAAAAAAGTTTTGGCAATTTATGACAGGAGTGATGCCGATGAGCAAAATAAGAGTATATAATCTCGCGAAAATGTTTGAGATGAGCAACACGGAGATGGTGGACCTGCTTACAGAGATAGGGGTCAGCATCAAATCGCATATGAGTTCGATCGACGAGGAAGTTTACCAGCTGGTCGAAGAGGAACTCAAAAGAAGGAAAGAAGAGGAAGAAAAGAAAGCGGTAGAGGCCATAACTACATATCCGGTGGTGAGGATCGAAGAAGGCGCCTCTGTATCGGATGTTGCCGCGAGCATCGGTGAAAAGCCGGGAAGCGCGGTCAGGATACTGATGTCAGAGGGACTTATGGTGCCTGCAACAGTTGCTGCAGACGAGAAGATACTTGAGATCCTTGGAAAAGGCTTCGAGAAGCACTTCGTATTCGGAACGCTGGAAAGACAAGAGGCCGTTGAAGAGAGGCATGGACCTAAGGAAGTAAAGAAAGAAGAGAAGCCTCTTTCAGCCAAGAAAGGGATCAAAAAGGGGAAGGAAGCTGTTGCCAAAGACCCCTCCGACCTGCCCTTCAGGCCTCCCATAATAACTGTCATGGGCCATGTTGACCACGGTAAGACGACACTTCTGGACTACATAAGGAAGACAAGAGTGACAGAGAAGGAAGCAGGCGGGATAACGCAGCACATAGGCGCCTCAAGGGTAAATTATGAAGGAAACACCCTGGTATTTCTTGACACACCGGGCCATGAGGCCTTTACCTCGATGCGCGCCAGGGGAGCACAAGTGACTGATATCGCTATTCTTGTAGTCGCTGCGGACGACGGCATCATGCCCCAGACCATAGAAGCCATGAACCATGCCAAAGCGGCCGGAGTTCCCATCGTTGTCGCTGTCAACAAGGTAGACAAACCCGCAGCCAAGCCCGAGAGGGTACGCCAGCAGCTTTCCGATTACGGACTCGTCCCTGAGGAGTGGGGCGGGGACACGATCATGGTGGACGTTGCCGCCAAGACGGGAGTAAACGTAGACCAGCTGCTTGAGATGGTGATACTGGTCGCCGAAATGCAGGAACTGAAGGCAGATCCGAACGCGGCACCCGAAGGGACCGTAATCGAAGCCAACCTTGACAAGGGAAAGGGTCCGGTAGCTACTGTCATAGTACAGAACGGGACGCTTCGCCGCGGGAACATAATACACACCGATACAGCCTGGGGAAAGATCAGGGCAATGATCGACGACTCCGGACGTAACGTTGACAGCGCGGGGCCAAGCATGCCCGTTGAGATCCTCGGACTTGAGAACGTGCCCCAGCCCGGAGAAAAGTTCTCGGTCATAGGATCCGAGCGTGAAGCGCGCGACATAATGTCACACTATGAGCTTGAGAGAAGGGAGCAGGACCAGGGCAAGTCAAAGCGTCTGACCCTTGAGGAACTCTACGAAAAGATGCAGACAGAAGAGGTCCCTCAGCTGCGCATAGTCCTGAAGACAGACGTACAGGGATCGCTTGAGGCGTTCCACTCTTCGCTCATGAAGATGAACACCGAAGCTGTCACTGTAAATATTGTTCATGAAGGTGTCGGAAGGATCTCGGAATCCGATGTCATGCTCGCATCAGCTTCAAACGCGATAATAGTGGGTTTCAATGTAAGGCCGGACAGCAACGCTAAGAAGATCGCCGAAGCTGAAGGGATCCAGATACGCCTCTACCAGGTCATCTATGACATGCTGGACGATGTCCATGCCGCCATGGAAGGTATGCTTGCGCCCGAACTGCGCGAGAACACACTTGGGACCGCAGAGATAAGGGAGATGTTCAGGGTGCCTAAGGTCGGCAATATAGCGGGATGCCGTGTCATGGAGGGCCTTCTCAAGAGGAGCGCTAAGGTTCGTCTGATACGCGACGGAGTTGTCTTCTGGAACGGCGAGCTTTCAAGCCTCAAGCACTTCAAGGATGACGTCAGGGAGATCCGCGCAGGCAATGAATGCGGACTCAGTTTTGACAGGTTCCAGGACTTCCGTGTAGGCGACGTGATCGAAGCTTACGAGATAGTCAAGGAAAAGAAGACTCTCGACTAAGGTACAAACATGCCTTTCTGGATAGGAGTCGCCAAGTGTTCACTGAGGCTGCCCTATGCGGGAAGCCTCAAGGAACGGAGGCATATCGTCCGCTCGATAGTGGACGGCGTGCGGATCCGTTTCAGCCTTTCTTGCTCCGACCTGGGACCTGCAGATAAATGGCAGGATGCAGAACTCGGCTTTGCCGGAGCCGGGTCTTCCCCTTCCGAACTTGAAGAGAGGCTCAGGAATCTGGAGAGCTTTCTCGCAAGGAAGGAAGGGGAGGGAGAGTTTGAGACGGTACGTTTTGACTGGGAGGTTTTCGCCTATGGTGACTTATAGGATAGACCGTATAAACAAGGAGTTTCTGAGGGCGATATCGGAGATGCTCCAGAGCCGCATAAAGAAAGAGGGCGTCAGTGAAGCCATCCTCACAAAGGTTAATACGTCAAAGGATCTAAGCTATGCAAAGGTCTTTTACACCCTTATCGACACCTCCCGACGCGTAGAAATACAGAATGCCCTTGACTCCGTTGCCGGACAGATCAGATCTATGCTTGGCAGGGAGATGCACCTTCGCACGATACCGGAATTTCACTTCCTGTATGATGATTCCGAAGCCAAGGCCAGAGCGATGGACGAGCTGCTTGACAGGGTCGCCGCGATGGAAGCAGAAAAAAGCCACCGGGAGACAACTGATAATGGGTAAGGCAGCAATGAGAGAAATAATTGAAAAGTTTGACTCCGGCGAGAAATGGGTGATCCTTTGTCATGAGAACCCTGATGGAGATACTATCGGCTGTGGGCTGGCGCTCTATTCGCTTGGAAAGAGGCTTGGGAAAAACGTACGTATAATGGGCAGGGATCCCTTACCTTCAAGGTATTGGTTCCTTCCTTATTACAACGATTTCGAATGCTGTAAAGAGATCAGGGGAGATGATGTGAAGGATGCCCTGCTTATCTGTGTCGATACAAGCACTGCTGCGAGGAGCATGCCCGGTCTGAAAGAGGTCCTTTCATATGCCGACAGTATAAATATCGATCATCACGGAGACAATCATCTCTACTGCAGACTCAATCTGGTCGATCCTGATGCGTCGGCTTCAGCCGAGATAATAACCGATCTGCTCACCGAAGGTGGGTGGGGGATCGAAAAGCGTGAGGCCATTTGTCTTTACACAGGTCTTTCCACCGACAACGGCAATTTCAGGTTTGGGACGACAACGGCCAGAAGCCACCTCTGTGCGGCAAGGCTCCTGGAGGCTGGAGTAGAGCCTGCGATCATTGACGAGTATGTCAACGAAAACATGACTCCCGAGATACTTAAGCTCTGGGGAGTCGCCTACACGAGGACCGAGATCTTTTCCAACGGCAGTGGAGCTCTCTTTTGGCTGAGGAAGGAAGATTTCACCTCCGCCGGAGCAGACTCAAGCGCCGTTGACGGACTGGTCAACGTCCTGCTTCGGATCACCGGTGTCAGGGTGGCGCTCTTCCTGACAGAAGTTAACGGAGAGAACAAGGTCAGCATTAGGACAAAGGCGCCCTACTCAGCCAGGGATATTGCCTCCGCATTCGGCGGCGGCGGCCATCTTCAGGCAGCAGGAGCTAAAATCGAGGGCAACTTTTGTGATGTCATAGACTCTGTGAAGTCAGAGGCGGAGAAATATATACATGACAGGACTTTTGCTGCTAAATAAGCCGGTAGATATGCGCAGCACTAAATGTGTCGAGTTGGTGCGCAATAAGCTTGGCAGGAAGACCAAAGTAGGACACGGAGGAACCCTCGATTCCACGGCCTCCGGCCTTCTTATTATCCTTGTAGGGGCAGCTACCAGGCTCAGCAGTTTCGTAATGGACATGCCCAAGTGCTATGAGACGACAGCATCCCTGGGTGTCGAGACATCGACGGATGATGCTTCCGGCGAAGTGATCAGACGGGATGAATGGAGACAAATAAAGGAAAAGGATATCGACCTGGTTCTCGCATCCTTCATGGGATGGAGGATGCAAGCCCCTCCGGATGTATCAGCTGTCCACATCGATGGACGCAGGGCACATGAGCTTGCAAGGGAAGGTCATGAGGTAAACACTGAGAAGAAGCCGGTCTTTTTTTGCTCCATTGTCAGGACGGGAGAGATCTCCGAAGAGGGCAGAGTCTCATTCAGGATAAGCTGCAGGAAAGGCACATACATCAGAAGCTTCGTAAGGGACCTTGGACGGATGCTTGGATGCGGAGCTCATGTATGTGAACTTAAGAGGGTGAGCTGCGGGCCATTTAAAGTCGATGGTGCGATCGATGCAGCCTCACTTGAGGAGAGAGCAAGGGAAGAAATTACAGATAATCTTCTCCGGGTCGAAAGCCTTTCTCCGGCTGCTGCCACATACCTCTGCGGCGAGGAAGAGGCGGATAGGCTCATAAACGGACTTAACGTCCCACTTCAGAAACTTAAAAGGGAGAATTTTGCCCGATGGTCGACGACAGCGGGAGAGGTCGTAGTAAGGTCCGGAAAGATATTTTCAATATGCAGATTCAGGGACAACTGCAGATCATACGATCTTTTGCCTGCAGTAAACATAATCAGCGACAGGAGTAATTGAAATGATTTTTGCACTAGGAGCCTTTGATGGATTTCACCTCGGTCATCAGCGTCTGCTTGAGACCGCTAGAGAGCGTGCGATAAAGTCTGGCAGGGAATGGGGAGTCATTACCTTTGAGGGACACCCGCAGCTGCTTTTTAATAAAGATTCATTCAAACTTCTCTTTACCCCCGAAGAGAGGGAAATGCTGATCAGGTATCTTGATATTCCTGTCGTGGACAAGATCCCATTCAACATAACACTGGCAGACATGCTTCCGGCGGACTTTTTAGATCACATCTCAAAGAGGGTCCCGATAGACGGGCTTGTCATAGGAGAAAACTTCCGGTTTGGAAGAGCCAGGATAGGCACCCCGGAGATGCTGTCCGGATTATGTGAAGAACGTGGCTGGAGCCTTGACGTGATAGGATCTTACAGGCTGAACGGCGGGATCGTAAGCAGCACGACAGTGCGGGAGGCTATATTGAGAGGACAGGTAGAGGCTGCGTGTGAAATGCTCGGCTACCCCTTTATGATCCAAAGCAAAGTCATAAAGGGTGACGGCAGGGGAAGGGTGCTGGGTTTTCCGACTGCTAACCTCTCACTCAGGCCAAACAAGATATATCCTGCAAGAGGCAGCTATGCCGGTTTTTCACATATAAACGGCTTTTGGTATCCCATTGCACTGAACATCGGATATAACCCGACTTTTGAAGCAGCAAGGGGCCTTCACTGCGAAGCTCATATCGTGGGTTTTGAAGGTGATCTTTACGAGAAGACGATAACTCTTCACATCATTTCCAGAAACAGGGAAGAGATGAAATTTGCCGGTGCAGATGCTCTTGTCCATCAGCTGAAGAAAGACATAAAACATGCCAAAGGCAAAGCTGCCGAATACATGAGGGACAATGCCAAAATGCTGGATAAGTTTGCCCGGCTGGCTCTTTGACAGGCGGGGCCAGCTGACGTATTATTGTCCGGTGTGACAAGTCAGGTGAGACTGCATATACAATTGTGAAGCTGCGAATAAGGTAAGGTGGCGTGAAGTGATAGTTAAGCAGTTTAAGGGCGGATAAACGATAGTCAAACGGTTGTGAGGGCACATGGGCCAGGGTCGGGGAATTTGCAGCCTTTGGGCTGCGAAGAATTCGCGGTCTTCGGTTGCTGGAGAATTCGCTCGCTTCGCATCGCGGAGAATTGCGGCCAAAGGCCGCGGAGGCTCAAAATTACCGTTGTTTCTGCCATTAGCCTAACTCTCTGTCGTTTCCGGACGCTTCCCCTCTGATCAGGAGAATGCCGTTTCCTGTTAAGGAAACATCTAAAAATTCCTTAGCATTCGAACTATTTCGAATGCGCTTTGAGATCGGGAATCAAGCGTCTTTTGGTTAGGTTTTGAAAAGCCGGTGAAATACTAAATTCAGAGACACTCGTATCCCCAAGTGCTTAAATCGGGATCCAGCGGCTTCGGTTTAAAGGTTTTTAGATTTTACAACTGCTTAGCGACCGCTTAGCTATTGCTCAGCAACCCGCTCAGCGGATTTTTACGACTGCTTGCCAACTGCTTGTTAGTCTTTACAACCGCTTCACCATTGTTTCACGCGGTGCTGAGCACCGCGGTTTCACATCGGATGCGCCATCCGATCGCACCCAGGCTTTTTATTTTGAAGGAGGACGATTTTCCTTGTTAAGATATCTAAGGTCACATGTGAAGGCGATAATGATAGCAGTAATACTTTTGTTCGTGCTTTCCTGTTTCGCAGGATATGGACTGTATGCCAGATCCGGCAGAAGCGCTGACGGTTCGAAAGACTATGCTGTTGCGAAAATAGACGGGAAAGACGTCATGCGTTCTGACATTGAAAAAGGAACGATGCAGCTTGCTGAACAGCTTGGTTCTGACAGAGAAGTAACGTCTGCAGACATCCCGTTTATGAGAAAGGCGATCCTCGACAGTACGGCGATAGAAGCCGAGCTTGAAAAGGAGATCAAAAGCCGCAAAATCGATGTGACCGGGGACGAGATCGAGGAAGCCTACAAAAACATAATGGACAGTTATCCCACCAGAGAAGAGTTCAAGGCTTTTATGGAACGTTCGGGTATCACCGAGAAGCAGATAAAGGACGACTTAAAAAAACAGATCTCGCAGAAGAAAGTCATGGATGCCCTTTCGGCTGAGATAAGTGTCCCTGACGACGAAGCCCGCAAGTTCTATGACTCTGCAAAGACATTTATGTACAAGCAGCCTGCAGGCTTCAAAGTAAACCTCGCCACCTTCAGGAGCAACGAAGCTGCAGAGGCTGCGCAGAAGTCCCTTGAAGGGGGAGAGGGCTGGGATAAGGTAATGGAATCACACAAGTCCGACATAATGTCTTCGACTCCTTACGACAAGCCGGTACTGATAACTGAGCAGATGATGGTCGATTCACTTGCGGCTCTCAAGGCCCTTCCTTTCAACAAGGTCTCTCCTGTTATGCCGGTGACCAGCAGTGATTCTTATCTTGCTATCAAGAGGAGCAAAGAGGCTGAGAAGCAGCTGAGCTACGAAGAAGTCAGTGCAGATGTCGTTGCCATGATAAGGAGCCAGAAGGCACAGGAAAAGCAGCAGCAGTTCTACGAAGAACTTCTCAAGAGGGCTAAGGTAAAGGTCCTTGATCCGGAGATCTTCCCCGCGACTGCGTCAGCTGATGTTGATCCTGAGGCGAAATCTGAAGATAAGCAGTAACAGCGCTGTCAAAGGTATTGACAAAGCCGGTAAGGAGAAATAAAATAGCCCCTGTTGGTGAGGTGGCCGAGCTAGGCTGAAGGCGCTCGCCTGCTAAGCGGGTAGGGTGGCCAAAACCGCCCTCCAGGGTTCAAATCCCTGCCTCACCGCCATCAATAACGAACTGCGCCGGTAGCTCAACTGGATAGAGCATCGGACTACGGATCCGAAGGTTACGAGTTCAAATCTTGTCCGGCGCGCCATTGAAAGCAACAAATCCCCGAGGGGTGTCTAATCCCTCGGGGATTTTTGTATGCAATTGGGGCATCTCGCGGCGCTGACTTAGCAACATGCGATGCTCCATCACCTCAACGTATTAATATAGTAAGCGTCAAACCATCCGCACCTGTGCGGAATAATATTCTTCATATAAAGTCTCCCCAACAAGTTAGCATGAAGGGGAGATTTTTTTATGTTCGATCACCGTGGCAAGCAGAGTAAGCGTCAAATATCCCGGACCTCTGGACGTCATCCAGGTCCGGGATATTTGACGCTTACTTAATATACGCCTCGGTTCGGAGCATCACAAGTTGCGTCGTCATCACTCGCGATCTGCCCCAATTGCGATATTGATGAAGGTATCGCTAAAACCTAAAAGCGCGGCGCTGACTTACCGACATGCAATTCTGTAACTGCGGCAGAAGAAATGCCGCGTGAAGCGGCGATCTTTATCGCCGTGAAACAATTGTGAAGCAATTGTTTTTAAAGACATCTGAATTATTGTTTTATCTTAAACAACTGCTTCACCACTGTTTCACAACCGTTTCACGCCGGAGACTTTCCGGCAGCTTCACAACAACCCCTTGCTGAGTAATGAGCTTTAGATTACTTATAGCTTAATACAAAAAAAAGCAGTTCCGTCAAGAGACGGAACTGCTGGCCGGATCGATGGTAAGTTAGAACTTTTCTCCTTCGGATCTGGCGACGACTGCTGATACGCACATGTCCCCGGTCACGTTGATGGAGGTGCGGGCCATGTCCAGGACTGCGTCAATGCCTGCCACCAGTCCGATGCCCTCAATGGGAAGACCTGCAGAGGTGAGGACCATGGAAAGCATAATCAGTCCTGCTCCCGGTACACCGGCTGTTCCTATCGATGCGAGCGTCGCTGTGATAAGGATGCCTACCTGGGCTCCCATTGAGAGGGGGATCCCGAAAGCCTGTGCCACGAACAGTGCACAAACACCCTGGTAGAGTGCTGTTCCGTCCATGTTGATCGTCGCGCCAAGCGGGAGGACAAATGATGACACTTTTTCTGAGACTCCAAGGTTCTCCTGCACGTTCCTCATAGATATCGGGAGGACGGCTGAGCTTGAACGGGTAACGAAAGCTGCGAGCATTGCCTCTTTGACTCCGCCAAAGAACCATAGCGGCGACTTCTTTACCACCGTAACGATCAGGCCCGAGTAGACAAGTGCAGCCTGAAGCGCACATCCGATGTAGACGGCAAAAATGACCTTTGCAAAGGGTGCAAGGACAGCCGGGCCGTACTTCGCCGCGGTGACCGCGATCAGCGCTAGGATACCGAGCGGTGCGAACTTCATGACGATGCCCGTCATTTTGTACATCGTCTCAGCCAGTGACTCGTTGAACTTAAGGAAGGCCTTGCCCTTTTCGCCTATAAGTGTGGCGGAAACTCCCAAAAATAGAGCAAATACTATTATCTGAAGCATTGAACCGCTTACAAGGGCCTGCAGCGGATTAACGGGGATGATCCCCATCAGGACATCGACCATACCGGCACCGGCTTTGGCTTCGCCGGCCGCGCCTTCAATGCTGAGTCCCACGCCGGGCTGTATGATGTTGCCAAGGAGCAGTCCGAAGATGATCGCTACGACAGTAGTGGAAAGATATAAAATTATTGTCTTGATCCCTATGCGGCCAAGTACCTTGGGATCTCCTATCGATGCAGCACCTGTGATGATGCTGGCAAAGACAAGGGGAACGATGAGCATTTTCAAGAGTCCGAGGAAGATCTTACCGATGAGGTCGAGGAGAGGTATCAGAAAATTAGAAATGAAGGTGCTTGACTGCTGCATAGGGCCTATTACAAAGCCCAGTACGATACCTATCGCAAACCCGATCGCGATCTTCCAGATAAGCGGCATTTCCTTCTTATTCTGCATTCGTTTCACTCCTTATGAGATTATGATTTTTGATAAAGATGAATCCAAAAGTTTTTAGAGATACAGCCCTATATCTCTTACGTTGATTTTAGCATAAATCTAAGATCGAGAGGTAAAAAACTGCAAATGATTTAAAGAACTTAAAACTTTTCTTAGTTGTTTATGGTTGTTATAATCTTAACGCCCCATGCTGATAATTGCAGGCATCAGGCTGGTTCCGGGCTTCTTTTTAGCTCTTGACCGGCATCCTGCCTTATAATAGGGGACGGGTCCCATAGAGGCCCTGTCAACAGTTAAAGGAGATGTTTAAAAATGCATATGGCTGACGCGCTTGTTTCTCCTGCCGTTGGAGGGTTATTTTGGGCTGCGAGCGCATTTCTGACGGCAAAAAGCTCCGCTGCGGCAAAGAATGACAACATGAGCGGAGGTACGGCGCTTATGGGTGTCTTAGCCGCATTTGTCTTCGCATCTCAGATGATAAATTTCTCGATCCCTGGAACAGGTTCGAGCGGACATATCGGAGGAGGGCTCCTCTTGGCAATACTGCTGGGTCCGGAAAGGGCATTCCTTTCCATGGTCTCCATATTGACAGTACAGGCTCTCTTCTTTGCCGACGGCGGTCTGCTTGCATTGGGATGCAACATTTTCAACATGGGTTTTTTCCCCTGTTTCATAGCATATCCCCACATTTATAAAAGGATAACAGAGAGGGTGGATGGACCCAAAGGCATAATGTCCGGAGCGATCTCAGCTTCGGTGGCAGGGCTTCTGATGGGCGCATTCTTTGTGGTCCTCCAGACGACACTTTCCCGGATCACCGCCCTTCCGGTCGGAGTATTTATGATGATGATGCTTCCTGTACATTTCGCGATAGGCGCAGTTGAAGGTTTTGCTACGGCAATGGTGATCATATATGTATATGCAAGAATGCCGGAGGTCCTTAACGGCGGAAGCCCAGATAAGCCGGAAAATGGAATGAAGCGTGCTGTGGCTGTTTTTTCGGTACTGGCATTACTGACAGGTGGCTTTTTTGCCTGGTACGCATCTTCTTCCCCTGACGGGCTGGAGTGGTCGATAGTAAATGTAACGGGAACCGCGGAGCTGGATGCACCTCAGACCCTTATCCACTCACTACTCTCTTCCCTCCAGGATATGATCGCGCCCCTGCCCGATTATTCCATCAAGGGTGAAACATATTCCGAAAATATGGGGACAACGGTCTCCGGTATTGTGGGCAGCATCATTACCCTGACGTTTGCAGTCTTCATGGGAATGATGTTCAGCAAAAGAAAAAACCGTCAGTGAGGCTCAGGGATCTTTACAGGACAGAAATATATGACGAGAGGAGAGAGACAGCCCTCTCCCCAATGTTGTTGTTATGCTTGACTTCAGCCTACATCATAACCGTTGTTTCCTTTGACAGGTATCAGACTCTTAGGATCATTCCACTTGCCGCTTATCCGATCTTCGTCGGTCTTTTCTCAGGCGTATCAGGCAGGGATCTTTTCAGAAAGATGACAGCAGTGATGCCTTTCGTGATCCTTATAGGGATATGGAACCCATTTTTTGACAGGATCGGTACAGAGCACCTTGGGATCATTATCTCAAGGGGATGGATATCCTTTTTTTCATTAATGATAAAATTTCTGATGATCACGGCTTCGACGCTTATAATGGTATCTGCTGCGGGTTTCGACGGACTATGCAGGTGCGCCGCCGCTGCGGGCCTGCCGGAAGTGCTTGTTACCCAGCTTTTTCTGTTGAACCGCTATATAAGGCTTATTGTGGAAGAGGCGCACAACACCCTAAGGGCCAGGGTATTCAGGGGTGGCAAAATAACACTGTCAAACGCAGGCAACGTATGCGGACCGCTGCTTATGCGTTCGGTCAGCAGATCTGAGAAGATACACAATGCCCTTTTGTGCAGGGGGTTCGACGGGGCCCTTTGGCGGGGAAAACGTGATATGAACAGGCTGTCGCGGCAGGATATCATATTTGGGATCTTTTGGACGGCATATTTTCTGGTCGTTAGGTTCTTTGACATTTCAAGGGCTATTGGCGATCTGACTGTAAGGTGTGTAATTTGAAGGTTTTTGAAATCGAAAAAATCTGCTATTCTTACCCGGACGGCACAAAAGCCCTCGACGAACTTTCCTTTTCGGTAAGCGAGGGTGATGTGCTAGGGATCGCAGGAGCAAACGGTTCGGGCAAATCTACCCTTCTGATGCTCATGATGGGATGCCTTACTCCCTTAAAGGGAAGGATAGCTTATTTGGGGAAGAGTTTTGACAGGGATACGGTAAGGTCGATGAGAAAAGAGACGGGACTTCTCTTCCAGGATCCTGACGATCAGCTCTTCCTGCCGACAGTTTGGGAGGATGTTGCTTTTGGCCCCCGCAATCTAGGCCTAAGCGAGAAAGAAGTGGCATCAAGGGTCGAGGGTGCGCTTCATGATACGGGGATCGAGGAACTTTCAAAAAAAGCACCATGGAAGCTCTCCGGCGGGGAAAAGACTCTTGCTGCACTGGCGGGACTTTTCGCAATGAAGCCGAAAACGCTTCTACTTGACGAACCTACTTCGGGGCTTGATCCCAGGAGCAGGTGCCGGCTTATAAGTATCATCGGCAAGACAGAGATGACAGCTGTGATCGCCACGCATGACCTGGACATGGTGCTGGATGTCTGTAAAAGGGTGATCATAATGAAAAATGGAAAGATAGAGAGCGACGGTGAAGTCCCCGGAGTTCTCAGCGACAGAGAGTATATGAGATCGTGCGGGCTAGAACTGCCATTAAGCTTTGCAGGGCGTTCAAGTTAGGAGATAAAAATGTTTTTATACAGATCACTGCCAGGAATACCGTTACCCGTACTGTGCCTGCTGTTGCCTCTCGCAGCAGCCTTTGTCCCCTTTGGTTTTTTTCTATACAAAAAAATAAAGTGCTGGCACAAAGGTGCGGATTTTGTTTGCGATATTAATCTGAGGCCTCTAAAGATATTTTTCATCGTTGTTCTTACTGCGAACATCATACTTTCATGGTCAGTATGGACGGGTATGGACAAGGGGGGAACAGAATTGTTTGTACTCAGCAGCGGAGGTTGGTCGCAAACACTCTCTCCTGGCAGTCCAATGCTCATAAAAGCGGTTTTGCAGGTCGATGTATTTGGAGCCATGTCAGCCTTTCTGATGGGGTGCGTTGCCTTCATTGCGGGACTTGCTGCAATGGCTGATAAAAATGACACGTTAAACCTTTCGAAAGTAAGTTTTTTCCTGACGACACTTGCCGGAATACAGGGGATCTTTTACTCCGGAGGGATCTTTTCACTCTTTTTTTTCATACTGATCTCGCAGATCGGGGCATCCGGACTTATTTATGGGATCATAAAAACTAAAGAAAAGTTTAGGGAGCTTTTATGGTATTACATTTCAAGGATCACGGCTATGCTGATGTTTTTAACAGGATCAATTATACTTTATTATAATTATAGGACAACAAATATTGCAGTTTTATCAACTATAATAAAACTTGGAACCAACGAAAAATTAGCATATGCTTTTCTTGTGGTCCCGCTTCTTTTCCTCTTTGTAAAATCTTCCTCGTATGTGACAGATGGATCAAAAAGGGTATTTTTTGCCATTAGGGCGCAGGCGGCACTTTTTGTTGTCTTCAGGATCGTCTTTTCTCTCTATGGTCCACTGCCGGGACTTGAAAAGATACCGAATCTTTTTATATTGCTCGGACTGGTTTTGATATTCGTGTCACTGATACTTACAGCAAATGAAAAAGACCCGGTTAAATTTGCTGAGGCTGTCGAACTTTTTATGAAAGGATTCCTCATGCTGTCGATGGGGATCAGCATAAGCGGGACATACACCGCGCAGGCAGCTGCCGAATATGGTTTTGGAGCCATAGAAAGCATGGTGGCCATGTGGATACTTTTTCTTCCGACATCTGCGGCGCTGTCATTCGTTTGCTGCACATTAAAGCAGCAGACCGAGGACGGTGAGATGTGGCAGCATACAGGGCTATTCAGGAAGATACCGCTGTCAGGAGCCGCGTTTTTCTTTGCGATATGCGTTATTGCAGGTATTCCGCCGTTTGTCGGTTTCCCGGCAAAGCAGTTTCTGTACAGATCTTCCAGTTACGTAACACCTCTTTTGACTATCTTTCTTCTGGTCTCAGCAATGCTGATCCTTTTGATCTCAGTCAGGTACATATCAAGGGTAATGTTCGGAAAACCTACGGAGGCCGCAGAAAAGGTCAGGAACGGTGATATTCAGGTGATGATACCCCTGATAATGCTTTTTGTATTCCTATTTTATTCGACGATAACACCTTCGCTCTTCATAAACTCAATGGTCTCTCCGTCTGTCTATTCCCTCCTTAACAAGGGACAGCTGGTCAACGCTATCCATCAGGGAGGAAATTCCGAATGATCCCGACACTGGAGACAGGCTATTTCATTTGGAATTTTACTGCGTGGATAAAGATATTTCTTTTATCCGCGGTCATTTTTTGTTTTTTGATTTATGTGATCAAAAAGAAAACAGGCGGGAACCTTATAAGCAGCAAAAAGATGCGCGAGTACGGAGAAGATCAAGACGAAGTCATATCTGAACAGAGGACGGCAATGTTGAGAAGCAAAATAATGGGACCATGGTTTGATTTCCCCTTTTTGCACCTTCTTTCGATGGTCTTACTCTTCCTCCTTTTTGCAGTTGCGCTCTTTTCTGGCAGCGGGGTCGAATAAAAATGCAGAACTTGTTCATTAGTTTGCTTGGATATTTTTCATCATGGGTACTGATGCTGGTAACGCTTGCCGTAGCACTTTTCGCTGAGGCCATCCATACATTTCTGTCAAGCAAAAGCCTGAGCAGGCGCGGCACGGTCGTCTCGTTTATCCCTCTTCGTGATATCTTCAGGTCCATTACGGTCCCTGTAAGTCTTCCGGAGAACGCTGCGGTCAGGCTTTCGATATACTTGCCCTGCCTGGCTCTTGCCGGACTGATCCCTATTGCAGCAAGCATACCTTTCTTTTCTTTTGTACCTGTTATGGACAACGGAGGAGACCTCATGCAGATACTGCAGTTTGCTCTCCTTTCGGAGACACTGGCGATACTCTCAGTCCTGTCACTTGGAACTCCCGCCGCCGAGGCAACTGCAAAGAGGATGATGAATGAGCTTATCGGCCTTATCGTGCCGATGATGGCTGCTTTTGTATCAATAGGTTTTTACTATTCGGCAAGCGGAGTTCAGGGAGACCCGTTCAGCCTCAACACTTTCACGAAAGCTCAACACATGTCAGCATCAGTGCCTTTTTCACTTACCGGTACACTGATGTTCATTTTTGTAATATTCAGCCGTATACCTCACAGCAACGCCGGTTTCGGCTGTTCTCTGCTTGAAAACTGCGAACTTCCGGACTTCAACGGAGCGCCTAGGTCGACGCTCCAGCTTTGGTCAATATTCAGAGCTTTTCTTGTGGTAGCGTTGGTGACTCACATATTTTTCCCGTGGGTTTTTTTCAAGGGACTCAATGCCGGATTCAGCATCTCATGGTGGGCCCAGTCGGTCAACTTTGCAGCATTCTGGTCAACGGTACTGTTGATCAGGGTATTCGGAGTCACTCTCTGCTGGAAAGTGCATGAGCTGCTTGAAAGATCGATCAAAATAAAGAGCTGCGGAACATGGCTATATATAATACTGACAGTTACAGCAACACTTCTGGTCGTATATGAGGGAATAAAGATATCAATGGAAACAGCGGCGTTCTGAGACATGGCTGAGCTGTTCTTAAGTCGGGGAGGAACTTCATCGCTGGGAATTTGCAACTTCTATGCTGTGGAGAATTTGCTTCGCATCGCGGAGCATTGCGTCCAAAGGCCGTGGAGATCCAATTTTTAAGAATTATATGGTCCAATTCACCGCAACGTGATATTTGCTGCAAATTCACCGCGACAGGATTTTCTTCGCAAATTCACCGGCGGGAGCATTATCCGCTTGCTTTAACGGCTGGTGGCATGATTGGTTTTATATGGTAAACTTTGTATTTGACATGCTTTGATCAGCAATAATGAAAGCAGTATTGGAGGAATTTACAATGGCTTCTGACGATGGAACAAAGAGCCTTAACTTTCTTGAAGAGATAATTACAAAAGACCTTGAAAACGGATTGGTGGAGAGCATCATTACCCGATTTCCGCCTGAACCCAACGGCTATTTGCACATCGGGCATGCGAAATCGATCTGCCTTAACTTTGGACTTGCGAAACAGTTCGGCGGAGAGTGCAACCTTCGTTTCGACGACACGAATCCTGCGAAAGAGGAGACCGAGTACGTCGAATCCATCATGGAAGATGTCAGGTGGCTCGGATTCGAATGGGCCAACCTTTGCTACGCCTCTGATTACTTTGATCAGTTTCACCGGTGGGCGATAGATCTTATCAAGGCAGGCAAAGCCTATGTTGATGATCAGAACGCTGAGGACATGCGGCAGAATAGGGGCACGCTGACAAAGCCCGGAGAGGACTCTCCCTTCAGGAACAGAAGCGTTGAGGAAAACCTGGAGCTCTTTATGAGGATGACTGAAGGTGAGTTTGAAGAGGGCTCGAGGGTGCTGCGCGCTAAGATAGACATGTCCAGCAGCAACCTCAACATGAGGGATCCCGTTATCTACAGGATACTTAAGAGAAGCCATCACAGGACCGAAGACAAGTGGTGCGTCTATCCGATGTACGACTTCGCGCACGGATATGAGGATGCCATAGAGGGTGTCACACACTCTATATGCACACTGGAATTCCAGGATCACAGGCCGCTTTATGACTGGTTCATAGAGAACGTTGACGTTCCGCACGTACCCCATCAGTACGAGTTTGCGCGCCTCAACCTCACATATACGCTTATGAGCAAACGAAAGCTGCTGGAACTGGTCACGACGGGGATCGTATCAGGGTGGGATGACCCAAGGATGCCCACCATCTGCGGATTCAGGCGCAGGGGGTATACTCCCGAGTCCATCAGGCGATTCTGCAGAGAGATCGGTGTTGCAAAGGCGGACAGCATGGTCGAGGTCGAACTTCTGCAGCACTGTCTGAGAGAAGAGCTCAACAGGACAGCGCAACGGGGAATGGCCGTGCTCCGTCCTCTTAAGGTCGTCCTGGAGAACTGGCCCGAGGATTTTGTTGACGAGCTTGAGGCCGAAAACAACCCAGAAGACGACAATGCCGGAAGCAGAAAGGTCAGGATCGGGAAAGAGATATATATTGAACGCGACGACTTCATGGAGGAACCTGTGAAGGGCTTCTTCCGTCTGGCTCCTGACAAAGAGGTCCGCCTCAAATATGCTTACATTATCAAATGTAGGGAAGTTATCAAGGATGAAAATGGAGAAGTTGTCGAGCTCCGTTGCTCGGTCGACATGGAGAGCAGGGGAGGAGACGCCCCCGACGGCAGGAAGATAAAGGGGACCCTCCACTGGGCATGGGCGGGAGAAGCGGTTAAAGCTAAGGTCAACCTCTACGGGCACCTCTTCACCCTTAAAAACATGAGCGATATGGAAGAGGGGAAGGACTACAAGGATTACCTTGACCCCCAATCGCTTGTTGTGATCGAAGATGCCTTGCTAGAGCCCATCCTGGCTCAGGCAAAACCAATGGATAAATTCCAGTTCCTTCGCCACGGCTATTTCTGCGCAGATAACGGAAGCACGGCAGACAAACCTGTTTTCAACCTGACGGTTCCATTAAAGGATTCGTGGGGGAAGCAGAATAGATAAGAACTTCGCTGAGCAATCGCTATGCAGTTGTAAGTTCAGGGAATTTGTAGTCTCTCGACTGCGGTGAATTTACGGCAAGGATCATGCCACGGGGAATTTGCGACAAAACCGGTCGCGGAGAATTTGCATCGCTTCGCATCGCGGAGAATTCAGGCTTTGAAAAAGAATCCAAAAGTACCGTCGTTCCCGAATGCTTAAATCGGGAATCCAGCGGCTTTGGGTTTAGAGCCGATAAACCCTGTCATAGTCAGAACCTAGAGACACTCTGGATCGATTGACCCACTCGGGGAAGACGGGAATGGTTGATTTTACGGTTTTACGACTGCTCAGCTATTGCTCGACAACCGACAACAGTTCAGCCGCATTTTAAAACGACTGTCTGACAACCGTTTGGCCATAGTTTGACAGTATTTTTAAACTATTGCTTGCCAGTCTTTACAAACGCTCAGCCGCATTTAAAAAACTACCGGAGGTCTTTAGGATGTCAAGTAATGTCCGCGTCAGATTTGCTCCAAGCCCCACAGGATCACTTCATATAGGGGGAGCTCACACAGCCCTTTTTAACTGGCTGTACGCCCGCCACAACGGGGGGACTTTTGTACTCCGTATAGAAGACACAGACAAAGAACGTTCGACCGCTGAGTACGAGCGGTCGATAATGGATGGTATGAGATGGATGGGGCTTGACTGGGACGAAGGCCCCGACAAGCCCGGAAAGTTTGGTCCCTATAGACAGTCCGAACGGATGGAGTCATATACGAAATACGCAGACCGGCTCATGGAAGCCGGACTTGCCTATAAAGACGACGGGGCAGTCCTCTTTAAAGTCCCATCAGGTAAGCTTGTCACCTTTGATGATGAAGTATACGGGCATATTGAGGTGATGAGCGAGAATGCCTCAGTCAGTCAGGACGGAACGATCAAGGATATCGTCATCCTCAAAAGGGACGGCATGCCAACATATAACTACGCCGTTGTTATAGACGACTATACGATGAACATAAACATGGTCATCCGCGGAGAGGACCACATAATCAACACTCCCAAGCAGCTGTTGATCTATCAGGCCCTTGGGTTCGAGGCCCCTAATTTTGCTCACCTCCCCATGATCCTTGGCAAGGACAAGAAAAAACTTTCCAAACGACAGGGTGCTACGAGCGTCTTCGAGTACAACGATCTCGGATATCTCCCCGATGGAGTATTCAATTTCCTTGCGCTGCTTGGATGGTCGCCTAAGAACGGACAGGAGGTCTTTACGCGCGAGGAGGCCATTAAGCTCTTCGAACTCTCCTCTGTAACAAAGAAACCCGCGGTACTGGACATGGACAAGCTCAACCACATCAACCAGGAACAGATGAAGATCATGGATCCAATTAAACTCCTTGAGATAATCAAGCCATTCTGGAAAGACATGGGATTCGATATCAGCGGCTATTCAGACGATTACCTCGCCTCCTCCCTTCAGGCAATGGGCGGCAGAGGCCAGACAACGCTCCAGCTCGCCGAATACAGCGACTACTTCATCAGCTTTGACGCCGTAAAGGAGAGATACAAGGCAGACGACATACAGGAAGAGCGCCGTCCCGTCCTCAAGAAATTCTACGGGGAACTGCTTGATACAGAAAACTTCACCTCAGAGGGCATGGAAGCCTTCACAAAATCTTGGGTCGAAGTCAACGAAAGCAGCATGAAAGAGGTAGCTCTCCCTCTCAGATGGGCACTGACAGGAAGAAAAGTCAGCCCAGGTGTATTCGAAGTAGCCGCACAGCTCGGAAAAGAAGAGTGCCGGAAAAGGCTGGCTTATTACGGACTGGTCTAAAGATAAGGCGGCCGAGCGGCTGTGAAAACAGCCGGAGAATGTGTCCGCCGGTGAATTTGCGACGAAAATCTTGACGCGGTGAATTTGCAGCGTCTGCGCTGCGGGGAATTTGCAGCAAGGATCACGCTGAGTTGAATTGGACCATAATCCTTAAAGATTGCAACTCCGCGGCCTTTGGCCGCAATTTTCCGCGATGCGAAGCGATGCAAATTCTCCAGCGACGAGTGTCGCGAATTCTCCGCAGCCCGGGGGATGCAAATTCCCCGCGGCCTTTGGCCTCACGTTGTCTCTCTCTTCCCTTGCATTTACAATGTATTGCGTACATGGATGAAGTAACCTTTTATTATGCAGAGGATGGTAATTATGAGCAAAGACATGCTTCTTATAGACGGGCACGGGCTTGCCTTCAGGGGATTTTACGCGCTTCCCGAGACTCTGGCAGCTGCTGACGGGACACCTACCAACGCCGTTGTAGGATTCACCACAATGCTTCTGAATGGGCTTGACAAGTGGAAACCTGATAGGGTGGGCCTCTTCTTTGATCCTAAGGGGCCTACGAGGCGTCACGAACTCTTTAAGGAGTACAAGGAGGGCAGGAAGCCTACGCCGGAGGGTTTTAAGGTACAGCTGCCGCTTATAATCGACATAAGCAGGGCCATGGGCATACCTGTGTTCGTAAGGGATGGCATGGAGGCCGACGACTATATAGTCTCAACTGCCAAAAGCGCTTCGGATGAGGGATGGAACGTCTCTATCTTTTCCGCCGACAAGGACCTCTTCCAGGTCATAAACGGCAACATAAAGATAATCCGCCCCTCAAAAGGAGTAAGCGACTTTAAGGTATATGACAAGGAAAATTTTGTAGATGAATATGGGTTCAGACCGGAGGCAATGGCCGATTACCTTGCACTTGTAGGGGACGCAGTCGACAATATCCCAGGAGTACCAGGCATAGGGGACAAGACGGCGAAAGAGCTTATCGGCAGATTCGGCTCTCTGGAAGGCATCTTTGAAAACCTGGACGAAATGCCGAAGGGCAGAAGATCAAAGCTTGAAGAGAACAGAGAACTGGCCTATTCCAGCAGGGACCTGATAATTCCACAGCTGACCGAAAGCGTGCCTCTTGAAGAGCTTATCATGAAAGACCCTGACGAAGAGATCCTGGCGGAGATGTGTACAAGATTAAGCCTTAGGAGGCTTATGGAGCGTATGATGCTGGGAACTAAAACCCTATCAAGTAAAATAAGTATGAAGAAACCTGCTGTAAATCTGAAGAATAAAGGCCCGGCAGTCACACCTATGATCGAGATAAGAGCTACACCTGAGAGCCTTGAAACAGGATATGATGATCTTTTCGAGGCGCCGGAACTTGCAATATCTGCGGCGATCGAAGGAAAAACTGTTTTCTGTCTCTTTGATAAAGCGGGCAGGAGCGCCGTGCTTGACCCTGACGAAAACGATACCATGGGTAAGTGGTCTGCCTGGTGCGGAAAAGGCAGCCTTACTCTCTTCGGATACAGGGAGATGCTTGCAAAATATGACATTCCGCTGCCCCCTGCGGAAAGGATAAAGGATGTTGAGGTGGCTCATTACCTTCTGCACCCAGACAGAGGCGGGAGCGCGATAGAGAAGACTCTGGGCAGAAAACTTCCCACAGGGAAAGAGCTTGCCTCGGAGCTTTTTGCAATGTGGGATGCATTCGAGCCTGAAATAATGAAATTCGGCCTGGACAAACTTATGACTGAGCTGGACCTTCCTCTTTCGGCAGCCCTTGCCAACCTGGAACGGAACGGAATATATGCTGACACAGCCAGACTTGTTTCGATGGAGAAGGATCTGGCAAAAGCTATCGCGCAGTCAGAGAATGATATTGAAAAATTAGTGGGGGAAAGTATTAACCTTAACTCACCAAAGCAGGTTGGATGGCTGCTCTTTGAACATCTCCACCTGCCTCCTATAAAGAAAACACAGACCGGATATTCTACCGACATGAGTGTCCTTGAGGAGCTGGCTCGGCTCCCGGAGCCGCTTTGCGATGTTCCGAACAAGATAATAGAGTACCGTGAAGAGGCAAAAATACTGTCCGGTTTTGTGCAGCCTTTCCTTGCTGCAGCAAAAGAGGGAGATGGGATGATCCACTCCACCTTTGACCACCTTTCCACCGGCACCGGTCGCCTCTCAAGCAGGGATCCCAACGTTCAGAACATGCCGGTATTCGGCAGATGGGCTTCGAGGTTCAGGGACTGCTTTATACCCTCGGGCGAAGGAAGGATCTTTGTCGCGGCAGACTATTCACAGATAGAGCTAAGAGTGCTTGCTCATCTTTCCGGAGAGAAGATGCTGGTAAGCGCATTCTCCGAGGGACGTGACGTTCATATGGAGACGGCCTCCTGGGTATTCGGACTTCCTTCTGAAGAGATAACCCAGGAACAGAGAAGGTTCGCCAAGGTGGTCAACTTCGGGCTGCTTTACGGCATGGGTGCCCACGGACTCGCTCAGAGGCTCGGCATATCACGGCCACAAGCGGCCGCGATGGTCGAAAGGTACTTCAGCGTCCTTCCAAACGTTAAAGGTTATCTTGAAAAGAGTGTAAGGGAAGCAAAGGAGGCCGGCTATACTCGTTCGATATTCGGGCGCATAAGGCCGCTCGCCGAGGTTGCAACAACTGCCGGAAGAGGCAACAACCCCATAGACAGGGTGGCAGTAAACACTCCCATACAGAGCGCCGCGTCTGACATCGCCAAAATAGCCATTATGAGGTTCGACAAGGTCATCAGTGAAGAGTTCAAAGGGGCGAAAACAGTACTTCAGATACATGACTCGATCGTCTGCGAATGTATGCAGGAAGATGCTGACAGGCTTGAAAAGAGGCTGGTAGAAGTCATGGAGGGCGTCGATGTGCTGAACGTACCTGTAAAGGCCGAACCCAAACGGGGAAATTCGCTGAGCAAAGTGTAAAAAAAGAGGCAAGCGATAGGCACTACCTTAAGGCCCATACGACCGTTTCACTATTGTTTGACAACGTTTGACGATCGTTTGACCGCCTTTACAACTGTTCAATTACCGCACAGCCATGCTCAGCAAATTCTTCTCCATTTTCAATCAAACATATCGGAAAAACAGAGTGTAAATTTACTTGCGTCTTTATGAAACCTGCAATATAATGTACAGCTGTATGTTAGACGTATCAGAACATCTGGAGGTGCAATACATTGAAAAAGGATATACATCCGAAATATGAAACCTGCAAGGTCACCTGCGCCTGCGGCAATACATTCGAGACCAGGTCGACCACAGGAGACATGAGGGTTTCGATCTGCAACGCATGTCACCCCTTCTACACAGGTAAGAAGGGCCGCGTAATAGAAGCCGGACGACTCGAGAAATTCCGTCAGAAGTACGCAGGCATGAACTACGGACAGAAGAGCGCAAAAGAGGGTACAGAAGAATAGCTTTCACCCACGAGGGGAGCATGCCGCTCCCCTCTTTTTTCTAGTAATTCCCGACCTGCATCAGTTGAGGTATTCCACATGACGAAAGGAGGCTCTCTCCTTGCCGATAGAAGTTGAATTGATCGCAAGCACCCCGGATGCCGCAAAAGTGGTCGCTGCCGCTGCTAAAATTTGCTACAGCCCTTCAGGAGCTATGGACATCCTTGAAGGACTTGACGAAAAAAAGACCGTCTCATTTTTGAAGATGCTGAGGGAGTCAGGTCATCTTTCGCCATTCGAGCATGTCTCATTTACATTTGCCATAGAGGGAGTAAGCAGGGTCGCAACACACCAGCTCGTCAGGCACAGACTTGCAAGCTATTCCCAGCAGAGCCAGCGGTATGTGGGCATGTCGGGACAGACGTGCATTGTGCCTCCTTCGGTACTTGAAAATAAAGAGGCGCACGCGCTCTTTATGAAGCAGACAGAAGATGCCTGGAAATGTTATGAGGAACTTGTCTCACTTGGGATCTCGAAAGAGGACGCGCGCTTCATATTGCCTCACGGGACTGAGACAAGGCTCGTGATGACAATGAACGCCCGCGAACTGCACCATTTCTTCTCTCTGAGGCTTTGCAGAAGAGCTCAGTGGGAGATAAGGGAACTGGCACGAAAAATGCTGATACTGGCAAGAGACGCAGCTCCCGACATATTTGATGTCGCGGGACCTTCCTGTGTCGTTGAAGGAGTATGCAAAGAGGCTCACCCATGCGGTGAGCCGTATGTGAGCATGGAGAAGATGTTGTCTGAATGAAGAATATCAGAATTGCTCTGCGGCGGATGACCATATCCGCTGCGTTGGGTGTTCCGAAGAGGATACCGGTAGGCGGTCAGGCAGTTATAGAGGGAGTGCTTATGAAGGGTCCGGAACATTGGGGGCTGGCGGTCAGGGAACCGGGAGGTTCCATCTGGCTCACGGCGTGGCTCGGTTCCGGTTGGCTCAAAAGGGGCATATGGAAATATCCGGTCATCCGTGGTTTTGCAACTATGGTAGAGATGATGAGGATAGGCATGAGGGCCCTCTCCCTTTCCGCGGAGATCAGCCTCGGTGAGGAGGACAACATCACTCCGCTTGAGATGGCAGGAGCGATAGCCGTTGCCATCTTTGCAGTCGCGGGACTTTTTGTCGCGCTGCCGATGCTTGTTTCGGAATACCTCACATCCCTTTTGGGCCTTGCACATCTGACAAAAAACATCGCAGAGGGCATACTGAGGGGTATAATTTTTGTCGGTTATGTCGCAATGATAGGACTTTGGAAGGATATACAGCAGGTCTTTGCATACCACGGAGCGGAGCACAAAACGATAAACGCTTATGAGAACGAAGCCGAGCTCGCGCCTGAGAACGTGGCAAAGTTTTCGAGGATACACAGGCGCTGCGGTACCTCTTTCCTGCTGGTAGTGATCTTGGTCAGCATAATAGTATTTTCCGCAATAGGGGGAGGGTCACTGCTGTGGAGGATAGGAAGCAGGGTACTTCTGCTGCCCCTGGTGATAGGCATCTCATATGAGTTCATAAAAGGTGCGTCAAACTCTGATACTTGGGGAAGATACTGCATAATGCCGGCCCTTTCGCTCCAGTACATCACAACAAGGGAACCAAGGATCGACCAGATAGAAGTTGCCCTGGCCGCGCTGGATTTGGCTTTGCACCCGGATACAGCCGCGGAAAACACGCAGAGTGAAGCAGTTGGGAACAATATTGAAGCAGTGGTGAAGCAGTTGTAAGGGTGGACAAAAATCTGGCAACGACTGCTTGCCAATTGCTCACGCTTGCCGATCGCTTGCCAGTCTTTACAACTGGTTCACGCGGCAGATACTGCCGCAGTTTCACGCAGGAAGGACCATCCTGCAACTAAAACAGGTGGTGTAACAACATATGGAATTGATGAATAAGTTAAGGGAGATCGAACAGAGTTATAAGGAGATCGAGACGCGCATGGCTGATCCGGAGGTCGCTAACGACCCCCAGGAGATGCAGTCGCTTGGAAAGAAGCACGTTGACCTGACCCCGATCGTAGATGCATTCATGCAGTACGAATCCGTACTGCAGGGGATCAAGGACTCGAAGGAAATGATCGCGGGGGACGACAGGGAGATGGCCGAGCTTGCAAAGGAAGAGCTGGCTCTCCTGGAATCTCAGGTCGAGGGCCTGGAAAGGCAGATCCAGATCCTCCTGCTGCCGAAGGACATCAACGATGACAGAAGCGTCATCATTGAGATAAGGGGAGGTGCGGGAGGAGACGAGGCAGCCCTCTTTGCCGCCAACCTTTTCCGAATGTATACGAGATTTGCCGAACGCCAGAGGTGGAAGACAGAGATCATATCGGGAAGCGAGACTGGCATAGGCGGATATAAGGAAATAATCTTCAGGATCGACGGAACAGGGGCATACAGCAGCCTGAAGTTCGAAAGCGGTGTCCACAGGGTACAGCGCGTGCCCGAGACAGAAGCAAGCGGACGCATACACACATCTACGGCGACTGTAGCAGTCCTCCCTGAAGCAGCGGACGTCGACATCGAAGTCCGTACCGAGGATCTTAAGATCGACACCTACCGAGCCAGCGGAGCAGGCGGACAGCACGTCAACATGACGGACTCGGCTGTAAGGATCACACACCTTCCGACTGGTATAGTCGTGACGTGCCAGGACGAGAGATCACAGATCAAGAACAGGGCAAAGGCGATGCAGTTCCTGAGAACGAAGCTCTACGACGCAGAGCTGCAGAGGCAGAACGCCGAAATGGCCGCGGAGAGAAAGGGGCAGGTCGGGACAGGAGACCGCTCAGAACGCATCAGGACTTACAATTATCCGCAGAACAGGATATCAGACCACAGGATAAATCTTACACTTTACAAACTTGACCAGGTCATGGACGGAGACATCTATGAGCTAATACGCGCACTCTCAGATGCAGATCAGGCGGAAAAGCTTAAAATGCTGACCGTTTAAGGAGTAAAATTTGAAACTCTCCGAACTTCGTTCCGAATGTCTCTGCATGCTCCTGAAAGAAGGGATAGAGAGGCCCTTCTACACAGTTGACCTGATCCTCTCGAAAGCGCTCGGGATAGAAAGGGCGCTCCTTATAGCCAAAGGCTATATGGAAATTCCCGCGCAGAAATGTGTGGGAATTTTGTCTATGACAGAGAAGCGATCTGCGAGGGTCCCCCTCTCATATATACTGGGCGAAGCGGAATTTTACGGCAGGCCTTTTGAAGTAGGTGAAGGCTGTCTGATCCCCCGACCCGAAACGGAATTGCTTGTAGAAGAAATGCTGAATGCCTGTCCTGATGCTGAAAGATTTGCGGACTGGTGCACGGGGAGCGGATGCATAGGTTTAACACTGCTTCTGGAAAATCAGAATTTATCAGGCTATGGAATAGATTCAAGTCAAAATGCCCTAAATTGGGCAGATTTAAATACCTATAAATATAATTTAAAATCAAGATTTAGTTTAATATTGAATTCAGATCCCTCTGTATGCGATATTCCACCGGGATCACTTGATTTCATAGTTGCCAATCCGCCATATATTCCTTCCAAAGAGGTCAACAGGCTCATGTCAGATGTTAAGGACCACGAACCCATTGAAGCACTGGACGGCGGAGAGGACGGGACTAAACTCTACAGGCTCTTTTTTGAGAGTTTTCCGAGGTTTCTTAAGGATGGAGGCTTTATGGGATTCGAGACAGGCGGGGACGAACAGGCGGATATACTCATATCCATGGCCCCGGGCAATTTTGTTCTAATGAACAGGATTTTCGACTATAACGGCATATTACGGCACCTGACGTGGAAAAAGAATTGAAAATAATATAGAATTCGGAAAGTTATATCAGATAAAAAAATTTCGTGAAGGAGCGTTTTTTATGGAAAAAAGAGAACTTGTCATAATAGGAGCGGGACCTGCTGGTCTCACCTCCGCGATTTACGGACGCCGCGCCGGCCTTGATGTGCTGCTTCTCGAGAAAGGCATCCCCGGCGGTCAGATCAACATAACAGACGAAATAGAAAACTGGCCGGGTGTTATACATTCTTCAGGTTCAGAACTTGGTGTTTCTTTCAGGAAGCATGCCGAACACTTCAAAACGGAATTCAGGGACTGCACAGTATCCGGGATCGAGATAAGGAACGGAAGCAAGATCGTTATCACTGATAAAGGCGAAGTTGAAGCCGAAGCTATAATCCTTGCCACAGGGGCAAGCTTCCGCAAGCTAGGCTGCAAAGGCGAAGCTGAATTTACCGGCGGGGGAGTCAGCTATTGTGCTGTCTGTGATGCGGCATTCTTTGAAGATGAAACTATTGCCGTGGTAGGCGGCGGGAATGTTGCCGTAGAAGAGGCCGGATACCTTACCCGTTTTGCATCAAAAGTTTATATAATCCACAGGCGCGATGAATTCAGGGCGGACAGGCTTGCAATAGAACAGGCACTCTCCAACCCAAAGATAGAGCCGATATGGAACTCTGTTGTTGAATCAATAGAGGGAGAAGGGCTTGTTGAAAAATTGGTGCTGAAGAACGTAAAGACTGGAGAAATTTCGGACCTGCCCGTTGCCGGAGTCTTTGTCTTTGTCGGCACTGAGCCCAACATATCTTATCTCGGTGAGCACGGATCACTTGTCAATCAGACCCGCGGGGGCTGGATCGATACGAACGACAAGATGGAGACATCGGTGGAAGGCATATTCGCCGCAGGAGACATCCGCGAAAAGTATCTGCGCCAGGTAGTTACTGCTGCAGGGGACGGCGCTGTTGCATCGATGGCAGCCTACTCCTACATTACTGAGCAGCTGCATCTCCGCTCTGTCCTGATAGACCCGGACCATGTCTGTGCGCTGATGACTTCGAGCATTGACCAGAGCCAGATAAACCTTCAGGTCGAGACAGAGAAATATGCAAAAGAGAGCGGAGTAAAGATCGTCCTAATAGATGGCTACAGAAATGCCAGAATGGTAGAAAAACTTGGCATAAAAGAACTTCCCGCACTCCTAGAGCTTAAAAAAGGAGAGATAGTCCGCAGCCTAAAACCGCAGGATCTGAATGCGGTCAAAGAGTTTGTTAAGTAAGAAAGGCTGAGGAGTTGTAAAGACTGGCAATTGGCGAGCGGCCGTAGGGGCCAAAGGGCGGGGATTTGCGGCCAAGGGCCGCGGGGAATTCGCGTCCTTCGGTCGCTGGAGAATTTGTTCGCTTCGCATCCAGGAGGGGCGGCTGAGCAGGGACACAGGCCCCCGATTTAAGCACTCGGGGAAGACGATATAAAAGACTTTTATTCACAGCCGGATGGGTCTTCCTGCAAAATTCTCCGCGATGCGAAGCAAGCAAATTCTCCGCGGCATGCCCCACTCCGCAATTCCCCGAGGTGGCTTTTCAAAAGCTCTTACGATCGTTTGACGACTGTTTGACAACCGTTCGACTATCGTTTGACCGCCCCTGCGTCCTCACCATTGTTAAGCTGTAAATTCTCTGCGGTTTAAAAGCCGCAATTCCCCCAATTGTTTCATCTCTGCCAAACAGCTAGAATAATCGAATATCTAAACAACTCATGGGGGAAGCTTAATGAAAAAGTTCCTGGTATTGCTTTTTTATATATTAATATCCTCTGCTGTAATTATTTCTCAGAGCTCAGCCTCTGATGATAACTCCGTAAACTCAGATGATATCCGTGAGAAGGAGCAGAAGATCACTGAAAACATATCAGAACAGGTGGAAAAGCAGATACCGAGGGTAACAGATCCCCAAATGGAGAAAAAACTCTCTGAAGTGGCAGCAAAAATAAAGCCTTATATGGGAAGAGACCTGAATTACGAGGTTCGCATAATCAAAAGGAACGATCCTCATGCTTTTTCCCTTCCGGGCGGACTGACATATATAACTACAGGAATGCTTGATTTCCTGAAAAGCGACCATGAGATCTCGGCTGTACTTGCACGTGAGTTTACCCATTCAGACCTCTCGCATTGGCTGATCCAGTCATCCCGAAATGAAAAAATTGACTTCCAGACGATGGCAGAGATCGCTGCCGCGACCCAAAGCGGCAAGGTAGCGGGGAACATGGTGAGGTCATATCTGAACAGAGCTGTTATAAATTTTTACGACATCGACCTTGAAAAAGAGACGGACCTGAAGGCACTGGACATCATGCAAAAGGCAGGATACAACAACGTAGGTCTCCTGACCTATCTTGAGCGTATGAGGGTAGAGAGACTTAAGCAGCTTTATGTCAAAGGAATAGACATTCGCTACAAAAGCGGTTTCAAGCCGCTGGAGACGGTCCTTGATACTATGAAGTTCATCAAGCCAAGGGATGACAACCGGAAACCGACCGATCCTGTGCAGACTGATATGATACGGGCCAATACTGACATGGAGGAAAGAGTCGGTGCTGTTTTGGATTATTTTCAAGAAAACGATATCGAGATCAGAAGGAAGTATGTCTTGAATATCCTGATACCAAACGTTAAAGAAGTAACGGGCAAGAGTGTCCTGACCCTTGACGACACTGTGGTCATGAAAGGAGAAGAATGGGGCGGCAGCCCAAGCGATTTTGAAGTTTATAAGGAAAGGCTTAACAGGGACCTTCAGCTTGAAACACCTCAATATGACATTCAGGTCCAAAGCTTCAACGGTGCAAAAGCTTTGCTGTTATCAGGCAGACCCCTGATCTATGAGAAGGATATCCCAGACGGATCCCCTGGCCTTTCCCACATAAGGAACATGATAATTAAGGCTCTGACAGGTGCAAGAAGAGAAAACTTTCTGACTGATTATTACGAGTAAGGGCGGGCAAACGATAGTCAAACAGTAGTCAAACTATCGTCAAACTATCGTGAAAACCCTAATACCGGGAAGCTGAATAACCGTCGTTCCCTGGCGCAACTTGACGGGAATCCAGCGGTTTTTGTTTATGCTCCTAAAAAGCTGTCATAGATTAAACTCAAAGACACTGGATCCCCGACAGAGGCACTCGGGGATGACGGAGATAAGAGACCGGATCCCGGCTCACGGCCAGAGAGCCAACGAGTTGCGAGTTGTGCGAATCGGCTGGCAGTTACACCAAGTGCATTCGGAGATAACGGGGAGAGAAAAAAGGTTAAAACAACTGTTTGACGATCGTTTGACAATTGTTTGACCATTGTTTGACAGCAGATCAAACAATTGCTTAGCCATCTTTAAATCGACTGCTTGTCAGTCTTTACGACCACTCAGGGAGGTGGCATGATATGTCGAAAAAAACATTTTTTTTCATCATGGCAGCCTTTTTGCTGCTCCTCCTTTGTGCCGCGCAGTCATTTGCGGCGGCATCTCCCGAACCTACTGACAAGACCATTCCCAGAGAGATAAAGATAGGAAAGAAGACATCAGAACAGGTTGAGAAACAATTTCCCCGTGTCCATGACCCTTCGCGTGAGGCAAAACTTGCGATGATAGCCGGCAGGATGACTCCTTATCTGAAACGCGAACTCCAATATAGCGTTAAGATCCTTGAGATGAAAGATCCCAACGCTTTTGCCCTTCCTGGCGGTTTTACCTACATAACTACCGGGATGCTCGATTTCTTGAAGAGCGAGGATGAGATCGCGGCTATACTGGCTCATGAGTTCGTCCATGCGGACAGGGCTCACGGCATAGTTCAGGCTGCCAGAAACAACAGGCTGAGCCTTCTCTCGCTGGCCGGAATGATCGCGGCTACCCAGGGAGGGGGGATGGCGGCCGCGATGCTTTCAAGTGCGATACAGACAGCCATAATGGGAGCTTACAGCATCGAGCTTGAAAAAGAAGCTGATGCAATGGGAATAGATATAATGTACAAGGCCGGATACAACCCTGCGGCAATGCTGACGACCATGGAGCGCCTCCAGGTCGAGAGGATGAAAAGGGCCTACGTTGATCCTGGGATATTTCAGACACATCCCGAGGTCGAGGAGAGGGTGAAGGCCGCCTTGAAGTACATGAAAGATAATGGCATAGAGGTCGACAGAAAGGGTGTCGTCCACAGACTGAAAACTGAGGTCACAGTAAAAGACGGAAGATCAACACTTACCATCGACGGCAGCATTTTTATTGATCTTCCGTGTGGTGAGGGAAACGACAAGTTTTTGAACGGGCTGAAAAAACGCCTTGACGATTCTCTTGCGATGGAACTGGCCCCTTATGACGTAACGGTGTATGGGACTCCGGGCGACCGGTCGCTAATAATAAGGGGGAGGACTATTTTGAACGAAAGAGAAATGCCGGAAGGTATGCCTCCCATACCAGAGATCAGGGAGAGGATCATAGCAGCACTTTCAGACGCCAGAAGGGAGAATCCACTGGCCGATTACTACGAGTAGATTATGGATCCCTCTTATATTTTTTACTTAGGGCAGTTATTTTTTAGATATGCAAATAAAAATATCCTAGGGAGCTTAATGCCAGAGTTTGCTCCCAATTTTTATGTACAAGTAAATATTTTTTTTAATTAATATTGTGTCAGCCGGACATGATGATCAGAAGTATTTAAGTTGGCATAGATGTACGGGGATAATTTTTTCGCTTTTGAGAGGTCAAATATCTTTTTCTTCCTGTAAAATAGATTGAGCCGGATAGGAGGGGTAGAATGTACATTTCACTATATCGCAGATACAGACCCCAAAAATTTTCTGACATGGTGGGACAGGGCGCGGCCGTAAGCGTTCTGCGCGAATCTCTGAAAGAAGGGCGTTTGGGCCACGCTTATCTTTTTTCAGGACCAAGGGGGTGCGGCAAAACATCAGCTGCCCGCCTGGTCGCAAAAGGACTCAACTGCCAAAACCCCGCATTTGACGGGGAACCTTGCGGTGAATGCGAAGCCTGCGGAGCGATAGCCCAGGGTGAACACCTTGATGTTATAGAGATAGACGGAGCGTCGAACAGAGGCATCAACGAGATACGGGACCTGAAAAGCCATGTCAATCTCAAGCCACTGAGCGCACCTTATAAAATATATATTATCGACGAGGTTCACATGCTGACTGAGGCTGCGTTCAACGCCCTACTTAAGACTTTGGAGGAACCCCCTGCAAATGTCGTCTTTCTGCTGGCGACCACCGAGCCACACAAGGTCCCTGTGACCATAAGGTCAAGATGTCAGCACATCCCCTTCCATAGGATATCAATGGCGGATATGGTTAACCGTGTCGCTTATGTCTGCGATTCTGAGAAGATCAGCGCTGACATGGAAGCTGTATGGGAAATTTCAAGACAGGCAGACGGAGCCCTCAGGGATGCCCTTTCACTTACAGAGCAGGCCGTCTCTCTTGGAAAAGGCAGCCTTACCCTTGAAAGCGTCAAGGCTCTCACTGGAGGAAGCAACAGGACGGAACTGGAAAAATGGGTCAAAAACCTGAGGATAGATCCCAAGGAGTCTAATGCGGCGCTTCACGAAATGCTGGGAAGGGGCATTTCTCCGGAGAGGCTTGCTGAATCGATGTTTGCCGTATTCAGGGACATGTGGATCTTCTCCCTTTGGGGAGAAAAGGGAATGGAAGCTCTTGAGGTCTCAGAAGAAGAGGGTCAGTTCCTGAAAGAAGAGTCACCTTTCTGGAGCTCGGATAAACTGAGATCTGCGTGTATTTTCTGCAGCAGCCTGTTGCCAAGGGCACGGTACGGCATGAGGATGGAGGTTTTTTCCGGCCTTATCATGCTTGAACTGACAAAAATAATGGGGTACAAAAACGAAAGAGTTGTTTCAGACCTGCATAAACATGAAACTGACGAAGAGGCTGTCTTCAGGGCCGAAACAAAAACAGGCAGGGACGAGTGCCCCGGACCTCTTACAGGCAGGACATCTCCGGCCGGCAACGAGGGTGCATCGACCGGATCTTGTCCTACTTATCTGTCATTTGACGAGATCGAAGATCCAGACTTTGCCCAGCTCCTCTCAAAGCTTGGCAGAAAAGGAACAGCTATAGGCGCTGCTTTGCTGAACTGCGGTATCGTAACCGATGAATGCGGTTGGAGACTTGGATCAGACAGGCAGTCTCCCTCTTTGACATATCTTACTGTACCGCAGAACCGAAAACTCCTGTCAAAAGCAATGGAAGAGATCTGGGGACTCAGGGATCCTTCTGAGGGGGAGAACATATCTGCGGTTCCTTCTCCTCTGACTTTCGAAGAAAGTCCGGCCGAAGATGCGCCGGGGATTAAAGAAAAAAACTCCAAGGGTTCTCTCCTTGCCGATACGGACAGGATCATCAAACTGCTCGGGGCAGAAGTTCTTTATGTTAAAGACATGAACGGAGAGAACGAGACCGATGATTTTGGGAGCGCTGACTTATGAGCGAAAAACCCTTTGTTCATCTGCACGTCCACAGTGAATACAGCCTGCTGGACGGTGCTAATAAATGTGACAGTCTGGCATCGGCCGCAAAAGAGATGGGTATGGACTCAATTGCCGTTACAGACCACGGGGTAATGTACGGCTGCGTGGAGTTCTACAACAGGTGCAGATCGCAGGAAGTGAAGCCGATACTGGGGTGCGAAGTGTACGTGGACCCAAACGGATACACGTGCAGAGAGGGCAAAAATCAGTACCATCTGATATTGCTTGCCGAAAACGAAGAGGGCTATCACAACCTGATGAGGATAGTATCGGTAGCGAACACGGACGGCTTTTATTATAAGCCGAGGATCGACCATGAACTTCTCGCGAAACACAGCAAGGGTCTGATCGGAGCTTCCGCCTGTCTTGGAGGGGAGATACCAAGCCTCATTATGAAGGGCGACAACGAGGGAGCGTTGTCCAGGGCAGCCCTTTACAGGGACATCCTCGGTGATGGGAACTTTTTCCTTGAACTTCAGCACAACAGCATCCCTGAACAGGCTATTGTCAATAAGAGGCTTATTGAGATCGCCAGGAAGGAAAATTTCCCGCTGATAGCCACTAACGACGTGCATTACATGCGCAAGACCGACGCGGAGTGGCATGATGTGCTGCTGTGCGTTCAGACCAACAGCAACGTTGACGACCCCAACAGATACAGGTTCAGGGGGAACGACTACTACTTCAGGTCGCCGATGGAGATGTGGGATCTTTTTGGTGCGGAGGTTTCTGACTGTCTTATAAATACACAGAAGATCGCGGACAGATGCAGCGTGAATCTGGACATAGGACATTACTATCTTCCGGAATTTCCTCTTCCCGAGGGAGAGACGCTTGAAACCTACCTTAGAAGGACGGCTGAGGCAGGACTGAAGAAAAGGCTCAAGAGCGACGCTCCGCCGGAGAAGTATATGAAAAGGCTTTTTTATGAGCTAGATGTAATAGAACAGATGGGTTTTCCAGGTTATTTCTGCATTGTCGCGGACATCATTTCGGCCGCCAAGGAGAGGGGCATCCCGATCGGTCCGGGCAGGGGCTCAGCCGCAGGTTCGGTAGTTGCATGGTCCCTGGGCATTACTGACCTTGACCCGATAAGATACAACCTGCTCTTTGAACGTTTTCTCAACCCTGAACGTATAAGCATGCCGGATATTGATACCGATGTTTCGGATAAAAGAAGGGACGAACTGATAGAGTATATCGTCTGTAAGTACGGCAGTGACAGGGTCGCCCAGATAATCACCTTTGACCGGATGAAGAGCAAGGGGGCGATAACGGATGTCGGAAGGGCGCTTGGAATGACAGTCGCCGATGTCCGTAGGGTTACGAAACTGATCCCCGATTCTCTCAAGTCGGGGATAACCAACATAGGTGAGGCCCTTTCGGGAGTACCTGACCTGAAGGCAATTTACGATAAGGAACCTGCGGTGAAGAAACTCCTGGACATATCGTCGAACATAGAGGGAATATCAAGGCACTGTTCACAGCATGCAGCAGGAGTAGTCATAACCCCCAGACCAATAATAGAGATGGTGCCTGTAAGGAAATTCGGAGAGAGCCAGATCGTTACCCAGTACTCTATGGAGCCTGTCGAAAAACTTGGCCTGGTCAAGATGGACTTCCTTGGTCTCAGGACTCTCTCAGTGATCGAGGGGGCTCTGGAAAACATCAAAGCCAACGGCAAGGGACTGATCGACCTTGACGAGATACCGATGGACGACCAGAAGACTTATGAGATGCTGCAGCACGGTGACACGCTTGGAGTATTCCAGCTTGAATCAAGCGGCATGACTGCACTTGTCGTCAGAATGAAGCCTGACTGCTTCGAAGACCTCATCGCCCTTGTCGCTCTCTACAGACCGGGACCTTTGGAAAGCGGCATGGCCGACCAGTATGTAAGGTGCAAGCATAAGGAAGAACCTGTCCACTTCCTCCACCCCGCGCTCGCGGAATCTATGAAGGAGACATATGGGGTCATCCTCTATCAGGAACAGGTAATGCAGAGCGCATCTGCGTTGGCGGGATACACGCTTGGAGAGGCTGACCTGCTTAGAAGAGCAATGGGGAAGAAAAAAGCGGAGGTCATGGCAGAACAGCGCGAAAAGTTCATCAGCGGAGCTGTCAATAACAGTGTTGATCCGAAAAAAGCCGGAGAAATTTATGACATCATAGAAAAATTTGCAGGTTACGGGTTCAACAAGTCCCACAGCGCCGCCTACGCCCTGATAAGCTACAGGACGGCCTGGCTGAAGGCAAACTACGGTCCTGAGTTTCTGGCGGCCTACCTTTCAAGTATAGTAGGATCCAAGATGAGTGTATTGGGGCAGTATATAAGAAGTGTCAGAGAGGCAGGATTTTCAGTCTTACCTCCCGATATCAATGAGTCAAAGGAAGACTTCTCTGCATCGGGGGATATAATCAGGCTTGGACTGTCAGCAGTGGCAAAGGTAGGGCAGAGCGCCGTCAAAAACATAATCGAATCAAGGGAGAAGGAAGGAAGGTTCGAGTCTTTCTGGGATTTTTTCCTTAAGACAGATTCGCGTGTTGTAAACAGGGGGGTAATAGAAAACCTGATCAAGTCAGGAGCGTTCGACAGTCTTGAAAAGAACAGGGCGAAGCTTCTCAATGCTCTGCCTTCATTCCTTGAGTATGCGTCAAAGCGGTGTTCGGACAGCAACCAGTGCTCACTTTTCGACAATGTGGACGACGTTGTCCTCGACCCTGTGATGGAGGAGTGCGAAGATTTTTCCGTGAGGGAGAAGCTGGATTTTGAAAAGGAGAGCATGGGACTTTATATTTCAGGGCACCCCTATGATAACTACTTTCCTTTGATCAGGAATTACATCAACTGCACTTTCTCTGACCTGCCGCTATGGCAGTCAGGCAATCAGCCGGTGGTGTCAGCCGGCCTGCTTACCTCTTACAAGGAACGTTATACAAAAAAAGGAGACCCAATGGGGATCCTGGACTTCGAGGATTCTGAGGCGACCATAGAGGTCGTTGTCTTCCCAAAACAGTGGAGCAAATACAAGCCGCTGCTTAACATCGGATCACTATACTTCATCAAGGGTCAGCTGAAGCAGGACAGGGGGTTATCGATCCTGGCCGACGAAATAATTACTGAAGAGGACTATAAGTCCCTTCTTACTCCTCATGTTACAATTACAATAGAAGCCGATGGATTAACCGAGGACTTTTATGGTGATCTTTGCAGGCTTCTTCGCAAACATCCGGGCAAATACGATGTATTGCTTAAATTGGTAAATTCGGAGCAGACGGTCGTATCACTGCTCAGATCCGTGAAGGTAGATCTGAACGACAAGCTCTGCAGAGATGTTACAGACCATTCCAAGGGCAGGGCCTTCTGTTCCTGAAGGACGAAGAAAAGACGAGAGGAGAGGTCAAGATGCCTCAGAACGACAGCGAAGTGCGCCTCGCCGGGGGAGACTATATTGCGGTGAAAGCGCTTGAGAACGGAGTAACGGTCATCGGTGTCACAAGGGGAGCCGAGAACAGGTTCCTTCACACTGAGAAGCTGGACGAGGGAGAAGTATGGATTGCCCAGTTCACCGAACACATATCCGCGATGAAGATCAGAGGATCTGCCGTTATTTTGACAAAACACGGCGAGATAAAGAGCGGAAAGCATAAGCTGCCGGAGTCTGAATGAAAAGACTGGAGAGAAAAGTAAAAATAGTATGCACCATGGGGCCGGCGTGTTGGGATGAAGAGACCATAAGCGAACTTGTACGGTCCGGAATGAACGTAGCGCGCCTAAACTTCAGCCATGGTGACCATGATTCCCATACAAAGACCATCAATAATGTGCGGAAGGTAGAAGAGACCCTTCGCAGGCCTGTGGCCACACTGCTCGACACGAAGGGCCCAGAGATAAGGACCGGCATGCTTGAAGGTCATCAGAAAGTCATGCTGGAAGCGGGAAATGGATTCAGCCTGTTGCTTGCGCCTGCCGTAGGTAACTCAGTGGGTGTATATGTTGATTACCCCGGTCTCTACAAAGAGATCTCCGTTGGACAGGAGATCTTCATAGATGACGGTTCAATATTGCTTTTGGCAGAGTCATTGGACAGTAATTCCGTCAGATGCAGAGTCATGGTCGGAGGGGAACTCGGAGAGAAAAAGGGAGTGAATGTACCCGGCGCGGATCTTTCCGTCCCTACTCTGACAGAGAAGGATATCAGTGACATAAGATGGGGCATAGAGCACAGCGTGGATTATATAGCTGTCTCTTTCGTCAGGACAAAGGAGGATATCCTCGGCGTCAGGAAGATCCTTGAGGAACATTCCGGAGAAGCAAAGATAATTGCAAAGATCGAGACAAGGCAATCGGTAGAAAATATTGACGAGATCCTTGCAATAGTGGATGGAATAATGGTGGCAAGGGGAGACCTTGGTGTCGAGATGCCGACTGAAGATGTGCCGATGGTGCAGAAGGAGATCATAGAAAAGTGCCGCTCACAGGGAAAACCTGCCATAGTTGCGACCCAGATGCTTGATTCGATGATACGGAATCCTAAGCCGACCCGCGCGGAGGCAAGCGATGTCGCAAATGCTGTCATTGACGGCGCCGATGCTGTTATGCTCTCGGGAGAGACGGCAGGCGGCAGATACCCGGTAGGATCGGTTAAGATGATGCATAAGATCTTGATGAGGACGGAAGAGAACCTTAGTGAGTGGCAAAGGACTCCGAAGATCTTTTTCAACTGCGGAGAAATAGCTGATGCCGTGAGCCGTGCTGCGCGTGACATCTCTGAAACCGTTTGTGCGACTGCCATACTGTCGTTAACGAGAAGCGGGGCGACTGCAAGGATGGTAAGCAAGTACAGGCCTGATTGCCCGATAATTGCCATGACACCGTCCTTTTCCACGTGGCGCGAACTTGCACTCGTATGGGGGGTATATCCTCTTATTTGTCCCTTCACAACTGATGTTGAAGAGTCCGTATCGAACTCCCTGTCGATAGTTCAGGAAGAAGGGCTGATAAAGGGCGGAGACAACGTTGTCTTCACCTCAGGTATCCCGCTTGGAGTTCCGGGCAGTACTAACCTTGTACAGGTTTATACTGTTGGCAAAATTATCGGCAAAGGACTGTCTTTGATAAAGAAGAAGACAAGAGGTGTGGTCTGCAAGGCTGAAACTCCGGAAGAGGCAAATCAGAAAATTACCCAGGGATCGATCCTTGTAGTGCGGAAGACAGACCGGGATTATATTCCCGCAATGGAAAGGGCGTCGGGTGTTGTAAGCGAAGAAGACGGATTTTCCTGCCATACCGCTGTCGCATCGTTGAACATGGGACTTCCCGGAATAGTCGGAGTATCCGGGATATTTGACTTGGTAGAAGACGGAACGCTTATTACCCTTGACGGTGTGCGTGGAGTGGTCTATCTGGGACGGAGCCAGTAGTGGCTCTCATTGGTGCCCACATATCTGTCGCAGGGGGACTCCACAGGGCATACCAGAGAGCAGATGCCGCAGGCTGCGAATCCATGCAGATATTTACGAGAAACCAGCGCCAATGGTCAAATGACCCGCTCAGCTTCAGGGAGATAGAGGAATTTTACAGGGCCTCAAAAGACAGTTCGGTAAGGAAGGTCGTTTCTCATGCCTCCTATCTGATTAATCTGGGAGGGAATGACCACGTAAGGGGAAAGAGTGAAGAAGCCCTGATAAGTGAGCTCGAGAGATGTAGGCATCTGAGCATAGACGATGTTGTGCTGCATCCCGGTTTTGCTCTTGAAAGCACTGGGGAAGCGGCCCTTGCAAGAGTCTCCGCCTCTCTTCTGAAAGTACTCGAAGCCACTTCGGACATTAAGGTAAGGATATTGCTGGAGACCATGGCCGGACAGGGGCCCGTACTGGGAGGGGATATTTCTGAGTTTTCCGCTATAATGGACCATTTGGAAGGTCATCCGAGAATAGGTTTCTGTGTAGACATCTGCCATGTATTTGCGGCAGGATATGAAATGAGGACTCACGAATCATACAACAGGCTTGTAGGTTTGCTGGAGAAGCATGTGGGGCTCGAAAGGATACACTGCTGGCATCTGAGCGACAGCAAGATGGATAAGGGAAGCAAAAAGGACAGACATCAGCATCTGGGAGAGGGAACCATCGGACTCGAACCATTTTCGATGCTTGTAAACGACGTCAGATTTGATAATGTTCCGGCTATACTTGAAACGCCGAAAGAGGGCATAGGAGACGAAGGAAATCTTTCTCTTCTGAGAAAACTGCGGGGAGAGTAAGTGATAATATTAGACAGCTTTTATATCAGTTTCATACTAAATCACCGTCAGGCAAACGAATTATCAGAGATCTGAGATAAAAGGAGGTGGTTCCGTTGCCGTTTTTTGATTTGCGCTGGCAGGATATCCCTGACATTTTTATTGTCGCCTTTATCATTTACAGAGTTCTTTTGCTATTGGTCGGGACTCGTGCCATGCAGCTCATACGTGGTGTCATGATCATCGGACTTATCGGTGCTCTCGCAAATGTCCTCGAACTGAGAAGCCTTTCCTGGATCATCGGAAAACTCCTGAGCGCCTTCATAATAGTAATACCGATCCTTTTCCAGCCGGAACTGAGGCACATGCTTGAGGAGCTTGGCAAGGGCCATCTGTGGAAGGTAGACAAGAACGAAGAGTTGGTGGACATCAAAGCGGAGAATCTTACCAAGGCTATGCTTTACTGCAAATCACAGAGGATAGGCGCGCTTTGCGTCCTTCAAAGGAACACCAGTCTCAAGGAGGTTTGGAGGACCGCTGTATCCCTGAAGGCAGATATCACGGAAGAATTGATGGTATCTATTTTCTGGCCCGGGACCCCTCTTCACGATGGTGCGGTAGTAATAGACCAGCATAATATCATTGCAGCCGGCTGTTATTTGCCGCTGACTGAAAAAACAGATATCTCAAGATGGTACGGGACCAGACACAGGGCAGCCCTTGGCGTTACAGAGATGTCAGACGCGCTTGCTATAGCCGTTTCGGAAGAACGCGGAGAGATAACGGTCGCGGTAGGCGGACGGCTCTCAAAACCATTGAGCGAGGCTCAGCTTAGAAGTATATGCGGCCACTATTTCAGCTACGAGGGAAGGGGCTCCAACTTTATGGACAGGCTCAGGGAAGAAATAGTCCAGCAGTGGCCGGGGAGTGTACCCAATGAAGAATAACGCTGAAAACGGAAATGGCGGCCCTAAGGATTTTAGGAATATGTCCAAAATAACAAAAAAATTTTTTGAAGAACTTGCCAGATGGATAAGCATACGCGGGACGGGAAGGCTCAGGGCCAATTTGGGACTCTTTTTCGTCTCTCTTGTCATCTCGCTTATGGTGTGGGCATTCGTTGCATGGGACGGCAACAGTGACGGGACACGCTCAATGTCCGCAAATATCGAATATCTCAACCTCCAGAGAGGGTACTCGATGTTCGACAATACCAGAAAGGTCGAGATAAGGATCATTGGGAGGATCAATGCCCTTTCGAGGGTCGAGCAGAGTGATGTTTCTGCAAGGGTAGACCTTCAGGGACTGCAGCCAGGGAAATACAGCCTGCCGATAAGCATCAGCACTCCGCCCTTTGTAAGAGTGAGGAACTGGCAGCCATCGACCGCGGATGTCGAGATATACAGACATGTCGAAAGGACCGTGCCTATCTCACACCGCATTGAAGGAAATCTGCCGGAAGGCATGGCAGTGTCTTCAGTAAACATTTTGCCCAGAGAAGCCGTGATAAGCGGTCCGGAGATCGATGTCCTCTCAGTGCAGTCCATTGAGGCCATTATTCCGGCATCAAAGATCAATGACGGAGAAAGCATGGTTCTTCCTGTAAAAGTTGCAGGCCAGCCGGCAAACTCCGAAAGAGTAAAAATAACTCCCAATCAGACTGAAGTGACTGTCTCGCTGGAAAATGAAATACTCGGCGAGAGCATACCTGTAGAGGTATCTGTCATCGGGACGCCGGCTGACGGATACGAACTCGAATCTGTTCTGGTCATACCCTCCAGTGTAGCGATAAAGGGAAAAAGCACAGCTGTGAAGAAAATGACCTCGCTCGTGCTTCCTCCGGTCGATATATCCGGACTTGACCAGAACCTTAACCTCATGCTGCCGCTCCAGCCGGTTGAAATGACCCCGGAGGTCGAGATAAGTGGTCCTGACAGAGCCAGAGTGGAAATTTACATCAGAAAAAAGATAGCTGAGAGGACGTTCAGCGGTGTAGGGGTGATGACCGAGGGTTCTGCACAGGGTAAAGAGTGGAAGCTTGCCCCTCAGTCCGTAAAACTGACAATAAGCGGGACAAAAGCTGATATCGATGCGCTGCATCCCGGCTCCGTACCATGTGAACTTTATGTGGATGTTTCAAATATTGTATCAAAACAGCTGATGCTCCCCGTTCTGGTAAGAGACTTAAAATCCGGATTCAAGGTCCTGAGGATAGAGCCTGAACAGGTGACAGTGACCGCAGTGGATTAGGGTGGGTCGGTGCTAGAATTTCGTACAGTTTGGTAAGATAGGTTATATGCTCGAGAGGAGCTGATATCATGCCAAACAAGAGACAGAAATACGATGAGGAATTCAAGAAAAACGCAGTCCGATTAAGTTT
>Ga0228535_1000467_pt1 | contig 110604 bp, 148 predicted proteins | sample SJ1metagenome_FD_168457 | JGI IMG/M metagenome (GOLD analysis project Ga0228535, IMG submission 168457) | Enriched culture of PCE-dechlorinating microbial communities from Ithaca, New York, USA - SJ1 | ecosystem: Engineered > Modeled > Simulated communities (microbial... > Unclassified... | reverse complement strand
GCCAGAGATCTCCCTTGTCATCTCGCCGTATGCTGTCCGGAGCGAGGGTCAGAAGCTCCTGGGACCGCACACCGCTTGTGAACAGGAGCCTGATCACGGCCTCCTCCTCGATGTCCTCACAGGCCCCGACCATCGCCATGACCTCGTATCTCTCCAGGTATCCTTTCAGCTTCTTGGGGACACGCGGCACAAGGCCGGCAACGTCATCCCCGGCGAGCTGGAGGTTCGTCATACCCCTCTGTCTCCGCAGGTGAACGATCATCCCCTTTATCGGGGCCAGCCGGGCCGCGATAGTGGACATTTCGTGCTGGGTGGTCCGCAGATGCGCCCGGTATTCGATAACATCTTCCACTGTCACAGCCTCGATGTTCTCGACATCTTTGCCCTTTAAAAAGGCGCAGAAGGTGTTGAGCCATTCGACATAACGCTTCGCCGTCGAAGGCTCGACAGACCCTTCCAGGTAGACTTTGTATTTCTCTATGGCGTCTGAGATTTTCATGTTATGGAAATAAATTGCCAGAAGGTTATGCCTCTCGGCGCCTGCTTAATAATTCCCTGCCGCTTCCATCGGGGCAAAATTTCATCGGCCCGCGCATATCCTTCAAAATCCTTCAGCCCCTCAATTTCGGCTATAACAGCAGCAAGATTTTTACGCTGCCACACGTCAGGCAGTGAAGACTTAATTTTCTCCATATTTAAAAGCCCATGACCATTTTTCATCTTATTGATTCCCCTACAATCTGCCGCGCCAGATTCTTCACCCTTTCTAGCTCTTCTTCAACAGCTACAAGCCTGTTCCGGTAATATTCGACGGCCTTTTTATTGTCTGTGCAATACAGCCGCACCCATGTCATGCCGTCCTGATCTGTCGGCCATAGGTGTTTTGTTTGCCAATGGACTTCAAAACCCTCGGGCTTATTGGCAAAGATCGCTCTGCGATATGCCTCATCATATTCAGTGTCCCCGGAAGGATAGGCAGCCGAAGACGGCAACTTACATCTCACCACATACTCGACTATTGCTTTTGGATTCGACATATTATTCTCCTGTTAAATACAAACATCCTTTATACGCACCCTTTTCCCACAGTCTCCACATGTGCCAAACACAGGAGCGGGCTTATACGACAATATTTCTGTCAGCTCTCTTTCTCCAGTCTTAAAGTCAACTATATATTTCAAAGCTTGCCCATAATCCGTGAAAAGAATAAAACCATCACTACCGCAATGGGGGCATTTAACAACACGCTGCACAGCGTCCTGGTTTTTCGTGTCGGCTTTTCTCATTATCCCCCCGTTGATTCAAGACCACCATTGCGAGCGCCGCCGGGGCAGTCGTCGTCTGTAGTCAGGTATTTCGAGAAAACTCCCTGGGCGATCCTGTCGCCCTTCTCAAACCGGAACGGGGCCGTGCCCTCGTTACGAAGCAGCACAATGATATGGCCCTCGTTCTTTGGGTTGTCGTAATAGTCTGAGTCAATCTGCCCTTCCCCGTTCTGGAGGGTCAGATTGTACGACGCGGCATGTCCGCTGCGGACATGGAGTTCCAACCGCTCATCCGGCAGCATGTACGCCTTCAGGCCGGTCGGCACGGAATGAGTTACACCGGGAGGGATAAACCCCGGTCGCGCGGCCTCGATGTCGTATGCGCAGGATTGGGCCGTCTTGCGGCTCGGAAGGTTGATCTCTTCGTAGAAGTAGTCTGAAACAACCTCAAAACCCCTTACTCTTTTCTTTGCCGGTGTTTTTTCTTTCATATTCATATAATCCTCATGGTAACCCTTTTCACTTCCACGGCTTCATACAAGGTATGCTTTTTACAACCCGATATCGGCAGGGCAGCTCAAGGGCCTTCCCGGATGTTGTCCAGACTGAGAGCTTCCAGCGGGGTTCCTGTCCCGGCCTGTCACGATCAGCGGGTAGTGGCAGTCTGTCGAAGGATTCAGTTGACAGATGCAAGGCGTAAGGCTCATCCGAATCATCCTCAAACATGAGTTCTACAGCGTCATGCCTACCCATCTTCGGCCACGGGCCGCGTGACACAATTACCTCTCGCGCAGTCCTCATCTCGCCTATTTCGCTCACCCTTGCGTCTGGAATCAACAGGCGGAAACAGCCGGCGTTGATCGACACATACACCAGGCCGCGGCCTGCATGCTCAGTCTCCCAGTAGTTTGTCCCGGTGATATCCTGCCCGTCGTTTTCAATGGTTATCATCTTCATGCCTTCAGCCCTACCCTTCATATGCCCGGAGGTCAAAGAAAGCCACTTTAGACCTCTCTTTTCTTTCATTATAAAAGAAAAGGTATCTTTTTTTCAATATCCCTGATATGGAGTGTTTAGAGGTGTCAAATCAGAGGTGTCATGGGTGATACCCCTAGGGAGGATGAAGAAAAATCCAATTTCCCGCGAAATCGACAATGCAACGGTATTATAATGTCATGCCGGGGAGCGATTTGAGAGCAAGGCTGAACCAGGCAGTGCCGGCAGGATCTTCGATAGAGACTTCCGCGCTTCCTGGCGCCCAGCGATATGCCATGTATTTATAGTGGCGCGCATTAGAAAGGACCTTCGGAGTGAATATTGCAGCGTTGACGCCTTCACTACGCGCAGATTTCACAAGAAGACCACTCTGGCCGTGCGTAACAAGATACGCGCCCAATCTGTTAGTAAAAGTGTAATCGGTTGGAGAAATCAGCGCAGGGTACTCTATATGTTTATTACGAAGATCAATAAGGATACCTGCGATATGGACATTAAACACCCTTCTTTCCGCTATTATCTCCTGATCTGGCTGCGCCAGCATATCTCTGATAAAGGCAATCCAGTGGAATACTGTCTCATAGACAGATGTTTTCAAATCAAGGCTTCCATACCAAACCCCAAACTGAGATCCATCAGAGAATCTTGTGACGGGACGAGCCATCCGCGAGTCAGAAATGGCTGTCCCGTATGAAAACGGCCGCAAAATTATGTTTGATTGAAAACCGTCGTAAGTCTTTGACTGTCCAACCGCTGTCTCACCAACCTTCTGATCAGCCGGGGAATCGCTCAGGTCATCCAGTAAATCTTCTGATACAATAATACTTGGAATATTCCTGAAGACATCCTTATCAAAATCTATGTTCTTTTCGATAAGGGTTCCGTACATCACAGCCCCCGCTGGAAGTCGAGGTGTCTCCTGACAATCAGTAATCCCAGAAATCCTTGCTCACGAATTACCTGAACAGGAGAGCGCCCTTCAAACTGACGGTTTGGAATCGTTGGCCACTTGTAAACGATTTCCCTATTTTTGGGGAACAAAATCCTCAAAGACCTGTGTATGGCGAGCAGATGAGAAACCCTGTCAAACAAGTCCCGGCTATCCGCCAGCGGCTCACCTTTTTTGTACCTGGCGATAGTGGACCTTGAGCTTTCCGACAGACCCAAAAGCGCGGCTTGATCGGTTGTTCCAATAGCCCACAGGTCAAAAAGTTTTGTGACCATTTTTGCCAGGGCAACCCGCCCTTCCTTACTGCGCGGATCTTTTATAGCGACTTGGGAGCCAAGATTTGTGGTATTCATTTATACCCCCCGTTAGTAAATTGTTTTATCTGCTACATTAATTGTACCACTAGATTGATTCTAGGTCAATCCCCCATGAGAGGAAAAACCGAATTATTGCCTACATACCCATACAACACAGGATCTCCTGCCTCGAATCCGAGAGGGTCTTTGCTTATGAATCTTCCGCTATTGGGATCGAGATATCTTGCTCTGTAGTAATGCAGCCCTGTCTCTACATCATACTCCCTTCCGGTGAAGGAGTATGGCTGGTCGTAGGCAGGGCTGTTTTCCGCAGCCCTGCCTATTTTAGGTGTCAACCTTTTTCCCCTCTCATAAATTTATCGAAGTTTCTAGGTGTGACGATATGGCGATATGATAGCAAAAATATGCTATCATTAAACGTGAACAACGCTATGACTTTTAAGGGCTATACAGCCAGGATTGAATTCGATCCCAGAGATAACATCTTCATCGGGAAGGTAATCGGCATTGACGACAGCATCACCTTTCACGGCTCAACTGTGGATGAACTCACTGATGATTTTCATGCTGCCGTTGATCACTATATTTCTGACTACTGCCTATCTGCTGATGTCCTGGAACGCGTCCGAAAGGGCGAAGAATCTGTTATCCCCCTGGACGAAGTCGAGAAAAAGCTCGGCCTGACAGATTGAAATATAAACACATGGCAAAAAACAAAACAACAAAAGAAGACAAATACTGGGGCGAAAAAGCCTTGATGGCCATTCAGGGCGGATTTGAGAATCCTGATGAAACCGACAAATGGGTGACACACTTACGGGAATCAATTACCGCGCATCTCAAGACTGAGACGTAGAGCTTCCTGAACCGTCCAGCTCATCCAGGCCCTTTCCTGCACCTGATAATAATATCAAGCCATCATCCTCTCGCCGATTTCGCGGAACTCTGTATGTTCCGAAAAGTAAATTAACGCCTTCATTAGTTTACTTTTAAGCTCGAAAGTAAATTAACGATTGCCTGGCCTTTTGCAAGGATCGGGGAGAAGAGCCAAATGACTTATAACGCTAACAGCGTTACGCCTTTGGCGTTACGCTAAAGGCGTTTTGTGGTATAATTACAAAAGGAGGTGGTCATGAAGAACCCGTTTACCATTATCAAAGCTCATGGGGAAACCTTTTGTAACCGGCAGGCTGAAAAAGAGGAACTGCGCAGATATATTGAAAACGGCCAGAACGTGCTTCTTTATGCCAAACGCAGGTACGGTAAATCGTCGCTGGTCAAGGAAACTCTTTCCGAATTCGCAGACCGCAAAGACATGATCACAATCTCTTTGGAGATATTCAAAGTGTCGAACTCCAACGACCTTGTCAGGGTATTCGCAACTGAAATAGCAGACACAATCAGCAAAAAGGCTGTGGATAAACTCTCCGCAATCGAGAAGCTGAAAAGTTTTCTGTCACGCGTCAATCTTCAGGTAGGAGTTAGCCAGGATGGGTTTACCTTTTCTGTGAAGCTTGATCCGGCAGCGCCTTTTACCGCGTTGTTTGATGATGTGCTGGCCGCGCTTTACAGCTATGTGACAGCGCATAATCTCAGAGTTTTGATTGCTCTTGACGAATTCCAGGAGATAACAGAACTGCCCGATTCAAAATATATCGAAGGGGCGATCAGGCAATACATGCAGGAAAATCCTCGGGTGAACTATATCTTTGTCGGCAGCAAGAGGCGCATTCTTCTTGATATGTTTTCCGGCAAGAGTCGGCCTTTTTACAAGAGTGTCTTCACGATGACTTTGGGGGAGATTGGCGCGGAGCATTTTGTGCCGTTTATCCGCTCAAAGTTTGAAGCCACCGGCAAGGTTTGCAGCGAGGAGATGGCGCTTAAAATATTCAACGCAGCCAGAGCCTACCCGTATTATGTTCAGCGGCTCAGTTATATTGTATGGGAGCTTGTTGACTCTACTGTAACCGCCGAGGATGTTGACCAGGCGTTTAAACACATGCTCGACATGGAGGCGGCTGATTATGAATCAATTTGGGAGGGCCTGACGATAAGTCAGAAAACCCTTATAAAAGCTTTGGCGGAGAATCCCACAGCTATGCCTTATTCAAAAGCATTTCTGTTGCCCTCGGGCCTCGCACAGAGTTCGGCCCAGAAAGCAATGAAAGGACTACTTAGTAAAGATGTCATAGAAAAAGACTCGGGAGTGTTTAAGCTCACAGATCCGATTTTCGGTCAGTGGCTGGTCACTCGGTCCTGATTACGGCAGTTTTTTCCAGGACAGAATACTTACATGAGCCCCTTTATGTCAAGGCAAAAGAATTCTTGGTAGTGGGTCAGTTTGGAAATTAGCGGCGGCTCAAGCAAGCAGGGCACATGCAGCCATTAATAACTGTTTTATGCGCTAATCCGTGAATAATTCCGCCATCTGAGTCAAATTTTGGCAATATAATATCAAGATATGAAGTATCACCTGCCTCATATCTTCTAAATACAGCATATGCTATATGATCAGCGATTTGAATTAATCTTGATGCTTTAGAATTAGCAAATAATGGAACTTCTGCAAGATCGCGAATCACACCCCACCGCGTACCTAATGATCTAAAATCAGCAGTCAATCTTTGAAGGCTAGTTTCGGACGAACATTCATCAAGAACTATTATGCCCTTATGTGAATCGTGATGGGTTGTATGTCGCCTATTTAGATGGAGATTAAAACGACTGCACAGCTCTTCAAAAGCCATCTCCATCGGATCTCGTCCAGGATATGAAGCTTTATGCACTATACAAGCAAACGCAACATTTTGTTTGTATGAATTTCTTACAATATTCAAAACATTTTTAATAATGTTAATTCTATCTTCTTTTTTGGGGTATTTATTCCATGGAACTGTTCGACCAGAAAATATTTCTGATGCATGAAATTCAACCCCTTTGGGATTAACAGGATCAATGGTGGCAGCGAGCGCGTCAAGTTGTTGGGTAAAATAATAAGTATGTCTTTCGAAAACTGAAATACCCCCAAGAACTAAATGATTTTCTTGGGGGTTGCGTGTTGATCCCGCATCATCAAGATAGAGGATATACATATGAAGATATTATAATGCAGCTGAGTGGATATTTTATCCAACGAACCGCTCAATGCAGCCCTCTCAACCGCACTTAAATCATACCTTATTGTGTGAGTAATGTCAAGATGGTCTGACCATTATGCCATTAATTTTATCAAGGAAGCGGCGTAAAACCCCGTCTGTTCACGGCGGGGATTTGACATTCTCCCCGCCCTAAAGCGACGGGGATTCTGGGTATCAACAGCCGCTGCCTGTCGAAACAAGGTCTCACGCGGCCTCCTCCCCGAGGCAATGCCCTGCCTCCCTATACTTCTCAGCAAACAGTCTCAACCCTTCGCGTTGAATGTTCACAGCGGCGTTCCTGTCCCGGTCATGCGCTGTTCCACACTCAGGGCATACCCACTGCCTGTCCTTGAGACTTAGTCCCTCATGAACATACCCGCACACAGAACAGAGTTTGGAACTCGGGTTGAACCGGTCTACTTTGACCAGATGAGAGCCTTGTTTCTGACAATGCCAACTCAGAACAGACACAAACTGATTCCAGGCAATGTCGGAAACTTTTCTGCCCCAAAGTCGTTTCATGCCCTCCAGGCTCAGGTCCTCAATACAGATCACATCGTATGTATTGGCTAAATACCGGGCTGTCTTGTGAGACCAGTCCAGCCTCATATTGGCAATACGACGATGAAGCCGAGCCAAAGCCAGAACCGCTCTTTTCCGAGACCGGCTGCCTTTCTTCTTCCTTGAAACATTCCGCGATGCGGCTTTAAGTGTTTTTAAGAGTTGAAGCAACGGCTGCGGAGCTGTGATTGTCTCGCCTGTGTCCAGCATGATGAAATGTGACATCCCAAAGTCTATACCTGCGGTCTTACCCGTCACGGCTCTATGACCCAAATCATCTGCTATTACCACGGAAAAGACAATCCAAAAGTCTCCAACAGCGTCCCTTGTGACTGTGACAGTCTTGACCAGACCGTCGATGCTTCTTGAATTGTGGAACTTATACGAACAGCGGCCTATCTGGATACGATCCTTCGACAACAGCTTCCACCCTGTCTGCTTCAATGTGAATGACTTGTATTTCACTCTTTTTTTGAACTTGGGCGGAGCGACACGACGGCCAGATCGTTTCCTTGTCCAGTCAAAAAACCGGTCGTAAGCCCTGTCGATCCTCTCGATTACATCCTGGACGGACTGGGAGCCCAATACTTGCCACTCCGGTCTGATATGTTTGCGAACGAAAGCTATGCGAGTCTTGAGCCTCCCTGACAACAGGTGTTTGCCAAACATCCGGTAGTAACGACGATGAAGGGCTATACAGTGGTTCCATATCTGGCAGGCGACAATACGCCGCTTGTCCAGTCGCCTGTTTCTGTCAGCTCGGTATAGCTTATACTTGAATGCTTGCCGCATTGTCTCCACTATCTCCTTACACTACGGCTTATATCCCCGGCATGAATGCCGAGGTTTTACGCCGCTCCCTTGATAAGGATCAGCTCAAATATTTTTTCCTTGTGATCGAGATGCGCTAATTTTGTTGAGAGCATCGTCAAAAGAAAATAGGCTTACCCCAGCTCCCGCTGTTTTTGCGCATAAGATACAATCAACAATATCGAGGGCGCTCTCTGAAAAAAGAACCAACGCCTGAATCAATTCTTTCTGGTCTTCATTGGCAATTCCCTTATAGTGAAGAAGATCTATCAGGCTTTCCGCTGCCTTATTTCTGGGCGCTTTGTATATTTTGGTAAGGACATAGATGCACTCAGCGATAACGCTTTCAATAAGAATAACTTTGGCGCTTCCATTTTTGACCTTATCAAAGAATTCTTTTGCTTTGACATAAAGGGGCTCATCATCTCTCGTGAGATATCTTATGATCGTATTCGTATCAGGAAGACTTCTTTCCGGCCTTTTCACGCGCCGCCACCTCCCATGCCTGCTCTTTCATCTGCTTCATTGAGGTTCCTGGCTTCACGTTATTTGCATATTCATGAAGTGAACCGGCCACATCTCTAACCGCTCTCACCGTGATCGTGTCATCCACCACATCAAAGTAGATCGTGTTGGTCTTGAGCCTCTCACGAATCTCTTTGGGAATGGTGACTTGCCCTTTTTGGGTTATTTTAACTGCTGCTGTCGTCATCGCTAAAATCACCTTACCTTTCACTTTAAGTAAGCTATATTTAAATAGTAATGAGTTTTGATATATTCTGTCAATTGTCTTTTGAGTCAATTAGTGTCTGTGACATACTCTCAAGACTACTGAGACGTAGAGCCTCCTGAACCGTCCAGCTCATAAGCCGTAGTCCTCTGAGGCGATTATGTGTTATAATTGAATCAGTTTATGAGGCGATTATAACATGCAAACGACTCGTTACATTTGGCAGTCAGACAGGTGGCCCCTTTTCACATGGGACAATTCCCGCCTGCTCGTCCCTCTGGGGGAATGCCGAAAGAGGCAGGGCATGCTGATGGCAAAGATAGCGGCGCTGGGATTGCCATGCGAACAGGAGGCTTACACAAACATCCTCTTCGAGGAGGCCATGACCACCTCGGCCATTGAAGGCGATAAACTGGAGCCCGCTTCTGTGAGATCATCAATAGCGCGAAGGCTTGGCCTGCCTTCAGCGGGAGCTGCGGCAGACCGCCATGTAGACGGGCTTATCGACGTTCTTCTGGACGCATCTGAAAACCACGCGAAACCGCTTACCAGAAAGAGGCTTTATAGCTGGCATGCTGCTCTCTTCCCCACGGGCTATTCAGGTTTGCGCAAGATCAGGGTTGGCCGGTGGCGGGGGCCTGAGCCCATGCAGGTAGTTTCAGGCAGAACAGGCCGCGAGACCATCCACTATGAAGCCCCGCCATCTGAAAGAGTGGACCCGGAAGTTACGCTCTTCCTTCGCTGGTGGAGGAAACCGCAAGAGGATCTGGACGGTATTATTCGCGCTGCCATCGCCCATTTCTGGTTTGTGACAATCCATCCCTTTGAGGACGGCAACGGCCGCCTTGCAAGGGCGCTCACGGACATGGCCCTTGCTCAGGATGACCGGCAGACCCGGCGCTATTACAGCCTTTCAACCCAGATCAACTCTGAGAAAGAGTCTTATTACGAGGCCCTGGAACAGGCCCAGAAAGGAGACACCGACATAACAGCCTGGCTGCTCTGGTTCCTCGGCTGTTATCGTCGCGGCATTGAGACCTCGGAGAAAAAAATAGCGCTTGTCCTGGACAAGGCCGACTTCTGGAGCCATCATGCGCAGACAGAACTCAGCGCTCGCCAGCGCAAGGTCATCAACAAGCTTCTTGACGCAGGAAAGGAAGGCTTCACCGGCGGACTGACAAACTGGAAGTACGCTTCAATCGCCGGTGTTAGCCGCGCAACTGCTACGCGTGAATTGCAGTATCTGCTTGAAGTTGGGGCGCTGGTACGCAATCCCGGCAAAGGCAGAAGCGTCAGTTACGACCTGACTTGGCGCAGTGGCTACTAAATATTTTAATGCCTGGCTCCATCCGGCGATGACCCTTGTTCTCCCCATGCCGCGCGGCATGAATGAGGCGAGCCGGTGAGCCAGGGGAAGAACAGCAGGTGACCCCCTGGTAGTAACTGTTACTCAATAAACACATGGCAAAAAACAAAACAACAAAAGAAGACAAATACTGGGGCGAAAAAGCGTTGATGGCCATTCAGGGCGGTTTTGAAAATCCTGATGAAACCGACAAATGGCTGGCACACTTACCAAAAGAATGCCGTAAAGCCCCTGCCTTTAGGCATGGGGATATAAGGCATATCATTTATATTAATTTGCATTTGCATTATACAGCTATGTCCTGTATAATATTAACATGAGAGTAAAAGAACGCCTTAAATCCAATAATAACGTAGTTTATTCTTGTAAATACCATGTTATATGGTGTCCCAAATATAGAAGGCCTGTTCTTGTTGACGCAGTTGAAAAGAGGCTCAAAGAGCTTATTCATCAGCAAGCCTCCAGGTTTGCCGCTGATCTCATTGAAATGGAGATAATGCCGGATCATGTGCATCTTCTTATTGAAATTGATCCTCAGTTCGGCATACATCGTCTTGTCAGGAATGTGAAAGGCTATACGTCCAGAATTCTGAGAAGTGAGTTTAAAACACTCAAAACAAGGATACCTACGCTTTGGACTAACAGCTATTGCGTGATCACCGTAGGTGGAGCGCCCCTGTCTGTGATTAAACAGTATATCGAAAATCAAAAAACGGTATAGATGAGAAAAACATATCTCTATCAGGCAAAGATCAACAAGGCGACTGAAGCAAACTGCTTTCAGTGGCTTTATCTGTGCCGCACTCTTTATAACCTTGCCCTTGATCAAAGGATATCGAGCTACAAACAACGCAAGATGACCATTTCCGCATATCAGCAGATGAAACAATTGACGGAACTGAAAGAATCTTTTCCGGAATTCAAGGCTGTAGGCTCGCAATGCCTTCAGGACGTGATACAGCGTCTTGATAAGGCATATCAATCCTTTTTCCAGCGAGCGAAACACGGGGACGGTAAGGCTGGATTCCCACGTTTCAGGGGCAAAGATCGTTACGATTCTTTCACGCTTAAACAGGCTGGATGGAAGCTTGAAGGCAGATACCTCTACATTAAGAATATTGGCCGGTTCAAGTTGTTTCTGTCCCGGCCAATTGAGGGCAACATCAAAACAGTAACGATTCGCAAGAGTTCTACCGGTAAATGGTTTATTGCCTTCTCTTGTGACAGTGTTCCCGAAAGAGAATTTGCCGAGACTGATGCCGAGGTCGGTATAGATGTCGGGATCAAGTCTTTCTGCGTGGACTCTGACGGCAACAGCGTCGCCAATCCGCAATACTTCCGTAAGGCTGAACAGAGATTGAGACGGCGGCAGCGCAGTCTTTCCCGGAAGAAAAGAGGGAGCAAGCGCAGGCAGAAAGCCCGCCTTCTCGTTGCCAAGTATCATGAAAAAGTCTCTTGCCAGCGAAAAGACTTTTTGCATAAGACCGCTAATCACTACATAAAAACATATCAGACAATAGCGATTGAAGATTTGAATATCAAGGGCATGGTGAAAAATAAGCATCTTTCTAAAAGCATTTCTGACAGCAGTTGGGGAATGTTCTTCACTCTCTTGGCGTACAAAGCGGAAGAAGCTGGGCGCCAGGTGGTCAAAGTAACTCCTAACGACACAAGCCAGATTTGCTCCGGATGCGGAGAGAAAGTCCCAAAATCTCTGTCTGTTCGTGTTCACCGTTGTCCTTTCTGTAATCTCGTTTTAGATAGAGACCTTAATGCGTCGCTGAATATTAAAACCCTCGGGCAGAGGGTTCAGGCGCTAACGGATGGGTTGCTGTCCGTTGCCTGAGAATCCCCTTGATTCATCAATGGGGAGTGTCAATAAGCATCTCAAGACTGAGACGTAGAGCTTCCTTAACCGTCCAGCTCATCCAAGCCCTTTCCTGCTCCGGCTCCTGCTCCTGACTTTATCTTTAGATTGACACCGTGCAAATTTGTTCAGAAACTTAACAACAACCGCCGTGTCTACATGTTACAGCTACTAAGCCATAATGGCTATGTTTGTCATTGCCCTAAAACAACGCGTTAGAATATCACGTTACAGCTACTAAGCCGCCGTAATGGCTATGTTTGATACAAGCAGCCAGCAAAAGCCACGCGGGTTTTCGTTACAGCTACCAAGCCGCTGTAATGGCTATGTTTGAGCAGAATAAAGCTCTTCGCCGTCTTCACCGTAAAGTTACAGCTACCAAGCCGCCGTAATGGCTATGTTTGTTGCTCTTGCGCCTTAGTCCTTTACGCATCTTACCGGTTACAGCTACCAAGCCGCCGTAATGGCTATGTTTGAGTCCAAGATCGCCCGGATCAGTTCAAGCTGCTGAGTTACAGCTACCAAGCCGCCGTAATGGCTATGTTTGACTCTCGGACGTGTAGTTATACAGCATCGCACTCGTGTTACAGCTACCAAGCCGCCGTAATGGCTATGTTTGGACGTACTCGCCAATGCCTTATATACCAACAAACCAGATACCTTATTGCGAGCGTCATGCCTATCAACCCTAAATGTGAAAAAGCTTCATCTCTTTTAATGCCCTGAAAGTATTGATATAGACAGCTTGCGAGCGCTCTCTGGGAGCAACTCCCTATTTAACACTCTCGCAAGAAGAGCGCTCATCCCTTTCTTCGCTGGCCTGTTTGATCCGTCCCTGGATACGGGCTTTCTTCCTCTCGTCGCGCTTCAACAACTTGCCCTCCATATCTTGCCTGGCGCCAAGATGCAAATCTTCCATTACACTAAAATCTCCTCCAATGCCCTTGACACCCAAAAGCGCGGCATTAAGCAGCTTGTCTATTTTCATCCCGCAATTGGAGCATATCACATTATCTTCTTCTATGACCACAGATGAACCGCAAGCATTACATATATTGCCCAGCTTATTTTTCAGCCCTACAACAACGACCCCTTCCTTAGAGGCAGCCTGCATTATCTTTTCCTTGAGTTCCGAAAGGGCCGCTACCTGACGACCGGACCGTGCGGCTGGCCGGAGTTCAGTATGTTCTCCCGTCTTCTTCTTTTTAATACGAGCGGCTGCGGCAAGATTGGGGCTTCCAATCGCCAATCTTTTAAAAGAGGTTGCTATGCTCTTAGCCATATTTTCATACACTTTCTCGCGCCGCTTCCTTGCCCTGAAAGCCAGATGAGACGCTTCCTGCAAGGCCATCTTGTCCTTCTTGCGCCATTCATCGAGACGAGCCAGCAGCTCGGGCGCATAGTCCTGAAAATTATTCCTGTATGAAATGACAATTCGCGCCAGCCTCTTTTGACTCACTTGCCCCGCCCGTAGCCTTTTAAAGGCAAGTAACTCCTCCCTAAGCCCATCAGGCGCGTCATTCAGGGTAAGCCCCTTGATGAACGTGACTATCTCATCGCGCTTCCTGTCCCTCATGCTTTGTATCTCCGCAACATGCGCCAGAGATGTATCAACATCAGAGGGCAGGGCAAAGACCTCCCTGGCTTCGTTGTCGGAACTTGCAAGCGCCGCTATACGGCGCCCGTTCTCAGATTCCGCCCACCCAAGACACAGGACCGCCATTTCCTTGCGGTTATCCTGCGCCTCACTATCAAAGGCATCATTGATCTCGCCGACAACAAACTGGATATAATGCCGCAAGTCCTTGCCTATCCTTTTTTCGACTAGCCGGGCATAGGTAATCTTGGCCCCCTCTGGCAATGGCCGGTGCAATAATATGGTCCCTGTGATACTTTGCCGTTTATCGCCAGCCCCGATTTTGTAAGAAAAGGGCTTATATTTCCCCTCTCCCATTGTGATCTTAAGCTCACTCCTTTCGCCGCTTAAAAGGCTTTCGGGAGATGCGGCATGCTTGAATTGTATTGTGAGAGTTTTAAGAGACACATCCAATATCCTCTCGAAATCCGGCAGCTCAAAACGCGCCCACTTCTTTGAATACCCCTGGAGGACTGAGGTAAGCACAGATGAGGCAGTGTCAGCATTCAAACCTTCTGCAACAGCCTGGCGGCGTAGATCGCATATTCCACATTCCTTTTTAAACCGGATTTTGCTCAGAAATTTAGCGTTCAGTTCGTCTTTGTTGTCCTTCCGGAGCTGGCTCATAAGCTGATACCATTCTTTTGTGGCCGCGTTCAGATCAGGGGCAATCTTCTGCTGCAATGGGCGGTCATCTGCCGCGCGCGCCTCTCTGTAAGCATTTTTAAGTTCATCAAGACGCCGGCGCAACAGGTCGGCCTCATGACCACCCTTCTCCACAAGCCACTCTATAGCGCCTGATATAATTGGCCTCACTTCTGCGACCATTTTGTTGTATAAATCATGAGCAAGGAAGAATTCCTCATGAAGTCGGGGCATGCAATCCACCGATATCCTCACCCCATACTGATAAATCCTTGCGCTACTGTCAGCAAGCCGCAAGGGACTTAATTCCACGTTCTTTTGCTCCACAGCCTCATCTGATATCGTGTCCATATTTTCTCCTTTTTTTTAAGCTTCTATTTATAGAACTCCGCTGGTAACCTTTTTGGGGGAGCCTGTCTGGGCATGCCCTCACAAAGGCCGGCGTTGACATCATGTTTTGGGGGCTGGAATGACAATGCTATTTCATATTGTTTCATCAATAATTAGAATGTCCTTCCCGTTGTTCAGCCATGATGCTGCTCCCAAGGGGATCTTAAATTATGCTTTGACTTGAGACCTTACGTCTAGCCGGGACCACACCAATAGCCATAGTATTTGAATTGAAGGAGACCCAAAGGGTCAGTCCAATTCACCGCATTGTTCGAGACATACCCGTACAGCACCGGGTCCCCCGCCTCGAACCCGATAGGGTCCTTGCTGATGAATCTTCCTGAATCTGGATCAAGGTATCTGGCCCTGTAATAGTGGAGCCCGGTCTCTACGTCATACTCCCGTCCTGTGAAGGAATAAGGCTGCTCAAAGAGACCGCTGGCCGTCACTTTGCCAAAGGCTGTATACTGATAGGACTGCGCCACAGCTCCGCTGCCATCTGTAACTCTTGTGACTGACCCGAGGCCATCGGTTGCTATCATTTCTGTTTTCTTTGCCATCATAAGGCAAACAGAAAGTAGGGTGTCATAAAAGACCATAGCCCAAATGGTGATATAAAGAAAACGATAATAACCATTAATAAAACTACCGTTGTTTTGGCATATGACAATAAGCCGGCGATTCTTATTGCGATAAAAATAAGAATCAAATTCCAAATATAAAACGCCACTAAAATTAGCTTCAATGAATCGTGTGGCAGCAAATAATTTAGAGGCAAAAACAAAATCTGACATAACAACCCAATTACGCTTATAGCCATTAACATATAAGGCAATTTATCGCACTCTGCTTTAAATAAAAGCTTACATGACTTAACAAGTAGAAATAGCGTGATAAAAAACACCAGCCACTCTCTCAACCACATGATATACGGGTTATTCAAGATAATAACCACATTATTTAGATACTGTGAATCGAAAAAATCAAATGTTTTGCGCCAACTCGCAAAGAAGGCTTTAAGCAACGTAATCAGTGCGGCAAGTAGTAATACTGAATATATAGCTCTCACAGATGTCGTTCCAGCTTTAATCTTATCAAATGATTGTTTCGGAGAAATAATCATTTCTCTTATTAAAGCAGTTACATCAAAAAACAATTTTCTGTCCATAATTATAAACCTTGCCTCCAGTAGAGTATTTTTAGCTTCATATTGGGATAATTTTTATATGTGGAGCTTTCAACCCACGGAACCCACTGATAATAGAAGTTTTCATTAGGATTATTAATAATAACTTCACGAGATCCAGGGTTTATATACTGAGTATAGTTTTGTGGAATTATTCTGCGAGCGCCTATCGGATATTCTTTATCACGGCAAGGATTATTGGAATCGCGTTGCCATTCTTGTATCACTTCTCTTTTCATGTTGGCAAAATTATCTCTTTTGATTTCCTTGTCAAATCCCTGATAAAAACGATTCCAGAGATACTGAAGATAATTCTGCCCTGTCGGATAGTTATAATCAACTGTAACCCAAATCAGCCCCAAGGGGTCTCTCAAATTGACCGCATTTCCGCCGACATACCCATACAGGACGGGATCTCCGGCTTCAAAGCCGATAGGGTCCTTGCCTATAAACCTTCCTGAATCCGGATCAAGGTATCTGGCCCTATAATAGTGCAGGCCGGTCTCGGCATCGTACTCCCGTCCGGTGAAGGAATACGGCTGTACAAACAGTCCGGTTGCCGTGACCTTTCCAAACGCTGTATAGACATAGCTTTGGACAACAGCTCCGCTGCCATCAGTTATCCTTGTAACTGACCCTAAACCGTCCGTGAGATAGTAATACGGCGTTCCGCTTTGGACTATGCCCAAGTGTTCATCCACACCGCTGCCGTGAACAAACTGATTGACCAGCGTCCCGCTGACATATTCCAGAGCAATGTCCATGTCGTCGTAGACGTAGACATGCTCTGTATCTGTCAAGAATCGACCTCCTTGGTTAAGGGCAGGGTAAAAACCCTGCCCACGAAGACAATGATCAGGTTCAATGCTGAACTGTGCCTGATTGAGTTTGTTTTGTATGGATTTGATTCAGCCGATCCTTAAAAAGAAGCAATTTTGTCGCATACTCCGATTTCATTTCTCTCAACCTTTTAAACATTTCGACAGCTTTATCTATATCGCCCATCCGGTAATAGATTTTGCCAAGATTGAAAAAATATAACTCATCATTTCTATTGATCTGGTAATGTTTCCTGTAATTTGTTATGGCTAAGTTATACTTACCGACTTCTTCGTAAGCATCACCCAATAAGCCATATACGCAGCAATGAGCCGGATTAAATTGAACCACTTTATTCAATTCATCTATGGCCTCGAAGTATTGCTTTTTTTCTGCCAATTGGCAGGCAATAAAATAACGCGCTTCCCAATTGGCAGGATCATATTTCACGGTTTCCTTGAACTCTTCTACCGCCAACGCCATATATTCGTTTTTAAGACCATAATTAATTAATTGCTGAGTGGTGTCATCGCCCTGATTAAAATTAGGCTGCGTTAGCAGATCAATCTGATATTTTTTATTCGCCAAATTATAGGTGCGCCACCATTCATTTTTATAGATCTCCCCCAGCCTAAAATGCACATGAGAGTCATTGGGCCTGATTCCCAGAGCCTTTTTATACGCGGTTATGCCTTTTTCTAAATTGCCTTCGCTTAAAGATACCTTGGCAATATTGACATATTCATCAAATGATAGATTGCTTTCAACCTTTGATTGATCGCAACCGCCGACAGTAAGCAGAAGTATGATGGTACTTATAAATATCATGGTTTTCATTTAAAATATCCTCCATTAATAAGATTGGGAGTCCCTTGTAATCCTTCTATTTTAAAGGGCTTAGTTGTAATGGCATCTTTCGACAACAATATCCCGTTTCCAGGCGTATTGTATTCGTCCTTACTGGAGAGTCCGATAAATCGAATTGGAGCCGTGCCATATATGACTATAATTTCCTTCTTTTTATCACACTGTATTTTTTTCTGTAATTGAAAAATCGCCCGGTCTGCCTCACTCCAAGCTTCTATAGCTTTAAAGTAATTTAACCAATTTATTTGACCTAATAAGGCTGCCATGCTTGGTCCCGCCCCAGGGGTTACAAAACGTGGAACTCCAGCTATAGGTTGAGCGATGGTAATGCTTCTGAAGCTTGCCCACCATTCTGCTGCGCTCTCCAAGCCCATCGGGTCCACCCAGTTCACCGCATTGTTCGAGACATAGCCATATAACACGGGGTCCCCGGCCTCGAACCCGAGCGGGTCTTTGCTTATGAACCGGCCCGAATCGGGATCGAGGTATCTTGCCCTGTAATAATGCAGCCCGGTCTCCGAATCGTACTCCCTTCCAGTGAAGGAGTAAGGCTGATCAAACAAGCCCGAAGCTGTCACCTTCCCAAAAGCCGAATACTGATAGGACTGCGCCACAGCCCCGCTGCCGTCGGTTATCCTTGTTACTGACCCTAAACCGTCCGTGAGATAGTAATACGGCGTTCCGCTTTGGACTATGCCCAAGTGTTCATCCACACCGCTGCCGTGAACAAACTGATTGACCAGCGTCCCGCTGACATATTCCAGAGCAATGTCCATGTCGTCGTAGACGTAGACATGCTCCGTTCCGTTGACGATCTTCGCAATGCGCCTTCCAAACGGATCGTACTTAAACTGGACCGTGGCCGTGGAAGATTGCGCCGCGGTCATCTGTCCCGCTGAGTTCCAGGAGTAATCCCAGTCTCCTTTGGTTATTGTGTTCCCAAGGTAGTCGTAGGTATACGACGCCGTCGAAGAAGTCTGCAACTGGTTGCCGGTCGCATACGAATACGAGGTCCCGTTCTCTGAGGCCCTGTTCCCTGCGTCATCGTAGGTGTAGGTCTCACCTGTCCCCGCAGTCAACAACCGATACACCAGATCATAACCATAAGAAGTCGCCACGCCATCTTCTGATTTGGCGGTCCTGTTTCCGACCATATCGAAAGACGGATAGGCGAGAGTATGCGCCGGCGTCGATGTGTACGAAATCCCGGTCAGCAGCTCCGGTCTGGTTGAATCATACGAATACGTTCCGGTTATCCCGTTGGGATAAACCGTTGCCGCTCTTCTGCCCAGGGAGTCATAAGTGAAGCTGAACATGCCGGCAGGGCCGTCTATGCTCTGGAGCTGGCCTCTGCTGTTATAAGCAAAGCCGGTCGTCCCCGCAGGAGACACCACCTGAGTCTTCTGGCCGGCTGCATTGTACGCATAACTCATCGTCCTGTTGTTACTGTCCGCCACGCTGGTAAGTCTCCCTGCGGCGTCATACCCGAAGGTATAAGCAATATTCTGGTTTGCGGCCGTAGCCAGTCTGCCGCCCGCAGAATAGGTGAACACATCGCTTGTTCCGTCCGCATACGCCCTGGACAACAGTTTACCTTGAACATCATAGGAGTAAGTGATCAACGTTTGTCCGTTCTGCCCGCTTACCTTCCTGTCGAGCAAGCCGTCAGGAGTGTACTCATATCTCACATAATTGCCGGAAGGATCTGTTTCCTTGACTCTCCTGCCCACTGCGTCATATTCAAAAGTGGTCACATTGCCATTTGAGTCGGTCAGAGATGTGATCTGCCCATTGCCTCCGCATGAAGCGCAGGAGCCATAAGTCATCTGGGTGACCTTTGACAGCGCGTCCGTGGCGCTTGTCGCCTGCCCCCTGAAGTTATAAAGCCATGAACTCTGATGCCCGGCGGCGTCTGTGAGGCTGGTCAGATTATTGTTCTTGTCATAGCCGAACTGAGTGATATAAGTCCCGGCCTGAGACACCGAAGACCTTCTGCCGAGAAGATCATAAGCGATTGCGTAAGTCGATTTCAGCGCGTTGTTTGAGTCATAGACCTGGACTGTCCCCGGTCTGTTGCTCGTGTCGAAATTACTGAACTGGGTCTTTACCCCTGTGGAGTCCGTTACGCTCAACAAGACTCCCGCAGAGTTGTAAGCGTAGACCTCAGAGGTCCCATTGGGATAAGTCACGTCCGCGAGTTTCCCATTGGCATTGTATCGGTACACTGTCTGGGCGTTAAGAGGATTTGTTACGGTCTTCCGCTTATAGCTGCCGTCTATGTCATGCGCTATCGCTGTCGTGGTCACAGGGCTGTCGAGCTGATTTGTTATGCCGGTCAGTTGGTCATAATTGGCCGTGTCGTATGTGAAGGTGTAATGAAGGTCAACAGGATCGTTCACCCATTCAGAGCCGACAAGTAGATTCGCATAGCCCGACAGGTCCGTCACATTCCCATACTGATCATAAAGGTACTTCTTTGTATAGGTCATCCCTGCGGAAACCGGCGTCACTTCACGCTCCAGGCGATTATTCGCATTGTAGAAATAACTTGTCTGATTGCCCAGGGGATCGGTTTTCGATGTGATCCTTCGGGTAGTAGTGTCTGTCTGGTAAGCCCACTGCCCGCCGTTTTCTTCGGTAAACGCCGAGCCCGTGTCGCTGTAAGACATCGACTTGGACATGGAGCTGTTCATTGTCGCAGTCAATACCCTGTGCTGATCGTCGTAAACATACGTCGCCACATTGCCTTCCGGGTCTGTCTTGGACTGCAAAAGAAAAGCGTTATTGTAGGCAAACTGCCATGTTGGCCGCGTTGCCCCCGACACCGGGGCCGGATACTGAATAGACACCGGCGCGACATTCGTCGAATCATAAGTGATGTTGTAAACATTCCCCGAAGGATCGGTTATTGACGCGATCCTTTCGTGGTCCGACGAGGTAAACCCAAGAGTAATAACTCGCCCCTGCGGGTCTGTAATATATTGAGTAAAACTGGAAGGCGTTGACACTGTCGTCACGTTGCTGAACCTGTCCGTCACGGAAGTTAGCAGCCCATTTGAGCCAAAAGCGTAAACAGTTCCATCCCTTAAAGTGAGAGAGTAAGTTGAATCCGGGTTTTTTACAAGAGTTGATGAATCCCACGATTCGGAAACATAATTTGTCCCTGATAAGGTATACGACCGGGAGCCCATACCTCCACCCTTCAATATCACTGTTCCATCAGGGTTTGTGAATAACGACCTTGCATAATTGTGCGTCCAGCCTTTGCCCAGATGAGACCTATAGCGTCTCTCGTAATACAACCCTGAAGGCAGATACATCACATCAGAGCTGTCATAATAAAGCGTGAACCCGTCAAAAAGCTTTTGCGAGTGTCTTACTGCCCCGCCATAAGCATCCATTGTCGAATAAGAGCAGACCTCACTCATCCCATCAGGAACAGCAGACGTGGAAAGATTGATTGTTTCAGTGGAAAAGGTTCGATTTAATGAAGCGTCTCCGCCTCCATTGATAGCCACGCGAACAGTCGCGGTGTGCTGCCCTGCTGTCCAGGAGCATGAACTGTAATTGAACTGACAGGTCGCAGACCCTCCGTTGCAGGTTTTCTGGTTTACCGTTGAGCCGTCAATGGAAACTATTATATTGCCCTGATACATCTGCGGCGTCCCATCCTGCGGGAATGTCACCAGGCCGCTGATGGGATAGCACATTCCCGCGGAAACTGAAGGGCTGTCAATTTGTATCTCCGGTGTGCGGTCGATAAAAAAACTGACTGTCTCACTCGCCGTGGTCTGCCGCGCCTGCGCTGTAGCGACTACTGTGTGAGAGCCGTGAGTAGCTGTCTTTGTGATATCAAAAGAACAGGGATCAGAAGTACAGGTCACATCAGGTGTTATCGTAGACGACCCATCATACGTCACATAAATATAACCCTTTGTCGCGCTCCTTGTCGGAGGGAAAGTAGCGGTCCCTGTTATGTTATACGCCCAGCCTTTTATATTGCTTGCCGGCGCTGTCAGGGTCACAGTGGATGCCGCATCGACAGTGAAAGTGTAGTCGCCGCTATGGACCCAATCCCCATTCTCATAAACAGCAAAACTGAGTGTATGGCTGCCGACCTGGGCTTCGGCAGGATAGCCATACGAACTCTGATAGTCCATCGAGCAGGAACCTTCTACACAGGTGAATTCATTGGAGACCTCAGAACCGTCAATATAAGCGTAAAAATAAGTCATTGGGCATGGATATGAGCCTTGTCCATTATTGCATGTCCCCGCGGTCACTGTCGCAACAATATTGAACTGCGCGCCTACTGTCCCGCTTGGGCTTTGCACTGTAAAAGACGCCCCATGACTGAACGAAGAAAATGCCAATACAAAAACCACGGCCAAACATGATATGATTGATCTCACTAATCTTCCTCCCTTTTCTTGTCCTTCTCGACAATGTACCTCGGCCAATCGGGATAATGATTCCTGATCTCATCCCTGCGCTCCCCGCGCGGCCTCTCATACCGAGTGTCCACTGGCTCTGAGTAGTGCGGCTCCTTGAACCGATCCCCGAAGGCCCTGACCTCCTCCTGGACGCTCTTGGCCCAGTCATCACCCAGAAGCATGTCCGCGCTTGACCCGAGTCGCTGGTCAGAGAAGACCCCGCAGGACTTCAGGATCGTCGCCACTATCGCAACGCCAACAACAAGTTTGAGCAGTTTCAGCATTGCGCCTCCGTTCTACGAACAGGAATCCGCTACTATCCCATGCCTGAGCAGGACTTCCTTGACGCTGTCCTTCCAGCGAATCTTTGGACGATCTTTCAGCTCAGAATATATCTTGATGATCTTGTCATCTGTCTGCTCCTCTTCGATGGCGGCAAGACGCCCATGCGCCGCAGCCGGGACCCTGAGCCTGCCCTTGTTCAGCTTCCCGATCCATAGCGTGTCCGTGACCAGGTGTTCCGCGCAGAACACGATCTCCCGAGCCGTCTCAAAGCCGCCCAGCAGCGGCTCAGAAGAAACCGAGGTCCTGTATCCCCGCTGTGTCGCATACGCCAGGGAGAGCAACCTCTCTTCCGGCGTCGGAGCCCCCGGCTCCCAGTACCGCTGTGTTTCCTGGTTCAGAGTGGTTATGGTAAACCGAAAGAGGATCTGTTCCTTCCATGGAGCCAGCTCCTCGCACAAACGCTCGATACACGCGGGCCTCGGCTTGCTCACAATGAGCAACTGGTTGCCTTTTTCGAGCATCAGCTTCGCCACGCGAATATAGGCGTCGATATTATACGGCGTGATGTCATGTGAAGAAGGGAACATCAATACCCCTTCCCTGGCGGGATAAGAGGGCATCAGAGCCCTTTTTGTCAGCTCTTCGCGTGTCCAGTCTTCCCAGGGCCTCCGCTTGAATCTGGCGGCCTTCTCCGCGGCGTAGCAGTACAGGCAGCCGTTAGCGCAGCCGACCTGTATGTTCTCCGTGATCTCCGCCCACTCTTTTGTCCCCGTTCCTGTCCGATTAATGTCAAATTGAGTTTCCATTGCGCTCCTTTAAGTGATTTTAAAAATATGGAGCCCGCCGCGAGCTGACAGCTCCCAGTTTCGACCCCAGAAAAAGTAATTCTCTCGCAATGCGCCTATGATGGACTCATTGCCGCTCCAGCCGCCTGTAGCCAGCCGGTACACATGCTTGTCGTTTTTACGCGATTTCCAGTCCCTCCAGCATCCCGTGTCCGCATATTCCCAGCGTTCTTTAACATAGGCCATAAGGCCATGCGGGTCTTCCAGCGGCCAGTTCTTTATTTCCTCCAGCTCTTTGTCGTCAGGGTAAATTCTCAATTAAGCGTCCCCCTTTTCTTTTTCCATATCAGCCTCGATCAGCTCACATAGATCGTCCAAGTTCCTGATCTCGCGGTATTCCTCCCATGAGCATGCCTTGGCCGGCATTCCCCTTTTCCCCATGTCGTTTTCCCAACAGTGCCAATACAGACTTTCCCCTGTGTCCCCAATCAAAACTGAAAGGGTACCGGAAAGACAAATCTGCTTGCAATCCATTTATACCTGCTCCGTCTCTGCCGCATGCCCCGCTTCTTTGTGGCCGCAGTAATAGCAGATCTTTTTATTACCTATGATCTTCCCGCCTCTCGGGCCGATTGAGCCTCTGTCCCGGTAAAAGTCGTAACAAGAGTAATACTTATGCCGCCCCGGAGCGCTATAGATCGCCTCGATCCTCTTGCTTATTGCCTTATCGGTTCTCTCACAATCAATCCTGTCCACTATGCCTCTCCTCTGATCTTTATTTATACAATTATTGACATCCTCCCCGCCCTAAAGAGACGGGGATTTACGCTGCTCCCTTGATAACTTTCCCTCTCTTTTTAAGCCGCAGTCTCTTCGCCCTTGAATCCCAAGACCTTTGTTGTGACTCTTTCGCCGGCATACCGCTCCCGGTAATACTCGATCCGGGCAGCGACCCGCTTTTCCACACTCAACTTGTTATCACCGGATATTATCGCCACCGCTTCTCCCCCTACCCTGATTGAAACTGTCATGGCCCTACCTCCAGACCTGAAGAATAATCGTTCTTACCTCAGTCCCCGAATCGCTGAACGCCCCCGCGGGGATATGCGTAATCTCATGATCGAGACCCGAGACAAGGTCCTGAAACTTCTGCCGGGTTTCATTAGCCAGCATGATTGCGACCAGAATCCCTTCAGGAGCCAGAAAGCGCAGGGCATGTTCGACATGCTTGATGTCTTGGTTCTTCGTAAAAGGCGGGTTCATGACTATACGAGAGTACGGCTTGGGCTCCACTTCGAGAAAGTCCCCTTCTGTCGTCTCATATCCTTTTGCCCGGAGCTTCGCCACGTTCTCCGGATTGATCTCGACACACTCCACAAGAAAGGCCCCTGCGCCGATGCAGGCGTCACAGATCGCGCCGTGACCGGCGGACGGCTCCAGAACTGTATGGCCCTCCAAGGAGGCCATGTCGGCCACTCGGGCCGCCAGCTCGGGCGGAGTGAAGAAAGCCTGGTATTTCTTCTTTTCATCAACCGCGACTCCGGTCTCCAGGGCCAGTCCCAACCTGGGACGCGGGTCGCTGGAGAATAGATGAGACCTTGTCTTTCTGTCCCATTTGCCGCCAGCAGCGACCAGAACCTTATTGACAGCTTCGTAAGTTTTGCGGTCGAGCTGCACAGAAGGCAGGATAAGGCTGTTTTCCGTGATTGTTGACTGGCTGAGAATCCCTTCGACTTCGGGAGTAAGTTTTGCATCTGCCATTTTATCGCTCCTTTTTTTTAAATAAATCTTATTTATATAGCCTGCATGGTAACTCTTTTTTTGAGAAAACACTGATTATTCAAGCGATCTCTTCCCCTTCGGACGCTTAATGGAGAGAGAGGCGGAAAGAGCGCCCAGGTCAAGGGTGAGTGAAACGAACTCGCAAGGCCCTTGACGGGGAGAGCGACTGAAGCCAGGATGTTTTGAGGCGGTTGAAGGGGGAAGGCATAAAAAAGGCCGGGGCGATAGATCTGGCTCTTGCGTTTCCCGGCCTGGCTCCCGGTTCTCTTCAAAGAAGGGAAACCGGAATCTGACTTATTAACAATTCAGTTCACCATAAGTTCACCTTAAGCTTACCTTAAGTTTACCATAATTGAGAAAATCTTTTTTTGCGCTTTTGGTATTATTATGGTAAACTTAAGGCGAGATTAAGGCGATAATTAAGGCGAGATGTTTAGCTGGAAATATCAAGAAGTTAATAAGGTTTTCAACAAAAAATAGATCTGTTATATATGTATTGGTTTATTTTTAAGAAAAAGATACAAATATATAAATAAAGCAGTCAGGAGGCCGGATTATTTATGGCATATGAATTCATCGACCCTCAGCACCCTCTATGCAAAGACGAAGATCTTAAAATGGCTCTTCTTGGGGTATTCATAAAAAAAGCTTCAGATGGCGGCTTTGAAATCCATGTCAAGACTGAAAAACAGTATGATTACGTCACAAGTCAGCGGGCCTTTATAATGAACGCTTTAAGCGCTAAAAATCTTAGCATTTTTACCAACCCGGCTCTATATGCCGAGCACACTGAGGAATCACAGAGAAAAAAGAAACCAGTTCAGAAGTTTCCAAGGGGAATAGCGCCCTCCCCTGAGTTTACAGCCACAAAAACACTTGTCTCCGACAGCAATAAAGACGCATATAACGCAATCCATAAATACTTAAACAAAACCCTGCACGGAGTCCTCTGGTTATACGGCGACTCCGGCTGCGGTAAAACTCACCTTTTGCACTATACGGCCAATGAAGCTCAGAGGCGAAGCAATTTATTTTATTTAAACACCGTGTCGGGTCTTATGGATCAACTAAAAATCCATTTTACTCAAAAAGATCTGTTTTCAGAACTTTATAACGACTGTGATTTCTTCATTCTCGACGAAGGACAACTTCTTAACCGCTCTGCGGCTGGAAGTTTCACGGATGCGATTTTCACCATTTTTAACAACCTGCTCTTAAATCAAAAAACAATCATTATATCGAGTGAGCATGATATATCATGGCACCAGTATCTCCCTGATCGACTCTTAACAAGGTTTAAAAGCGGGCTTATGCTGGAAATTCAAATGCCCGATGCCCAGATGAAAACACAATTCATCCGGGCTTACGAAGAATCACAAGGATTTACCTTTCCGGAAATTGTTATGAATGAACTCTTGCAATGCCCTGATTTACGGACTTTAAAGGGTTGTATGCTTCTTGCGACGCCTGGGAATCAAAGCGTAGATAAGCCCATAGGAGGGCTGCTCATGGCATTGAGGCGATTGAAAGGCGCCCCTGTTAATACATCCTATGAAAAAATATATAAAATCCTTGAGGACTATTATGGAGTAGCTGCTCTATCTCAGGAAAAAACAGCGGCGGGAAAGAGGGTCCCGCGCCCTGTAGCCAATTTCCGGGCAGTAATGTACTATTTATTCCGAAATAGCATCCCTGACCTTACATTGCGAACCCGCTTAAATATAGACTCATCTCATAAAAATCGCACATATGAGTTTGGGAAAAAATATTTTGATGATATAAGAGAGCCGGTGATAAAAGACGAAATCAGAAGACTTATAATGTCTGACGCTCAAAGCGAACAGGCAGACTTGCTATTATAACCAGGAGGTTAAATAAGGATGGAAAAGCCCTCGATAAAGCGGAAGATTATAGCCATAACAAACCACAAGGGCGGCGTTGGGAAAACAGCCTTATGCGTGAATCTGATTCGTTATATGCTGGAAAAACACGTTGACAGTATCCTTTTGCTTGACCTGGACCCACAAGCAAACCTTACCTGGACTCTCAATGCTACAACTGTCGCTTATAGTAACCCCAATATAGGAGCCCTGCTTTCCTACGCCGTTAAACACAATATTGATAAGGAGCCTGAAGCGGCAACGGAATTCGACAAAATGCGCCGATTTGCAAGCGTGACAACCTGGACCTCTGAAAACAAATGCTATGCGATTATTCCTTCAACTTTGGACCTTTCCGACACAAAAATTGAGATATCTTCCGGCCAATATGAATCGGTAAAATACTACCGTATTAGTAGCGCAATACGAAGGATGGCCCAAGACTATGACCTCACCATAATCGACACCCCGCCCAATATCGAAATGCTGACCTGGGCGGGGATCGCGTCGTCAGACTATATCATTCTCCCCTGTGACTTTGCGATTACCTCTACCCAGGGAGCCAGAGACATCATAAAAAAGATAGTCCCGACGGTCAAAGAACACTTTAACCCGAACCTCGAAATCCTTGGCGTTCTGATGAACGGGCATTACAAAGCGGCGGCGGTTAAAGTTGCCGAGGAAAATATCCGCAAAACTTTCGGCAGTCTTGTGTTTGACACCATAATATCCCGAAGCGCGAAGGTCGGAGAATTGCCGAATCTTCGGAAAACCATATTTGAAGAATCGCCGCGATCAAAATGCGCCGGCGAATATAGTAAGCTCGCAGATGAAATCGTCAGGAGGATCGAGAATGGCTCCGGTAAGAAATGACATCTCCCCTAAACCGTCAAAGAAGGCCCAGGCTATGAACTCCGTATGGGAAGAAGTAGACCCCGAGGGAGCTATCGTCAAGGAAATAATCCCGGCGCTTTCAAAAGGCGCGAGTTTTTTCATGACTGAAATCGGGAATATTGTAGTGGAGCCTCAGATCCGCACGGAAATAGATGAGACATCGGAGAAGTTTCTGAGTCTTGTCCAAACGATTAAAGAGAAAGGGGTTTTACAGCCACTACTGATCGAAGAGCGAAGAGATGGCAAATTCAAGCTCCTGGCTGGAGAAAGAAGGTACAGGGCCGCAATAGCGGCAAAACAGGGCAGAGTCCCTGTCCGCAGGATGCCTCCGGTTAAAAGTCAGGCTGAATTGATTGAAATACAGCTTATCGAGAACCTAAACAGAGAGGACCTGAACCCCATTGATGAGGCCAACGCCTATATTGCGCTCTGGAAAGAGCGGCATGGAGAGGCAAGTGTTGATGAAATACTTAGAAAAATCTCTACTATTGAGTTGAGTGAAAAAAATGAAAGTGACCCCCCTACCGCAACTGTTGCGGTGCTTTTGAACATTTCTGGAAAATCAATGACTTCCATTAGAAATATCATATCTTTGGGGTCCCTCAATTTTAAGGCTCAAAATGAGGTAAAAAATGGGCGAATTGGGGTGACTGCCGGATACGAATTAGCCAGGTATATCGACCATCCTGATTTTGACTCACTATTTGAGAAGCTGCTTTGTGAAGAAGATATCACCAGGGAGAAGGTTAAAAGTCTTTTTGCTCCGGCAGACAAGCCTGAGAACGATAAAAAGAAAGCGCAACAAGGCAAAGCAGTGTCTTACTGGAATAGGGCGGCTCTATCTATGAATCATATCGCCATGAGGCTAGAGCGCAGTAAGCAGCCAATTACTGCGGAAGAGGTTGACGCGCTTGGCAAGATGGTAGAGAAAATAAACAAATGCTATGAAAAACTGAAACAGCAAAAGCCAGAGTAAAATATTCACCATACGGGTGGTCGGCACAACAAAAAAGGGGGAAGAGACTTTCCGGCCGCTCCCCCCTTTTCTTAACTGTTATTTGATTTTCCCTTCGCTCTTGCAAACATATTGCCTTACCTGTTCTATCATGCCTTCGGCTTTCTGAAAGACCGGCGTCCCCAATTGGTCGAACTTCACTTCAACTTTCGGCTTGGAAAAATAATATTGCGCCCCTGAAAGGGGTTTAAGTCTTGGTTTTTCGCAATCGAATTTATAGACTATTTCACTTTTGCTTGCATCTGACAATTTTCCGTTGATTGGCCTCGATTTATCAGCTCTATCCAGTCTGACCAATGCAATCACCATCGTAGGGCTGACCGATTCGATGCTTGATTTGCTCACATCGACCCGCATATTCTCATAATCGTTATAAGACCTGTTAATAAAAACCCAATCGTCATCTGGGCCTGCATAACAAACAGTAGTCACCAAAACAACAAAAGACATAGTAATCGCCAGTTTTAACAGTTTCACATTAACCTCCCTTTGTTCCCTATTATAGCCCAAACAACCAGAATAGGGCGCCTCTACTGCACACAGGCTTCGCCGCTCAATGTCGCCTTGCCCATTGAGCATGTCCGCGCATCTACGTTTACGGCCGTCTGGGCCTGGGCAGTGTTCTGTTTGACTGTATAGCCGACAATCAGGCCGGCCACAAGCGCCGCAGCTACAATCGCAACGTGTATCCAGTTGTTCCTTTTGATTGACGATCCGACCATTCCAAAATTCATATTATCCCCCCCTTTAAAATTTCAGCCTGCTATTGCAAAGTAAGACAGATAAAACAAAACAGCTCGTCTTGCTATTTGAGAAACAGGCGCTCCTTCTTTTTCCGCCATCGCTTTTAGTTGGGCGTAATTTTCTTCTTTAAGCGTCAACAATATGCTGGTCGGATTTGCGCCGAATCTGCCTTTGCGCGTTTTGCCTTTTCTTTCAACGGGCTCCGCGCTTTTGCCGTCGCAAGAGATTTGCACATGCCTGGAAGGAGATTGCCTTTGTTTTCCAAGCCATTCCATAATCTCATTTTCCTTGTAATATACTGCGTTGCCAAACCGGGTTCCCGGCAGGCCGTTTTTTCTGTGCCATTTCCTTACTGTATTGCAAGTGACCTGTAATATTTTGCTAACATCTTTAACCGACAAATATTCCTTGCCGGGCCTGACTCTACGGGAGGAATCAGAAAGCAGGGACTCTGGCAGCCATTCCTCATAGTTTATATTTATGGAATAAGCTGTTGAGTATCTGGAGCTGAAAGCTGAAGTATGCAGCGTTATAATTCTCCTCGCTTCCATGTTTTTCAGATAATCACGAATAAGTTTTTTGTCTAATCCACTCCTACTCACAAAATCGGAAAGGTCCATTTGAGCGGTAGCCTGCCCCTGACCCCATGAGTTATAAATAATGTTCCACAAGCATTGCAGTTGCCCCGGAGCCAGTTGACACCTTGCAAGATTGGCAAGCATGTCTTTTGGCAAATAGAACCGTTTGCCGTCATCGGAAAAATCTGTTTGCGCTTTTCCAGACTTCTCGGGCGCCCATTTATTGCAGTCGGTATTCAACCCATAACAAAAAACATTTCTCGACTTGCCCTTTTTTATAATCTTATTTTCTACCAATCCATTCAGGGCTCTGGAAACATGCGGTCTTGCTATCCCCGTTTTTTGGGCCATCTGTGTCAGACTGATCCTGCCTGTTTGGCCATCCCATTCTGGCAGTTTGCCAAGAATGACAAGCAGAGACCGCGCCTGTTCTTTTAAAATACGGCGTTCAGCCAGCTTTGCAGCCAGATATGACGGAAACAGCAAGCTCTCTCCGTTAAAAGCCAATTCCATTTTATTCTCTTCCATTTCGATCTCCCGTTTCACAGTTTCGCAGATACTATTATATCGTCATGGTAACTCTTTTTTTAATAAGTCGTTGATATTGCTCATAATATCGCTGACATTTTCAGGGCAAAAAAAGAAGGCGACAGAGGGGTCTTGCCTCCATCGCCTTCAGGGACTGCTAATACAGGAAGTCAACGATTTCCACCGACTTGCCTGTGGACATGGAGCGATTCATCGCCATATCGAGAGATTCCCAATCCAGCGTATAAAATTCTCCATCGTATTTTATGATAACACCCATGATATGACCTCCGCGCGAGATATAGACCCCCTGTCTGAGGGCTGGGCCGAAGCGCCGATTTCTCGGAGCCTCAACTCAACCCTCAGACAGTCTCGCGCGGGATCATGGCCCTCCAGTCCCGCGCCGAAGCGAGGAACGGGAGGGCCTATATGACCGTCAGCGTCAGAGTTAGTTCACTCTGAACGACTTAATGGCGATCAACGCGCCAGATTCATCACGAACAGCAGAGCCGCCGAGATTCGGGATCAGAAGATCCTTCCTTTCGGGAGCTGCCTTAGCGACTGCCGCGCTGACGATGTAGAACTTACCATCTTCAACAGCAGGAAGATTCTCGATGTCCTCTACCGAAGTGGAGAAGCAAAGAAAACCTGTATCATTGTTAGCGCGGTGATATTTTGTGATCACCTTTGCAATGCTGCCTGACGGTGCGAAAACTGTTTCTGCGCCATCTTCGGCTTTGTAAGTGAGCGCATGGTTGGTGAGATTGATTATAGACATGATGACCTCCAAAGCGTAGACATTTGTCTATCGCTTAAAAAAAATAACCCCGCTAATGCAGGGTTTTTTGAACCCCGCAAAGCGGGAATTTTTTCGAGTCTCATCTATATAAAAAAATCCCCTTCAAAACCTTCTCCATACCTGCCGGTATGCTTTTAGTCTCTCAGGCTATAGCTGAGAGAATACGAGGTTCTGAAAGGAACTTTCAGATGAATAAATCTATACTAAGCCTTTCGGCGTTAGTTACATGCTACTTATAATAATATAGCATATCATATATGGATGTCAACACTTTTTTGCAAAAAAAAAAGCCGGACCCCCGAAAGGGTCCAGCCTGGTTAATAACATACCTCTACAGTCTCAAAAGGGAAGGCTTCAATCCCTCCCTCAAAGACTATTATATTTCTTTTCATGACTGTCGTTTCTCCTTATGGATTTTCACCGCCAAAGCGGCCTTCTTTTCACTGAGCCACTGCTGCGTTCCCATCACTTCCCATGTGTCGGCAGTGATGAAATACGCCGCGCCTCCGTGAGACTCCGGGACCAGTTTACTGCATGTGTATGCGAATTCAATCTCCACATACGGCAGCTTGTCTCCGGAAGCCTTAATGACATCCTGAAGCGTTTCAACCAGGATATGCTCTTCCAGCGCCAGCTCATTGCCATGAATCTTTTCCGGGTCCCAGGCTTCCAGGATTGTCTTTAACTTCTGGAAATCCTCGGGACTCATGTCCTCTTCATGGGCGGAAGGTTCCGCGTTGTAATCGTCAGCCGCGAAGCGCACAACATCTTCGCCACCGATCTTGTCTTCTTTCCCATTAAACCCGAAAGCTTCTATAGCTGCCATCTTGTAGCTGCCCAGTCCAAGAAGCCTTTTAGGAATAGGGGTGTTTATTATGGCTGTAGTGTAGTAGTCTGCCATCACTCACCCTCCTTTAGTAACAATCTTTCAGCCTGTTCAGCCAGAATTTTAAGATTCGGCCAATAGATCAGGGCTCCACCGTCATAAATATTTCCCCCAGTGTAATAGATGGCAAACAGCCCAAAGAACGCTTTTTCGTCCACGTCTTCATCATCGTTCGCCTCTCGTTTCAGGACTTCCTGCTGAAGCCTGATCTCTTCGACCAGAGCTTTCAGTGTGTTCATGGCTTCTTCTCCGCCCTGCTGAACAGTCTTTTTAGCTTCATCCAGCAGAAACTTCAGATGCGGCCATGCAACGGTAAGGGATTCATAAGGTTCAAACTCATCATCATTGTCCTCGTTTACAGTGAAAATAGCCCCGTCAAATGGCCCAAAGAAAAAATCTCCTTTGCTCATGGCCTCGATGTCAGCCACAAAAGACTGCAACTGACGTTCTATGCATTCTTTTTTCATGGTCATCATTTTTCTATTCTCCTTACCAGGGTAGGGCGGACTCGCCCTTATTAACTTTGACGCGGGGAACCCGCGATTTCTCTCCTACAACCACGATTTTGCGGGCATGAACAGCGCCGCCCGCCTCGATCTCTGTGTTTGTAAAAATGTCATTGCCTGCGTCTACATCCCCGCCAGCCTGAATCTCGTTGGCGTTAATGTAATCGCCGGCCTTGATGTCTCCTCCGGCCTGGAGCTTGTCGCTTGCAACGGCACTCCAGCCGGCCTTAATGTCCTGTCTCGCATGGAGAGACCCGAGGCACAGGATGTCCTGTCCTGCCTCGATGGAGCCTTCCACGGAGACCTCTCCGATAATGCGGATTGTTCCATGGAAGATTAAATCCCCTGGAACATCCTCTCTGATCTCAAGTGGTTCATACATCTATTCATCTTCTCCGTTTTTTTGTGAGAAAAAAATATGTGGCGCTTCCTCCACACCCCATTTTTTCCCAATTGCAGTTATTAACTCAACGTTGATAGCTGCAACTGCCCCTTTCGGGTCTATCTCATCTAATAACTCTTTTGCCTGAACATCGTCGAGACGCAGGCCGAAATAATTAGCCGCCTGCTGTTTAACAGCCCGAATGTCCCATGAAACATCAGGGAAATTACGACCTACGCTTTCAGGCTCTATCGAGCCCATAACGTCCTTGAGGATTTTCAACCGACGCGTCTGCTCCGATGTCGATGTTAATCTCATCATCTCTTCGACCAAGTTGGCTACTGTCCATTTTGCTTTCATAATTCCTCCCACAAAAAATAAACCCCGCAAAGCAGGGTTATAGATAACCCCTGCAAAGCAGGGCGGTTTTCCGCAAAAAAAATCCTCCAAAATCGTCGCCGGTCCTGCGGGACCGCTTTTATTCCCTTCGGGCTTTAACCGAAAGAATACGAAGATTCTGAAGGAAAATCCTTACAGATGAAATAACTTATATCAAGCCGAAACATTCGGCGTTGATTGCAAACTTACTGTATAATTTTATACTGTCAATGCCAACGGTGTCAACGGTTTTGAGACAAAAAAAGGCCGGTCCTTTTGAAGGGGCCGGCCTGATCGGAATTTTTACAATGCTCGGGTTTACGCCGCAACCTCCACCAGATCCTCGGAAGAGTAGGGCGTTATATGCCGCATTCCACATTTCGGGCATTCGTCGTCCACAATGCAATACCACTCATCATTCCATTCGGTCCCGCATTTAGGACAACGATAATGATTAAGGAACAGATATCTTTCAGACTCTTCTTCCTTCGGCAGCGGATAGTTCGCCATTGCTTCGATCAAAACCCCGAGAACATTCTCCAGGGTCTCAAACGCCTGTAACCGCTGGCGTTGTATCTCCTCAGCCTGAATGACAATCTGCCAGATCGCGTTATCAGGGCAGCTGGCCTTGAGGGCCTGCGCCATCAGATCCAGTGTATTTTGAGGGATGGACCCCTCAAAATAATGCTCCGGCTTAATTGGGAAAGAGCTTGCGACTGCTCTTTTGAAAGAATCAAAATCCTTTTTCCAGTTTTCCATCTTATCCTCCCAAAACCAGGGTCTTGTGTTCGGCCCTGATTTCCTTCAAATTGTTAAATGTATAAAGAAACAATATAGCCGATTACAAGTATTAATATGGCTTTCAGCATGTCAAGAAACTCTACAATAATCACTATGTCACTGATAGCCAGTCCATCATCATTCGCATAGTTAGTTACGCTTTTGAAAAGCTCCACAATCATTATCAACCCGATTGCAGCGGGAATTGATAAACCCGGAGCATTGAATAGTGGCTTGATGAACCAGCCCCATAACACACTAAGGACATACCCGTTGATAATGGTATTAAAAAGTATGAATATAAACGGTATAATTCTTACCTTCATTATTTCTCCTCCCATGCCGTCAGTATAGTGAGACACGGTTTCATTTCGTCATCAGCCCCAACAGCCGCCTTAAGGCGGACTGTTTGAGTCCTGTCTCTTCCCGCGGCAAAAGACACCGGGAAAGTGAATGAAGACTTATGGGTATTCCTCCGCGCATAAAAATGCGCCATGCTAAGAACATCCCACAGCCTGCCTTCAATGTTTTGACCGCTCTGCGCCGACCTGGCGTCGGGTGTCAAATAACCATAATAGACTTCCCTGGTAACCGCAGCCGGGACCTTGAACCCAGCCTGTTTCGCCGTCTTTGAAACATCTATCAGCGACCCGTCGGCAACCGCGTCTGTCCAAGTGTACTTGTCCAGGATTTTATAGCCCGCGAGGGGGCCGCTCTTTATTGTGTCTCCAGTTTTCATTGCGCATCCTCCTTAAGAGCATCGCAGAGAGCCTGATACTCAGGACTGTCTGACACCTCACCAAAACTGTCGAGCTTCTCCAGATACTTCTTCACGTCCACTGCGACCAATCGCAGCTCGTTGTACTTCTTCTCATAATACGCAGCCTTGTCCCGGTAAAGGGACTCGGCGCTTACATAGGTAGACATCACAAACCTTTTCATTAAATTCCTCCAAAGCGGTTTTTACAAATAAAAACCCCGCAAGGCAGGGTTCTTGGACCCCGCAAAGCGGGACTTGGGCGCAACTGTTTAATCTTTACTTAAAGGTTTATTACAATAAACCGATTATCAAGAATATCCTGAATAACCGGCTTCACATCCTCCCGTTTTTCTTGACTATCGCGTTAGTTGTAAATACGATTTGTCCTTTTCCATACTTGCTCCATATGTCGCCGGATTCTTCCAGCATGTCTGTTCTCCTTTCTTTTCCGGTTTTTGGGCATAAAAAAAGCCCTTCAAAACCTTCTCCATACCTGCCGGTATGCTTTTAGTCTCTCAGGCTATTGCTGAGAGAATACGAGGTTCTGAAAGGTTCCTTTTGGAATTCCTATGCAGATGAATAATAGTTAATTTTACACTGAAAAGATTATCAAGGTCAACACATTTCAGGACAAAAAAAGGCCGGACCCCCGAAAGGGTCCAGCCTGATCAAAACTCTTATTCCTCCTTCCTCATCAGCAGCATTACAAGGTTATTCCCCGTGTCAGGATTAGTGAACCGCGTGGTTCTGATCCTGTCTCCAAAAGCTTTCTTAAAAGCTTTCAGTGATGCCGTATTATTGATGTTTACAGTCGCGCAGATCAGAGGAGTTTCAATCCTCCGTTCCGCCAGCTCCAGCATCTTTGTCCCGAGACCGCCGCGGCGGTACTCTTCAGGAACGAAAACATGCCGGATTTCCGTGAGATACCATGATCTCCTTGCCAGACAGACGCAGCCAAGAGGCACTATCGCGTTGGTCTGGATCAGGAAGTAGTAATTCCCATATATATGAGGATTACTGTTATATTGGAGGATCATCTCTCTCAAGGTGGAGTCCTCAAAAGAGGCTGGAGTCAGAACAAACCGATTTTCAGTTGTTACCTCCATAAGCCCCTCCTTATCCCTTCAGTGTCGATGAGCTTGCTGTAGGCGGCCATCTTTGGATCAGTGGCGCCGTTTGCCCTCGCCATGAATAACTCCGATTGGAGGTCTTCATCAGAAAGAGACTCAACAAAGCCCTCGTACTCGTCGATGTCCTCTCCGAGTATTTCCTTTGCGTCGATTGAAGGAGCCGACCTTTTGAAATACTTGTTATTGTACCTTGGCACAAAAGACGACACTCCGCTCAAAAGATTGGTGTCGTCATCGGTATGCCGTGAATAAAAACTCTTTGGTTCGGGTGTCCACCGGCTTTTATGAGGCAGCTCCATGATAGCGTCCACCTCATACGGCCGTTTTGCGCTGAATTTATACAACGCATAAGGCCGGGCATCGAAGAAAGACACCTTTTTTCCCGATCCTGTTAGTCCTCTCAGGCTGCTCCACGCGGCCTTGAATATCTCCTTTGTGGAACAGAAAAACCGGCCACCGACTAAAGTTTTCCTCGCGTCGATGACAACCAGGGGCCTTTCCATAGACCGCCATGCGTACACGTCACCAGTAGCGGCGTCCAGATACGCAAAGGCAAAATCAGCGTTGGCCGATATAAACTTGGTCACGGAGGCTATCGCCTCGGGAATGGACTTCCCTTTGTTTTGCAGGGCCGCAATGGCCCGGAACACTACTTCCGAGTCCACATCCGGCTCGTTGACGCCATACTTTTCCGCTATGGCCTTTTTGGAGCCAACGATTCCATTATGGATTCCAAAGTTCCAGCCATCGCCCACCTTCACAGAGAAGGGATGGGCGTTACGGTCTGTTATCGCGCCGGCAGTGGCGTAGCGATTATGCCCCAGGGCAGCCGAGAACTTTGTGTTGAACAAAAACTCGGTGTACCCTTTGGCTACAAAATCCGTGCCCGACAATGCCTTTTTCTGGAAAAAGCATTTCGAGCCGGACATGATTACGATCCCCGTGGAGTGCTTCCCGCGGGACTGGTCTTCAATTGCAAGCGCCTGGAGCATACAGGCTACGCGCCAGTTATGCTCCCTGGGCTCTCCGATCCATCCGAAAATTCCGCACATGACTATGACACCTCCCTTACAGGTGTGAGCATAGCGGACTGCCTTTCCAGCCATACGCGGTGTTGCTTCGTTTCGGTTTTTGTTCTACGAGCAACGTTCAGAAGGCTTTTCAGCTCCATTGCCAGCAACAACTTTCTTGCCGCTGCCTGATCGGCGGCAAACATCTTTTTCGCCGCCATCTTCTTGTCGTTATCTATAACTATTATTCTTGTCATAATGTCCTCCATGTTTCTTTCATTCCGGCGTAACGCCGGGTTAAAGTTCCACGTCAAACGGCGTTGCAACCATACCCGCCGTCAACGCTATATATCTGGCGACCGCTATCGTGTGATAGCAACGCCTTAAACGCCTGTACCCCTGGCAATCACAGGACATCATCCCGGTCTGAGTGTTGTATGTGATCTGATGTGTCCTATCGGGGGTGGTTAAACTAGGCAGCGTGAAGTTTCTCACCGTACCGTTCTCTGTCGTCTCCCCTTCCGCGGCCTGAACCGTCTCGAAAGCCGGTATGCGCTGTGAGGGGGAAGCTATCGCCACCTGTCTTATGTGGCCAGCCTCTGTTCCTTCAGGAATAGCCGGGAGAACCCTTGAAGCTTCGATGAGCCTTTGAAGGTAGACCGTATTCCTGCCCGTACAGGCACAATAATTCGATTGAGCGCTTTCAATTGCGCTCCGACGAACCATCTCATCCACCTCCTCAATCCTTAACATCTCTGGATTGAGGTTCGGGAAATCCCCCTTCTGGGAAAATTCCTCGTGGCGCTCACGGAGAATCCTCGCCGCTTTCTTTATGAGAGGGGTTGTGGCCCCTTCCATGCCGATTGCTGAGAGAACGCCGTCCAGGGTAGGTTCCACCTGGTCATGCGTCAGGCCACGCTTTACCGCGCCCATCAACATGAGGCAGAACACAGCCCACGGGATCGCCTTTTCAGGCATTGTGGTTCCGCCGTGGAGGCGAAACTCAATGGTCCCGTGACGCTGGAATGCGCTTGGGTTGACAGAATAGTATCTGTCACTCAGACGCACCCCCTGCTGGGCAACCTGGCGGATCATGTAAGTCGTTACCGCCTTACAATATTGGTTGTTCCTCCGAGAAGGAGCAACCATTTTCCACAAGACAGGACTTTCAATCTTCATCCAGACCTGAAGCAGCCGGATAAGATCCATACGTTTCCACCCGTAGGCGTCAACGTGGACATGAAGCCCGCAGCTTTTATTCGATGTAGACCCGAACTTGTTCCAGGCAGTCAGGGCCGCCTTTGTCTGGGCGATCCCTTCAGCCGCGAACAGTTTGGGAGAGACCAGTTCCAGGGGATAATACTCTCTATCCACATGAACTGAGCCGTCTCCTACTATCTTCCAGTGTGGCTTTACGTCATGGTTATAAGCTTCAGACCTTATTTCCACGACCTCAGCCAATGCCCGCACAAAAGCGTTAAAACCACCGTTTGAGTTTGAGCATCCCCCTTCAAACTCCATGCCGAAAGAATAGGTCGGCAGGAATTCAACCTTGGGAGCCGTCCGAAGCAAAGACTCGAATTCACGATATTCGATCCCCTGTTTTTTCAGCATTGCGCCTATAGCAAAATAGGCTTGAGCGTTCGTCATGTTCACCGGGTTGGCTCCCAACTTCTTCAAAGCCGCAGCCTGCCAGTCTGAGGCAGGGCGGGCTATTACCAGCTCACCATCCGGCACAGAGCGACGGATGTGCTTGCATGCGGCATAACCGTTCACAATAAACGATCCGCCATGCAGGAAACTCAGGCAATCGCAAGAGTGCGACCCGTCTGAGTTCTTGTAAATCTTGTAGCTCCCATTGCCGTTCCTGCTGTCAACGGTCTCTACTTCTTCCCTGGTCGGACGATTGTAGTCCGCCCGTTTCCTTGACCTTTCGAGATTGACCTGTCCGCAGACAGGGCACTCGATGCTTCCATTGGGCAACTGGTTCCCGCAAGAAGAACATCTTGTCGTGGCGTTCCCCAATACTGTTGTTGTATTCTCCAAAGCTGCTGTAGTAGGCATAATTTCCCTCTCTCAAAGATATATAAACCCCGCTAATGCAGGGCTCGTGTGGCGCCCCTGCAAGCAGGGTTTTAATTTCTTAAAGTCGTCGCGCCTTCCAAATAAAAAGCGGACGTTGATGTTTGTTTTGATATGTAATCATCAAAACAAAAAAAAGGCGGTCTACAGGAGAAAACCTCCTTTATAGACCGCCTGACTCCAATCAACCAACGGGCTGATTGCTAATTAAATCTTCTGATTACTGGATCTGAGCGTATACAGCAGCTCTCTTGGTCTGAGCATTTTCAATTGATTTCTTTCCTGCATTGCCGACAAAAAGACCAGCGATAATCAGGGAAAGGGCAACAACTGAAACAACGATGAGCTTCGACATGGTAATAGACATAGCATCCTCTTTTGCACGAGAAGACGCAAGGGTAGCCCCTGCCTCGTGCGGTTTGATTTAACCCCACAAGGCGGGGTTGGAAAGCAAAAAAAATGACTCCTGCCAGAGTCCTTTTATTAATCGAGGCTTTAACTCAATTAATACACGCTGTTAAAAAACAGCGATCTGAACCTGGCAAGAGCCAATAGTGTCAGTGAATATACTAAAATTTTATCCTATTTGCATAAATAAGTCAACACCTATTTCACGTCTTTGGAGACATTCTTGCCCGCAGCCGGGGCCTCCTCCTCGGCGCCGGCCGGTTTGTCCAGCCCCCTCGGGGCCTTGTACCTTACGCCGGTCATGGAGCATATCTTCGCGGTGATCTCGTTGAGCTTCGAGATCGCCGCCCCGTATTCGAGGATGAGCGGCACTGCCTCTTCAGGCTTCCACCTGATGCCAAGGTTTGCCCTCAGTATTTTCATGCCCCTGTCTCCGGCCCTGATGATGTCCAGGACGCGGTGAGTGTCGTTAGTCCTGGCAAACACTACACGGGTGTCTCTCTCTTTAGCGAGATTGACCTTCCGCTTGATGATGTCTTCCCTGTTGCCGTTTGAACGGTCTTCCGGTTTTACGTCCTTTTTGTCTTTAATCTCCAATTCAAGCCTCCTTGCTTGTGACAACCCTATATGAAAGAGTCGAAATTGAGAGTCCCCTTCACATCGGGCTCTCCTGTCTTGGCCTTCACGGCCTTCTCATCTGCCCTTACGGGCTTCTCTGGCAGTTCTTCGCCGGTAAACATCCTGAACAGCTCCCTGCCACTCTTGCTCTCCAGCCCCTCCTTCAGGAGGAGAAGGACAAACATGGTCTTGCGCCTGCCGAGCTTATCGAAAGCCTCAATAAGCCACTTGTCGCTTATTTCTAAAGTGATTCTCATATTAAACGGCTCCGACCAGCTCCGTTGCCTTTATTTTGAAGCCCTGCGCGTTGGCGAATTCAGGCTCCGGCAACGTGACGATTTTTACCTTGTTCGATTTTTTTATCACCCCCTCTGTAAGTCTGGCGCCTCCGCCAAACAAAAGCACAGTCTCAAAAGTCTGTGTCCTGAAGCTCTGCTTCAGGTCGCCCATGATCAAGGTCAAAAGATCCCCTACATAGGTCACAACAGCGTCCCGGATCTCCGGAGAAACGTCGATCACATCAAAAGCGTTCTGTATCTTCCCTGTCTGCACGATCTTGTTGATCTCCATCGGAGTCAGCGACACATCACCGATATGCTTCTGGATCGCCGGCATGACAAGGTTCACCGCAAGGTCATGGACGCCTTTTTTGTAATAAGTCTTTCCTGTCAGCAGTTCCCCTTCGTCGCAGCTATACAGGGCATAGATCACCGTGTTGAAACCGATGTCAATGCCAAGGATGTTCCCTTCAGCCTCATTGTCGGCCAGATAAGACTTGATGCCCCCGAGGCCCTGCGGGAATACCGCCACATTGTCAAACTTGACCTCGTTCCGGCCACCTTTGATACATTTCAGGGATGACTCCAGGGAGTCTATCAGGTTGGTCAGTCCCCTCCTTTTTTTGCCCAGTTCCTGACGATGAGCGTCATACGGCAGACCGACGACCAGCGTGTCGTCCTCTGTGACTCCCAGCTTGTCGGCCAGGTACGACACAAAAAGAGGGTAATGCTCGATCAACTCATCGAGAGTCCGGACATACCCCGATCCTGTCGTGATAAGGGCCTTGTCGCCGATCACATAATTCTCTCCTCCGAAATAAAAACCCTCTTCCTCGATGGAGCGAGCGCGACGGAAACAGCTCCTCACTATCCCCTTTGTGTCATTATGAATCCACTTCCCTGCTGAAAAACCAAAATCATATACGATCATATGGCCCCCTTTTTAAAAAATATATTTATATAGCTGGCATGGTAACTCTTTTTGCGATTTTGCGACATAAAACAAGCGCTTATGTGACAGTAAAAAACGGCTTTACTGCCTTTTTTGTTCACATTTCTGTCATTTTACTGTAGTAATCTTGTAGAAAAGGGTCAGTTAAATTGTAGAAGTCTTGTAGTTAATGGTCAGTAATCTTGCAGTTCTTTTGTAGTAATCATGCAGATAAACACCAGTTAAACTGTAGTAAACTTGTAGTTATCTTTCCCTTTTTGGCACAAGACGATAATAAGTTTATTATCTAGGCAGCAAAACGACTTTTTGTCCTCAAAAAAAAAGGCCGCCCTAAATGGCGGCCCTCTCTGTCTGTCCGTTCCTGTCCGTTTACTCCTCCCTTGTCTGTTCTTTCCCCCTCTTTTTCCTGATCAGGGTCGCTTTCCGCTTTATTGTCTTCACTTTCTTCCACAGTTCACCGGTCGGCTTCTGTCTGAAGTAGTGGCAGACCTCGTCCACGAGCTGCTCTACCGGCAGCCGCTTGCCTCTTTCCGCATTCAGGCAGCGGCTCATGACGTAGCTCTCCAGCTTCGACAGCCCGGCAGTGTCCACTATCTTCAGCCTGTCTTTTCTTGGGAGTCGGGCCATCTGGCGTTTCAGCCAGTGTTTATTCCCCCAGAGTTTGTGCAGAAAGGCCAAGTGGCCTATCGCCATATTGTCGAGAGGGAAGATAAGCAGCTTGTCCTTTTCCATCTGGAGTAAGTCCTTCCTGGAAAACTTCTTGAACACCTTTGCCGCCTGTTCGAGCGTCATTTTTATTGGTTCCAATTGACTGTCCTTTTACCCGGACTTTTCGTCCGGCTCTCTTTCAAGCAGTTTATTGATCTCAGTGGCAAGAGCCGCATGTGTAGCCGGCTGCCCGTAATTTCGTTCTGCCCTGGTGTGCGCTTCTGCCATCATGCCCTCTGTTACCGGCTGTCTCAACACGGTAAGCTGATGGTGGAGATGCGTCATGTCCTGTTCGTACATCAGCCTGGTTTTCTGGGTCCATTCCGCATTGTCCGACTTTATCTTTTCGATCTCCTTATGGAGTTCGGCGTTTTCTTCTTCGAGGTGTTTAATCCGCAACTGCATTGATCCGTGCATATCCATTGTTCCCATTCGGTGATTACTCATATTTTCCCTTCCTTGTCCTCGGCCCGTAGCTTTTCGTCGGGCTTGATTGTAGCCCGAGAACCGGCGGGATATAGTGCGCAATATGCCCGGAGAGCATATTGCGCACTATATCGTCGATCAGCCCCTTCAAATCCTTGGGGTCATCGCCGAACCCGTCGTAATTGACAGCCAGGGCGATGACGGTATCGAGATTATCTTCAGCCTGTTCGATACGTTTCTTCAGACAGTCGATCTCTTCCTTGAGGAACCTCTCTCTTGCTTGAAGTTCACGCTCGGCCTGGAAAATTCCCCCTTCCATGAAACCTTTATTAAATTCTTCACTGTATTCTTCTTTTCCTTCACTCACATCTTCCTCCTTTCTCAAAAACATACCCGCCCAGGGTCCTGCATCTCTTCAGCCGAATCTCCGGGCGCTGCTCCATGAGGGCCTTTCCTACTTCAGTGGCCATGTGGTGTTCCCTGTATTTCCCCCTCCATTGCAGGCCGCAGCCAGTGCATTCAGCCAGAAACTCACTATTCTTCCTGACCCAGAGGATTTTATATGTGTGATCTCCCTTGAAGCCTGGATCGCAGGCAGCGGAGTCACACTTATTGCCTTTTCTGAAAAGGGGCAGTTTGAACGCAGTGTGTCCCATTTTTCATCCCCTACTGTCTCCTATTTGAAATCCATCGGCCACTCCACGCCATATGGCGCCGAGTATAAAACCGACAGGCAGGAAGGCAAGCCAGAGTAATAAGCGTATAAATTCAAGAGATTTATACGTCCACGGGCTTGTCGCCTTTGTCCATTCATTAAATTCTTTTACTCCCATAATGTCTCCTATGCCCTGCAAGAACTCAACATCTTTACAAGTCTATTGAGCTGCATTTCAGTGACGGGGTCCAGCCCCTCCTTCTTCTTCGCCCGTTCAAGCGCACTGGCCAGGTAGAAGGCCAAACCCAGCGCATCGTCTCCCCGGAAGAAGCAGCCCGGCCAGTCATCCCCAAAGCGGATCGGGCCGCTTTCGACCCGGACGGCCTGCGCCGGGAATTCCCTGATAGGTGTCAGTTTGTTCTTGTTATGACTCATTCTGAATCCCAGTCGCCATCTTAGCCTGTTTTCTCTGTAACTGCATTGCATGTTTTCCATAGCAGTCCGGAGTATTCCCGTCATATTGAACAGGCTCGTTGTACTTCTCGCAGAGCCTTTCGTACTCTCTAATGTCGTCAGATATTCTACTGAGTATTGAACCCATGTTTTATCTCCTCCTTCTTCTTTAAAATTAGTGATCTTTTTTTTCTACTTATAGACCGGGATGGTAACTCTTTTAGGCAGTCTAATTATTGCCTTGCTGAAGGGATTGATTACCCTCATGCGGAACTGTTCCCCGTAGCCTATTTTCGGCGCCTTTCGCATTCAGCTCTCAACCGGGCCTCCTTCCCAGTGCGCCCTGAGTCTCCGCCTACGGACTTTTTCAGGTCCGCATCGCCTTCGGCAGCCTGTCAATCAGCGGCACTCCTAACGTGCCATCCTTTGCCCGTTTTGCAGCCTCCTCTTCAGCTTCGCGCCTGTCAGACGGCCACATAGTCGCTTTGGATTTCCGATACTCCCACCATTGCGCGCCCTGCACAAAGGCGGTGCATAACAAGTCACTACAGGCGGACTCCCTTTGGTCGGCGGGTTATTTCGGTTGTTAGCCATGGTATTCGACACGCCGTCTTCCGTCCCATTGGTCGCGCTTCATGCCACGCATGAGACTCATTATTCGTTTCGCGCGCTCAATTTCTTCGGGAGTCTCTTCCCCATCCCTGTCCCTGGGCGGCCCGAAAAGCTTATTACTATAAATAAATGCAGCCATAAGGTCATTGAGCTGCTTTCGCCATGCCTTGCGGTAATGCTCATAGCAGGCCCTTACGTCAACCGCTTGGGCAGGCGTGAGCTTGAAACACCTCACCTTTCGCCGCCCCTTATATTTTCCGTTCGCAATTTCGCATGTCCGGCAAATATAAATCACAATTTGCTGCAAGAGCATTTCGTCTATTTTGTCTTTAACCGGAAAGTCATACCACTTTGTTTCTGGCTGTATAATTTGCTCCAAGGTAATGCGATGATCTCGACACAAACGATCAAGCATTTGTTGCGCGTTCTCTCGCTCGCCGCCTGTTCCGCTACGGGCAAGGGCCTCAATCTTTCTGAGCTTATCTATCAAACGCTCCATAAAAATATGGCTAACCTCTCAATCAACGCCGACCGGCTATGCCGTCGGCTGAGTTCCGGTGTTATGACTTACTTCACGCTCAACATCTCGTCGTAAAGTTCCCGTGTTCTTTCGCCCGCATTGTATCTTTTCGCCAGTGGGTCGAAGGTTAAACGTAGGGCGAAAATAGCATTCACGCCCGGCATCCCCGGCATCCCTTCGAGTTCCTGATACTGTATCCGTGCTTCATCAAAATGCTTTTTAGCAGCATCCCAATCCATCACCGTAGCCTCCATTTAAGAGATTTATAAAAGCGTCATAATCTTGCGCTGCATGTGATCGGCGTGAAACACGCCTCCCCATGAGCCTTTGCGGTTAAACCTTAATAAAATATCCGTAGCCGTAAAAATCCTTTAGTGCCCACGAAAAACCGCTAACATGCCCTTTTACTATACTGCCGCGCACCCCATAGAAACACCATCTAAATTTTTCAGGGTGAAATACCATACCAACAAATTCGGTCCCTGGCCCACCTAAATAAAACGATTTTTCACATATAAACTTATAACAGCCAGGCACTCTAGGTTTAACGACGCGCTGCACACCGACCCGGTTTGCCGTGTCAGCCTTGCTCTTTCCCTTACTCTTTTTCTCGCTCATGTCTTAACCCTCCGGCATGTTGTCATATTCATCATCCGTCATGTCCACACGCTTGAAGCGGATTTCTATCTCTTCGTTGTCGGACATGAAACTATCAAGACTCAAAATATTTTCAACATGATCCGGCGCGGGCACCCACGCATCGCAAGCCTCTTCAAAATAAAATAGTCTTGGTTTCTTTTCTCCAGTAGTTTCTACCATTCTGATTATTCTCCTTTCAATCCCTGTTATAACTTATAGCTCGATATCCCAGTCATCTAATTCCTCAAACTCTAACTGTTCATCATCTTCGTCATGATTAAAAACCGATTTTTTAATAAATCTTATTTATATAGCCTGCATGGTAACTCTTTTCGCTGAAAAAGCAAGCAGGGCAAGGCGACTGACGCCGGAAGAGCGGCAGGCGTCACACCACCTGGGGCTGAGGGATAGGTCTTTCTGGAAGAAGACCGCTCGAAGCCCCTCTGTCCGTTCCTGTCCGTACACCACCAGGTCTTTTGCGTTCGGACCGAAACTCGGACGATCAACCTGCGGGATCGGACGAAGTGGAGGCCGAATGCGGTCCTTTCCTGTCTGTGCCCTGTCCGTTTCTCTTACCGGAGCTGGCTCATCGAGGGGAAGTCGGCTGAAGGGATGGGGATTAGAACACGGCTGGGCCGGGATATCATCCCCAAACGCAAGCCGATCTGACCGTGAGACGCCTGGACCGCTCGTGGGTCCAGGGCGGCGATTAAATCTGTCACTGTCTTCCCCTGTCAGTTATTTTGCAACTTCTACGATGGTGTCATTAGGTCTATATCAGGTATCAGGTCCGCAGAGGTGGGGACACCGGCGACACCTTGTCTTCACTGTGGAGCGCGCGGACCGTTGAGCCGACACCCGAATGGTCCTGCGACAGGATCAGAGGGGTGGAGGCGAGTTCTGTTCCTGTCTGTTTGGTTCTCGATTCCCGGCGACCGGCATGGGCCTCATGGAATGAGCTGCGTGAAACGAGCTGCATGGAATGGGCCGCATAGAGGGAGCCGTTGGGCTTTTCTGTCCGTTCCCTGTCTGTTGTTTGTGCGGCAAGCGGGCAACCTCGGTTCGGACGCTTGCGGACGATACCCTGGTTGTAGAGCGCAGCCGTGCCTTGCCTGTTTGTTCCTGTCCTTTTCGGCTGTTCCTGTCTTTTTTTCAGAGATAGGCGTTTGGCGGTGTCGGCGACTCCCCGCCAAAGAGGGGAAAAGGGGAAGGGATCTGGCGACCAGATCCCGGAGCCTTGACCCGGAAGCCCGGCTCGGGGCGTGTGGCGGAAAGCGAATGGGATTCGCTCTTCCGGTATGCGCCCCGTTTTGCAGTTTAACGCTACGGGTTTTCCCTTCCCATTGAGTCGTTCCTGGACTCCCTGGATTTGATTCGTGTGCTGTGCAGGTGAGGGAATTCTCCTGCTTTGAAGGGAAGAAGGAATACCGAGGCTTTTGGGAGATATTCCAGATGAGCGAAAAGAGGGAGTATTCCATTATCAAGCAGCATGACTTTTAGGCGTGGTGGTGGAATAGTCCAGTTCTTTCGGAGAGAAGAGGTGTTCTGAAGGGAACAGAGGAACACCTCGGAGCGAATAAAGAATAGGACGCGGCTATCACCACGCCGTTGTGTTGGTCTTTCCGGGTGGCCCCGCGACGACCAAAGCGGGGGTATCCGGGCAAACAAAAAGCGCCGGATTTGTGACCTTCCCATTGGGAGCTATAGGGCTTATAGTTTTAGACAGGTATCCGACGCCTTTTGGGGGGCAATTTAAAATTACATTAAATTGTTTCTTTAAATTTTTCAATCTCCTGATCGGGCGGGCCGACAGTTTCTTCTTCAGCTTTATCTTCCCCGCGTTCAGCGCTGACCGTTGGCGGTTTTCTGTTGGCGATGATCGCGTCCATCACGTCCTCGACGAGAGCGACTTCATGGAGATCGAGTCTTGCCAAGGTCTTCAGGATGTGCATGACCGTCTGGGAGCCGATCAGCATGAACAGCTCATCCGGTATATAGCCGGCCAGGATGAGGTATTCACTCATGGACTGGTCCAGGGCGACCGCCAGGGAGATGATGTCTCCCCTCCGGATCTGTCTTCGGTCGTAGAGCACAGCCTTTATGTTTTCAAGTGGAACCCCTGTCTGTTTCGCAATGTCCTCCAGGTCTCGCCCCGCGATGTCCTTTTCGAGTCGTTTCTTGAAATCGAGAGGGACAAACCGGGCGTAATGGTGTTTTTCCTCGTCCATCCGTCCAGCCAGCTCACCGGGAGGCCCGGTGGACAGGCGTCCACCCATAGTGATGGACTCCCTGATGGCTTCAGGGGCCTTTTCACGAGCAAGGAGAAACAGGAGCCGTTTCATCAGCTCGGCCCGCAGGTTTTCATCGGGCTGCAAAATCTCCAGGGCCTTTTTGATCAGGGACTCGGAGGCAGGCCGCAGGCTGCGCTCGATATAAGAGAGATGCACATAATTGGTGCCGACCCGGTCGGCTACTTCCTTCAGGGTCAATCCCCGGTCTTCGCGCAATTCTCTTAAGGTCTTGCCGATTTCTTTGGAATCGGTGTCCAAGCGAAGCCTCCCTGACAATGTATTTTTCTTCCCCCCCGAGAAAATCCCATACTTAGTTATACTCTCTTTTTAATGGAAAAAGCAAATAATTTTATGACGGTTATCACAAAAAGTTATATATTTATCTTTTTTACAGAAATAGGGCTTGTAAAAACTAACGTAAGGTGATAAAATAATAATAGGTGAGGGGCAAAACGCCTTAATGCTATATTTTTTTGTCCCTACGCTTAACGTAAAATGTTAAACGAAAAAGGAGTCCTGAAGAAAATGAACGCAACAGCCACTCAGGAAAACAACGCATCTCAACTTATTTTCAGCTTTACGGCCGAACCGACAAAGGAGCAGAAACGCCTGGCTCTTGAGTTCGCCAGGAGCAGGGAAGGCGCCTTTGTAAACAGGGGAGCCAAGCTCAGAAATTATTCCAGTGGATCTTCGATCACTGATTTTATCTCACTGGGTCAAATGACCGCCATTGAAGTAATCGAAAAATGCAACGGATGTCGGAAATGTGATCCGCGCGTATGCGCGAAATTCAGTCACCTTTTCTGGGCGCAGTATGCCAGGGAGTGCAAAGCGCTCTGTGACATCCCGGCCCAGAGGTCGGTATGTAAGGGCAACTCGTCACCCAGCCCTGTACGGGTTGAAGAGTACCGCGAGTGCGGGACAGACGATGACTGCCGCACCACTCGGGTTAGCGCTCCAGCTACCCAGCTTGACCGCCTCATGGAAGACGAGGAAGATGAGGAAAAACTTTTGGCTCAGGAAGCCGCGGAAGAGGCGGCTGAAAAGCAGACTGCTGCCGACAGAAAGGAAAAGCTGGATATGATTTTCTCCCTCATGACCCCGAGGCAACGGACAGCATGGAAAATGGTTATTGGTTACGAAGATGGGAAAAGAAAGACTCATCAGGAGGTCGCAATAAAGCTGGGTTCAAAGACCCGTCAGGCGGTCACCATGCTAATGAAAAAGGGCAAGGCAAGAGTCATTCGCCAGCTTTCCCAAAAGAAGCAGGTCCTGCCCGGTCTGATTCAAGCAGCGCAGGCCCTCCAGGAACAGATGGCCGCGTAGAGGTTGACGCGTCATGATAGTCAAAGGTTTAAAAGTCACAAAACACGCCTATTGGCGCTTTTGCAACCGCATCAAGAAAGCGCATCCCGAATTCAATAACCAAACCGACGCAATGCCTGTGCTCCTGCGTCTGATGACAACCGCAGAGCGGTGTCAGATAGCCTACACGTCCTATATAAACAGGAGCGGACGGCACCAGGGAGACGCTGAATACTACATGACGAAATGCGGCTGGCGGTTTGTCGTTGTGACGGACGATGAAGGCAACAGATCTCTGGTGACATGCGAGCGCTTGTCGAAGAGACAGAACTGATACAAGGGGAGGGTTAATGCCCGTAGTGAAAGACAATTTACATCTGAATGGCGGAGTCCGTATTGAAGAGAAATCGTATGACGGGCCTCCGCAGCAGGCACCCGAAAGCGGCGTCAGGATGGCGCTCAAGATATACAACGAGCTTGGCGAAATCATGAAGAACATCTCGACCTTGCAGGGCGAGTGTATCGTATGTTCAGCGGCAAGCGCAAAGCAGATAGCCGATCTTGAAAGGCAGTTGAAGGAAGGACAGGAGAAACTGGAAGAAGCGAAGGCGCTTATCGGAAGGTTACCATCGGGGCATATAAAGCGGAAGAGATGGAAGACTGTCGAGAAACTACAAAAAGACTTTCTGAATGTTGAAAAAGACAACAAGAGACTTGAAGATAGCGGCGCTCTCCGCCCTGCGACGGAATAGCGAAGGCGATAGAAACCAGTGTCGATTGGAGAAAAAAAAATGAGCAGTTGTCCGGCATGTGACGAAAGGTTGTTTCAGAAATTATTGAAGGCGGGCCACCCGGCGGATTGCGCCGAGGCGATGGCCTACGACGGAGAACAGTGTAGCTGCGGGCTTGGAGAAAAGACGCAGGTCCAGAGCAGTTGTTGTATAAACGATGTCCGCCCGGCGGTTGTCGCCGCGGCGTAAAGAGGAGTAGCGGTATGAAAATAGCGATCAATTTGCCACAGGAGACACTTGATAAATTGGAGCGGAAGAAGGGCGACTCCTGCGAGATGGGAGAATTTCTGAGCGCGATCCTTGCGAAGATCGCTCGGGAACTGGACTGTGGCGTAGAGCCAAAAGTCCCGACGAGTCTGAACCTCTTCCCGGAAGAGTTCGACGAGGCAGCCGGCAAGGGCATGGCCCTGGAAAGCCCGGCTGAAGCGTTCTGCTCATGAAAGCGTTAGAGTGGAAAACCGAGGAGCTGCGCAGAGGGCTGGCTTCAGTGTCGATGCGCAGGACTATCAAGGACGCCATAGGTATTTACGGGACGCGCCTGGGGCGGGGCGAGATGAATAGTCTTGTCAAGGAAATGACCGGCGCCCTTGTAGTGAGGCTCAAAGCAAAGAGAAGCTGAACCGAAATAGTCTTCTGGCCCGAAAGGGGACCCGGAAGAGAAAGGAGGGATTCATGACTCTGGAGGGTAGAGAAGTAGAGTTGAGCGCAAGGCTCAATAAGCTTCTGGATGAGACTCCGGAAACAAAGCTGTCTCCGCTGATATGGGCCAATCTCATCGAGCCCGAACAGCAAAGACAGGTTGACACCATGCTCAGGGCAGGTTTAACGCCCTCATGGATCGTCGGGCACATGCGCGCGCCCGTGCCGGGAAATTTAAGACTGGCGCTTTTTAATTGTCTGCGCTGGAGAAGCCGCAATATTTTATCTGACGCATAGGGAGAATTTTTTTATGAACAAAATAGGAATAGGAAAAAGTCAGCTTGACGCTGAGGCCAGGATGTTTATCGAGACCGCTCCGGAGGAGGAGTTGTCTCCGCTTATTTGGGATGAACTCACTGGCTGGGACCCCGGACTGGAGAACAAGATCGACGAACTCCTCAGATCCGGCAAGCATCCCGAATGGCTCGTTGAACACGCGCCCAAGAGTGTGCTGCCAAAAGAGCTGAGACCGGCGTTTCTGGATTGTCTGCACTGGAGATGCAGGCATATTCGCATGATCAACGCATAGAAAGGGGGATTTATGAAGATAGCTCTGATTGGAAGTTCGCAGTACAGACGGAAGTTTCATGATCTCAGGGAGAAGTTGATCGCCCAGGGGAACACTGTGCTCACTCCATTGTTCGACGACTGCCCGCTCGATGAGCTGGGGATGTGTGAGCACAACAGATCCATAATCGAGCAGGCCGACAAGGTCGTATTGATTTGGGACCGCAGGAGTGTGGGGTCGGTTTTCGATTTCGGCATGGTCTTTGCGCTCAGGAAGCCCTTTGAAATCGCATACCTTGAGCCTAAGACAATGGAAGGAGTGATGGAGAAATACTCCGAATCGACCAGGGAGCATGTTGCGTCAAGCATGACCGGATAAGAATAAAAAAAAGAGGGACTGAAAATCAGCCACCTCTTTTTTCTGCGATTTATGCCCAGCGGCATCGCCTTGGAGAATTATATTTTATCCGAATGCGCCATGTTTTTCAATATGAGCGCTCAGATCACTTGTGTTTTTATTGCATTCGTGATTTTGGTCACAAGAGTTACCATGATGATATTTAATTTGTGAAGCGTAAGTTTCAAGAAAAAACGAAAAGGAGAGATTTTGAAATGGAAACCAAAATGTGCGTTGAAAAAAGAGAAGTCGCTGACAATTATCTTGCTGCGTTTCTTCTGACCAGGGGGAACCGTGTGGAGCCTTCGGGAAAGCGTGAAGGCATGGTCTGTTTTATGGCGGAAGGCCCGAATCTGAGCAGGGATATCATGGACTATCACCAGACAAGCGTAACAGTAGGTGTGGCCGCCTTTTGTTCGGCCATACGTTCAATAAAGAGCATGGTTGTTGAATACAAACTCCAGAACTGGTAAACGAGGACATAAGGTATGACAAGGAAGCCTTTCAATGTGGCAGTAGAAGAAGGAAAGGAAAATACGGTGGTGATAAACCAGTGGGTGTCCAATGGCAACGGGCAATGTGATGTGAGACGCATCGTGCTTTGCGCGGAACAGACTCCGGTGTTTATCGAGAGGTTAAAGAGCGTATCAATGGATATAGCAAGCAGGAACGTGACCCCGGCGGAGAAGGCCGCAAACGGCATAGCCTGGGTGGGGAACGGAAGATTTAATTAACACTATGAGTTTTAACACAAGTATAAAAGAGGGAGGGATGGACAGGAGATGAAAAATCCTTGGAAGAGCCTGTCTGAAGTTTCGCCTCAACGCGAAGAAGGGAACCGGCAAATCGCCAATGATATTTTCAAGGCGCTGATCAAGTCCGATCTTAGCAGCGCTGAATATAAAGTTTGTCTCTGCATTATCGACAAGACCTGGGGCTATGGAAAGGCTGAAGACGCAATATCGTCTTCGCAATTCATGGCTACAACTGGATTATCGGAAAGCGCTGTCAAGAAGACGCTTGCCGGTCTTAAAAACAGGAGAATAATCTGTTCTGAGCCATCAAAAATCAAAGGGCCGCGTGGCTCCTTTTTATCCCTTTTTATGTTCAACAAGCATTATGACACATGGAAGGTAAAAAGGGTGTATAAACGTACACCCTTTAATAAAAAGGCCGAAGATTTTCAGGATGTTTCCCTTCACGGGAAAGGGTGTATAAACGTACACCCTTTCAAGGACATATCTGGCGACAGAGCAGAAAGGGTGGATAAAAATACACCCTTATGTAAGATAGGCCCTGCTTTTCAAGGGGTTGACCCCGAAATAAAGGGGTGTATAAACGTCCACCCTTTTGAAAATTCATCCTGCGATACCGCTAAAAGGGTGGACAATCTTACACCCTTTAATGAAAATGATCATATTTTACAAGGGGGTACGGAGTTTGAAAAGGGTGTAAATTTGGGTATAGGGTGTAAATTTGGGTCCGAAAAGGGTGTAAATTTGGGTCCGAAAAGGGTGGATGAATTTACACCCACAAAAGAAATATATACAAAAGAAAAAAAGACAGGGCGTCTCGCTACGCTCGACCCCTTGTTCCTCCCGTCCGCCGCAAATGAAACGACTGGGCCGCAAGTGAATGACTGTCTGGATGAGAAAGCGAAGAAAGCGGTTGTACCCCCCTCTGACAACATGACCCTTGCGGGTATTGTTATGACCACCCCCCCCGTAACCCCCCCCTCCGGGATGGGCCATGATGGGGCTATGCTACGTTACGATAAAGATATGTTAAGTAATGGGAATGCTATGTCAAGTGATGATATGGCTGTGGAGCATAATGGGGAAACGGTTACCAGTACGGTTATGCCTACTGAAAAGCCTGCGCCAAAGGGGAAGCGTAAGGCGGTAGAGGGGAAGCGGTTTGTTCCGCCGACCGTGGAAGAAGTCGGAGCGTATTGCAGAGAGAGGCAAAACCGTGTCGATGCCCAGGCTTTCATTGATCACTATGAAACGGTTGGATGGGTCTACGGGAAAGGCTCAAAGCCTATTAAAGACTGGAAGGCTTGTGTCCGCACATGGGAAGCAAGAGACAAAAATACAGGGTTACGTCCTGAGCCGGCGTCGCCGGAAGTCCAGGCAAGGCTCGAACAGCGGATAAGAGAAAGTGAAGAAAGGTTTGAGGAGGGGAATCAATGGCTGTAGAAAATCGTGTTAAGGCAGCGGCCTTTGCGTACAGGGACAAGTTGGGTTTTTCTGTGATCCCGGTACGTCCGAAGGACAAGCGGCCCGACCTGGTAAACTGGGAGCCCTACATACAAAGGCATGCGACCGATGAAGAAATTAACGAATGGTTTAGAAAATGGCCGGACGCCAATATTGGAATAGTGACCGGAAGGATTTCAGGGGTCAGTGTCATAGACATTGACACACCAGAAGCGGAAGAGGAGCTGTTCAGGGTTATACCGGAAGGTATTGTCACCCCGATTGCGGTAACGCCTCGCGGCGGGAAGCATATGTTTTTCAAGTATAACCCGGCAGTGCCTTCGGTCAGCAGCAAGATCATTCCGCATGTAGACACAAAAAGCGATGGCGGCATGGTTGTTGTGTCCCCATCCGAAAGGCAGGAAGGCAGGTATTCCTGGATAGAAGAACTGAAACCTTCCAGGGTTCCAATGGCCGAATTCCCGGCAACGTACATAGAGAAGCTTGAGGAAGCGCGGGCCAAGGCTCCCATCTCGAAGCCGTCAGGGGCCTCGTTGCCGATGGATGGAGAGATGTTTAAAGAGGGGCGAAGAGATGAAGATTTGTTTTATGTCGCAAATCATCTCGCCAAGTCGGGAATGCCTGAGAGCGACATATACAGGATTGTCAGAGGTCTGGCGCAACGCGCGTGCGATCCGCCTTTTGATCCGGCGGAAGCGGATATAAAAGTCGAAAGCGCATTGAAACGCGCGGCGCAAAGAGAGCGAAATATTGGCGCTGAAGTCAGGGCTTGGGCAATAACGCAGTTGCAGCCCTTTCGTATAGAGTCCTGTTTTACCGAACTGGGTCTGCGGCATCCCGAGCAGATAAAGGCAAGTAGACAGGCCATGACCCAGCTCATTCATCAGGGTTTTGTTGAAATAGCCGGCAGGGGCTTTTATCGCCTGATCGACAAATCACTGAAATACATCAAACCAAAGAAAAATGATCCGATAGATGTTTGGTTGCCGCTCGGCTTGCCGGGGCTGGTGAAGGTGCATCCACATGATGTGATTATCGTGGCCGGTTCAACGGGCGCCGGTAAGACAGCCTTTTCACTGAACGTGGCGCAAAGGAATATGGCCAGGTATCCGGTCAGATACATCGCTTCGGAGTTGACGGAAGACGATGTCGATTATAAGACTGACCACCTTCCGGATTTGAAAGAAGAGATAGACAAGGATGAATCCGACCCGACAAAGCGCGTAGAGATGCTGGAACGAATGCGGGAGCCCTGGGACATTATCTCTCCGGACGCTATCAATATCATCGACTATCTTGAACGACATGATGATTTCTTCGCGGTGTCAGGGGACATCCTGAAATGTTTCGAGAAGTTGGGTAAGGGGATTTGCATAATCTGTCTCCAGAAAAATCCGGGCGTTGATCATGCAAGAGGCGGAGCAGCTACGACACACAAATGCAGCCTTGCCATAAATCTTGAAAAGAACGTGGCGACCATCGCCAAGGCAAGATGGTGGGCAACGCCTGAATACAATCCTGTCGGCAGGGCCATAGATTACACGCTGGAGCATGGCCAAATCATGATAGCAAGCTCATCATGGCGATAGAAGAAAAAGAATTACCACGCTGGGATATAAGACGGAATGAAAAAGTTTTTTTTAAAAAAAGGGGAAATTTTATAGAAAATATGCACATTTTTGGCCGCTGATTGCTTTGTATGAGTATGAAGTCAAAAAAAGAGGAGGTAACATCATGGAAAAAATCGGCGGAGAACAGAAAGACAGGTGTCAAAGGATCAATTGGAGGGGGACCCGAGGAAGGGGAAATTTATTCAAAATTCTTTTTCTGCTCAGTTGTCTGATTCTGGTAGGGATTTTGTTTTATTCCGTCCAGTCCAGTCAGATTGAGCTGAAAACTGAGAGCCGAAAAGACGCTGCGCAGTTTGATCGGAACTGGAACGAATTTGAACGTGATTTTGCGACAGACGAAAAGGCAAAAGCTATCTATGACGCCAGGGCAAAAGAAGCCCAGGCAGAACTCGATGAGGCCAAGGCTGAGTTAAAAAGATTGAAAGAGGGACGATGATGACAAAGACTGCATACAGTTTAACTGTTGAGGTTTACGGTTTACCGGAAATCAAAGGAGCATAACATGGATTTAGAAATACTGGTTAAAGAGAGAATATTGTGGGTCTTGGAAGTCAGCGCCCCTCAAGGCTGCTTTCATGTTCAGCCTTTGCGGGAGTCAATCGAAAAGAACCTGAACGTTTACACGGACGGTAGTCTGGAGGACAATCCCTGGGTGACACTGTTTTGTGGCAGCCGGGATGACTGTTATAAGATGGCCGCTCGGCTTGAAGGGACCCTGTCCCGGTATCAGCAGCCCCTCAAATATTTGAGCGTGGCAAGAGAGGAGGCAACCCATGTTACCCGTTCTTGATCGTACAGACTGGCAGAGCGCCATAGCCGAAGGGATCTCGCTCAGGGATTATCAGAGCGAGTGTATGGACTTTATGGCCGGCGCATTCGACTCCGGCAAGAAGTCCATACTCATCTCGATCCCGACAGGCGGAGGCAAGACCCTTATCTTCAATACATTCGTTCTGCGGAGGGGCTACCGCGCCCTGATCATTGCCCATCGTGACGAGCTGATCGAGCAGGCCCAGGAAAAATACCTGATGCTCGGCGGCTCTGCGCTGGACTGCGGCTGCGTCAAGGCCGGAACATGGAACGAGGGCAAGTACACGGTCGCATCGATCCAGAGTCTTTTTCAGGGACTCGATAAGCTGGACGGCTCCCGGTACGATGTTGTGATTATCGACGAGGCTCACCACATGGCCGCTCCGACTTATCAGGCGGTTTACAATCGTCTCAGAGAGACGAATCCGAATATTCTCACCCTCGGGGTGACGGCTACTCCGTTTCGCACTGACGGGCTTAACCTGCAAGACACATTTGAGGAGATGGCCTTCGCCATCGACATCCTTGAGCTGATGCGTCTTGGCTATCTCGTCCCCGTGAAGGGGCGGATCGTGAAGCTCGATGTGGACCTCGACGAGCTTACGGTTTCCAGCTCCGACGGTGAGCAGGACTTCACCAACAGGAGCATCGCCGCGGCGTTTGACGACAGCGCGATAAACCGGAAGATTGTCGAAGAGTGGGCTCGGCTGGGAGAAAGCCGAAAGACTATTTTCTATCTTTCTTCGGTCGATCATGCAAAGAGGCTTGCCGCGCTGTTCAACGAGGCGGGAGTTTCCGCCGCAAGCGTTGATGGCGCAATGAACATGAGAGACCGGAAAAGCGTGATCAGCCGCTTTAAGAGCGGGCAGATCAAGGTTCTGACCAACATGAACGTCTTAACCGAGGGGTTTGACGATCCCTCGGTCGAGTGCATTTCCCTGGTACGTCCGACTAAATCGCTGTGCCTGTACGCGCAGATAATCGGGCGCGGACTCCGCATATCCACAGGGACCGGCAAGCGCGACTGCCTCATCCTGGATTTCACTGGGGTCTCAAAGAGACATGAGGTAATCGGGATGTCAGAGTTGTTTGGGTTGAACATGGAGCAGGAGCAGCTTGAAGAAGGTATCGCGGTTGGGGCTCTGGAGAACCCGGAAACTCAGGAAAGGGTTATCCAGGTTGTTGTCGGCAGGGGAACCGAAGAGTTCACCTTCGAGGGCAAGGACGCTGTCGGGTATGTCACCAGGATCGGCAACGATACGGTGATCACCTGCGGCATGAACAAAAAGAGCGTCATTGCCCGACAGGAGAACAGGTTGTTTGATTTGTATCTCGTGACCGGCAATGACATGAAGATGATCCGCCGGGGCCTGACCCAGGACTACATGGAGACCACGCTGACAACGCTATGGCAGCGTGAGAAGGACGAGTTCATGGAGTCCTTTAAGGACAGGGCTCAGGACCAGGGGGCCACTGAAAAGCAGATGGACATGGTTGAGAGGTTCATCAAGAGCGGTAGGGTGAAGCGCGAGGATCTGCCGGAGCGGATCACGAAGCTTCATGCCTGCAATATTATCTCGTATATCTTCGCCACGAAGGCGGGAGATACGTTGTACGACTTTATCGTCAAGGGAACAAGGGACGGTGTGTTCACTCTTCACACGACTGATGGAGGAGTTTATTGCCATAGGGGCGGTACGCCGGTAATTTTTACCCTGAAGGATCTGGCGCAGTTCAGGAAAGAAGGCAAGACTTTCAAGTATCCCTGTTTCGAGGCCCGCATGGTTATTGAGAAGAAAGACTTTTCCATCCCGGCTCCCGGATGGTTTTCTGTCATTGGGAGACGCAGGTGGGAAGCCATGAAGCGTGAGCTGGGGGGTGCGGTTACTGCTGTAGCCTAATGGAAAATCAATGACTTGCAGAAAAAAGAGTTACCATGCCGGCTATATAAATATAATTATTTTTTTTCGAGGAGGAACAAATGGTATTGACGGAAGTCAAAAGAGGCGGAAACGGGACTTCTAACGGAGAATTCACGGCGGAACAGGTGACCCTGATCAAAAACACAGTGGCAAAGGGAGCTACGGACGATGAGTTCGAGCTTTTCATGTACCGCGCGAATTCGCTTGGACTGGACCCTCTTTCGGGACAGATTCATTTCATCAAGCGCAAAAGCTGGAACACCCAGACCAGGACTTATGACGAGAAGGGCACTATCCAGATCGGCATTGACGGATTCAGGGCAATAGCCGAAAGGACAACCAAGTATGCCGGCCAGGACCCGATCATATTTGTCGTGGACCGCGAAGGAGCTGTGAAGGAAGTTGAATACGTCCTTCCGACTGACAAGCCGATTGCGGCAAGGGCTGCTGTCTACAAGGAAGGCATGCAGAAGCCGATTGTGTGCTACGCGCACTATACGGACTATGTGCAGACCGACCAGAGCGGCAATGCGACGAAGATGTGGAAGAAATGGGCCATCATGCTGCCCAAATGCGCAGAGGCGCTTTCTTTCAGAAAGGCGTTTCCGGACATCTTCTCCAGCGTTTACGAGTATTCGGAGATCCCGGCTGCTTCTGCGGACGCGCCGGAGACTGGAGACAAGCCCGAGCAGTCTCCGAAAAAGGAGGCCCCGGAGGCTGGAGCGCCGGAGTCGAAACCGGCTTCTTCTGACGCTTCCGGCTCTAAAGAGCCCCGCGCGACACCGAAGCAGATTGTGGCGATCAACTCTCTGTTCAAGAAGAATGGAGTTGCGGACGAAGCCAGGGCGACCTGGCTCAAGGAAAAACTCGATATCGACACAGCGGACATTTCCACGGTGTCGATGAAGCAGGCTTCGGCGATTATCGAGGAGCTGAACAAGAACAACAGAAACAATTAACGCCGGTCCCTTGAGGGACCGTAAATCCGCGGCGGGGACGGAAAAATCCCCGCAAATAAAAAACAACAATTAGCCATCACAATGGCTTTGTGACACAGGAGGACAAACAATGTTTAATCGTTTTGAAGGAATTGGCAATCTGGTGGCAGACCCGGAGATGAAGTACACCCCGTCGGGGACGGCGGTGACCACTGCCCGTGTGGCGTTTACTTCCAAGTATAAGCAGGGTGAGGAAATGAAAGAGGACACTCTTTTTGTTGACTGTATTTCATTCGGCAAGCGGGCCGAGACCATCAAGCAGTATTGCACGAAGGGTATGCCGGTGTTCGCGGAAGGCCGCCTGAAGATGAACGAATGGGAGCATGAAGGCAAGAGGTATTATCGCCTTGAATGCCTCCTGAGCGCTCTGAGGTTCCTCAACCGCAAGAGCAACGGTAACACGAATGGCGCCGCAGCCGGCGCGAGCGCTCCCGATGAAGTTTCGGAAGTCGAGGCGTTTTAACCGGGAGAGATAGTGAAGCAACTTGTTCTGGCGGAGAAACCGTCACAAGGTAGAGACATAGCAGCCGGCCTCGGGAGATTCACCCGGGGCGACGGCTGCCTCGAAAGTGATTCCCATATCGTGACATGGGCAGTCGGTCACCTGGTTGGCCTGGCGGAACCTGAAGAGTACGATGAAGCGTACTCCAGGTGGGCGCTGGACACCTTGCCGATCATGCCCGATAAGTTCAAATACGCAGTCCTGAAAAATTCCGGCAAGCAGTTTCGCGTGATAAAAAAACTGACTGCCCGGAAGGACGTGGATTCAATTGTGATAGCGACAGATCCCGGTCGTGAGGGCGAGCTGATCGCCCGCTTGATCCTGAGACAGTGCGGAGTAAAGAAGCCGGTCTACAGAATGTGGACTTCGCAGGCCCTTACTCCGGAAGTCGTAAGGTCTGCGTTTCAGGAACTGAAACCGGATTCCGATTACGACAGGCTGGCCCTTGCTGGAGAACTGAGGCAACAGGCGGACTGGCTGGTCGGCATTAACGCGACCAGGGCCGTCACAGCGAAGACGGGAGAACTTTTTTCACTGGGACGGGTCCAAACTCCGACGCTGGCCCTCATAGCGAACAGAGAGGCCGAAATCCGGGATTTCAGGCCGCAGGATTACTGGAACGTCGAGGCGGAGTTTAAGTCCGGCGAAAACGCCTATAAGGGCGCCTGGTTCAGGCCCTCTGACGCGTCACAGTCCACGGCCCCTGATCCGGACACGGAGACGGAAGACGAAGGCGTGTCTTCCCCTTGCGCGATTATGTCAGCCCGAGAGGCCGAAGGGATCGCGGCAAAGGTTGCAGGAAAGCGTGGAAGGATCGAGTCAGTCCGGACGGTGGAAAAGACCGAACGGCCGCCCTTTCTTTTCAGCCTGACAACTCTACAGCAGACAGCGAACAGGCTGCTTGGTTTCACAGCGGCCCATACGCTCGATGTCGCGCAGTCTCTCTATGAGAGACATCACTGCCTGAGCTACCCGAGAACGGGCAGCCAGCGCCTCGGCTCGTCTATGGTCGAGGAGGCGAAGGCTGTAGTGGCCGCCCTGGGAAGAGGGGCAGTTCGCTTTGACGGGCGCAGGATCACAGTGAGAGGCAATGACAGGAGAGTGTTTGACGACAGCAAGCTGACTGACCATCACGCTCTTATGCCGACAAGGAAGATCCCGACAGGGTTGAACTCCGATGAGCAGAAGCTATATGAACTGGTTGTCAGGAGGTTCCTGGCGGCTTTTTACCCTGATCATAAATATCGCTCTACAGTTGTTATCACCGAAGTTGAAGGGGAAACATTCAGATCGGTTGGCAGATCGACCATTCAGGAAGGATGGAAGGAGCTGTTCCCTTCTCGGGATGAAAATGGTTACCTTCCCGTCTTGATAGAGGGGAGCGCAGTTGAGGCCCTTTCCGCCGAGGCGGTCAAGAAGCAGACGCAGCCGCCCGCAAGGTATACCGACGCAAGCATACTGCGGGACATGACGAACGCGGCGAAGTTCGTGACGGACGCCAAACTGAAACAGGCGTTGAAAGAGACAGCGGGACTTGGCACGGAAGCGACCCGAGCGGGGATACTGAAGACCCTGGAGCAGCGCGGATATGTCGAAAGGAGGGGAAAGAGCATACAGGCCACTCCGAAGGGCGAATTCCTCATCGCAAAAATGAAGGGTGAGCGAGTCGCGGATGTCGCGTTCACTGCTCTATGGGAGCAGGCCCTTGATGAGATTGCGGAAGGAAAAGAGAGAAACACAGAAGTATTTGTAAAAGGAATCCGTGAGTACACGGCTGAAATCGTTAAAAGAATGAAGGGAGAGGAAATGTCCTTTAAAGGCAACGGAGGAACGGCTACGGCTACAGAAACAAGAGACGGGAAAAAGGTCCTGGGAGAGTGTCCCGAGTGCGGCAGGGAAATAGTTGAGACGCAGAAGGGCTATGGCTGTTCAGGGTATAAAGAGGGCTGTAAATTTGTTATCTGGAAAGATTCTCTGAGCAGGTTGGGCTACAAGAACATCAAGCTGACTGAGGCCCGTGAGCTGCTTGCGAAAAAGCTGATCAAGCTCAAGGGGCTTGTCGGTAAGTCCGGTAAGGAGTTTGACTGTCAGGGGCGTCTTGCGAAAGACCCCAAGTACGGCTGGAAGATCGAACTGGTGTTCGACGAGAGATAAAGAGGAGGTTTGGGTATGCATGGCGTGTTGGACAAGGAGGCTCCGGGCTCCGGAGTAATCGGCGGTATTGAGAGCGACCCATATGCGAAGCTTGTGGAGACACTGAACGGGGCGTTTGAGCAGGCGGCGACAGGCAAAGGAAGGGAAAGGCATGCCGACGCCGAGCCTTGGGAGAAGCAGGTGACCGCGGAGATTGCACGGCGTCTCAAGGGGAGCCCTGTGGCGGGGCCTCTTCAGCAGGTAATTAAGAAGACCTATGAAAGCATCCGTCTTGAAAGACAGGCGGCTATTGCCGAACTTTACGGGTCGATTATATATTCGGCCACGGCGGTCATGCTCCTTTCTGAGATGAGCGACGAGGAGTATAGCGTTTATCTCAGGGGCATCAGAGAGGCAATGCTTTTGTCGGGACTTTAATCGAGAAATGGAGGGTAGAGTGAAAAAGGTCATCATGGTCAGCGGGATTTTTCTTGCGGTGTTTTTTATCGCAATAATGTCGCTGGCCGCTTTGGCCGGCGCTTTACTCGGGCAGAAGGAGGCCCCTCCTGTAATCGTGAAGGTGGATAAGGTTTATCTCACTGTTCCCGGAGACAGCCGGCAGAGGACTGCCGCGGTGGCGATATCCGTTCTTGTGGAGAAGAACAACGAGCAGATCATCAGGAAGAACGAGGCGAAGATCCGTGAGGGAGCGATGATGACTCTTTCAAGGCGTTCTCCGGACTTGATCAGGATTTCCGCCTCGACCGGGATGTTGCAAAACGAGCTGAAAGGCGTTTTTAATTCCAGTCTCGGCGCTGATGTGATCAGTAAGGTCTATATTTCAGAATTGTCTTTTATTGACTGAAAAGATTCGCCTGTTTCAGGGTGAACAGGTTTAACTGGCCCCGGAGGGATTCCTCTCGGGCCAGTTTTTTATGGATCGAGGGGTGGGAGGCCCTGGTGGTCAGTTTCAGGTTGACGGGACGGTTGTCCTGCCGCTTTTTATTTGCGTGATGGACTATTTCCCCAGGCGCCAGGGGCCTGCCGAGGACGCCTTCCATTACGACCCGGTGTTCTGCGACGTATTTTTTCCGGCTTACCAGCACATAAACATATCCGGCCTTTATGTATTTTCCCTGTTTTCTCAGCATCTTATCTCAAAAAAGGTTACCATGCCGACATATAAATGTCAACTAAATTTTTCAAAGATTTTTTTTAGTGTGTGTGTGAGGGGGTGGGGGACGATGATCAAGGCAGCGGCCATAAAACGGACAAGTGACGGCAAAGTCTGGACAGGACGGAATCATGGCGAAATCATCCAGCGGCTCATAGAAGGCGGCGAGAAAGTGACTCGCGGCGCACACCTTCATGGTTTTGTGACCGATGACGGTGTGTTTGTTGATCGGTTCAAGGCTTTTGAAATAGCCCGCGCCTGCTGGCAATTGAAGAACCCTGGAATTTCCCGCGATCCTGCGGATCGCCCAGCTCTGATTTCAGAAGAAGTCAAAGGTCTTTAGGTCTTAGGGGGGGGGAGAGAAAAGCATGAAATGGATCAGCCACAAGGCTTTGACGGGGGCTCTGGTTTTTGCTGTGACTAACAGTCCGGCGTCTTCGATTATAGCCGCCTTGGCTTCGGTGATCCCCGACGCTGTGGAGGGTCATAACTATCAGGACCCCGAGTGGAGGAGGAGGCACAGACAGACCTCTCACTGGTTCGTTATTTACGCGGTCCTTTTCCTCGCGTTGATGGGGACCGCTTATTTTCTGGGGGTGCGCAGCGCGGCCCATGCGATATACGACCTTCGTGGCATGGGGATAGGCGGCGCGGCCTATTTGGGGGCGTTCATCCCGGTAGGGTGCCTGTGCCACATAGCCCAGGACGCCATTTGCGGCCAGGTTCCGTCGATGAACAGGGCCAAGAGGATAGGGGTCCGGCTATTCAGGGTTGGGTCACCTGCCGAGTACGCGATAGTGACGTTTGTCACCGTGTCGCTGTTAATAATTGCTTGAAAAAGGGGGGGAGAAGGCGCCGGATGGGTTTACCGGGCAAAGGGTTCAACCTCTTTGCCCAAAAAAGAGGCGCCGAAGGGACCATGAAGAAGGCTTTAGAGGACATTGTGAAGATAAGCAGGAAAGAGCTGGAGCTTACGATTTATGAGAACACAGACAACAACGAACAGTACAAGTCGATAGCGACTGCGGTTGACGCTTATTTTACCGGATTACGGGATGAGATAAGCGCAGGGCAGCGTGAGATAGAGTGGCTGAAGGGCAGGGTAAAGGGTATGGAAGACGGCATGGCCCTGGCGAAGGCGGCTCTTGAGAGGCTTCAGCCGGCGGAGTCCGCGCAGGACTTGATATTCAGCATGCGCTAAGTATTGGGGGGGGAATGACCACGACGAAGGCTGAGGACTTACCGCTTCTCATCAAGCTGCAAGCAGTCCGGAATGGCATGACGTTTCGTGAAGTTCTGATGATTGCCGCCGGGACACCCGAACTTGTGGCCCAGTTCGACCGTCTGACCGGCGCCAATCTTTCCCGAAAAGGATTACCAATCGAGTTATTAATCGACGATGTGACCGGCAGGATGGAATCCGATCTGAGGAAGTTCATCGAGTTTGTCTGGGATGGAGTATTCCTCCGGTTTGGGAGCATCGAGGACAAAAAACAATAGAGGGAGAAAAAAAACATGAGGAACAAAAGCATAAACGTCTACAAGAACAAAAAACCAAAGTATATAAGAAACTCTTTAAAAAACGGATTCTCAAAAAACCAACAAACCATCGAAGACGCGCAGATCCTCGCGGCCCTGCCGCGTTCCTGCGGTCCCGTGCGGCGTTGTTCCCGTTGTGGTATGCCGACACACTCCCGCACGGGCATTTGCGCCATTTGCGCCGTCAACCGGCGCCTTGAAGTTTATTATGGCTTCACCGCTGAAGACTTTAGGGCGCTCAGTGGGCATGGAAAGGAGACTGCCCTTGAGCGCGTCGCATAAGAATGTTGAGGGAGGAAAGAGCGACCTGACGTTCAATTCTTTTTTCCGGTCGGCCCTCTCCGGGGCGGAGTCGCCGCAACGGACAGAGAAGAGCGTCGGGGAGTACAAGGTTGCTTCCGGCTGTCCCCGCTGCGGGGGCGCGTTGTTCAAGTATGACGATAAAGGTTCCCGAAAGGGGAAGTGGATGAGGGGAAGTTTTTTGCAGTGCTTTAGCTGTGGACGCATTTACAGGAAGTTGAGTGAGGAGGTTTTCAGATTATGGCCGTGAGATCAGGCGGGATATTGTTACAACTAAAAATTGTTGAATATAAAATGAGGTTTGCCGTGTTTGTCTGTTCGCTTACGCTTTTGGGGCTTTTTTCCCTGCCGGTTGTATCGGACGCCTTTTGTTTCAAGGAGGCGGCTGAGGAGTTCGGGGTGAACCCGACATTGTTGTGGACGATAGCGAAAGTGGAGTCGAACTTCAATCCGAAGGCGATCAACCGGAATGCCGACGGCAGTTACGACTATGGGGTAATGCAGATCAACAGCAGTTGGAAGAAGAAGCTCGGGCCGAAGCGCTGGGCCTTTCTTTCCGACGCCTGTTACAACGTGAGAGTCGGGGCCTGGATACTGGCGAGCAACATCAAGGAGATGGGCAACACCTGGACGGCGGTAGGGGCTTACAACGCGCGGAGTTCCGAGAAGAGGAAGAAGTACGCCTGGAAGGTTTACCGTGCCTTGCTGGACGGGGTACAGAAGGGAGGAGCCTGATGCGGGCGGCCCCGCCTGAGATAGATCTTCAGGAACTTGCCGGGAAGTACGGACTTTCCGACGGGGAGACGCAGAATGTTGTTGAGGCGTCGATAACGGGGACGCTCAGTCGGGTGTTAAAGCTGGACATAGAGGTTTCGCTGAACGGGAAAGCGGAGATTGTAGTTTATCGGAACAATGGCGTAAACACCTTCACGCTGGAGCAGTTTGACAGCCGGCTCCGGCGTCAGGTGAGGGATGACATAGCCCTGAACATGGAAGTGGCCGTGACGATGAACAGGTACGAGGCGACGAAGTGGGCCGCGCAGCGGGTGATTGAAGGCGAAGTGGCGCGGATCATGGGGGATTCATTGTGTGTCCGCGCCTGTCTTGAAGGTTACGGAGTGGAGTTGTTTTGCGAGTGTTTATGGAAGGACCAGACGCCGAAGGAGAGATATTGGTACAGACAGGGCCAGACGCTCTCTTTTTATGTGTTGAGCGTGAGGCCGGTGTCTGAGCAGGCTTGTCCGCGTCTTGAAGTGAGGCTGTCGAGGAATTCGCAGGGGTTGCCCGAGGGGCTGCTCCGGAAGGAGCTGGACGCGATAGGGCACGGCGGGAGGATTCATTGCGTGAAAAGGATTGCGGGGGCGTTTTCGGAGATTGAGACTGAGAACCGGCTGCCGCGGGAAGCGATAAAGAAAGTTTCGGACGAGTTGAGAGAAAGAATTGAAATTTTAAGAAGGGGGTAGGTTGGTGACCACACCTGTTTTCAGTGTAAATGACGTATGTGTTTTTGAGTCGATGGAGTTAATTCTGGAGTTGCTTTCAGAGAGTGATTTCAACAGGAAGCGCGGGGGGATGTTCACCAGGGAGCAAGCTTTTAAAGATATCTGTTCCGCCATAGAGGAGCACACGAGGGGTTTCTCTTTGGATCACGCCGCGAGAGTCGGGATGCTTTCCGGGCGGATGGCGATGCGGATAAGCAGTCTTGCGCCTCTGGCGTCGGACATCCGGTTCTGCGCGATGCTGCATGACATCGGCAAGATGTTCCTGTGGCCGGAGCTGCTGAACAAACCCGGCCCGCTGACGCCGGAAGAGTATGAGACAGTGAAGCTGCACACGATATTCGCGTTGTGGCCGCTTCAGGGCTCCAACGCTCCTCTTGTGTCGCTGGCGCGTGAGATAGCGGAGTATCATCACGAGCGCTGGGATGGCACAGGCTACCCGCGTAAGTTGCGGGCTGCCGAGATCCCGAGCGCGGCGAGGGTGGTGGCGATAGCGGACGCTTATTCAGCGATAACGGAGGGGCGGCCGTACAGTCCGGCGCGCAGTCATGCGGAGGCGATGCGGATCATAATGGAAGCCGCCGGAGAGCAGTTCGATCCGTTCATGGTGGAAATTTTTTGCAAGGGGATGAAAAACGGATGGTTCATAGGGGAATACCCCGAGGAGGGACTGATTGTTCGGACTGGGTAAGCGCGACAAGTCCAGGCCGGTGACGGTCCTGGGCACGGGGTTCAACGTGATGAAGCGTGACGAGGTCAGGCCGATAGAGCTGCTTGACGCGGACAGGACTTCGCATTTCTGGTGTTTCGGGACTACGAGAGTCGGAAAGGCGCAGCCTCTTGACGCGCTGGTCCACACGCCTGAAGGCTGGAAGACTATGGGCGAGATCCGCAAGGGGAGTGTAGTGTCTACTCCCGAGGGCGGAGTTGCGCGTGTGCTGGAAGTGTTCCCGCAGGGAGTCCTGCCGGTTTACAAGGTTACTTTTGAGGATGGCCGGTCGGCGGAGGCTTCGGGGGAGCATTTGTGGGCGGTTTGCCTTAAGGGGTGGAACAGGATTTCTCGATATGGCGATTTGCCGGAGTCGGTGAGATTAACGACTGAGCAGATAAAGGAGAAGCTGGAGCGCGGCGTCTTAGGGCTTTCAGCGCCGCTTTGCCGCGCGGCGGAAAGGATGAAACAGGATCTTCCAACTCATCCGTATGATTTTGGCTGTTCTGTGGGGACAGGAGAAAAGTCTATCCCTGCTTGCTATCTGGACAGTTGCATACAGGACCGTCTTGAGCTGTTAAAGGGAATTCTGTCTACAGCCGGCGCGGTATCCAGAAGAGAAGACTTATATTTTGGAGACCGCAGTGAGGACTTGGTGAAAAGCGTTCAGGAACTTGTGTGGTCTCTTGGCTGCAAGGCGCAAATAAAGCGGGAGAAGGGGTCTTTCACATTGTCGATAGAAGGCAGAGATTCACAAGGGAGAATGCTTGGGATCTCTTCCGTCGAGTATGTCCGTGACGCGGAATGCCAGTGCATTTTGCTGGACAGTGAGAGCCATTTGTATATCACGAACAACTATGTTGTGACTCACAACACGCGTTTGCTTGAAAACATGGTCGAACAGGATATCCGGAAGGGAAATAGTGTGGTGATCATTGACCCGAAGGGGGACGCCGCATTGTTTGCCAAAGTAGTGCAGATCGCGGCGGAAGAGGACAGTCTCGACGATCTGATGTTTATGAGCGCGGCTTTCCCCGAGCATAGCGTCCAGGTCAATCCGCTGGAGTATTACTACATGCCGGAGGAGCTGGTGGGGATCATCTGCGCCGGCATCATGGTTGGCAAGGAGCCATTCTTCCGGAACGTGGCGATGGAGATAACAAGCGCCATCGTGCAGAGTTTCATCTGCATAGCGAAGGCCAATAAGCGGAGGCCGGTGTTCAACCTGACCGATGTGAAGAACCATATCACTCCTGAAGAGCTGGGGCGGTTGCAGTCGCAGCTTGCGACGATCATCTCCCCTGAAGCGACCCTGCTGAAGGACAAGCTGCGAGGAGCGATAGCCCAGCTTGAAGCGGGACAGGATGAACAGCTCGCCAGAGATGTAAAGAGGATCGCGGATTCAAATCCGGACTATTACAACAAGATTGCAAGTTCGCTGCGTGTGGCGCTGATGGAGCTGACGACGGGCAACATCGGCGCAATCATCGGCAGGGCGAGGAGCAACGCCCTGGTCAAGAGGATCGAAGACGGCAAGCGGGCAATCTGTGTGGTCCATCTTGGCAGCCTGATCACGCAGGAAGCGGCGTTTACGCTGGGCAAGGTGATAGTGGGCATGTTGCAGAGTTTGGCCGGCAGGACGTTTGCGTCCGACCGGAAGATCACGCCGCCTCTTTGCCTGTATATCGACGAGGCCCAGAGTGTGATGTATCCGGCCATCGAGGACCTGTTTGCAAAGGGCGGAGGAGCGGGGATCATGATCCACGGCTTTTCGCAGTCGGTGAACCAGTTGTTCGCCGAGGTGGGTCGGGACAAGGCCCAGAGCATCCTGGCGAACACGAACAGCAAGCTGTTCATGAGGGTCCCGGACCCAGAGACGGCGGACTATGTGTGCGGTCATTTTGGGAGCGCGAGACGTTTTTCGTCGGTGTTATCGGTTGGGGGGACCCCGACGTTCAAGGAAGCTGAAGACGATATGTTGAGGCGCGAGGACGTGCTGTTTCTCGACAAGAGGGAGTTCTACTATATGTCCTATTCAGGCCGCTGGAAAGGAAAGACGAATGACGTTTCCGAGGCTTATGTGGACATAGAGTTCCCGAATCCTACGGTGGAGGGCCGATGATTTTAGAGATAGGCGGAGTGATCGCCGCGGGGTGCGCGGCTTTTGTCATATACGAATTCACAAAAGGCTCGGGGAATGCCCCGGAGGGCAAAGGGGCGATTGAGGAGAGCCTGTCGTTTGAGAAGGACGGCAGGAGGCGTGTTGTCGCGCTGGAAGACCTTTCGCCGCTCTGGACCCGGCGGAAGGTGAAGATCTCCCTGGAGAACCTGAGCAAGAAGTGGAAAGAGGCTGCCGAACAGGCCCGTGAAGTGTCTATTTGTTTCGTCAACCAGGACACGCAGATGTTTTACGATGACCTGGTTGAGGGCAATATGTACCTGTCTGGAGAGGCGTATGAGTTTGCGGTGCGGCTTCTGAAGCTGCTTGATGAGCATGGGGGCTGCTCTTCCATAGCGACCGGGTCTTCAAGCGACAGTGACCAGCCTTATGAAAAGGACAGGAACTCTTATGAGATACTGAGCAGGGTGACGCTTCGCGCTCACAGCCTCAGTGTGGCTGAAGAAGCTATGAAGCGGGCCATCGAGATGCCCCTGCTGATTTCCCCGGCGTTGATCGCCGGTCTTGGGCATGACATTGGCAAGATACCGCAATACAGGGAAAAGCTTTACAGCCTCGGGGACCATCCCTTCATAAGCGCGACGGCGCTTGCAGGGCTGGAAGGATATGAGACCCTGCCGGGGAAGGACCAGATTTCGCAGGCTGTGAGAGACCATCACAGGCCGTCGAAAGAGGTCCTGTGCCACAAGTTGAGGGAAGCGGACCAGGAGGCGAGGAAAAGGGAGCTGGCGAAGGCCACGGGGGCCATGCCGGTTTCCGCGCCTGTGACGATGGAGCCGCAGGTAAAACCTGCCGCCCAAAGGTCGTATGAGGAGCCACAGGGACAGGCTGCTCCGGAGGAGAAGGAGGCCCCGGCGGAGGGGAGGGGCAGGAGCCACGATCCTGAGCCGACTGTGGGCGAGCAGCTTTACGGCGAGGACGAAAAACAGAAGGCCGAGCGTCCGGTTGAGGTCGAGCTGAACTGGTTTGACCCAAACGTGTTCCTCGACGATTTGCGGCCGTTTGTGAACAGGCTTGACGGCGGGCGGTTCTGCGCTTTTTCGATGCCCGACGGCACGGTGTATTTCCAGACCAATACCCTGTGGGACATCGCCAAGAAGATAGCGACCTCTACAGGCCATCCCGAGATACTTGTGGGCGACGCCGACGCTGAATTGCGCCGGTCTATTCTGTTTAGCATTGTGACAAGACTCCGGAGGGAGCTGGACGCGATAGACCGAGGCAAGGTCAGGGACGCTTTTTTCGGTGGCCAGTTTGTCATGACTCTCAGAGACGGCAAGCAGTTGAGCAACTGCTTCTTTACCCCGTTTCGGGCGGAGATTTTCGGGACCCCTTCGGAGCTGGAATCCCTCAAGAAGGGAAAGCTGAAAGATATTTGCGAAGTCCGCCTGAAATATGCGGTGGAAGGGCAATAAACGGTATGTGGTTCTCTATATATTTCAAGGACATAAGGGAAAAAGAGTTACCATCGGGGTTATATAAATAAATTTTTTAAAAAGGCGGTTATGACAAAATCTGTTTCGATGGCCAGGAAAGTTGTGGAACTGACAATCAAGCTCAATCTGGTTGACACCAGGGAGGGCGGATCGGTTGAAGTGGCGACGGATTGCTGCATGGAAGCCGTTGACGAATATGCGGCGAAGATATGGCTGGACAAAAAGGCCCTTGCGGAGTACCGCGCAAGGTTTGGCTGCCTCACCTGTGGCGAGATCCACGGGGAGGAAGGTTGCCCGCCCGTCGAGGCCCGGACAGCGGGCCGACAGTGGTTTTCCTCGGCGCAGGCCATAAACCGCTTTAACGCGATGGAGTCCCGGATTGCCCTGATGACAGGGGTGATCGGGGAACTGAACAGAATTATCGAGGTTGTCTCATTGGAAAGGGACACCTTGCGGGCTGTGAATGAAAAACTCCAAGGGGAAAAAGATCAGCTTCATGACGCTTTTTCAACATTGGTTGAGAGGCTGGAGACTACGGTATGTTAGGCATTGAGTTTCTGGGAATAGACGCGGCTTTGGAGGTCCTTAACCCGGCAAAAGGCGGGCATGCGGAGTATGTGTCGTTCTGGGTGAACCTGTTTGAGACCGCTCTTTCGGGGTTCTGGTCGAGGGTGTTTGCGACCGGGTTTCTGATAATCGGCATTTGGCTTTGCTGTAATAAAAAGAATTTCGGCGCAGGCTTCATATTCATAGCGTTGGCGATGGTTGTAGCCTACGGCTATGCGGCGTTGAGCGCGATAGGGGTGGTCTGATGGCAAGAGGCGGCAGCGGCGGCAAGGGTAAAGGCGAAGGCGAAACCACGATCATCAATGCCGGCGGTCAGCAAAAGCTGATAGCGCACGGCATATTGGACGTGATCGACCAGGTCTATCAAACGCATGCGTTTGAGGCCCAGGGGGCGGACATCCCACGCGAAGTGTTTTCACCGACAACTTGGCTCAAGTTCATGGAGGCGGGGTTCTGGGAGTCCTGCAAGGCGGCGCTGATAAGCATAATCACCGTGCCTCTTGCGATAGGGGTGATCGAAAAGTATGTGCCGATTTTTGGAGACGCGCAGCCGACGCTTTACGATCAGCTCTTTGCGCTCACGCTTGCAGTGAGCCTTTCGCTCGGGTATGTGTATCTGCTCCTGACCATTACGAACAAGTACATTTTCAGGTACACGAAGAAGATTGTCGGCAGCTTCCTCCAGGGGGCGCTGGCCGGCAAGTGGGTCATTACGATCCTGACGTTTATCCTGTACCACTTTATTTACATCAAGGCCCTGACGCCGGAAAATCTCGTGACCATTCTTGGTCTGCTTGACGGGATATTCTCGGGGCAGCGGCTTGCAGGCTGGTATTACTGGCTCCTGAATTTCAGGGAAGTGTTTATCATGTCGTCGTACTTCATTCTTGCGATGGCTATTTTGTATACGATTATCCCTCTTGCCAGCATCATCATGGCCAAGAGGAGAGCGAAGAAAATGGAAGCTCTTATTGTTGGAGGAGGCGATAGATGAGGTCTGTATTTTCGGTGTCGTTGTTTGCAATGTTGTATCTGATGTTGTTTTCCCTGTTCCTGATCCTCCCGGCAAAGGGAGGGGCTGCGGAGGTCGCAGGCCCGAAGATTTCGCCGGTCCAGGCGCAGACGCCCCAGAGGATTCAGTTGAGGGAGCCGGAAAAGTCTCCGATTGCGTCGGCTTTGGAGGCGGAGTTCCCGAGGCTGGAGGTCAAGAGCGAGATCCGGTACATGCCTTACACATACGATTATGGGCATGTGGCCCGCGACTTCGCAAAGGACGCTTTTGTCATTTGCTCCAACTGCCCGAGGATAGGGGACAGTCAGGCGAGAAAGGCAAGACTGGCTTCGACAAATCCGCTACTGTCGAGAGTGAGCCTCAAGGCCCCGGTCGGAGTGGAAGAGGGAGTGACTGTGTATTTCGCCTTTGATAGCGCGGTCCTGACCGCTTATGAAGAGACGAAGCTGAACAGCTTCAAGGAAGGAGACAGGGTGAGAGTTGAAGGGCATACCTGTTCGACAGGCCCGAAAAAACACAATAAGGAACTATCCAAAAAACGGGCTGCGGCAGTGGCAAAGAAACTCAAACATAAAAAGGTTGTTGTCGTGTCGATAGAGGGTAAAGGGGCCACTTGCCCCGTGAGTTCAAATAAAGAGAAGAACAGGAGGGCGGTAGTGAAGATCGTCAAGGAGGCAGGCAAATGAGGAAGGTATGGGTGGCTGTAGCGGCGCTGGCGCTTTTATGTTTCAGTCAGGCGGCGTTTGCTGACAGCAGGACGGCGGAGGCGAAGCTTAAGAAGCTGTATCCGAATTTCAAGTATGAAAAAGTGCAGGAATCCCCTATAAAGGGACTTTATGAGGTAGTCTCCGGCGGCGACCAGTTGATTTACTTCTCTCCGGTTGACGGTCATATGTTCTTCGGGGACATCTGGAACAAGAAAGGGGAAAACCTGAGCGCAAAGAAGCGCGCGGCCCTGATGGCGAAGAAAGCAAAGAAGGCCCCGATTGAAACAGCGGTGGCAGTGGGAGACGGCCCGAAGAAGGTCATTGAGATCAGCGATCCCAACTGCCCCTACTGCAAGAGAGGGCATGAATGGTTCAGTAAGAGGAGCGATGTGACACGCTATGTGTTCTTTGCGGCGGGAAGTCCCGACTCTGAACTGAAAGCCAAGTATATCCTTGCAAAAGGCCCCGCGGCCTACAAAGAGATATACTCCGGCAAGCAGGTAAGCCTGTCCCTGACTGCCGAGGAGCAGCAGAAAGCGGAGAAGCTGCTGTCGGAGCACAGGAAAATGTTCCAGTTCTTCCGCCTCGGAAGGTCTGGAGTCCCGGTCTATATCATAGACGGGCAGAAAGTAATAGGAGCTGACCTTGCGAGGCTCGAAAATCTGTTGAACAATTATAAGGAGGTAAAGTAATCATGTCCAAGAAGAGAAAAGCGCTTGTGCTGTTGGCGCTCATACTTGTCCTGTCGTTTACATGTGTGGGGGCGGCTTTTGCGCTGTCCGAGCCGACCACGGGTTCACTCGCCTACGATCTTTACGACGTGGGCATAACCAAAGGACTCAAAGGCCCTATCGGTTTTTTAATAGGGACCGGGTGTATCGTGGTCGGGGCGGTTTCTGTTTTCAGGAATCCGCTTGCGGCTATTCCGGCGATCCTGGCGGGCGCGGCAATCATCAAGGCTGACGGTATTACAAAATCCCTTGGGATGCTGCTCTAACCCAAGGCCGCCCTTTGTCCCTTTACCGCTGATCGAAGGGACACGGCCCAGGGCGGTTGTGCCGCAGATGAGAATGCGGGCGTATTAACCCGGACAGCGCCCCGGATGATAAGGCGTTATTGCGGGGGCTCAGGCAGAAGGACCGACTGCCGGCCCCTGGCCTTTTTTATGAGAAAGGGGGCGGGACATTTGTCCTGCTTTTTTTTGTTTCTGAGGCATTTCTCTTCCATGTAATTTCACAATAAATCAACGATTTATCGGAAAAAGAGTTACCATGCGGGCTATATAAATAAAGTTTTAAATTAAGACGCCCTGACGGAGATGGCAAAAGAGTTACCATCCCGTTTAATAGGGCAGGAGGACAAAAAAATATGGAAAAGAAGTTCCCTCGATATCTGTCGAGTCCGATACAGGTCCTTTTCTTCGATGTGGATGAAGTTGTTATGGCTTTGGCGATGGTTTCATTGGCCCTGATCTTCTCTTACTGGCCTGTGTACTTATTGGCCATAGCGGTTCCCTGGGCTTACCGCAGGGTCAAAAAGGACAAGGCAAGAGGGTTTTTCTGGCACTCTCTTTACTATATGGGTCTGGTAGAGATCAAAGGCTACCCGATAACTTTTGAAAAAGAATTCTACGAGTGAGGTAAACGGAAAATGAAGATGGAAGTTTTCAAGATGAAGCTCTCAAACGCAATGGCTGAAAACAGGCTGCTTAAAATGACGATCATAGTGATTGGAGTGGTCACAGTTATCAATTCGCTCCAGCTATTCAGGGCTCTGGACCAGCAAAGGACCGTTATTATGCCGCCCGTCATGACGGGCAAGTTCGAGCTGCGGGGTTCGGAGGCGTCGGATGAGTATGTCCGGTCGTATGCGATATACGCCCTTGGGCTTGCGATGAACTACACCCCTACCACGGCAAGGTGGCAGTTTGAAGAACTGCTGACCATGTACGACCCCGAGGCTTATCCCGAGGCGAAGAGATCTTTCTACGAGATGGCCTCAAAAATTGAATCGGCCAGCAAGGTCAGTTCGATGTTCTATATCTCAAAGATAACCACATACCCTGAGACCAAAAAGATTGAAGTGATGGGGACCAGAAAACAGTACGCTGACGACAAGAAGGTTGAAGACGGTCCGAAGAAGTATATGATCGAGTACACAATGGGCAACGGAAAGTTGTTAATAAAGAAGCTTTATGAGAAGGAGGGGGCATAACATGACCGGGCTGAAAAAGACATTAATGTCTGTGTTGGCGCTGACGCTGCTCGCATCCACTACGCCCGCAATAGCGGCGGACAATGACGCGACAGGCAAAGGCAATGTAATCACAAAACCAAAGACAGGGGCAAGGGAAGCCCAGATGGTAGGGACTCCGGCCGTGAAGCCGACCGCGGCCCCGCTTTCAGCGGCGGATTACGCCAAAAAGAAAGAAACGGAGATACAGGCGAAGAAGCGGTCCATACCGCTGCCGATTAAGGACGATGAGAGGATAGCGGTCCCTGCCAACCAGGCGCATGTCGGAAAGAAGGCATGCGTAAAAGGAGCCTTCAACAGCGGTGGTGATCTGCTGAAAACCTGCGTCGAGGATGATTTGGACCCCCTTGGGGACACTTTGGAGACAGAGACGAAGTATGACTCGCTTTCAACCTCTATAGATATTGTCCCTCCGGAAGTTGCCACACAGGTGAAGCTGTCCGCTTCCGATGTCAACAGGATAGTGTGCCCTGGTGACAGCGAAGTGAAGGACGCTATCCAGACGGCTTATTCGAGGGAAAAAGGTATCGACGTGAAAGTTTCCGGCAAAAACGTGTTTGTGAAGTTCAAGGCCAGGAAGACCGGCTCGGAGATCAAATACACAAAGTCTCCCGCTGAAATGTTCATCATCTGCGGAGACCGCACATACAACATAATCGCTTTCCCTGAGCGCATACCGTCAAAGACTATCAGGCTCTCGGGAGGTCCCGAGAAGGCGAAGAAGAACAACTCTCTTTATGGCGCAATGCCGTATGAAAAGAAGATTGTTTCTATCATCAAGAACGTCTACACCGGAGAACTCGAAGACAGTTACACAGTGCGTCCCGCGAGGAACCGCGTCACACTCTTTGAGGGCGTAGAGGTTACCGCCGTGAGAAATGTAATAGTGGAGGGCGAAGGCTTGACGGTCAAGGAATTCAGGGTCACGAATCACGGAAACGCTCCGGTTGAATTCAGTGAAAAGAATTTTCTTAAAGCTTCCCTTTCAAAGAGCGCGGCTGCCATCAGCGTGGACAAACATAAGCTGAAGGCAGGAGACAGCGCGCGTCTCTTCATAGTTGAGAGGAGGTCGGAAGGATAATGGATCTGAAAGGACTGATAAGCGATTTAAAGGCCAAATGGGGCGCCTTGGCGCCGCAGGGAAAGAAAAAGATCATACTTGTCGCCGCAGTGGGCTTGATTGTAATGCTAGGCATGATGGGCTACCAGATAAGGGAGTCCAACATGAAATCCGCTCCGCCGGCCCCGAAGGCGGAGAAGAAAAAAGAGATTGCTCTTGATAACAACATTCTGGAGAAGAGCAAGTTTGCGGAGAGCCAGAAGGAAATGGACGCATTGAAGGGCTCTCTTGATGAGATCAAAAAGCAGATGACGGCTGAGAAGGACGCCAAGGCAAAGGCGGAAGAAGAGAAGAAGAAGGCAAAAGAAACGGCCGCGCTTCCTTCCGGTAAGGGAGCAAAAGGAATGCCGCCTATGCCGGAACTGCCCAAGGGCGTCAGTGTGCCGCCCCCGCCGGGGTTCCCCGGCTCTGCCAACGGCAAATCCGGTCAGCCCGTAGTGGCGAAAACAGAGCTGATAGGCTCTATTGAACTGAATGGGACACCCCCGGCTTCAGTCAAGAAGGACGATAGTAAAAAAAAACGGAAGAACAAAGTTATATACCTCCCGCCCAGCTACATGGAGGCGAATCTCCTAAGTGGTTTGGACGCTCACGCGGGCGAGGGAGCGAAGGGACATCCGATGCCGGTGCTTCTGAGGATAAAGGATTTGGCCGTGCTTCCAAATAAAGTGAAGCTGGACCTCAAGGGTTGTTTTGCCATAGCCGACGGTTACGGCTCCCTGGCTGACGAAAGAGCGCATTTGAGGCTTGTAAGCGTCACCTGCCTGAGCAGGAAGGGCCTCGCCGTAATTGACCAAAAGGTAAAAGGCTTCGTGGTCGATGGCGACGGCAAGATCGGACTGAGGGGCAATGTGGTAAATAAACAGGGCGCCATACTGGCAAGGGGACTCGTCGCAGGTTTCCTGCATGGTTTTGGTAAAGCCGTAGAGAAGTCTTACGGGCCGGAGACGACCATAGTGAGCGGAGTCGGAGTGACCCAGACTGGAAGGGCCAGCCTGACCGACATGCTGTATTCAGGGGCCGGAGGAGGCGTTTCACAGGCCGCGGAGGACCTGCGAAAGTTCTACACGGAACTTGGCAAGCAGACGGTCCCGGTGATCCAGGTCGGAGCGACCAGAACGGTTTCCCTGGTGATACAGGAAGGTGTGGAGCTGGAGATTAAAGAGTATTGCGATGGAGGTTACAAATGCGAAAACTGACAGGATTGATGATTATGACGCTGGGGCTCCTGCTGCTGTCCGGATGCTCCCTGCTGAACCCATATTCGGCGAAGTTCGATTGCCCCAATGTGGAAAATGGCAAATGCGTGTCGATACCGAAAGCCTACGAAGAGTCGGTGACCGGAGGGAATTATCTCATTAAAGACGCTGACCTGAAATCCTCTTCGACCCCTTCGACAAGCTCAGGGGCCGCAGGCCCAGAGCAGGACGCAAAGGCAAAGGCTGAGAAGCCGGTCGTCAATGCGGAAGGCAATTACCAGGACGCTCTATATAAGAGAGTGGGCGGGCTGCTTGAAAATCCGCAGACACCTATTGTGGTGGCCCCGCAGGTAGTGAGGGTGCTCATACTGCCGTATACGGGAGAGGGCAACATGCTGTACGCGCAGAGGCATTTGTTCTTCTTTGCGGACAAGCCCCGCTGGATACTCAATAACATGAGTTACGGAGAATAAAAGATATGGGATTTTTATCGACATTGCTTGGAGTGAAAGACGACGTTACGGCAGCCGAAGTGGCGAAACTCGCGCAGAGAAGCCGGTTTTCGGAGTATCTGCCGTGGGTCGCCTACGACCCAAAAGAGAAGGTCTATTACAATTCGGATGATTCCCAGGGTTTCCTGTGGGAAATCTCTCCGCTCTGCTTCCAGTCATCCAAGACCGCTGATATACTTGAGGGCCTGTTCCGCATGGGCTTGCCCGAGAAGTCGGTCATGCAGTTCATACTGTATGCGGACAAGGACATAGAGCCCTTTCTGGAAATGGCGAAACGCGCAAAGGTAAGGGACTTGCCGATTACCAGGCATGTCACGGAATCCGTGGCGGATTTTTTCCGGATGGGCGTAACGGGGATGCCGAACCTTAACGGTGTGCCGGTGAGGAATTACCGGGCCTTTGTCGCCATCAAGGTTCCCGATGACGCGAAGATAAACATCAAAGAGATACAGTCTCTTGCGCAGGAGATCCTGCATGGCGCAGGGCTAAACCCTGTGTTCATGCCGCCGGAAGTCCTGCTTGACTGGAGCAGAAGGCTCCTGAACGACAGGGTGGCCGACGGCCCCGCGGGAGATAACCCGCGCTGGGACTATTACATTCCTTTAAGGAAACAGGTGGTGCTTGGGGATACGGAGATCTCCGTGGAGAAAGAACGTCTGAAGATAGGGAAGAAGACCTTCAGGTGTGTTTCTCCGAAAGCCTATCCCGAGCATGTGGACACCTTGCAGTCCAACAGGTTGATCGGAGGCAATGACGGTGTCCGTTCAGACGGAGACCAGATCAACACTCCATTTCTTTACAGCGTGAATATCGTGTTCCAGAACATGCGGAACGATATTCATAAGAAAACTTCTTTTGTCCTGTGGCAGCAGGGAGTGGGCTCTTTCGCTCCGTCCCTGGCAAGGCGCCAGGACGAGTACCAGTGGGCTGCGGACTGTATTGAAAAGGGAACGCCCTTTTTCAGGGTGATCCCGTCTTTCTGGTTGTTTGGAGAGGATGAGAGCAGGACAGTTGACGCCGTGTCAAGGGTCAAGCGCATGTGGGAGTCTGAGGGCTATATCATGCAGGAGGACCATATGATATTGCCTGCGCTGTTTCTCGCAAGCCTGCCTTTTGGGCTGTTCATGGACTTAAAGTCGATCACCGCGCTTGAGAGGGACTTCATCGCCCCTGCGGACGCGATCACAAGGGTCCTGCCGGCGCAGGCCGACTTTTCGGGGTTCGGCAGAACACCGCAGATGCTCTTTGTCGGCAGGAAAGGGCAGCTCGTTGGGATGGACATTTTCGACAAAGGGGCGAACAACCATAACGTGTTGGTCGCTGCGGAGTCGGGAGCCGGCAAGAGTTTCTTTGTCAACTATCTGACCGGAAACTATTTCGGCTCAGGCGCGAAGGTCCGCATTATCGACATTGGAGGCTCATACAAAAAAATGGTCAAGATGTACGACGCGAAGTTTCTGGACTTTGCGCCTGACAGCGATATATGTCTGAACCCGTTTTCAAATGTGCAGGACATGGAGCATGATCTTTACGTTGTGGCCTCGGTCATCAAGCAGATGATCTTCTCCTCCACGGGAGAGATTGAGCGTGAGGCCGAGACGAGCATGACGATCATAAAGGCCGCCGTCAAATGGGCCTATCGGGAGCATGGCCCGGAGGCGGACATTAACGATGTGTACCTCTACCTCAAAGAGTTTCCGAATTACGCTGAAGAGTACGATTTTACGGGAGAGTCCCCGCATGTTGTCGAGTTCAAAAAGCTGGCCAACACGATGGCGTTCAACCTTTTTGATTTCACATCGGAGGGGCCGTATGGGAAATGGTTCAACGGCAAGGCGACTCTCGATATCGCCAATGACGATTTCGTTGTCCTTGAACTGGAAAACCTTAAAGCTATGGCTGAACTGTTCCAGGTCGTTGTCTTGCAGGTCATCAATATGGTTACCGCGGACCTATATCTAAGTGACCGTGGGCAAAAAAGGCTCATCGTGTTTGATGAGGCATGGCAGTTCTTGCAGCATGACAACTCGATGATTTGCGATGTTATCCAGGAAGGTTACCGTCGCGCAAGAAAATATGGAGGCAGTTTCTCGGTCATAGTGCAGAGCCTTCTGGACCTCGAAATGTTCGGCAAGGTGGGAAACGTCCTGAAGGGCAACAGCGCCTTCAAGTTTCTCTTGCAGTCCGGAGACCTTGCGACGGCGAAGGACAGGAAGATTGTTGACTATGACGAATTCACGATGAAGGTGCTCGACACCTTGAAGTCGAACAGGCCGAAGTATTCGGAGTTCTTTGCTGAAACTCCGTATGGGTACGGCATAGCGAGACTGGTTGTCGATCCGTTCAGTTATTACATTTACACTTCGGACGCTTCGGAGGTCAAGGAGATTGAGAGCATTTGTGATGAACAGGGGGTTTCATATGAAGACGCTGTGCGTGAAATGGTCCGTCGTTACCGTTCTGGCTCTGCTGTTAAGCCTTAACGGCATTGCCGGGGCAAGGGAAGGCGACTCCGAAGGGGTCTCCGCCGCTTCCCAGGGGCAGTCATTTATCGGCTCAAAGGCTGCGATCCAGGACAACGCCGCCACACCGCTGACTTCAAGCGGCACGGAGATGAAGACGTTTGATGGTTCGGTGAGCTTCAACGCGCAGATCACCTGCCAGAGTTCCAGCAAGTTTCTGGAGTTGTTTGCGCAGCCGACGGCTACGGGGGACTTGGGCAATGTGATTATCAGTCTTGATGTGAACATGGACGGGACAGCGGACCAGACCATAGGTTTTGATAAGCCCATCTCAGGGGTGTGCGGAAACGGTTTTATCAGTTGCGACCCAGGGACATGGAGTAATTGCGGATATTATAAGTGGGCGTTTTGGGAGGAGACTCCCGACACGACAACCGCCGATACGGCAAACTCCGCGTATATAGGCGTCAAGATTCTTCCTGTCGGCCTGGCTGATCTTGGGGGGTGTTTTTGTGTAAACACTTCCTGCGGGTCGAACCTTGTCTGGAACAATCTACCGATGGTGTTGAGGGCTCTCGGCGGAGGCATAGCCAATACGATAACGCAGTCCGCCGAATTCGCAATCACAGAGGCGAAGATTGAGGGCACATCCATCCGTTATTACGGCAACAAGCCTGGCTCTTGCACAGCCGCGTCCAGCGGCGGTGTGACCGCTTCAAGCCTGTCGAAGTATTACGGTAACTGGGCGGCCATACCGTCCGGCGCAGAGACAGTTGTGCAATCTCAGGTGTCGGACCCGACCAGCTACTATTCACTCATGACTTCGGTGTTTAACAGGACTAACACGCAATATGACTCTCAGACGTGCAATATAACGAGGGGGACCGTCGTGGACCAGAAAGACTCTTCCATTTCGGGTAACGGCTCCTATTCGATTTGCACGGACCATTTTATTTACGCGACGATTTATGACATGGGTGAGTTCAAGTACAAACTGGCGCTTATAGACTCCCATCCGAACGGCTGGCAGAGCATGCCGCACTGGAACTGCGGCGCTTCAATGACAGTAGGGGAAGGGTACGTTGTAAAGCCAGGCCATGCGGATTATAACGGCTGGCACACAGCCGCGGACTTAACAATAGATCCTACGCAGTTGCAGCTTGCGGCGCAGTTGCCTTCAGGGGCGGTAGTCCTGGGCACAAGCGGATCGTTTTCAGCGTGTTTTGCGGCCAACTCGGGTTCGGGATGCACAGGCGACGGCACAGGATGCGTTTATGGCGCGGGGGCGGTCCAGCAGTTGTCTATTGTGTGCCCGGCCGCCGAAGCGCAGACAGTGACCATTTCTCACACATACACTTATCAGGCGCAAGTGGAGTATTACACCGAGGGAGTGACGAATAACTGTTCAGCCCTTGAGCAGAATGAGAACTGCTCACTTGAAACCGAGGTTGTAGATGAAGTCATCACATACAGCAATTTCAATCCGACCGGATTGGCCCCGTTGCCATCCTGCCGGACAATTATCTCTAATCTCGGCTCCGCCGAGATTTGCCGGGACTGGTGGAGCAAGGCCAGGACTTACAGGTGCAAAGTGGGAGCGTTTGATTTCTCAGACGCCAAGAAGAGGCTTAACCAGGTGGTGCCTTCGGCGACATTGACCAGCGAGACTCTGGAGTATTCAGACATAAGGAAAGAAAACGAACAGTGGACTTCTCCGTCCGCGCATAATGCGACGCTGTATCTGAAGCCGGGAGGAGATTGCGAGATGGCCTGCAAGGTCAAATCTCCGAGGAAGGATTCTTCAGTGGGGATGGCAGGAAACATCTCGAATATTGAATCGGACACCACGACATATGATTTTTATTACCGGACCTGTGAGACTTCTTGCCCTGTCTCTGCGGGTGAGGTAATTGTAAAAGATTGCCAGTGCATAAATGAGTTCTCCGAGGCGGCAACTATTATGCAGGCTCTAAGAACCGCCGGCCAGGACATCACCTGTTCATCAGGCGTGAAACGTGAACTGACCGGGGGCTCGACAAAAATAAACTTTGAATCATCCAAATAAGGAGGGATGACCGTGTTTTTTTGGAATAAACGGGTACAGGAAAATATAGCGCTTATTGCGCTGATGTTCATGCTCACCGTCAATATGTTTCCTGAATTCTGGGGTCTGGTGGGCAGACTGGAATTCGGGCCGAGGGCGGCGCATGCGGAATGGATCTGCGGATACGACAAAAACGGAGACGGATACGTTGACGGCGAAGGGGAGATAGCGACATGCCTGACCACACCGGAGGGGCAGCTTTGCCCTATGGCCACGCAGACTTGTTCATCGACCGCGAATTGCCCGCTGGACCAGACAAAGTGCAACACAGGGAACTGTTCTTATCAGGGATGTTCAAACGGGACTTGCGCGTTGAATGGGGTTTGCGCTTCGCAGAGTATCCCGGTTACGCAGTATCAGTGTCCGTCAACAGGAACTCTATACCCGGCGTTGGCTACCTGTAACTCCAGTTGCACTCAAACGGCGGCTTGCAGCACATCGACGACCTGTCCGTTGGATTCATCCATATGCAATACGGGCAACTGCACTCATTACGGATGCAATAACGGCTCTTGCGCCAATATCGGCGTTTGTTCTTCGCAGAACATTCCGGTTACACAGTATCAGTGTCCGTCAACAGGGACCGTTTATCCGGCCTTGACTACCTGTAACGCGAGTTGCACTCAAACGGCCACTTGCAATACGACATACACATGCCCTTTTGACGGGGCTGCCTGTTCAGGAAGCTGTTCGAGGAGCGCCACCTGTAATCTTTCTACTGGGACCTATACTGCATGGTATGCTCCGACAGTATATCCAAAAAGACTATATGAGACCCAGGCGGCATGCGTTAGCGCCACAGACAAAAGCTGTACGTCAGTGACGGTAAAGTCATATATCTGTCCCTTGACCGGGACGAAATACTTTGGGTACTTGGGAAACTACTCGGTTAGCAATGGTTATTATCTCACTATTGCGCAGAATGAGTGTAACGCCGGCTGCACTCAGACAGCGGCTTGTACCAGTACAACCACCTGTCCTCTGACTGGCGGTTCAGCTTGTGTTAATGGCTCCTGCTCTTCTGCGCAGGCTTGCACGACTTACAGCTCCAGTACGACAAAGTACAATTGCGCCATGCTTGGAACACAGTATAACACCCAGTCGGAATGCACAAACGCTTGTCAGCAATGGGGAACGTGTTCCACGTCTTCTTCCTGTCCGCTGACTGGAGGCTCTGCCTGCTCAAACGGGTATTGTACGGCAGGGCAGACCTGCGTGACCAATAGCTCAACAACAACAAAGTATAACTGCGCGCTGCTCGGAACACAGTATGACAATCAGACAGCCTGCACAACAGCGTGTAAGGAGACCGCGACTTGCTCGTCGTCATACCAGTGCCCTGCGGGATCACAGTACACCTGCATGAACAACGGCACAGGGACAATGACATGCTCTCCTTATCTCTGCCAGGACACTTCCGGCAATGATGATGATGATGATAACATCGACGACAACATGCTTACAAACGACGGCGACAAGGACGCCGACGGCAATTGCCTGAGTTCGGTTTACATCTTCACAGGCAGGGGCATGCGGTGCCGGCCGTCCGGTTATAGCACGGGTTTCTCCAATTGCTGCAATAAGGCAAAGGTCACTTCTACCGACACGCTTGGAACGTCCAATACGGCTATGGGCGCAATAGGGGCCATCAAGATGGCGTATAGCATTCTGGAGGTTGCGAAGATCGCCGGGATGATGGGAGAAGCCGCGTCTACAGGCGGTTCGGTGTCTTTTATTTTTAATTCATCAACAGGAGTGGCGAATGTATCTTTCTTTAACGCTCAAGGAGTTGTAACTTCCACATATACCGTTTCGGGAGAACAGGCTATAGCGTTGAATGCCGCAAGCGGTCAGATGGCGCAAGGCTCCGATGCCGCTATTAACGCTGCGCTGTCAAATTTCGCAGCGCAGGTCGGCCCGCAGATAGCGGTTTCCGTTCTTACATCGCTTTTGATTGATGACCCGGTTATAGCCGGCGCAATCAACATAGTTGCTATGGCCCTCATGGGGGCTGGTCCGCTGGGCATCGCAATGGCAGTTGTAAGCCTTGTTATGCAGCTCTTCACGCCCAAGTGCGATCAGCTTGACATCGAGACTTCAGGTCTCGTGAAGAGTAATTTCTGCCACTTTGTCGGTGACTACTGCGCGAAAAAATGGCCGTTGATAGGGTGCGTACAAAAGGCAAAGGGTTACTGTTGCTTCAATAGCAAGATGGGCAGGATCATCCACGAGCAGGGCAGGCCGCAACTGGAAGTTTTTGGCTCAGGCGGCGGCTGGGGAACCGGGAAAAGCCCGAACTGCCGGGGATTCCTGCCGGAAGAGTTTCAGTCCCTGGACTTCTCGAAGATAGACCTGAGTGAGTATTTCGGAGACATTGAAAAGGCCCTTGAAAGCAGCCTGACCAAGGCAACGAACACTGTGAGTGAGAAATTACAGAAATATTATGAAAACATCCAGAAATAACGAATCCGCGCCGATGGCGAAAAGACTTGGAGATCTCGCATTTAGCGTGGTCAAAGGCAAGAGGCGTGTGAAGGTGGAGTTTGAGGGGGTAGCTGTTGACCGCCGCCTCCTCGACTTCCTCGAAGACGCGGGATTTTACTTTTGGGTAGACCGCGCCACGGGCAAGATCCGGGGCAGATGGTTACCATCGCTCTTTAAGACATATGAGGATTTAAGGAAGGAGTTTGGAGAATATGGAGTTAAGCTGCCGGCTTAAAAGCGTTGTCGCCGCAGGGGCCATTTCCCTGTGTTTATGGTCGCCGGTCCACGCCGAAGACCTCGGCGCTATCGGGGAAACCTATTCGATCAGGGAGCGTGACGCTCTTTCCGAGATACAGGAACGCGCCTCGCGGGTGAACTGGTCGAAGCTGATCAATAAAAAGAAGATAGATTCCCTGTCGAAGAAAGCCGCCTTGAGAAAGGGGGTCTACCTACCTCCTGCGCAGGAAGACAGGGTTTTCCGTCCTGATATGGATTATACGCTCAAGATGGATATTACAGACGCCCAGGGGCAGGTGTTATACCCAAAGGGGTACACCTTTAATCCCTTGTCCTATGTTCAACTGCCTTACCGGATAGTGGTCATTGACGGCCAGGACAAGGCGCAGGTCGCATGGCTCAAGCGGGTCTTTAAGGAATCCAGTGGCGCGTGGATGACATTGACCACGCAGGGAGATCCAAGGAACCTGTCGAAGAAGCTGTCCGGCAGACCGGCGTATGTGGCCGACAAGAAGATAGTAAAAAGGTTTCAACTAAAAGCGGTCCCTTCTGTGATTACCCAGAAAGGGACAACGCTGGAGGTGAGAGAATATGCGATTCTGGACAAGAACAATAGTCGTTAGTGTTTTATTGTCGCTTCTGTGGGCGCTGCCCGCGGGGGCGCGTTGTGACGGGAGCTTCCTGAACCCTATAACCGATATCTCCTGGAATGTAATCTTCCCTATCAGGATTGGGGGTATAACGATCATAAAGGGAGACATTGACGATCCCGGAGACTCAAACAAGAACGCGATCTGTGTCTGCAAGACCAACGGGATACCGAACAAGATAGGGTTGACCGTCAGCTTTTGGGAGCCCTCACGAATGATCGAAACAATCAAGGACCCGTGGTGCTTCCCTGTGATCGGTTCGAGCCTTAATGAGAACTCTTCGACTCTCAGGGGGACAAAGAGCGGCGGAGAGTCCGACGCCGAGCAATATACTGCTGTGCAGTCGCATTACTGGATATTGGCTGTGTGGCATTTGCTGGACCTGTTTTGGGACATTCCCTGTCTGGACGCGGAGGAATTCGATGTGGCGTACATGACAGAGCTTGACCCGACGTGGAATGACGACACACTGGGGTTTGTGTTGAGTCCCGAGTCACTGTTGTTCGCCAATCCGGTCGCAAATATGTCCTGCACGGCGGACGGCATTGTAAGCAATGCGTCCACTCCGGTAGACGAGTTGTTTTGGTGCATGGGCTCATGGGGGAGCAGTTACCCACTTACAGGCCATGTGAAACAGGACAATTATATCACCGGCAATGCGGCAGGATCTTCGAGAATGATCTACAAGATGGCCCGCGAAATGATGCTTTGGGACCCGGCTGTGGACTTCTGCGGCAAGACACTGACGCCGATATGGGTCAAGTCCCATTACCGACTGCAAGTGGCGAGGCCGGCCAAGGACAAGACAGCGCAGCCGATAGGAAGAAGCGCCTCCATTTGGGGCGCGAACAAAAACCCCACAGGGGGGACATCGAAAGGAAGTTCGGATAATTTTCTATGGATAATGAGCAGAAAAGTGCAATGCTGCATAAATCTTTTAAGCCTGTTTTAATAACAGCGGCGTTCATGTTGGCTCTTGGGGGCTCTGTGGTCATAGGCCAGGAAGCCCCCAGCATGGACAGTGTAAACACGGCCCTGGACAAGGCAAAGGCGATGGAATCGCAGATCAAGACCGAGTCCTCTTGCAGAAGCGAGGCTGAGGCGAGGGCGCGTGAGGTCGCCGAGATAACCAATACCCTTGAATGGCAGGACAAGATGGCGAAGGAAAAGGCCCGCGTTGAAAGGTTCCTTCGCGGGGAGTCCGCCGAGCTGGACCAAATCCTCGTAAAAGAAGAACAAAAACAGCAGAAGAAACAGACCCAGGCCGCCGCAAAGGGGTTCCTTTCGCAGACTGAGAGGCTTTACCTGTTTGTTTCATCTTCGATGCCGGAGCATGCGGTGAGAAGGTATGTGAGCAGTGTCGCCCTGACAGGCGACAAGAACATCACAGTGGTCCTTCGCGGCGCCATCGGGGGCGTATCGAAGATCGGCCCGACGGCGGCTTACATTGCCAAGCTGACCAGGGAAGACGACTCCTGCGATTTCAAGACGATGGACTGCAAACTGCATGCGGTCGATGTGGTCATAGACCCGTTGCTCTACAGGATGCACAAGGTCGAGAGGGTCCCGGCCCTTGTGTACGTTCCTCATATCAATGTGACCAATCCGCAGATGTCCGAGGGAGACGAGGAGAATTTGTCCGAGGCCCCGAAGGGCTACAAGATATCGGGCCATGCTTCTTTCGAGGCCCTTGTGGCCGGTATCCAGGAAAAAGCCAAGAGCCCTTCGCTGGAGCGAATGCTCTCTTTTATGAAAGACCGGGGTTTCTATTCTGGGAAATAGAAAAACTCCGAAAACTATGCCTATATATTTCAATTGGTTACGGGGAAAAGAGTTACCATCGGGGCATATAGGTAGAAAGTTTTTTTAAAAAAAAGGAGATAAAAATGACCAATAACGAAAAATCAGCTTGTTTGAATGCTTTTTTGAATGTATATCACCGATGGGCCGCCTTAATGTTTACATTGCCGCTATTGGTTCTTCCCCGGAATTATCTTTCCTCATGGGAATTTGATATGGTTGATTTTTACAGATCAGGGATTGAAGTTCCTTTTTTTGCGGTAATCATGGTATTTGTGACTACAATCCTTACTTTAATTTGCAATGCGCTTGAAAAAAGGTCAAATGTTCGCCTTGATAAATCCTTGCGGTATGCAAGGTTGTTCGGTTGGGCGACCCTTGTAATTATCTCTGTGTTACTCACCTTTTACTTGCTTAATGGCGGAGGAGCGATATGAGATACCTGACCATTTCATCCATGAGGGATTTTATAATGTGTGGCCGTAAGGGCTATCTGGCGAATGTCCAGAGGATAAGGAAGGCCAAACAGAGGGCTGTGACCGCTTTCGGTCAGAGCTGCCATTCCGCTATCGAGTTGTTCTACAGGGCCGGGAGGTCTTCCGTGGAAGAGTTCGACAAGGCATGGATGGAGAAGAACAGGCTGCCGATAGAGTACAAAGAGAAGGAGACCCAGGCCGACTATATGGAGCAGGGCCGGATTCTCATGAAGCTCTGGGAAGAGAGCGAAGACAGGCCCAAAGATCCGATAGCCCTTGAAGTGGTGCAGAGATCTATGATATGTGGGATAGTCCCCTTTCTTGGGGTGCTTGACTACATAGGCGGATACAACACGGGAGTTGAAATAGTTGACTGGAAGACGGCGGCTGCCGATTACAGCGCCACAAAAGCCCCGCTTGATTTGCAGTTGACCAGCTACGCATACCTGGAAACGGTCAATTCAGGGAACATCCCTGAGCGGGTCGGCTTTGGCGTTTTAGTGAAGGCCAAGAGGAACCCGAGGGTAGTTTATCACTACTCCACAAGGAATGAGGACCATTTCCGGGAGTTCGAGGGCCTTGCCATCAAGGTATGGAGAGACATCCATGATGATAACGTGTTTGCGACACCGGGGCAGCATTGCGATTATTGCGACTATTTGCCGGTATGTATGGGCGCGTCCCTTGAGAAGCTGATAGACGAAGGGCATTACAAGATCGTGCCCCCGCGGTATGACTACGACGAGACACTGGCAAGGGAGACTGCCGAGGCAGCGGCTTAAAGGAGAGGGACATGGACAAACAGACGCAGACAAAACCAACGATGGAACTGGAGCCGCCGTTGCCGGACGTTCCAAAGACTCAACCGGAAACGGGGATTGTAAAAAAGGGAGTGGGCCTTCTGACCGCGATTATTATCAGCGTGGTCATGTCGGTGGCAAGCGTGGCGGTTTACCACCACTTCTACGCCCCGAAGATAGTGGCCCTGGACATTAAGGGGTTTCTGGCTGAGAAGCGGGACCTTTATGTGCAGGGGAAGCTGACTGAGGCGGACTTCAAAAAGAGCATAGACAATCTTGAGGCGGTCGCCAACAGCATCCCGAGCAATCATATGGTGCTTGCAGGGGACGCTGTTTTGAGGAATGTAGAGGTATTGAAGGTTGAAGGCGGCAAAGCGTCGAAGTAAGCCTGTAAAGGTCTTGCTCATTGCGCTTGCTGTCATGGCCGCCATTGCCGGGAGTCTTATCCCGGAGAGGCTTCTTGTGACGGCGACGGCCTCTTTGGACAAGAGGGTGTTCTGGAAGGCTGACGTAACAGAGATCCGCAAGGGCGATTATGTCGTCTTCTGGTGGCCGTTTACAGACGGTTCATGGGAACTGGCGGTAAAGAAGGTCGCGTGTGTTAGAGGGGAGAAACTGAAGTCTGACGACAACAGGGACTTTTTCTGCGGAGATGAACACCTGGGCCGGGCGAAGCAACGCTCGCTTAAGGGAGAGGAAATAGAGATGTTCCGGTATAACGGCGTGGTCCCGGAGGGCAAGCTGTTTGCAGTGGGGGATAGCAGAGACAGCTACGACAGTAAATACTTCGGCTTTATTGAGGAGAAATCCGTGGTCATGAAGGCAGTTCCAATACTGTGAAAGAAAAGGGAAAGAAAATGGGTCAATGTGTATGCGCTTTGGCGCTTGCTTTTGTGTTTACAGTGTCCGCTTCTTCGGCTGTGTTCGCCGCCGAGCGGGGCGGATATGAGCAGAGGGTTGCGCAGGAGACCTCCGCTGGAGAGAAAAAAGGCTGGTGGTGGTATGAAGTGAAGCCCGAGCCGAAAGATGAAGAAGAACTTGAAGAAAAGAAGCCGCCGGTTGAGGGGGCGATACTGAAACAATACACATACGATCAGCTTATAGCGATGCACCCGGACCAGCTCAAGGAGCTGTTCGACCAGGCGTTGAAGTCCGCTGTGCAGAAGCCGAGTGACGCGAACATGCTGGACTATTACACCATGATCGACGTTTCAAGGAGAAAGAGTCTGGCGTTCGCTAACGCTACAGCCGCGTTTGTGCAGAAGAACCCGGACTACTCAACTCTGACGGCTGATCCGATAGCGGCCCCTGGTAAGGTGGCCACGACACGGCAGCAGGTTGATGAAGCGGAGAATTATGTCCGGCAGGCAAAGGGCAACTATGCGTTGTTGTATTTCACAAGTGAGGGATGCCCGTACTGTGAGGAACAGGACAGCATCCTGAAATATTTCATAAGCAAGTATGAATGGGAAGTGAAGAAAATTGACCGGGAATCCAACAGCGCCTTGGCCGCAAAGCTGGGAGTGACAATGGTCCCCGCGCTTGTGTTGATAGGGCAGGGGCAGGAGGACTGGATGCCGGTCTCAGCCGGCGTGACTTCGCTTGGCGATATTGAGAGAGCGCTTTACAGGGGCGTAAGGCTGTTGAGTGGAGATATGGGCAGCGAACAGTATGGTGTTTACGATTTCGAGAAGGGCGGGCCGCTTGATCCTGCGGCGCAGCCCCGAAGAGGAAAGAAATAGAGGAGGAGGGTTTTTCGATGAAAAAGGCTATATCGCTCTTTTTGGTTGTGGTAATGTGTTTTGTCTCGACCGCAAGCCCGTCGTTTGCAGGATTTGCCGACGACTGGATAGCGCAGAAGGTGGAGACAAGCCCGCAGTATTTTGAAGGGCAGAAGAGGGGTTATTTCACTATGGGCTCCTTCTCGGCAAGAGTGCCCATAAGCAATGACCATCTGTTTACGATCACGCCGCCGAAGATAAAAGGCGGCTGCGGCGGTATCGACGCGTTCCTTGGAGGTTTTGGTTTTCTGAACCTGGACTTCCTTGTAAAAAAAATGCAGAACATCATCTCCGCGGCCCCGGCGCTTGCGTTTGACATAGCGCTCAAAACGATCAACACGGACCTGTCTGAAACACTGGGCAAGCTAATGAGTATCATTGACAGGCTGAATGGCTTGCAAATAGATGACTGTAAGGCGTCAAAAGCCCTTGTTGCCAAAATTATGGACCCGGTGGTTCCTGACAGCTCAAAGGTCCAGGGCGAGCTGAACAACTCGGTGAATGATTTCTGGAGCAGCAGTGGACTCGAAAACCTTTACAACCTCATACAGGGGAAGACGACTGCGAACAACAACAACTCTCCTTCGGCCACCACGGCAGTCGATTATATGGCGGGGTGTCCCTCGGAAGTGAAGGAGATTTTTGGAGAAACAGGAAGCGTGGTTGACAAGATCGCCGCAAAGTATGGCATGGCGGGTTTTGCAAACGAAATGCGGGCGTATGTCGGTGACGTGAAGATCACAAAGCAAGCGGTGTCGGGTGTTTTTAGCGTCAACTATGTGGCCCCGTGTGAGGAGAACAATTACGATGTGACCAAGTTTATCACCGGAAAGATGAAGTTGAAAAACAGTTCAGGAATCTGCTCGGACTCGTCCGACTCCAACGCCAATCTCCTCACCTGGACACAAACACGGATGACCCGAGTCGCCAGCGCCTTAAAGAACAAGGGGACTCTTTTGGAGGAAGACCAGACGTTTTTAAAAGCCGCTCCCTTACCCGTGCATCTTTCACTGATGGCCGCGCTCCAGTCCGGACAGGAAGGCGCGGTTATAGGGGCTTTGTCCGATGTTGTGGCGAAAGGTTATGCCTTTGCCATGATGTCAGACTTTCTTTACAGGGTAACAGGAACGCTTGAGAAGACCAGGGAGCTGGCGTCTCATCAGAACAACGCCAGGTCGGACCAGAAGGCGTACACTTGTAACCTGAGCATGGTTTCAGACGCAAAGGACAATATAACAAAGATGGTTGACAGTAGTGTCGATTTGTTGAACAGCCTTAGAAGATCTTACACTGCCGCGGCGGGCGAGCTTAATGCCGTCATGATTCTGGCCGGCAAGATGAAGGAGTTTGACCAAATCGCAAAGGCGCAGATCTCGCAGAGGTTCGGTCCCGGCCCTGCCGCGAGGGCAACAGGCAAGTAATTGGAGGTATCCGTGAGAAAAACAGTTCTGTTTTTTATGATTATGGTTACAGTCCTCGGGCTTATTCCCGTCGGCGCGGAGGCATACAACCCTGCGCAGGTGGAGTACATAACCTTTAACAGTTTCGACAGTATTGCCCCTGCGTTTAAGAGGATAGGGCTGATATTCTCAGACGCAGGGTATCAGGGGCTTTTCTTCACGATTTGTGTGCTGGGCATTGTGTTTGCCGCGGCAGGGTTCTACATGAAGGCTATGTCAGGCATGAAGGGTTCTGCTCTGTCCTGGGCAACTCCGGCGCTGATAGGCGCGATGATCTATCTTGCCTTTGTTGTGCCGAAGGGAACTATCACAGTCTATGACAGGACGCTTAACAAGATGGAGACCATAGGGGGAATCCCAATTGGCATAACCATGATCGCAGGGCTTACAAACCGGATGGAAGTGGGCTTGATAGACATTATCAAGACCTCGGGGGACCCGACTCAGTATGAGTATGGGGCCAACGGGATAGGCATTTACGCATTGCTGAATGTCATGAGGACAGGGGTTGCCTCTGGAGATCCGAACCTGGACAGGTCGTTGAATTCCTACATCAACCAGTGTTTCTATTTTGAACTCGGCAGGGAAGGCAGCACAGTGGATTTCACCGCGCTCAAGAAAGACAACACGGATTTCATGCCGTTTCTGGCTCAGGCGGCGTCCCCTGCGGTTTATACCGTTCAGTGGAACTCCACTTCGGGGTCTGCCGGGGTAACCATGACTTGTCAGTCGGCATGGACTGCGTTGCAAACATCCCTCAATAGCGCCTCGACACAGGACTCCATGCTTAAAAGAGCGTGTTCCTCGGCGGGAATCGACTCGACCAACACAACTGCGTATGGGCAGTGCAAAAGCATTATCGAGGGCCATATCTCGAAACTGTATAAGGGCGAAGTGACAGCCGGCGCGACTGCGTTCATGCGGCAGGCTTATCTTGGGCAAAGACTGGCGGAGGTTGCGGAGCAGAACAATGTGAATTACATGAGCAACTTCAACATAGGAGTCGGGGGAGTGGCAACCGCCACTTCGATGAACGAATGGCTGCCGGTGCTGAAAGGCGCCTTTACGGCCGTGATCTTCGGTCTTCTGCCGTTTATAGCCATTCTCATCCCGACGCCGATCTTCGGCAAGGCGGTGAAGGCCGCTCTTGCGCTGATCGGGTGGATCGCCGTGTGGGGAGTGACCGACGCGGTAGCCCATCAGTTCATCATAGATCATGCCGTAACCCTGTTTGAACAGGTGTACCAGGGCAAGCTGGGATATGACGCGCTTATGATGCTGCCGGACCCTCTGACAAAGACAATGGGCCTGTATGGGTACATCAGGGGCGCAGGGATGATGCTTGCGGGACTGATCGTGACCATGATGGCGAATATCCCCGGCTATATGATGGCGGGTCTGGCTGCCGGCGCAACCGGCACAATAGACAACAGCTCCTCGTCCGCCGGACAAACCCTCTCTGACCCGGCGAAGCAGCAGGCGCAGATCCAGGCGCAGGCGCAGGGGCAGGGAATGAGGATGTTCAACAACGAACATTCGTTTTCAAACAGGGCCGCCGCCGCATTTGGCGGGCAGCAGCAGAGTTTTGCAGGCGGGATGAGTTTTCAGAAGACAACGGCGACAATGGGGGGAATGGACAATGTCGTAAACGCCATGTCTAATCAGCAATCTATGGGACTGACAACCGCAGCCGGCCAGATGGCCGCTCATAACGGCAATTTGGCGTCAGTAGGCGCTTCGGCTAACATGGCTGAGAATACTAAACTTTCCCAGCAGCGAGGGGTATTGCTTGCCCAGCAGGATACTGGTATGGATTATATGCATTCCCAGACATTAGTAGCCAGGGTCAACGCCGCTAAGGAGGCCGGAGTCGCCCTTGGAACGCAAAGCGCAGCTAATAATTTGACTGGCGGCAATGTCACGCAGCTTGCAGCGGTACAGGCGGATAAAAACCAGAGTAAAGGCTATATTGATGCTGACGAGATGAATAAATTTGCCGCAGCAAATAATATCGACCGCAATGATCTTTTAAGGGCCAGCGCTCGTAGCATGTCCGTGAGTGTCGATGCCGCAATGGCTAAAAAGCTTGGCTTATCTGGAGGAGCGGGGCAATACAATCTAAGCTGGGACGGCAAGGGGAATTACACGTTTACTGACCAGAAGAGCGGGACACAATACCAGCGGGGAACTTTTGGAAAGGAAGGGAGTGATACCTGGACAGGCCATAAAACAACTTATGACGACTCTAAAAATATTATTTCAGGGACTAAGGTTGATACAAGAAACCTTAATTACAGCGGCAACCACACCATCTCTGGCAATAGCCAATCTGGTGTGTTCCAGACGCCAGACGGGACATGGGTTTATGGCACGGTAGGGTTAGACCCCCGCACGGGAAGGCCGATGGGTTCTACGACAGCGTTACATACCAATGAGACTGCGACACCGGAAGGGGCTACTGTCGCTAAAACAGACTCAGTGACAGGTGAAAATCTTATTAGCAAGTCTGAAAAGGGAAATACTGGCACGACATACGACAACCATAAGAGTTACAAGAAAGGAACGGTGTCAAGCGGAAGTTTGAATAAGGCAGTGGGGCATTATGCAGGAAAACTAGGGTTAAATTCCGAGGAATACGAATATTATGCAGCCACACTAGGAGACGGTCTAGGCTCCATAGGCAAGGTTCTTCTCCTTGGCAGGGGCGCAGGCATATTAGGCGGAGGCAAAGGCGCGACAGCAGTTATGCAGGCCCCCGGACAGTTGTCTCTACCTGGCATGAGTAGGACTTCGTGGGGGGCAGCAGCAGGGGCTGGCGTAGCTACTGTCGCCACAGGCGCAGGGATGTCTTTCACAGTGCCCTCACAGAGCGGCAGCGTTCTCGACGCAAACAATCCAGGATCGCAATATAGCGCTCCACCATCAGGGGGAGATCCATCTGGGCATGTATCGACAGGGGGCGGCGTATCAGGCGGCGTTGAAGCGAATAGCTCTCCTCGTCGCGGATCATCTGGCCGCGGAAGGGGAAGAGGAGCATCATCCCGTTCCGGCGGATCTGGGAGTTCTGGGCCGCAACCGCAACAGGGTTGGGGTAAGTAATTTTTAATAAAAAGGGGGAATAATGAAGACATTATTTAACGCATACAAACAGCTTTTGGCCGGAGATGGTCTCTTGGCTCTGTTTATGGAGGCCGAACCGATTAAGCGCAAAGAGGCCAAGGTCGAAGTGATTAATGACCACTTTGATCCTGAAATTCTTTATCTTATTTTACATGAAAAATACGCGGTGAGGCTTACGGACAGAACCTTGGGACATATTATGAACGTGAAAAAAATAATCCTGTGCTATAGCCCCGTTAATGCGGTAGACGGGATACTTGTGGACACAATCAATTTTGACGATATAGCTCTTGGACAGTTGAAAGCTTACGTTGAGCTGGTGATGACTAAAGGGAAACAGGAGAAACTTGAGATGGAAGCTGCAAAAAAGGCGGGACTGGAGAAACAGGAGGAGCCTGTTGTTGAGGCGGCCCAGGAGAAGGCCGCTCCACAGGAGGCTGCTGCGGCCACTGCGGTATCAACCGCTCTGGTTACAGACCGGAGGAAACCGCAGGTTCATGCGAACTGAGGATCGACATTCTCCCCGCCTTTTAAGGCGGGGGATTTCACGGGAAGGAGAGGCGCGGCCCCAATCCAGAGGCCGCGCTACAACGATAATCCGGAGGAAAACGCAGATTCACACGAACTAACGTAATTTAATCGTCATCCTTTTTCTTATTTACTACTATCACAGGAATCCCAAAAGAAGCGCCACTAATTACAAACAGGACAAGAACGCCTATCCCAACTATAAATAGAAATGGCTTTATTACTTCCCAAGTAAAATCTATCGCCAAATATCCAAATACTGTGCCAATAAATCCTACCAGTATAAATACCCTCAACTTGTCCCAAAAACTCATTCTTCTCAACATCTTACTTCTCCTTCTTTCCCGATCCTTGAGTTAAGAATTGTTAAGATCGGTTGCAGCCTTACTGCTCTTTTTATTAGCCGTCCCATAAATCGGGCCGATATTTTATATACCATCATGGTAACTCTTTTTCGCCGTTGTTATTCAAATATCAGCGTTTTTTTTCAGCCGCCATAATTTATTTATACTCCAATCGAGATCCAATTTCAAGTGGATTTTAACATGGATGGATAATAATCGTCGATTTTGTGACTCCGCTCACTGTGTTTTTCAGGAATAACGCTTACAGATTAATCAGTTAAGGAGTAAAATAAATATCTATACTTTAACGAGACTTTTCTGTAGTGAAAAAGCAACCGTCGTGTTCGCCCTACAAGCAAAAAGAAAGTGGAATATGAGGTTTTGGATTGAGTCATACTCATTGATTTAAAAGGTTAATTTTAAAAAAGAGTTACCATCCGGTCTTATATATACGCGAACAGAAAAAACTGAAGGAGAAAAAAATGAAGACACAAAGGACATTTCTCAAATTGATTGTAGTGGCAGCGCTGGCTTTTCTGATGGGGATAACGCCCAGCGCGGATTGTCAAGTTCTTAATCAGGCAGATAAAACCGGGCTTTATTCGTCTGGGCCGCTGGGATCTATTATTGCAGGGATATCGGATCTTGTCGATATAGTCAAGATGTCCAAAAACGGAAAACCTGAACCGAAAAAGCTGGACGATAATAAAATTCTTTATATGAAGATCAGAGCTGCGTGCAAGATAAAGCCTACAGGTTGTGGACGTATTCTTTTAATTGATTCCAATGCCAGTGAAAAGATTGTACGGGAAACAATGGCAAAAAAAGACGATCCTAAAGTCATAGTGATTTATCACGATCCCAAGAACCCGGAGAAGAACCTCCCCGGTCTGCCGCCTCATCCTTCTTTTAAGAAGATTGAGCCTATAAAGGTCCAGCCTGGAACCAAGGCTGAATTGAAGGCGCCGGCGAAAACCGCCGGGGCTCCTGTTCCTGAGCTGTCAAAGCCTGACGCTCCGGAGGCAAACCTTGAAGCCGCGGCGCCGCAGAGTTCCCCGAAGTCCAGCATGGAAGGCAAGGCGGCCTCTCAGCATCCGGCGGACAAGAAGCCCTCGGCTTCACAGCCGGAACAGCCTCTCAAGGAAAACCATATAAAGGAGACGCCCGAGAGACATGGATAAGAAAAAGAAATATGTATCCGATCCGTTTGAGGCTGTGCCCTCCGGCGGCTGGGCGTATGTGTTTATTTATGGTCTTTATAAAAAAGGTTTTCCCTTCCATGACCTTCTCGGCAAGAGCAAATTCCTCGGGGACGCCGTGCTGCCGAATTATCAGTTGCGTGATTTCGGTTTGTACCCATTAATAGTAAAGAAAAAAGGCTCCCGTGTTTACGGAGAAGTGTTCCGGGTTTCCAGGGACACTCTTGACGCGCTTGACCTGAGCCAGGTAATCGCCTATTCCACACGCCGCCACGAAGCGGAAGTGATCACTTCTTCAAATGGGAACAGTGAACACAGGACCGTATGGGTCTATACGCTGGAGGACAACGACAGCTCCATAGCCGAGTGTTCCGTGCCGGTAGAGGACGGTCAGTGGCCCCTTACTGCGCTCAAGGATCAGTATGTCGTAATGAGACGCGAGCTGTACCTTCACAAGATGAGGCGAAATGCAAAAGTATAATTGCGTAAAGGGCTACCTGCTGCCTTATATCATCGAAGGCGACCGCCGTTGGACCGGAGGCCGCTGGCTCTGGTGGCTCCACTGCCTTGAGAAAGGTGAAGTAAGCGGCGAGATCCCCAGGATCGAATTCGGCTCTGATAACGCCGGGCAACTGCTTGCCAGGAGACATCTGGAGCTGCTTGTGGGACGCCTTGAAAGAAAAAGCTGGTCAGGAGCGAGGCTTCTGATCCAGTGGCTCTCCTGGAGTCTCGGGTTTGGAGAATACCCGCCCGAGATAGATGAAGAAGACCATATGTATCTATATAAGAACTTTAAGGCCGGGTATTTACAGAAGGCCCCTTATGATTATTTCGGGGACATACTTTCAGACCGGAAGGGCAAATATAACCCGACGGCTTTTTTCCCGACCCCTCATCATCTTGTCGAAATGATAACGCAGATGAACATGGATTCAGCGGACCAGGGGAAAGGGATATTCAAGACTGTCATGGACCCCTGCGCAGGAACATCGAGGATGCTCCTGCATGCGTCAAACTATTCCGTGTTTCTGTACGGCCAGGATATCGACCCGACTGTTGTGTCGGCCTCCATGGTCAACGGTTGCCTCTACGCCCCGTGGCTCGTGTGGCCGATACAGCCGAGCGAAGAAAAGCCTTATTACAAGGTTCCTGAGAGCATGGCTCTGAAAGCGTCAATGATGCTGAAGCTTTATGATGTCTTCATGCAGCAGCTAACAGGGCTTAATCGGCAAGAGGTTGAAGTCGAAGAGCCCGCATTGAGCCTGTCGGTTGAGTGAAAAGAGTTACCATCACGGCATATAAGTATGAATAATTTAATCGTTCAAATATTTCAGCAGTAAAAAGGGGAAAAATAATGAAGAATATCGTATCCATTTTGTTTGCAGTCTGTTTTCTTTTTGTGGGCAGTTTCGCGTTTGCAGCCGCTCCGGCTACTAAATCGGATACAACGCCGGCTAAGAGTGAAGATACTGTCAAGTATCCCAGTTTCAATGAGTTGAAGGCCAAGATCAAGGCCCTGATGAAGAACAAGGAGCTGACTTCTCTGACTGTCACATATAAGTCTATGACCTTGAATAATCCAATTATAAAGGTCACGTTCCTGGGGGGAGTGTCGCCTATTTACCACCCGGCCATATCAAAGACTGCCCCGTTCAGTGAAGTGATGATTTCAGATGTCAAGACGATAAGCGGCCCCCCCATTGATCTCTTGCAAAAGAGAGTTTATATTGCACTAGGGGAGAGAAGACCGGCAACTATCGCAACAACCCTTGCCCATATCAACACTGAAATGATTGTAACTGACACTCCGGAAGTTGTTTTCAGTTTCTATAAAAATTGGCCCGAGTGGACTTCTTTCGCTACCTATGTGATCATACTGGATATAACCGGAGAATAAGAGGGGGAGAGAGGATTTATCATGAAACATGCGGAAAAAATAGTCTTGGCGCTTATAGTAATAGGCTTCTTTATGTTTATCGCTGTTGGAGCGCACATCAGATGGCAGGATTCATTGGCCGTCGAAAGTTCTAATCCGGCAGGCAAGTTTATCAGCCTGGGACAATATCAGAATGGAAGCTTTGCAAGTTCCGCAACGTCAACCATAATCACTGATTCCGGAACTTATGTCATCAAAGGCTCCATCCCTTTTGTTAAAGATGAAGCTTTTACGCTTGAAAAAAGGCGCAACGGATTCTTTTATCTCTGCTCTTCAGATAAGACATGTAAGGAGCTTGTCAGGTAAACATCATGGAAACGTTGACCAAAACAAACATATTTGACGGCATCTGCAATCCGGAAGACAACCGGCTGAACCTGAGACGGCCGTTTTACCACGAAGGCCGCACCTATGCGACTGACGGGTTTATCCTGGCGTACATCGACGGCCGTCACGCCGAGGAACTGGAGGCCCCTTTGTCCCCTCCGGATCTGGAGCGGGTTCTGGCGTTCAGGCATGAAGTGGCGAGATGGGCTCCATTGCCTGAGCCGGAGACTGTGGTGGTCGATTGTCCTGAATGTGGAGGCAAGAAGAAGTATCACTGCCCCGAGTGCGAAGGCAAAGGGAATATTTTATTTTATTCCGGCAAAAACTCTTATATTGTGATCTGTAAAACCTGCGCGGGGTTGGGTAAGGCCGTAAAGTATACTGATGGTGAGTTGTGCCCTGTGTGTAAGGGGGCCGGGAGGGTCAGGAAAAAACTGCCTGTTCCCTGCGGGCACGGAGCTGTGTTTAATCCTGTTCTACTCTATAAGCTGAAGACCCTGCCGAATTGTGAGATTGAAGCGGATTTCCGCGTTAAATTTCCTGACACTAGGCCGGCCATGTTCAGGTTTAAAGGCGGAGAAGGCTTTATAATGCCACTGTTGACATGGTTATAAACGATTTAATCCCGGTCAAAGACCGGATAGAAGAATACAAGAAACGACTCAAACTTCCCCTGGAAGGATCTGACAGCATCAAGTTTTATACAAAATCCAGGCTGCTGATCGCTCATGGATACAGAAGGATCGTGATCGGCAAGAGAGGACCATATATCGAGTTTTCCCCCAGGCAGATCATCAAGGAAAACATCTTTGTGCCCGCTGACCAAATGTGGCGTATGACCCCTGGACGGTTTGTCCCGTATTATACCGAGTGGAGATCCAACTGCCCCTGTAATGTGAAACTGTACTTTCAGACGAGGACAGTGGATTATGCTGATTACATCGTTGGCATGTGGTATATCTCTCCATTTGATCTCACCAGTGACAAGTATCCTGTGTTGATAGAGCCCCTGCATCCCTTGCTGTTCTGATCAGTTCCCCTCTCATCCACCCTTAATTGAGGGAGAGACGGCGGGAGAGACAGGTCAAGGGTGAGCGCAGCTCACTTGCAGCGCCCTTGACCTGGGACAGCGACCGGCGGCCAGGATTTGTTTTTGGGTGGATGAGAAAAAAAGAGTTACCATGCGATATATATAAATATAATAATCGCGGGAGGTATATTTTGAGAAACTGGAATTTCATGGAAAAAGACGGGACGATAAACGACACCAAGATTCATCTGCCGTTACATTGGGGTTGCAGGAAAGGGGAGTATGAGGATGTTCGTGTTATTCCTGATGTGTTCACGCTGGACTTCCCGACAATAGACCTGATCTTTGCTGTAATGGCTTCATGTCAGAAGCGGAATTTCCTTCTGATAACGAAACATAAGGCGAGGCAATGGCGGTATTTCGAGAGCGTGAAGCGGCGCGGAGCCGTGGCCGGTCCGAAATATGGAAAAGAGTTAAGGGCTCACTTTAAAAAATATAAGATGAAATTTACTGAAGGGTATTCCCTTCCCGAACCTCCGACACCGGAGCTGAGGGCTATTTACGATTCAGCGGCCAAGCGCGAAAGAAGGCCCGAAAAAACATGCGGGCGTACACTTCATGCCGGATTCAGCGGCAGGGAGTATCATTGGCGTTCATGGCCGCTGGATAACGTCGGGATAAGGGAAGATTAAAGGATGGAGTATGGCGTTGATAAAGAAACAATGGACGAAATGGCGATCTTGATAATGAGATTATGCCATTCGTTAAAAAAGGTTCAGCCGGACAGTGAGTTGCCGGAAAAGGCAATGGACTATTTACGGCGAAAGAATTTATTGAAGAATAATACGGCGTTGCGGAGCTGAAAGGTAATAAAAAATGGAAACCTCGATCATAAACAAAATTGCAATAAAAAGACAGATTCTGGGAACGAGAAATGCCGCATGGCGCTCTTCCCGGTCTCTTAAAAGAAACGGAAAGCTTAAACCGCAGACGCCGCCGGTATGCGCCTGTGGGGAGCCGGGACGCCGATGGATAAATCCATGGTCTTGTAAATCGCATACTATGAAATGTATTCACCCCTGGTATAAACCCAGACCGCTGAAGCCTGCGAAGCGCAGGGAGAAGCGCGGCCAGTCTAAACCGGGCAGGAGAAGATAATATAATGGTTGAACAAGATATGCCTTACACTTGTCCCGAATGTGGTAGAGATATGACGATTGAGTACGCTCTTAGAATCGACTCTTATCCGCTTGGAGGGTATAGAAACAGCGTCAACGACTCGGGATTAAAATCCCGAGCATGTAAGGACATGCTCAAGTTGACCAGGCTCAGTTCCGGAAGGGACTACGTTAGCGGTGAATATATAGGCGCTCCGGGATGCTTCGCCAGTTCCGGACTCCGCGGTAGGCTTTTAAACAGGTCCGAAGGGTAAGGCCAGTGAGGTCTGCGACAAACCACCGCATAACATTGCCGAGGCAAACATTACCCGCTCTTGGAGCGGAGAAGAAGGAGTAATCGTCAGTATGCAGAGGGTTTTTGTAGTAAGTCATAGCAGAAAGCAGCTTATGCCGTGTTCCCCGGCAAGAGCGCGTATGCTGCTCAGGGGCGGGAAGGCTGCGGTGTTAAGGCGTTTCCCCTTCACGATCATACTTAGAGACCGGATAGAAGGGAGCACTCAGCCAGTGGAACTTAAAGTCGATCCGGGGAGCAGGGTAACAGGCATTGCGCTTGTGGCAGAGTTTAAGAAGCGCGGCAGGGAGGCTCTCTTCGCAGTAGAACTCCAGCACAGGGGCGTCAAGATCCGGAGGGATCTTGAGACAAGGCGAGCTGCGCGCCGCAGTAGGAGGAACAGAAAAACGAGATATAGAGCTGCAAGGTTTGGAAATCGGCTAAGGCCGGAGGGTTGGCTACCGCCGTCCCTCATGTCCAGGGTGTATAACGTAAAAACCTGGGCAATGAGGTTACAGCGTTTTGCTCCGCTCAAAGCCATTACTGTTGAAACTGTCCGTTTTGACATGCAAAAGCTGCTCAACCCGGAAATATCAGGAGTTGAGTATCAACAGGGAGCCTTGCAGGGTTATGAAGTGAGAGAATACCTGCTTGAAAAGTGGGGGAGAAAATGCGCTTACTGTGGGGCTGAGAATCAGCCGCTTGAAATCGAGCATATTATCCCTCGCAGTAGGGGCGGGAATAATCGGGTTTCAAACCTTACTTTAGCCTGTAATGCTTGCAATATAAAAAAGGGCAATCTGATTGCCGCTGAGTTTGGGTATCCGGGAATTCAGGCGCAGGCACAGAAACCGCTGAAAGATGCAGCGGCGGTCAATGCGACCAGATATGCGATAGGCAATGAGCTGAAGGCAATAGGCTTGCCCATCACCTTCTGGTCTGGAGGGCGGACAAAGTTTAATCGCATACAGCAGGGGTATCCAAAGGCGCACTGGATTGATGCGGCTTGTGTTGGAGAGTCTGGGAGATCAGTTGTTCTCAAAAGCAACATGCAGATTTTTTCAATAACAGCCTGCGGGCATGGCAGCCGGCAGACATGCCTTATGGATAAATACGGCTTCCCGAGGACTTCGGCCAAAGCAGGAGGAGCTGTAAAGGGATTCCGTACCGGCGATACTGTCAGGGCCGTTGTGCCTAAAGGAAAGCACAAAGGGATCTATATAGGGAAGGTAGCTGTTCGTGCATCGGGCAGTTTTAATATAGCAACTCAATGTGGAGTCATTCAGGGAATCGGGTACACGCATTGCTCGGTAATTCACGCTAAAGACGGTTATTCGTACCAACAATTAAAAACAGGCGCTCCTCTCGGTAATGAATTACCGAGTATCCGCGCCCAGGAGGTTTCATGAAGCCTAATGCTACTAAAGCATTGATATTTGAGTGCCCTGGGTGTTTTACTATTTCATGTTGTCATGCCGATTCTGGATGTATCGACATATTTAATAGTTATCAATTAGTTAAAGAGAAGCAGTCTAAAACAGGCAGGAGGCAATGAGGCAATTTGGAGGACGACATGAGCAAATTGGCGATGATAAAAACCACAGAACTGAAAAAGGAACTGGATGCGCGAGGATACGACACCACAAGCGTAAGGCCAGCAAAAAGGATATGGTCTGTAGGTTTTCGGAAATCCCTCTACCAATATCAGGATGGGATCGAGGCAGATACCCGAGAACAGGCAATTGAGATAGCGCGTTCGCGGTTATCCGAAAGCTGGTCTGATTATAATAACGGCGTTGAAGTATGCGACTGTAATGTCGATTTTAAATATTCATAAATTTAGATGAGTAGAAAAGAAAAACTATGATTACTACAGATAAAAAAGAAATCTTCACGCCTGAACTTGTCATGCTGTTGCGCTTTGCGTCGAAAGCGGCCAGCGCTATACGCACGATTAACTTGTGTGAAGCCACTGGATACACCGACCAGGGCTCCAGCAGGATAAACGGCTGTGAGTCTTTTTGGCTATCCACTTCGTTGATGAATTTTGGGAATCTGGCCGATGCGATTGCGGAAAACAATTATAAGAAGATAATAAGTGTATGCGACACTCATATTCATATGTATCAAATCTTAATGACAAAGAAGAACATTGAAATCCAGGAAATTGTAGGCGAGCCAGACCCATTATCTCCGAATTCAAAAAAACAATACCCATTTTCCCCCTTTTCGGCTAAAAACACCTTTGAGAAATGGAAGGCGAATCTGCAAGAGGCTATTACTATTTTCAGGGGCATGAAGGAAAAAGCTGAAAAGCTTTTACAATCCCCGGATAAGGAACTGGTACAATAGCCTAGATGAGCAGACTCGATGAAATAATTTTCTTCGATTACGTCCTGCCGGCTCTCACGCCGCATGAGCAGGCCATTGCGACACAGATCTTCGCCCGGACTGTTCTTGACTCCGAGGCGACCGTGAGCATGTCCCTTGCGGACCTCCAGAGTCTCACAAATCTTGGAGAGAGCACAGCGAGGAGGGCGTTGAGGAGTCTGATTGGCAAGGGTGTGGTGAAAGTCGATGTTCCGGCCAAAGCCAGGAAACCGGCCTCTTACTCGGTCATTCTGCCAGCCAATCCTGCCCACTCAAAGAGCGCACAGAGAAAGCTGACAGTGAAGGCCATATCGAAGGAGCCCCTGGAGAAATCGGCTTTTCAGACCGTGGAGTTGACCACGGAAGGCAAGGCGCTGGTTGAAGGCATTAAGGGAGCCCTGACACAGAACGAGATGGACAGTTTAAGACGGAAGGCCCTGGAGAGGGCCGGAGGAGCCCCTGAGCCGGTCATCGAGGAGCTGATAGCCTCTCTGATCGCCGAGAAATACTTCGGCCCGGAGAAGTTGAAGAAATACACTGTTTAAGGAGGCATCCATGAAAGATTACGAGCCTAAAAAACAAGAGGAATGGTTTCAATATCAATACACAAGCGCTTATTTTCTCACGAGCAAAATGAAATTGCCTGTCCGTATACTGGCCGTCAGGCTTTCCTTTGGGAATCCTCAATTTCAAATAACTCCATGTCAAGATTACATCGGCAACACCCTCGGCAAACAATGGGTATCAAGAAAGAAGCTTATATTATGCACCGACTGGGCAAGTGATATTCTCGACGCATTTCTTGCCCGTTTCGAGGATGAAGGCGACAAGATAGCGCCTGCGTCAAAAGAGTGAATACAGTGTTATCTCTCTCCATCAAGCATCCACTCAAACAGCCCCCAGTGAGGAGTTAGCGCGTCCAGGACCTCATCGGGGGCGTCCTCGAACCGGGCAATATAGTAGCCGGGGAAAACCGCTTTCTGCACACTCTTGATATAGTCTCCCAGGATTGAATCCAGCAGGGGCCTATCGACGATGTTAAAGTCTATGTATCCGGAAATCATACTTTTATTAAAACAGAATTCCCTCAAAAAGGGTTACCATCCGGTTATATAAATATGATAAAAACAGCCATTTTCAAGCTCCACAATCCGTCACAGACAAAAAAAGCCAAACTCAAAAGGGCGCTCTGGAACTATCATTTATTGTATGACAGGCTTCTAAAGGAGATAAGCAAAGACCCTGAATCCTTTTTTAATGATATTTCTTCTCGAACTGCAAAATCCGGCAAGAAAATATATAACGCTCACAATGGCGCGGCTCTTGTGCGATGTAAATATAATAAATTATTCCCAGCCTTCAGGTATGGCCTTTCTTCCGGACTTATGGAATCATTATGTATGGATTTGATTGGGAACCTTATCAGTTACAAAGGGCGCGAAGAAAAAGGCTTGCCGTCTGGTTTCCCGGCGCTTGCCCATCTGAAACTTGATGGAGATCAGCGTTATGAGTTATTCCAAAGTATGATTTCAGATTTCAGCAACGCGGAATCAGCCCAAGAAGCTCACGAAATCGAACAGCAGATTAAAAAACTGTTCAGACGGCCCAATATGCGACCGCTTCATTTCGGGCGTTGCGATGTGGGCCATAGTGACATGGCTCTGCTAAAGAACCCCGACACCGGCAAATATTATGCGTTATTGCATGTTGTGCCGTCGGTGGTAAAAAATAAGCCCCTTCATATTACCAAAGAGCATAATCTTTTTTGTGTAAGGACCAATAAACAGGTTATTAAAAGAAGCTCCACTGGATTGTTGTTCCCTCTGGAAACAGGGGAAAGGATGTTACACCGCTTCTTCGACGAAGGTGACCCCAAAAGCGGGCATCTTACATACAACCCTGACAGAGATGAATTCTACCTTCATGTTGCATTTGAATTCACCCCAGATGAGATACAGCCCCAGACTATTATGGGGATAGACCGCGGACTCGTCGCCATCTGCGCGTATAGCGTTCTCTCTGATGATGGACAATTCACGCCTATCACTCATGGTTTATATGAGGGTCATACTTTAAAATCTCTGCTTAAGGCCGAGCAAAAGCGCATGGCTGAGATCCAGGCGAAAGGACAAGTATACAGGCTCAAAATCAGAAAACGCTGGGCTGATCGAATAATTCACGAGGCGGTCAATGAAACAGTGGACGTGGCGTTGAAATATAAATCCCAAGTCTATGTGGAGAAACTCGACAATTTAACTGACAGGAGCAAGAAACGAAAGAAGAATAACTTTAATTATGCCTTGTCATATCACCAATACAGTAAGTTTTTAAAGGTATTGACGTACAGGCTTCTTGAAGTGGGCTTGCCTGCGCCGAAAGAAGTTAATGCGGCATGGACAAGTTGCGCTTGCCCCATATGTGGGAATATCGACATTAAGAACCGCCCCAAAAAAAATGAGGAAGGCATATTTATCCAGGATGTTTTCAGGTGTCGGAAGTGCGGTCATTTTGAAAATGCAGATTTAAACGCTGGACGTATTATTGCGATAAAAGGCAAATGGCAGTATGTATCAAAGACGGAAAAGGAAAGGAAAAAGATAATGACTTTTTCCACCTATCTTGATACAATAAAAAAGATTGTTCTTTGACAATTATTAGGGCCGCTTTGGATAGTTCAACATTGAGATTGAGCTGTCTTTACTTTCATGGCCCTATTTTCTGGACACCAGGCGATTGATCCCGCGGCCTTGGGGAAACCCAAGTTGGTGTGAGCAGAGGCATCGGTCGCATAAGACTTCGCTCCGTGCGGTAAAACGCATGACCAGCCCTTGTCCGGAAAGAATCCATATTCTCTTATGCTTTTATAACACAGTTTGTCCATGCGATAATCTGTGTGCCCATCGGGCAGAAAAAGAGAACAAGGTTCAAAAAAGTCGTCGATCCCCCACGTTTTTTGCGCTACCGGGGATCGACAGATAAAAGCGGCGAAATTATTCCCCATACTGTTGATATTATTAATTATTTTTTGGGGTTTTAATTGAACCAGTGTGGAATTGAAAGCGGTCCAAGGCTCCCATCTCGAAGCCGTCAGGAGCCGTTTTAATTGAACCAGTGTGGAATTGAAAGAATGTCTCGCGCTATGCCTTCATGCGCGGTCGAGATGTTTTAATTGAACCAGTGTGGAATTGAAAGGGGATATTGAAGGCAAGGCCAAAACAATCTGGAAAGTTTTAATTGAACCAGTGTGGAATTGAAAGTCCGATCAACCGATTCAACCAGACAGTTGAACGGAGTTTTAATTGAACCAGTGTGGAATTGAAAGAACGACATCTATGAGGCGCTCATCGGGAGTGACCTAAGTTTTAATTGAACCAGTGTGGAATTGAAAGATTTTGAACATCAAAGACTGCACAGAAGATAACAGAATGGAGCACTGGAAGAAAAAAGAAAAACAATACGCCCCTACGATTTTTTGTATTCGCTTTTCAGCCCGAGTCTTTTGGCATGCCGGGCGGCAGTTGCATAGGCAATACTGAGCGTCCGCGCTATCCCGGCTATTGTCCCGGTCGCTCGAAACGCGGCCCTGATGGCTATGTCAGGCGCGGCCTGTTTGCCCATCTCCAGCCTGTCTGCGTAGGCAAAGCCCCGCTTGACGTTTTCTCTAAGCGCGAATGTGCGCAACCTGTAGATGTAAACAATATCTATTTTGTAGTGCGTTTTCAGTATTCGCAACCAACGCCGCACTGTCTTGGGACAAACGTCATAGTCTTCTGACAACATAGGGGCATTCATGTGGTCCCCACGCTTCAGCCGCATGATAATATCTTGGTAAATATCGGCTATGTCGGCGGCTTTCCGTCGCTCAAATTTGGGTATAGCCATACCCGCATCGAGGTTGCGAATGTCTATTTTTAACCGCTGCCATGCGCCGTCTTTGGCTTCGCGCTTCAGGTAGCGGTTTATGACGGTGCGCCGGCGGCGGATCTGTAGTTTAGTGGGTGTCATACGTTACTTTTCATAACTTGAGCGTTTGCGCTATGTCTTTTTCAACGCATTCACCAGGTACGGGTCAACATCAGGCTGCCTCAGCAGCCAGTCCTTATAGTCCCTGGGCACATCCGATATTGCAACTCCCTTATGCTTGCCAAAGGGCATGTATTCGGGTTCTCTGGCCTCTTCAGACACCTGCCAGAGCCTTTCCCAGTCCCACGCATGCTGTCCGTTCTGTTCATTGAGCTTCAGCATTATGTTGGAGAGAATGATTCGGCAGATATTGATGTCCTGGCATGCCGAGTGCGCTTCTTTCAGCATGTCCCTTGCGTTTTCGCGGTCAAGTAGATACAGCATCGCTCCCTGTGAGTGCGCCGCGTGAGGCCAGAGCTTCCTGCACAGGGCCAGTGTGCAGATGCGCTTCACATCTGGCCGGCCTATGGCCTCCCAGTCGAAATCAACCTTATGGCCGATGATATACCTCACATCGGAAGGGATGCTGAACGATGAAGACGGCGGGCAACCGGCCACGTCTTCATCCATGATGTGATGCACCGCCATCGCCCCGAGGTCGATAGGGACCCCGGGATTGAAGCATGCGTGAAAGCTTTCCAGCGCCGTCAGATCCAGCGGCGACCCTACCCGCATCCATGCGGCCTCGATAACCCTTGGGCTCTCTGAGCTGTGTGTTTCAGTGTCGATGATAATAGCTGACAATTGACTCCCTCCTCATTCAAAATTGTCTTCAAGACTTTGAAGATTCTTCGCTATTGCGGCCCTCAGCTCTGTGTAAGAGTTGAAGCCGAGCCTTGCCACTGCGCCCTCGGTCACTGCATACAGGACCGGGGCTCCAGGGACTTTCATATTGCCGAGCTGCCGGACCAGTCCGGCCTCTATCAGCGTGTGTATTGCCTTTTCACAGTCTGTCATCCTAAGCGCCTCGACTTCTTTCCTTTCGACCGGCTGCTTATAGGCAATGATCGCCAGTGTCTCAAGGGCCTGATCGGACAGCTTCATTGTCTTTACCGTTGCATGCTGTGTTATCGCAATCTTATCAGTAATCTTGAGCCTGAGAAACACGGTGTCTTCGGCAAAAGACAGCGCAAATGGATGCGCCCCTGAGTTTTCCATATGGTCTGCAACGGAAAGGAGTTCCCTCTCGTCTATCCCGGCAGTCCTTGCAAGTACGGCCGCAGGCGCGGACCCTCCGGAGGCAAACAATGCGGCCATGACCTTCCGGGCCAGTTCCGCAGCCCCGGAGTTTAGAGTAGCGGGAGTTATGTCTTCTCGATCCCTTACCATACAAACCTCAAGGCTGCCCAGACCGCCGCCGCGCAGACAACCCAAAACATGAGCCCTCCCGGCTCCGAGATCATACACTTAAGATCTTGAGTCGAAGGCAGCGCATTTTCGATGAGGAGGGCCTTCAGGGAAATGAGCGTGACTACTCCGGCAAATCCTGCCGGCAGCCATGGCGCGATAAGCCTGTCCAGGTAGAACGCAGGGATGATCAGCAGTAGAGGCGCCACCCCTATGGGGGCCGCGCTGAACCATGTGATGTTTTTGAACCGGACACGTCCCATCATATACCCCCCGTCCCTGCCCCTTGTCGGGCAGAAGTCAAAGAGCGTCGGCCTTGCCCCGAGAACAACACCGACAACCAGGTGCGCCATTTCGTGCGCGACAATGAACGGGAAGTTGAACAGCCACGCGGAAATGACGTTGCCCTGGACTGTGTATTTCAGTCTGAACATGACTACAACCACGAGTATTATAATCAATTCGTTCAAGTGTTGTCTCCGGTATTATCGTTATTACCCAGGTCTATCTTCGCCGCGGCCTCAGTGAGTCGCCTCGGTTTTGTCTTGGCGTAAAGCATTGTCGTGTTCAGTGACGCATGCCCCATAGCCTCGGCAATGTCCCGGATATCGGTATCATTGTCGAGCAGTTCCGTGGCGTAAGAGTGCCTTAGGATGTGAGGGGAAGCCTTCACCCCTGCCCTCTTGGCCACTTCACTCACCATGCGCCAGAGTTTCGAGTAGGAGAACGGGAACAGGACTGTGTCCTGTTTCTTCTTCAGCAGCCTCCGGGCCTCCCGATACTTGCTGATTGCGTTATAGGTATTTGCAGTCAAGGGAACGCGCCTCTCCTTGTTGCCTTTCCCTTTGACCATGAGCCAGAGATCTCCCTTGTCATCTC
>Ga0228535_1000464_pt1 | contig 110679 bp, 93 predicted proteins | sample SJ1metagenome_FD_168457 | JGI IMG/M metagenome (GOLD analysis project Ga0228535, IMG submission 168457) | Enriched culture of PCE-dechlorinating microbial communities from Ithaca, New York, USA - SJ1 | ecosystem: Engineered > Modeled > Simulated communities (microbial... > Unclassified | place... | reverse complement strand
TCGTTGCGTTGGCGGAGCCCACGCCGGGACAGGCCAACGCCGCTCCGGTCGTCGGGCCGGTCGTCATTACCGAGATCATGTACCATCCGGCGGATCAGCCCGACGCCGAATACGTGGAGTTGCTCAATATCGGCGATGCAGCCGTGACGCTGTATGATGCAGAGAAGCAGCTTCCCTGGCGGTTCACCGACGATCCTCAGGACCCGGCGATCGAACTGCTGTTTCCGAGCGATCCGCCTGTGACGCTCGCGCCGGGTCAGTACCTGGTCCTGGCCAAGGACCTGAGCCTGCTCAACAGCAGATACAGCGTGCCTGCGAGCGTAAAGGTCCTGGCCTGGAATATCGGCAGACTGACCAACGGCAGCGCGAAGGTCCAGTTGAGCCGGCCGTTCAACGTCGATGACGAAGGCAAGATTGAGTGGATTCGTGTGGATCGGATTTCGTACAGCGACGGCTCGCATCCGCAGGATTTCGCAACCGGCGTGGACCCCTGGCCGGTCGAGGCGGATGGTCAGGGCAAGTCGCTCCATCGAATCGATCCCCATGCCTATGGCAACGACCCCGAGAACTGGCGGGCGGCAACCCCCTCGCCGGGAAGAGCCAGTCCATAGCGGCAATACGTGAGGTGAGGGTGTGAATTGAAACGAGTCGTCTCTGCATCGCTCTTGGCAGTCTTGCTGCTCGGATCGTCGGGCCTCGGACAGACCTCGGACCGGGTCGCAGCCCCTCGACTCAGTCGGGAGCGAGGCTTCTACGATGCCTCGTTCGACGTCGCCATCACCTGCGAGACGCCGGAGGCGACGATCCGTTACACCCTCGACGGCAGCGAACCTGACGGCGCATCGGGAGCCTCCCCCGCCGGCGGAATCTACACCGCGCCCCTGCGAATCACAGGCACAACCTGCCTTCGGGCCCAAGCCACCAGGGAAGGCCGACCTCCCAGCGAAGTGGTCACGCACACCTATGTCTTCCTCCACGACGTGATCGCCCGCACCCAGAAACAAGTTCTCGCCCAGGGTTATCCCGACACCTGGTACGGCGGCCTCCCGGCGGACTACGAGATGGACCCCGAGATCTGTTTCCGTCCGGCCTATGCGAACCTGATGCAGGACGCTCTCCTGTCGATCCCGACGGTTTCGCTCGTCACGAGCAGGGACGCGCTCTTCGGCCACAGCCGGGACGCGGAAGCCGGAGGCATCTACATCTACACAGGCCACCCAGGCACCGGCGGCATCGGCTGGGAGCGGCCCATTTCCTTCGAATTGTTCACAGCCGACGGTTCGAAGGGGCTCCAAGTCCACTGCGGGCTTCGAATCCAGGGGGATGAGAGCCGCGATCCGCTCAAATGCCCCAAGCACAGCTTCGAGCTGCGATTCGACAGCGGGTACGGCCCGGATCGGCTGGATCATCCCCTCTTCGACGGCAGTCCCGTCGAGAGTTTCGATTCGCTCCGACTGCGAGGTTTCTACAAGGACAGTTGGCTCCACTGGGCGGTCGACCAACGACGGCGCGCCGTGTACATGCGCGATCGGTGGATGCGAGATTCCTTGCTGGAAATGGCACAGGCGGACGCCGGCAGAGGCCTCCATGTCCACCTGTACCTCAACGGCATCTACTGGGGCCTGTACAACCTGGGCGAACAGGTGGATGCAAGCCATTGTGCCCGCTACCAGGAGGGCCACACCGCCGGACTCGACGTGGTGGAAGGCGATCCGGCCTATGGCGGTCGCGAGGCGGGACGACTGATCGAAGGCACGACAGATGCCTGGCTCCAGTTGCAGAACACCGTCGCAAGTCGCGACTGGGACAGGATTTGCAGCATCCTCGACGTGGACAATTTCATCGACTGGTCGATCCTCAACGGGTTCGCGGCCACGCAGGATCTGCGACCGAGCGGCCCTTGGCGCGCCGTCGGAGGCGGGCCGGACCACAGGCCTTGGCGATTCTACAGCCTGGACGTCGAGCGGACGCTGGAGAGCAACAACCACAACACCATCAATCCTGATCCCGACCCCACCGGCCTGTTCGACTGCCTGGACGACATCGAGGAGTTCCGCGTCCGCTTTGGCGACCGCGTCCAGAAGCATCTGTCCCAAGGGGGCGTCCTCACCCCCGAGCGCAACGCCGAACGATGGGTTCGTTTGGCCGACGAGATCGAACTGGCGGTCGTCGCCGAGTCCGCCCGCTGGGGCGACTACCGCCGGGATGTACACCCCTACGAATGGGGTCCCTTCTCCCTGTACACGCGCGACGACCACTGGACCCCGGCGAAGAACCGCGTTCTCGACGAGTATTTCCCCCGCCGGACGGAAATCGTCCTCGAACAGTTCAGGTCGCGAGGGCTGTATCCGAGTCTCGACGCTCCCGCCTTCCTTGTCGATGGCGTACCCCAGCACGGCGGTCCGGCAACTCTCGGCGGCAACCTCACGCTGCAGGCACCAGCCGGCGTTATCTGGTACACGCTCGACGGCACAGACCCCCGCCAACCGGCACAGGAACCCCAAACCGTCGTGCATACGCTGGTTGGGGAGGAGGCCCCCAAGCGTGTGCTCGTCCCCGCCCACCCCATCAGCGACGCGTGGAAAGGAGATTCGCCCTTCAGCGACTCCTCGTGGCTGCTCACGGAAGGCCTTCCTGGGGGCGTGGGGTATGAACGCAGTGGAGGATACGAACCGCTGATCGGACTCGATGTCCACGACCTGATGTACGCGAAGAACCGAACCTGCTACGTTCGCATCCCCTTCCACCTGGCGACCGATCCCGCCAAGTTCGATCACATGACGCTCAGGATTCGCTACGACGATGCGTTCGTGGCCTATCTCAACGGCGTGGAGATCCGGCGGGCCCTGTTCCAGGGCGTTCCGATGTGGAATTCAGGCGCATTTGGCACGCACGAAGGCGACGACGCGGAGGTGTTCACCGTCTCTGGGGGTCTGCCTCTACTCCGAAAAGGCCAGAACATCCTGGCGATCCACGGCATGAACTCCGCCACGGACAGCAGCGACTTCCTGATCTCGGCAATTCTGGAGGCTGTGGAGAGCACTGCCGCCCGGTCGAGCGGCCCGTCCGCCATGGCGACCTCCTACTCAGGCCCGATAAAGATCAATCGAGCCATACGGATCAGCGCACGCACTGTCATCGACGGGAATTGGAGCGCCCTGACGGAAGCGGTCTTCACCGTCGGAAAGGACTGACGCTACCGCGAGGGCTTGTAGCCCAGTTTGCCCCAGCAGCCCCTCTGCATATCGTAGAGGTCGGTGTACCCATCATTGCTTTCCGGCGTCCAGTTGCTCGTGTGGGTGTCCGCCTGGCTCCTGGCGCGTTTGATCGTATCGACGCCCTTCCACTTCCAGTACTCGGAATGTCCGTCGGCATAAGACACGGTCGCACCGTCGCCATGGCGAACCGGCGGGTCGTCCCACCACTGCTCCTGGTTGTAGTGGACGGCGTATGCATCCGACGTCATGAAGCCCTCGTCGATGAAGACGAGTCTTTGAGCCAGATTCGGACGAATCTCCGTCCTCTTCTTGACGTGGGCCCCTTTGACTCCCTGAGTCGCTGGATGGTTGACCGCGTTCATGGAGAACATAATCGCGTAGGTGAGGGCATAGCCTCGTTTGCCGGTGGGACATTTGTAGAGAGCCACGTTCTTGGTGTAGGGGAACAGGGCGCCCCGCCGGATATCGTCGATTTGGAGCTCGGTTTGCGTCGGCTCCGGGTGGAAACCGTCGATCCAGGAGAGCTCGTTGCGGTGGTCGCCCCAGGCCATGTTCTGGTTGCTGAACCCTGTGGCGCCGTTGACGATCCTGTCGCCGTTCTCGTCGGCGTACAGGTTCCAGGCCAGAGCCAGTTGCTTGAGGTTGTTCAGGCACGTCACCCGCTTTCCGCCCTCGCGGGCGCGGTGCAGAGCCGGCATCAGGACCGACATGAGAATGGCGATCACTGCAATGACGACGAGCAACTCAATGAGCGTGAATCCGCGATATTTACGCATGGCCGAGGTCCTCCTTCTCACAAGTCTTCTCGGGCTTTTGCGATCAAGATGCATCCATCGGGCCAACTGTTCCCCGATTGAGCCTGTATTATACAATGGCAGGGGTCCCAAGATCCATCTGTAATCCGGATCGCATAGAAAATCGCCTGCGAAACAGGCGAATCCGTCCTGCCTGAAGGCCGCTCCGACTCGACATGGAGTGAATTCACATTCAGGCAGTTACTTGCCCGGACCCTGCCCCTGTGCCTTCGCGCCCTCGGAGACATCGGTCGGATGGGCCTGCAGCGAGACAGAAACGGCTCTTCTCCAATGGGGTGTTCGCCGAATCCGACGGATGGGAGGCAGGGATCTCGCTTGGCGCATTTTTTTTTCGAACCGTAGATTCAGCAATCGCAAGGGTTAAGAAGAAGGTCCGCCGATCCAACGAGAAATTTCTTCGCTTTAGACCTTTACACGCGCAGCCCCGGTCATTAATCTGCCTTTACCGTTTGTAAGCAGCAAGCAACTATATCTGGGCCGGGCCCAGCTATCCCTAACTATATGTAGTAGTGTCGTATTGTCAGCACGGAGGCGCGTAATGTCCTACAAGTTCGACCCTGAGAACCCGTTCAAGAGCGAGCGTGTGCGAGCGAAGAAAGCCCCCCAATCCGATAACGGCAAAGGGTTGACGATCGAACCGTTCTTCTCCACCCCCGGCACGCACCCCTTCGAGCAGATCGAATGGGAAACGCGGGCCGCGAAGATCTCCAGCGACACCGGCGAAGCGGTTTTCGAGCAGGACAATATCGAGGTCCCGATCAGTTGGAGCCAACTGGCCACCAAGGTCGTCGCCAGCAAGTACTTCTACGGCGACGCCGAGGGCGGCCAGCGGGAGCATTCCGTCAAGCAACTCGTCCATCGCGTCTGCAAGGCGATCGCCGACCGCGGCCTCAAGGACGGCTACTTCGCCACCCAGGAGCAGGCGGAGACCTACTACAATGAACTGACCTGGCTGTGCGTCAACCAGTACGGCTCGTTCAACAGCCCCGTGTGGTTCAACGTGGGCCTCTACGACGTCTACGGCATCGCCGGCGGCAAGCACAACTATCGCTGGGACCCGCAGGAGAGGACCGCAGTCCCCTGCCAGAACAGCTACGAGCACCCCCAGGCCTCCGCCTGCTTCATCCAGTCGGTCAAGGACTCGATGGAGGACATCATGCGTCTGGCGACCTCCGAGGCGATGCTCTTCAAGCATGGCTCGGGAACGGGAACCGACCTTTCGACCCTGCGAAGCAGTCGCGAGAAGCTCGCCGGCGGCGGCAAGCCCTCGGGTCCTCTGAGCTTCATGCGGGTCTACGATCAGATCGCGGCGGTCATCAAATCGGGCGGCAAGACCCGACGGGCCGCCAAGATGCAGTCGCTCAAGATCGACCACCCCGACATCAAGGAATTCATCACCTGCAAGACCGTCGAGGAGAAGAAGGCCTGGGCCCTCATCGAGGCCGGCTACAACGGCGAGCACAATAATGAAGCCTATGAAAGCGTGATGTTCCAGAACTCCAACCTCTCGGTCCGGCTCACCGACGAGTTCCTCCAGGCGGTCGAAAAGGACGATACCTGGAGCACCTACGCCGTCACGACCGGAAAGAAGGTGGACTCGCACTCCGCCCGCGAGCTGATGCAGTTGATCGCGGAGGGCACGCGAATCTGCGGCGACCCCGGCGTCCAGTACCACAGCACGATCAACCGCTGGCACACCTGCCCCAACTCCGGACCGATCAACGCCTCGAACCCTTGCAGCGAGTATATGTTCGTCGACGATTCCGCCTGCAACCTGGCGTCGCTGAACCTGATGAAGTTCCGCCGGGAGGATGGGTCGTTCGACGTCGCAGCCTTCAAGAAGGCGGTTCGCCTGTTCATCATCGCACAGGAGATCCTGGTCGACAACGGCAGCTACCCCGACAAGCCGATCGCGATCAACAGCCACCGCTTCCGGCCGCTGGGACTGGGCTTCGCCAACCTGGGCTCGTTGATCATGAGCCTGGCTCTGCCCTACGATTCCGACCAGGCCCGGTCGCTGGCCTCCGCTGTCAGCGCGATCATGACCGGCGCCGCCTACGCAGCCAGCGCGGAGCTGTCGCAGCTCAAGGGCCCCTTCGAGGATTTCGAGAAGAACAAAGAGCCCATGCTCAAGGTCATCAACATGCACCGCCAGCATGCCCATGACCTGCCGGAGACGCATTGCGCGGACTACCTGCGAAACGCCGCCAAGGACGCCTGGGATGAAGCCATCGACGCCGGGACGAAGATCGGTTTTCGAAACGCCCAAGTCACCGTACTGGCGCCGACAGGCACAATCGGCTTCATGATGGACTGCGACACCACCGGCGTCGAGCCGGACATCGCGTTGATCAAGTACAAGCTCCTGGCCGGCGGCGGCATGCTCAAGCTCGTCAACAAGACGCTCCCGATGGCCCTCGAACGGTTGGGGTATTCGCCCGAAGACATCAAGGCCATCTGCGACCACGTCGACAAGCAGGAGACCATCGAAGGGGCGCCCAGGTTCTCCGCGGACCACCTGCCGATCTTCGACTGCGCCTTCAAGCCCAAGAACGGCAAGCGGTTCATCTCTTACACGGCGCACCTGAGAATGATGGCGGCGGTGCAGCCCTTCATCTCCGGGGCGATCAGCAAGACGATCAACATGCCCAAGGAGAGTACGACCGAGGAGATCCAGGCCGCTTATATCGAAGGCTGGAAGCTGGGTCTCAAGGCCGTGGCGATCTATCGGGACGGGTCCAAGCGTCTCCAGCCCGTTCAGACGGACAAGCACAAGGACGAGAAGGCCAAGAAGGCAGCCGAGGTTCCGGCGGGTCGTCCGTTCCGCAGAAGGCTGCCCGACACGAGGCACAGCCTGACACACAAATTTTCGGTAGCAGGCCATGAAGGCTACCTGACGGTGGGGCTATACGAGGATGGTCAGCCTGGTGAGTTGTTCATCACTATGGCCAAGGAGGGCAGCACCGTCGGGGGCCTTATGGACGTCATCGGCACGTGCACGTCGATGGCCCTGCAGTATGGCGTTCCGTTGATCACGCTGGTGGACAAGTTCCGCCACGCGCGTTTCGAGCCCTCCGGCATGACCAGCAATCGCGACATCCCGTTCGCCAAGAGCCTGATCGATTACATCTTCTGCTGGCTGGGCCTGCAGTTCATCCCCGGCTACGCGGACAAGAACCTGCCCAACCGGACCCCGGGCGCCGCCGTGTCAACCAAGACGGTCACGACCGCCCGCGAACTGGTCGAGAAGACCAAGGACCTGGCGCACAAGATCGCCGAGGCCAAGGCCGTCGGCGGCAACAGCGGCAACAACAAGAAGGTCAAGACCGCTGAGGCCAGGCCCGAGACCGTTCCGGTCAAGGCGACCGGCACGTTGCCGATGGACCGCATCGGCGGCAAGCCCGCTCGGATCGGCCCGATGGTCAGCGTCCCGATCGTCGCCACCGTCGGCGCCGAAGACGGGACCCAGGCGGAAGCCGCCATGATGCAGCAGTTCAATTCGCAGTTCGAACACTTCGGCGACGACGCCCCGGCCTGCGACATCTGCGGCTCCATCACCGTCCGCAACGGAACCTGCTACAAATGCTTCAACTGCGGGAATTCCATGGGCTGCTCTTGAGAAGTCATTATCAATCAATAGTCATTTAGTGCAGTTCTCTATCAATTGAATACGAGCCGGTCAAAGGAGTGCTAAGCCCATCTCACGCCTGTGAGATGCTCTTGATGGGTCGTTAGGTACGACCGCCCGTCGAGTCACTGGACGGGTTCTTCATGGCAACGTGGGTGTTCTCACGGTGCGGTCGACAACACATACGCGACGATGCACCACGGAACCTTGCTCTGCAACATCGGTATCCGACCATTCAGATCCCGGTACTCTCCCTGTTCGGCAGGAGACTGAAGACCACAGGACAGAGTGTAGCGGCATTTTGGACGAGTATCGAGAATGCGACAATCCATGACCACAGGTATCAAGGTACTATTGTAGTATCCTCCCGCGGAGTTGGATTCCCACCTGTGCGACGATTGGGGAAGACCTCAGTCATACCAGGATGGATCACACTGAGCAACCACAGTCATGATGCGCTTTCCTTTTTTTCACAGAGAAGATGTCGGATCAGCCTACACACCTGATCTGATTAGGCGATTCTTCGCTTAGCACGAAATGGCAACAGGTCCACAGAGTGTGGACCGGCCACTTCCAATACCCTCCATTCTTTGGAAAGGAGAACTAGATGAACTACATTTCATCCAAGACCGGCTCGATAAGATCGAGCCTAGCGGGCGTCTATCGCCATCTACGCCAATTCGGGCACTGGTTACAGCGCCGAAATTGGCTCAAGGCATTGAAGATGGCAAAACTGGTAGTCGAGATTATCAGAGATACCCGTAATCTTCTCTTCTGTATGCAACCCTGAGGCAATTGTACATGCTCAGGTTTCGAATATGGTCTACAATACACCCCTCCGAACATTGCAGCGTCTCAACATCAGGTGCATTGAGCACTTGTGTAGGCATCTCAATTGCACGGAGGATCAACTGTGGGACTTCTACTACCATCCTGCTGCCTGGTACTGGCGGGGCAAGAAGACGGTCAAGGGCAAAGTACGTCCCATCGCCAGGCCAATAGGCGCGTTCTACGCAGCAAATCGTAGACTTCAGATGCTCCTCAGCCGAATTGCCCTGCCGCCATATCTGCATGGCGGTATCAAAGGGCACTCACCGCGAACGAACGCTCTTGTACATATTGGCAAGGCTGCTGTCCTGAAGTTTGACCTGCAGGATTTCTTTCCTCGGATTAGCCCTAGGCAAGTCTATGGGCTTTTTCTGGAACGGCTGGGCTGCTCGCCAGTAGTAGCCAGAATGCTCACGCGACTTGTAACCTTGAATGGAGGGCTCCCTCAGGGTTCCCCTACAAGCACGGTCGTAGCGAACCTCGTCATTCTGCCACTCGCAAAGCGACTGAATGGACTCGCCCTGAGCCACGAAAGCGACTATAGCCAGTTTGTCGACGATGGGGTGATTTCCGGTCCAGGTTACATCGAGCGGCTGCGTTCCCTTATCGAGAGGATAATCTGCGAAGAGGGCTTCCGTGCCAGCCCTAAACCCCACAAGCGCCTGACCCTCTACCGATGCGAGGAACAGGTTGTGACGGGGGTCAAAGTCAATCGACGACTGGACGTACCCCAAGAGAGACTACGCGAAACCAGAGAAGCTATCACGAGCGTGAAAGAGCAGATCGCACAGGGGATTGGACCCTCTGAACCGCAACTCAGATCGCTCTCTGGCAAGATCCAGCACATCCGGAACCTTAATGCCAGGAAGGCCTCGCGTCTGGGAAAGCAACTTCAGTCAATCCTCTCGAAATCCGCGTAGCAGCGTTGAATCTCAGCGGTAGTCGCCAAACCGATTTTTGATGACTTGGCTGACAGCCCCATGCTCATCAAAGGCAACGATCCGGATGGGGAGTCTCCCGCTCAAACTCAGCCTCGCAACTTGTGAATCAGTTGTTCACCGGTCATGACTTCGTTGCGATCGCCCTCGGCCATCGCAGCCAAGAGCGATGCTTCGGCTTCGGAATCGAGCAAGAACGTCTCGCCTTGCTCCGGCGCAAGCACTGTGACGATGGACCCTTCTTCCAGGGGTTCGCCCTCAACCACAATCCGGCCGGCAACGACTTTGCCCGTAACGACTTTCATGCACCTATCGTACCGCATGCCGGTGTCGGAATCCGAACAGACTCGCTATGTCTGGCACGGTGTGTGCGGCTACGTTTCTTGGGGCGACAGTCCCCTTCTGTCATGCTGAACGAAGTGAAGCATCCGGCGTAGGTGTCATAACGTGCGTTCGTTCCCTTCGCTTGCCAGATCCTTCGCTATCGCTCAGGATGACAGAATGCGCCTACTCGCCTCCCGTGAAATCCAGTCGCACGCAGCGTGATCATCGTCGGGCGTCGAGGCCTTTCCAACTGTGTTTCCAGCGGTCTTTGCCGGGGCTTTCGACCACCATGGCGTCGCCCTCGCGCCGGACTTTCAGGGGCAGGTTGTTCTCGTCGCGGAGGTACCGTTCGCTCATGAAGCCCTTTTCGACCAGCGTCTCCAACGAGTCGGGCAAAGCGTCAAACGCCAGCCTATAGGCGTAGAGGGCCCGGCCGATGCCCAGGCGGATGAAGTGGGCCTCGTGATGCGTCTTCTCTTCCCGACGGGCCTCGGGCGGGAGTTTCAGGAATCGCAGGACCTCCACGCCCAGCGGCCCGATCCGGCCGGCGTCGCTTCCGGCGCGAAAGCGGATCGTGTGGTTGCCCTTGCTCAATTCGTGGGTCCCGAGCACGAGGTCCGTCTCGCCTTCCTCGGACGCGCGGAAATCGGCGGTGAGAACCTTCCTGCCGTCCAGCTCGACATCGTACACGCCATTGCGGGGACCACTGGCCGCGGTCAGTCGTACTGCGAAGCGACCCTCTTGAGACAACACAAGAGGCAGCGTGAGCGACGCGCCGGGCTCGTCGTTGGGCCACAGGAGCACAGGCCGGGCGCCGAAGAAACCCTGCGTCTGGACCTGAACCTTGGCCTTGCCCGAGGTCTGTGCGTGGCGGAATGCCTTCACCAGATGGTGCTGCTCCCAGGGGACCCGCCGCTCGTGCCAGCCGGGAAGCGGACCGAAGGTGGTCTTGGGTTGGCCCGTCTGATACCAGTAGGCGACGCTGCTGAAGAAATCGGGGCGTTCGAGGAAGAACCCGTCTTCGGATTCGTCGAGGTTGCCGCGATGTTCGATCTCGACCTTGAGCGACTTGGCGAAGTAGACCGGGTCGGGCAGGTGCCAGCGATAGCAGACGCCGCTGTCGCCGGGGATTTCGCCCGCCCAGCGGGGCTGGCCGAACCAGGGACCGGTCCGCGTGCGGAAGCCCCAGGCGTCGTTGAAGTAGTCTTCGCTGCCGGTGCCCTGGAGGCTGGGGACGGTCTCGCCATCGATGTAGAAGAAGTCGTCGCCCTCGCCGAACCAGCCGCTCTGGCCCAGCGTCACGGACATTACCGTCCCGACGTACCAGCCGCTGCCGGTCAGGTCCGCCAGCAGATAGTCACGACCTGCGACCGCAGGGTATTCCTGTCGATAGCGGGCATAGAAATACGGCGTGCCCGCCGGCAGGTCCTGCAACTGCATCCAGTCCACCTGCCAGTACAGACCGGTCGAGCGGTCGGGATTGTCGTTGGTCACCACGATCCGCGCGTTCTTTCGAAACGGCATCCGCCAGCAGCACGAAAGCGACCCGGTCGGCGAAACCTGCACGGGAATGCTCTCGACGGACGCGGGCTTGCCATGCCCGACCGCGAAGAAATCGCCGAGTGGAACCTCGACGCCGGGCTCCTTGCTGTCGTCGTAATAGATCCGAAGCACCAGGGCATTGAGCTCGCCCACCCAGCCGGCGTGGCTGGTCATCCAGATGTGCGTGATGACGCCGGGCCCTTCGAGGATCGGCATGTTGACCGACTCGCTGGGCATGAGCCAGGTCATGTCGAGATTCTCGGTGTGCCAGCCGGGCTGCTGGTTGCTCGACACGCGACGATTGCGACCCTTGGGGAAAGAGCCGAGCGGATTGAGCAGATCGGTCGGCGTGTTCCCGAACTCGGGATCATAGTCGATCCACACCGCGTCGTTCATGTACGCGCGGGCGTACTCGTAGGTCATCCAGCCCTCGCGACCGTTGTTGTTGGAGTTGCGAAAGACAAAGGCCCCGCCGCCCGGCTGCGAAGCATCGTCCCGATAGCCGACGATCAGCACGCTGTGGCCGTCGAATACCCCTTCCGGCGGCCTCATCTCCAGAACGTCGTCCTTCCACTCGACCTTCTTCGGCCAGCGGAACCCGCCGCAGACGGGCCACTGCTGATTGAGGACCCGCTTGATCGCGACGAACTCGGCATCGGAGAGTCCCGTCTCCGGGTCCCACCGCTTGACCCAGTGCAGACGCAGGCCGGCGTTGCATAGTCGGCTCGCGTGCTCTCTCGCGGCCTCGCTGGGCGTCCGCGCGGCATCGAACTTCTCCTGGTACGGCACATCCTCCTCGGGGCAGATGCCGTGGACCGCGAATCCCGTCCAGGCGTCGGAGAAGAAGCTGCCGTCGTCGCTGTCGTGGGCGGCCTGATTCGACGCCCAGTTGAGATACTCGACGCTGAACCTCGTCGCACGGCCGGTCTTGCTCGCCATCGCATACTCCAGGGCCCCTGTCACCGTGAACACCGAGCAGGTGTTCCGCTTGCCCTGAACGCGAGGGCCCAGTCCCCATTTCTCGAAGGCCGGTCGCAAGTCGACGCTCTCGGCGGCCGGCCCGCCACGCATGCCGGCGGATGCATCGGACAGGAGAAAAAGCGTCGACAAAACAGCGAGGCCGGACACGCAACGGAAGGTCCAACGAAAAACGTCGCTTTGCATGGAGAATTCCTCGATTCTGCATCGTTCCCTGACTGTCACACGATGCCCGCTATTGTGCCGGAAACCTCGCGACGCTGCAAACCATTTCTACCGGACACGCTGCGAACGGTTGTGCCCGGATTCTGCGGCAGGCCGAAGGCGCGCGAGCACGCGGGAGAGGTTCCTTTCCCATGAGGGTTGAATGCAGGCCCGAAGCGGACCTGCCTGGGGAGTTTTGCGCCTTTGGGCCTCCAGCTTGATCGGCGAGCGAAACGCTCGCTCAAGGGCGTGCGCAGCACCCTTATTGCTGGTGGCTCCAACGCGAAAAACTCCCGCCGCACAGCGGCGGATTCCGGATCAGTCCGTCCCGTCCTCCGCCTCTATCGCCAGGAAGGGACCGCGTGCCAGGAGAATAAGTCACACCCTGCAGCCAGGCATATATGCCCATTTCAGCACAAGCTCGGCAGTTGCCGGCCCTTTGCTCGTCCGCTACAATGCCCGACATATCGGCCAGTCGGAGCGTCTGAGATTTGTCACCGTACCTGGAAGGGAGTAGAGATGAGCCGTCGATTGCAGATCCGTGTGAACCGCTTTGTCATCGCATTGCTGACGCTGTTCGTGGTCTCCGCGAGGTCCCTGGCCACGGAGGATTTCGTCCCTGGAATTCAGGAGCTGTACCGCCTGGATCGGCTGCCGGCGTTCAGAGAATCCGTCAAGGTCGCGTGCATCTCCAGCTACGACCGCACCGGCGGCAACAACGACGGCTTCGGCGGGGAGTATTCGTTCGTCCGCAAGGAACCCGGCGGACTCGTCCTGGCGGACCTGGAGGGTCCCGGCGTCATCTACCGCGTCTGGACGCCCACCCCGACCGACGAAACGCTGGAGTTCTACTTCGATGGCGAAACCGAGCCGCGAGTCCGCGTGAAGTATCGCGACCTGTTCCTGGGCGTACACCCTGCGTTCCCGCGTCCCCTGGTCGGATTCGGCGCCGGCGGGTTCTACAGCTACGTCCCCCTGCCCTACGAGAAGTCCTGCAAAGTCTTTCTCCGCGCCGAGCGGACGCAGTTCTATCAGATCAACTTCGCGACGTATCCCAAGGGAATGGGCATCAGGAGCTTCACGACCGAACCCACCGACCCACAGCGTAAGCAGGTGGAAAAAGCGAAGGAGTTGTTCAATTCAGCCGGCAAGGACGTCAGCGCGTACGTCGTCCCCGAAGGCGGCAAGGTCGAGACGATCAAGACCAAAGTGAACCTGGAGTCGGGCAAGGCCTCGACGATCTTCGACGTGGATCGACCGGGCCGGATCGTGGGCATTCGACTGTCCCCTGCCGACGCGCTGGCGGGCAAGAAACGGGACATCGTCCTGCGGGCCTTCTGGGATGGCGACGCACAGCCTGCAATCGCATGTCCCGCGGGCGATTTCTTCGGCTATTCCTGGGGCGAGCCCGCGACGAAATCGCTTCTGGTCGGCGCCGCAGACGGCGCAAGCTACTGCTACTTCCCGATGCCGTTCGACAAATCGGCGAGGATCGAATTGTACGCCGAGCCGGGACTGGATCGAAGCGTCTCGGTGCAGGCGGAGGTGCTGTTCGTCCCCATCACCCGCCAGAAGAATGAAGGCAAGTTCTACGCCCTCTGGCGGCGGGAGAATCCGACGACCAAGGGCAAGCCTTTCACGTTCGTCGAGACCGAAGGCCGCGGCCATCTCGTCGCGTGCATCCAGCAATCGCAGGGCCTCGAATCCGGCAACACGTATTTCTTCGAAGGCGACGACCAGACGACCATCGACGGCGAACTCGTCATCCACGGCACCGGCTCGGAGGATTTCTACAATGGCGGCTGGTACGACGTCGCCGGCCGGTGGGAGACGCGACGATCCTTCCCCCTGAGCGGCTGCCTCGACTACAAGAAACACCTGGGCCGGACCGGGGCGTATCGGCTCTTCCTGGGCGACGCCTACGCCTATCGCGAGAGTCTCCTCCAGACCATCGAGCACGCCCCGACCGGCAACGACCTGCTGAACGACTATTGCGGCGTGACGTTCTTCTACTCGCAGGACCGGCCGACTTGCGAGATCTCGCTGCCTCCGGCGGACCAGCGAACGGTGGTCGATCTCAAGCGGATCGTGTTCGCAGCGTGGTGGAACATCCCGATCCACGCGTTTTCGTACCGCGATGCCTCGCTGGTCAAAGGAGCCGAGAAGATCGACGATCAGAACGTCCAGTTCCTCTCGCTCCAGACGCGAGGGGGCGACGTGTTCGGGAATCACTTCGTCAGCTTCGCCTGCGAGCTCCCTGCGGCGGGCAAGTACAGAATCGCTGTCGATACGATCAAAGGGCCCGCCCAGGGACAGGTGCAGTTGTCCGTGGACGAGGCGCCGGCGGGTCCGCTGGTGGATTTCTACGCCGAGAAGCGACAGCGCGTCGCAGGGGTGGAAATGGGAACGCTGGATCTGGCCGAAGGGACCAACAACCTGCTCTTCAAGATCATGGGCCACAACGAGAAATCCGAGGGCCAGGCGTTCGACGTGATCAACGTCATTTGCGAGAAAGTGGATTGAGGGCGATATGAATCGACGCGAGTTTATTGCGGCAAGCGGCGCGGCTCTGTGGAGTGCGGCGAACGTTTTCGCGGAAGGCGCAAACACAGGAATCCGCTGGCAGCGACGCGGCGATTCCAGGTGGTTCGAAGGAGTCAGCGTCAACGGGCAACCTCTGGTGTGGTCCGAAGACGGGGTCGGCTTGTTCGACGGCTTCTGCCAGACAATCGAAGACGGCAGACTCGATCGAGAGACCCTGTTCGACTGCAACCGGCCGAAAGGCCAGTGCGGACCCGTCATGCTCTGGCTGGAGCATCGACTACGGTCGTTCTCCGACGGGCAACAGGACGTTCTGGAGACAACCCTGACGCTGAAGTCTCGTGCCGACCACCCGTGCGAGGTCTTCTGCGGATTCCTCACCGGCGCATGCCCTTGCCGCAATGCGGGCGATCAGCAGGTGTACGTGCCGATCTCCGCCTCGGGACTGCGTGACTCGGAAGACGATAAGAGACATCGCCTGAAAGATTGTCTTCAGACGGTCGGCTCCGAGGGCTTCCTGTGCCACTATCTCGAACCGCAGGCGAGCGATCCCCGCCAATCGACGACGCGCGCATCCCTGCTGGCGCCGGTCGTGGACGTCTTCGCAGACGACGGACCCTGCCATATCGCGTTGTTCTCGTCTTCGACGGAACCGGTCTTGTTCCAGGCCCATCAAGGCCCTTCTTCAAAGGCATGGCGGCTGGCGCGGCGCGTCCGGCTCGCACCCGGTGAATCGCACGTCTTCACCGCGCACCTGCTGCTGCATCAGAGCGACGCGACCGACGCATGGAAGGCGTTCCACCAGTTCGGCCACAAGGAGGACTTCCCGCTCCTGGCGTGGCCCCGCGACGTCCGCGTCCATTACTTCGACTTCCTCTCCGCCGCCACGGCCGACGGCCCTCGCGGCGGAGGTTACGACCTCGACCTCACCCACTTCGGCGAATTCCACGTGGGCATGGCCACGCAGCACGGCTACTACCTCTCCTACGGCGACTTCATTCATCCCGACCGCAAGGAGTGGAAAGCGATGCCCACCGACGCGGCTGGCCCCGTCGCCATGTCAATCGAGAAGATCAAGGCCCGCGTGGACGCCACGCGCAAGGCCGGGGTGCGGCCGGCCATCTACATGCACTACACGATCCTCGACGAGGGCTCGCCCCTGTTCGAATCGATGAAGGACTCGATCCTGGTGGACGCCAACGGCAACCCGACCCCCTTCGGCTGGGAAGGGCCGGACGTCATCAAGAAAACCTGGCGAATGTCGCCCACCTCTTCGCAATGGCGGGACCATCTGGTCCAACAGGCCCGTTGGATCATGGAACTGTTCAACCCCGACGCCATCGTCCTCGACGAGACGTTCACAGCCCTAGGCTACGACCACCACAAGACCCACGGCGGGCCCCTCTCCAAGGGCGGCATCGAGCTCATGCGAAGGCTCCGCGCGGCCGTGCGATCCTTCGGCTCGGACAAGGCCCTCTTCGCCAGCGACTGTTCGATGGGCAACCTGTGCCTCTGGGGCGACGGCGAAGCCGGCGACCACTGCTACGACCGCCTGCTCGGCCACGAACTCTATCGAAAGCCGCCCATCCGCTACATGGCGGCGCTGGGCGAAAAGGCATGGCTGCCCTGCGCGTGGCTGTACAAATCGCTCTGGCCGGCCCAGGTGGACCTGGCCCAGAAAGTCGGAGCCGCAGTCGGCGTCACCAACGGCTGGGGCGACAGCCTCGGCCTGGCCCGCCTGCCCCAGGACGCCAGACAACAGATGCTCAAGGATATCGCGACACTGGTCTGAAGCGGAGGCGGCCGCGAAATCGACGACGCCATAGCGGAATGCGCCTCGCCGCAAGTTCTTGGTTCATCACAGAATTGTGGGGTGAACGAACATGGATTCCCGCTTGCGCGCGAATGACAGAACGAGGGCGGCTTCTTTCGGGAGTGAGAAACCGGCCTGACCCCACGGTGCCAAGAGCAAAGAGCAGAAGTCGCTCACCCCTCGGCCGTGCCTGTGCAGATCCTCGGGCATCCAGAGTCCCATGGGCGGCACGCCCGAAACGGTCGTGCGAAGGAGATTTGCCGCTCTTTGCCAGCAGCATGGCAGGGGTGCTGCGCACGCCCCGGAGGATGGGAGAGTCTCCCTCGATCGCCAGGAAGGGACCGCGTGCCGGAAGATGAAGTCACACCTCCGCGGGGGCTGTGCCAGTAACTCGCAAGAACGGAGAGGAGTTCTCCAATAGGCGTCTGGACAAACCATAAGCCACTATCAATCAAAGCTTTACGGTCCGACACAAGAGTAGATTCGTCGTACGATGGGTCGGGTGCGGAGGGATGAAAGACCCGAGGGCGTCGCCCTCTCTCTCCGCTGGCGCCCTGCGAAGCGATAGACGCTCCTGGCTGCGGCCGAGGGTCGGGCTGTGCAGGTTCTGAGGCAGCGAAGACGCAGTGGTTCGGGGGTAACTCTCAGTTTGGCAAAGAGTTACAGGAACCAGCGGCTCCCTCGTCCGGCCGGGAGGCCGCCGCCGGCGACCGAAATCACCGAATTCGTGTGAAAAAATTGTTTGACAGAATCGCGGACTCTGCTAAAATTCGAGGTTTCTAACTAACGGAAAACTGATGAGAGTACGCTTATGAAATGCTTTATGGCCAAGAATGATCAGGTTGAGCACAAGTGGCTGCTGGTGGACGCCGACGGAGCCGTGCTCGGTCGCATCGCCTCCAAGCTCGCCATGATCCTCATGGGCAAGAACAAACCGACGTATACGCCCCACGTGGACATGGGCGATTTCGTCGTCGTGGTCAACGCCGAGAAGATCCGGCTCACCGGCAACAAGGCCGAGGTGAAGGCCTATGAGTCGTACTCGGGCTATCCCGGCGGGCACAAGTACACCCCCTACGCCAAGATGCTGGAACGCAAGCCGGAGAAGATTCTCGAACTGGCGGTCCGCAGGATGCTGCCCAAGACCCAGATGGGTCGCAAGGCCCTGTCCAAGCTCAAGATCTACAGCGGCGCGGAGCACGAGAACCAGGCCCAGCAGCCCCAGAAAGTACAACTGTTCTAAGTGTGGAATTGAAGAGCCATGACAGAAATCAGACCTGAGAATACGACCGTCGAACAGAAGCAGGCCCCTGTCGAGACCAAAGTGGTCGTCGGCCCCGGCAACGCCAGCAAGGCGAAATTCGGATACTGGTGGGGCACCGGTCGTCGCAAGACCTCCGTCGCCCGAGTCCGGATCCGACCGGGCACCGGCAAGCTGGTGGTCAATAAGAAGGATCTCGAAGCCTACTTCACGAAGGACCAGGACCGCAAAGCGGTCGTGGCGCCTCTGAAGGCCGTGCACGGCGAGAAGGCCTTCGACGTGTTCGTCAACGTCAAGGGCGGCGGCACGACCGGCCAGGCCGGCGCGGCCCTCCTGGGCGTGGCCAGGGCTCTCAAGACCTATGATGAGAACTACCTGCCGGCGTTGAGGGACAACGGCCTGCTGACTCGCGACCCGAGAATGGTCGAGAGGAAGAAGCCGGGCCAGGCGGGCGCCAGGCGGAGATTCCAGTTCTCCAAGCGTTAATCCGACGCAATACCAACGGGTTTGCCACAGCCGCCGCGAGACACTCGTTGCGGCTGTTTTTTTTGGCAATCCGGTCAAAGGCTGAGAAAGGAAGGAAGCCACAGAGGGCACAGAGGCCACAGAGAAAAGGACGGCGGAAAGGAGATTGCCGGCCTTCTTGCGTTCTTACTATTCCTCTGTGTTCTCTGTGCTCTCTGTGGCCAGCGCCTCTTCTTGGTCTTCGTGTGTGTGGTTGTTTTTTTGACATGTCGTGTCCCCTCCGCTTGCCCACTGAGGCGAGCGGCTCCGGCCCTGTGTGGACAGGCGACGCTGCACGACTGGTTAGGACGGCGAATGGGACGTTCGCCCTGTTGAGGAATGGCTATGGTACGAGTTGCGATCATTGGCGCCAGCGGATACACCGGCGCCGAGTCTATCCGAATCCTTCTGCGGCACAGCGAAGCGAAGCTGACCTACCTGACGGCCCTGCCGGAAGAGTGCGGTCCGGCTGAAGAGATCTTCCCCGAATTCCGCGGCCGGTGCACCCTGCCGATCGAGCCGCTGAACCTGGAGAAGCTCTCGGAGATGGCGGACGTCGCCCTGTGCTGCCTGCCGCACAAGGTCTCGATGCAATTCGTGCCCGAACTCCTCCGCGCCGGCGTCAAGGTGGTCGATTTCAGCGCCGACTACCGGATCAAGGACGTCACGGTCTACGAGAAGTACTACAGCGTGGTCCATACCGACGCCGTGCACCTGACCGAGGCGGTCTACGGTCTGCCCGAGTTGTTCCGCGAGAAGATCAAGACGGCCCGTCTGATCGCCAACCCAGGCTGCTTCCCCACCGGCGCGACGCTGGCCCTGGCCCCCCTGCTCAAGGCCGGGCTGATCGACCCCAGCTCCGTCATCGTCAACTCCGTCACCGGCGCCTCCGGCGCGGGCAAGACCCCCTCGGTCAAGTTCCACTTCCCCAATATGAACGAGAACATCTTCGCCTACGGGATCGGCGTCCACCGGCACATGCCCGAGATGGAGCAGATCGCAGGCGAAGTGGCGGGCGCCCCGGTGCAGATCCTGTTCCAGCCCCACGTCGGGCCGTTCGACCGCGGCATCCTCTCGACGGTCTACAGCCAGCCCAAGCCCGGCGTGAAGGCCGAGCAGCTTCTCCCTCTCTTCAACGACTTCTACAAGAACGAGCCCTTCGTCCAGGTCCGCAAGACCGCACCCGCGGTCAAGGACGTCTACGGGACGAACTACTGCCACATCTTCCCGACCCTGGTCAAGGGACGGGTCGTGGTCTTCTCGGTGATCGACAACCTCACCAAGGGCGCCTCCGGCCAAGCCATCCAGAACATGAACATTCTCTTCAGCCTGCGGGAGACCATGGGCCTGGATTGACATGGACTGACGATTCGGCCGCTCTACGTGTGGGCCCCTTATACGCCGGAGTTTTGAGTTTATCGCTTTTGGCCTCCAGCATGATAGTGTAGAATCCCCTTGCCGTCGCGGGGGATAGGGCAACGCAGGAGTGCGACCCGAGCACCGTGGCGGTGCCATACGGCATGGGGGTTGGCATCCCACGAGATGCCGACCCCTTTTGACCATGCTGGTGGCCCCAAAGCGGTAGACTCCCGCTTCGATAGAAGCGGTTTGCTCGACTTGGATGTCTCAGAGGCAATATGAGTGACATGGCCGCAGAACTGGCAGATGTTCTCTCGTCCTTCGAGCGGAACACCAAGCCATTCTCAGAGCGCGAGGTCGAGAGGTCGTTCGAAAGTCTGTGCCACGCTTTGGACAGGAGAACAGAGGTGACGAGTGGTCGCCGCGCAGTATCTGAGCCGGAGTGAAGGACTATGGACAGAATCGAGGAAATCTGCCGCAGACGAAAGCTGGCTCACCAGAAGCTGCTGGCTGCGGATTCGAAGGTTTATCGGGCCTTCCTGGACATGGAGGCCGCCACCTACTCGGACGGCGCCCTTTCAAAAAAGCACAAGGAACTCGTCGCGGTCGGCATCTCGGTCGTGATGGACTGCGAGTCGTGCATGCAATGGCACATCGACCAGGCGGCCAAGGCGGGCGCGACCCGGCAGGAGGTCCTGGAGGCCGTCGAGGTCGGCATCGAGATGGGAGGCGGCCGCGCCACCGTCTCGGCCCGGTTCGCCTTGGACGTAATGGAGAAGGTCTTTGGAAGCTGAAGCCATGGACAGCGGCGCACTGAGAATCGCGACGTGCCAGTTCGCGGTCAGCGAGTCGATCCCGCAGAACTCACGGGCCATCCAGCAGTTCCTCAAGAAGGCCCGGAAGAAGAACGCTACGATCGTGCACTTCTCCGAGTGCGCCCTGAGCGGGTACGTCGGCGCGGACTTCCCTTCGTTCGAGGACTACGACTGGGGCCTGCTCCGCGAGGAGACCCGCAAGATCATGGCCCTGGCGGGCGAGTTGGGACTGTGGGTCGTCCTGGGCAGTTCACACCCGCTGACCGAGCCCCACTGGCCGCACAACAGCCTCTATCTGATCAGTCCCGAGGGCAGGATCGCGGACCGATACGACAAGCGGTTCTGCACGCCGGGCGACCTGGACCACTTCACGCCGGGCAATCGATTCGTCACGTTCACGATCAACGGCATCAAGTGCAGCCTGCTGATCTGCTTCGACCTGCGGTTCCCCGAGCTGTATCGCGAGCTTTACAGGCTGGGCGTGCAATGCGTCTTCCAGTCGTTCTACAACGCCCGCCAGCGCGGCCCCAGCGTACACACGCACATCATGCGACAGACGATGCAGGCCCACGCCGCGACCAACCGTCTCTGGGTGAGCATGACCAACTCCTGCGCCCCCTTCTCGCCGTACCCGTCCTGTCTTATCCAGCCCGACGGCGTGATCGCCGAGCAACTCCGGCCCAATCGTCCCGGCATGATGGTCAACACGGTGGACCTGGGCCGGGAGTTCTACGACCCGATGGCGGGCTTCCGCGAGATGGCCCTCGCCGGCAAGCTCACCAACGGCCAAGGCGAGATCGATGATCCACGATCGAAAAACGTTGGCACACTGTAATGCGTGCCGCAAGTACGAAGAAGAGTCTCACAGCCTTGCGGCGTCTCAGCCCTCGTGTCTTGGCGTCTCCGGCGCTGTCAGGATGGGCTCGAGCATCTCCGGTCTCACCGTCAGCAACCACAGCAGGCGAAGGGCTGGACCACAAGGCACATTGCGGCCCTGTTCCCACGCCTGCACCGTCTTAAGAGAGACATTCAACACGGAGGCAAAGACGTTCTGGCTCAGATGCAGTTTCTCCTGCCTCAGACTTGCGATCTGTCCGCCACTGATCGCGGGCGGGGCCTCCGGAAGATGGACCGTTCGACAGGTAAGCTTTCGCCCGGTTTCGAGGGAATTCACCATCTGCTCCAGGCCGGATCGGATCCCTTCAAAATACGGATTCTTCGCTCTATTCGCCATCTTCGCACCGATACTATGAAACGCAATCCAAGGAACCCATATCAATCATACTACTCGATAGTATACTATCCAATAGGATGATTGTCAAGCAGTTTGTTATGGACGAACGCAGATATCTATGGGAATACGTTTTCATCGAAACGGAAGTCTTCGCTCAAGACTATGGGGCCATGTCGCAGTCCGCGCGAAAGGCTCGATTTTGATTTGATGCAGGGCAACAGCGAGTACATTCCAGATACCGGAGGGTTGAAGAGAATCCGATGCGGGCCCGCCGGATGTCTCGGCAAATCTGAGCTGGGATGGGAAGTCGTGTTCGCCGAGTATGCTTATGCCGATATACAGAAGCGGTTTTTCTGGCTGTTGTTCAAGCTGCCGCTGACTCTTGACACAGCCTTGACGGAAGAGGATAAGGAAGAGCTTCGACATCTCAAGGCAAAGGCCGATCACCGCATGGGACTCCATTATGAGAGGCTCCGGGAGAACGAATCGGGCGGTTGACCGCAGAGGATGAGTTGAATCGACAGAAGAGAATCAAGACGTTTCGTGGTAAACTCACGTGGTCGGGAGACTTAGACGCAATGAGAATGGACAAGCAAATGAAAAACAACACGGTGACCGCCCCGAAGGGGTTTCTGGCGGCGGGTTTGGCTTCGGGCGTGAAGGTTTCGGGCAAGCATGACTTGGGGCTGCTGGTCTGCCCGACGGGCGCCGTCGCGGCGGCCCTGTTCACCACCAACAAGATCACCTCGGCGGCCGTGCAGGTCAGTCGGGAACACATCGAGAGCCGAAAGACCTACGCCGTGGTGGTGAATTCAGGCAACGCCAACGCCTGCACGGGAAAGAAGGGCCTGGCCAACGCCCGCGCGATGTGCGCCCGGGCCGCCAACCACCTGGGCGTCGAGCCCGAAGAGGTGCTCGTCGCCTCCACCGGCATCATCGGGCACCAGTTGCCCATGGAGAAGGTGACGGCCGGGATCGACCAGGCGGCCCCCCTGCTGTCGGATTCGCCCAAGGCCGGCCTGGCCTTCGCGCACGCCATCATGACCACCGACACCAAGTGCAAGCAGGCCTACCGCGAGGTGAAGCTGGGTCGGGCGACGGTGAAGATCGCCGGCACGGTCAAGGGCGCCGGCATGATCGGGCCCAACATGGCGACCACGTTGCTCTTCGTCACGACCGACGTCGCCATCGGCAAACCCCTGCTTGGCAAGGCGCTGGCCGAGGCGATCGGGGGCTCCCTCAACCGTCTCACGGTCGACGGCCACCAGAGCACCAACGACACCGCGATCCTCCTGGCCTCCGGCTTGGCTGGAAACGAACGGATTACCGGACTATCCGCCGCCTACCGCACGTTCCAGACAGCCCTGACGGACCTGTGCACCGACCTCGTCCACCAGATGGCCCTGGACGCCGAGGGGGCGACGCGGATGTTCCAGGTGATCGTCAAAGGGGCCGCGACGCAGGCCGAGGCAACGCAAGCGGCCCGGGCGGTGGCGGACTACCCGCTGTTCAAGTGCGCCGTCCACGGCGGCGACCCCAACTGGGGCCGGATCATCTGCGCCGTGGGCTCCTCCGGCGTGAAGCTCAATCCGGAGAAGGTCTCCTGTAAGCTGGACGGGCTCTTCGTCTTCCGAAACGGGGCCCCGACCGACTTTGACGTCAAGCAGGCGTCCCGGATCATCTCCCAGCGGCAGTTCGTCATTACCGTGGATCTGGGCGTGGGGCGACACAGCGACTTCTACTACGGCTGCGACCTCAGCGCCGAGTACGTCCGGATCAACGCCGACTACCACACCTGAAAAACCAGGGTCCCGACGCGGATTTCTTCCGGATTCGTCGGAAATCACTTGAAAACCGGTTCGCGTCCGCTACACTGGTGCGGATCTCTTGAATCGGGTTTCCGGGGACAAACTATAGTTAGTTCGAAAGGAGCTACGAAGTGAGTGCGCTGAAGAAAATCTTGGGAGTGTCGCTGCCTGTCCTGGCCCTCACCGCGGCGGCACGCGCCGCCGAGGCGGCCGCCGCTGGCCCCATCAATGCGGAGACAGCATCGGGAACAATGCCTTTGTGGTGGATCGCCCCCATCTCGGCGCTGTTCGCTCTGGGTTTCGCCATGTACTTCTATAAGAAGATGATGGCGGCCCCGGCGGGCACGGACAGAATGATCGAGATCGCACAGTATGTGCGGGAAGGCGCCTACGCGTATCTGTTCCGGCAGTACAGCGTGGTGGCCCTCGTGTTCGCGGTCCTTGTCGCCCTCTTTGCGTTCCTGGCGTACAAGGGCATCCAGAATCCGTTCGTCCCGGTGGCGTTCCTCACGGGCGGGCTCTTCAGCGGCCTGTGCGGATTCCTCGGTATGAAGACGGCGACCGCCGCCTCGTCCCGAACCGCCCAGGGCGCCAGCAAGAGCCTTAACAGCGGCCTGCAGGTCGCCTTTCGGTCCGGCGCCGTCATGGGCCTGGTCGTGGTCGGCTTCGGTCTGCTCGACATCTCGATCTGGTATCTGATCCTCGACAAGCTGGTATACACGCCCGAGCACATGAAGAACGGCCTGACCCTGTTCGGCTTGACGCTCGTTCACCCGGGCATGGACCCGCAACGGATGCTCGTCGAAATCACGACGACGATGATCACGTTCGGCATGGGCGCCTCGACGCAGGCCCTGTTCGCCCGCGTCGGCGGCGGCATCTACACCAAGGCCGCGGACGTCGGCGCGGACCTCGTCGGCAAGGTCGAAGCCGGCATCCCGGAAGACGACCCCCGCAACCCGGCGACCATCGCGGACAACGTCGGCGACAACGTCGGCGACGTGGCCGGCATGGGCGCCGACCTCTACGAGAGCTACTGCGGCTCGATCCTGGCGACCTCCGCCCTCGGTGCCGCCCTTCCGCTGGCGGCCACTGCGGCAAGCGGCATGGACCCGCTCAAGGCCGTGCTGGCCCCCATGGTCGTGGCCGGACTCGGCATCATCCTGTCCATTGTCGGCATGTTCATGGTCCGCTGCAAAGAGGACGCCAGCCAGAAGAACCTCCTGCGTGCCCTGCTGTTCGGCACATTAGGCAGTTCCGTGCTGATTCTCATCGTACTGGCCGGTCTGGCGATGACCGACTGGATCAGTTGGGGCATCTTCGGCTCGGTCGTCTCCGGCCTCGTCGCCGGTGTGCTGATCGGCCAGTTCACCGAGTACTACACCTCCGATGAATACAAGCCGACCCGTGGCATCGCCAACCAGGCGAGAATGGGCCCGGCCACCGCGATCATCGACGGTTTCGCCAACGGCATGTACTCCGCGGGCCTTCCCGTCGTCACCATCGTGATCGGCATCCTCTGTGCCTACGGCTTTGCCGGCGGCTTCACCAACGTCGCCATGGGCCTCTACGGCATCGGCTTTGCCGCGGTCGGCATGCTCTCGACCCTCGGCATCACTCTGGCGACCGACGCCTACGGCCCGATCGCCGACAACGCCGGCGGCAACGCCGAGATGGCCGGTCTGGATCCCGAGGTCCGCAAGAGGACCGATGCCCTGGACTCCCTGGGCAACACCACGGCCGCGACGGGCAAAGGCTTCGCCATCGGCTCGGCCGCTCTGACCGCGATGGCCCTTCTGGCTGCCTACATCGAAGAACTCCGCATCTGGATCGGAAGACTGGCGAACGAGAGCACTGACGGCATCTACAAGGTCGGCGAGGTCGTCTTCGCAACCAAGGACGGCGTGGTTGGTGCGATCAACGCCCAGACCGCGACGATGGGCGATTTCGTCCGCGCCTACGATCTGACGATCATGAATCCCAAGCTGATCGGCGGCCTGTTCATCGGCGGCATGATGGCGTTCGTCTTCTGCGCCATGACGATGAAGGCCGTCGGACGGGCTGCGGGCGCCATGGTCGAGGAAGTGCGTCGTCAGTTCAAGAGCATCCCGGGCATCATGGAAGGCAAAGGCAAGCCGGACTATGCCCGCTGCGTGTCGATCTCCACGAAGGGCGCGCAGAGAGAGATGATCCTGCCCTCCCTGCTGGCGATCATCGTGCCGGTCGTGGTCGGCCTGCTGATGGGCGTCTCGGGCGTCATGGGCCTTCTGGCGGGCGGTCTGAGCACCGGCTTCGTCCTGGCCATCACGCTCAACAACGCCGGCGGCGCCTGGGACAACGCCAAGAAGTACATCGAGAAGGGCGCCCACGGCGGCAAGAAACTGCCCGACGGCACCAAGAACCCCGTGCACGGCGCCGCGGTCATCGGCGACACGGTCGGCGATCCGTTCAAGGACACCTCCGGCCCCAGCCTGAACATCCTCATCAAGCTGATGACGATGGTCAGCGTGGTCTTCTCCGGCGTGATCGTCAAGTTCGCCCCGGAGATCAGCGCCTGGTTGCACCTCGGCAATCAGTGATCGCGGTTTGAATCAGGCGGCGATTGACGCCGTCCGGTTCTCTCGGTACTCTAAAAGGGTGGCCTGCGTTGGCCACCCTTTTCTTTTTCATAGAATCAGGTTCTGGAAAATGGGGCATCAGGCCTGTATTCCAGAACGCAAGAACAGTGAGGTAGAAACGATTGGCGAGAAAGAAGCCAAATAAGAAGGCGAAGGAATTCGCGATCGCGGCGGCAAGGATCGCTCAAGAGCGGCATTGCAGCGATATCGTCGTGCTCGACCTGCGGGGCCTGTCCCCCGCCACCGACTACTTCGTGATCGCCACCGGCACCAGCGAGCGGCAGATGCGAACCGTCGCCGACGAGTGCTCCGAGGCGGGCCGCAACCAGGGCATGACCCGCTTCGGACGCGCCGGCTACGAACAGGGCCGGTGGATCCTGCTGGACTTCGTCGACGTGGTCGTCCACCTCTTCGACTCCGAGTACCGAAGCTTCTACGAACTCGACGTCCTCTGGGGCGACGCAGAGAAAGTCAAGTTTGACGAAGAGAAAAACAAAGAGTAGTTGGCCACAGAGGGCACAGAGATCACAGAGTAGATAGTGGAGAGGAGAAATCAGTTGGCATGGCCGATGAGCTGACTGAACGAATCATTGGAGCAGCGATGGAGGTCCACAAGGCGTTGGGCCCTGGGCTTCTGGAGTCCATCTACGAAGAGGCTCTGTGTTATGAGCTGCAATTGCAGGGCATTGCCTACGAGCGTCAGGTCGCTGCCGACATCATATATAAGGACCATGTGATCAAGGGCCAGAGACTCGACCTGCTTGTGGAGAAGGAAGTCGTCGTCGAGATCAAGTCCGCGAGCAAAACGCCCGACGTCGCGATCTCGCAGACCATCTCCTATTCGAAAGCCACGAACCTCAAACGTGGATTGATTGTCAACTTCGGCGAGAGACGTTTGATCGATGGCGTCAAACGAGTCTCTGTTTGATTGTTATTTGTAGCCACAGAGAGCACAGAGGACACAAAGGGTTAAATCGGATTCGTCTATCTCATTCCCTTCTCTGTGTCCTCTGTGCCCTCTGTGGCAAATAGTTTCTCTTCCCGGTTTCGTAGATCGACAGACAAAATGAAATCCACCGTAGACATTCTCGAAGAACGAATCTCCGCCGCGATGGCGAAGGCGAGCGGCCAGACCGGCTGCCCCGCCGTCGTCCGGCCGGCGACCGATCCGAAGTTCGGCGACTACCAGGCCAACGGCGTGATGGGCCTGGCCAAGCAGCTCAAGACCAATCCCCGCAAACTCGCGGAGTCCGTGGTCGCCCTGCTCGACCTGAGCGACCTCTGCGAGCCGCCGGAGGTGGCGGGGCCGGGCTTCATCAACCTGCGGCTCAAGCCTCAATACGTGGCCGCAGAACTGCTCCGCGTCGCGGCCGAAGACGGCGAGCGGGTCGGCATTCAGGAAGCCGCGTCGCCCGAAACTGTCGTTGTCGATTTTTCGAGCCCTAATGTCGCCAAACAGATGCATGTCGGCCACCTTCGCAGCACGATCATCGGCGATTGCCTCTGCCGACTCCTGGAGTTCGAGGGCCACAAGGTCATCCGCCAGAACCACATCGGCGACTGGGGCACGCAGTTCGGAATGCTCATCCGGTACATGTACCAGAATGTGGAGATGAAGACGAGAGGTGATACCACCATTGTGACCTCTGTGGTTACTTTTGGCGATATGGAGCAGTTCTACCGAGAGGCGAAAAGACTATTCGATACAGATCCCAAGTTCGCAGAAGAGTCACGCCAATACGTTGTCAGACTCCAGTCTGGCGACAAAACTGCTCTGGACGACTGGAAACAGATATGCATCCTATCCCTGACGGAATGTCAGACGATGTATGACCGGCTGGCCGTACAGCTTACGCTGAATGACGTTCGCGGCGAGAGCTTCTACAACGACAAGCTGCCCGCCGTGGTGGCGGATCTAAAGAAGGCGGGCCTGGCGGTCGAATCGGACGGCGCGATCTGCGTGTTTCCGCCGGGGTTCAAGACCAAGGAAGGCGAGCCGCTGCCGTTCATCATTCAGAAGTCCGACGGCGCGTTCCTCTATGCGACGACGGACCTGGCGGCGCTGCGGTACCGGGTCAACGAACTGAAGGCCGATCGGATCGTCTACGTCACCGACGCCCGGCAGATCCAGCACTTCCAGATGCTCTTCAAGGTCGCCGAGATGGCCGGCTGGGATACGCGCGACGGCCGGAAGATCGAACTGGTCCACGTCACGTTCGGCAGCGTCCTGGGCGAGGACGGCAAGCCGCTCAAGACCCGCTCCGGCGAGAACGTCAAGCTCAAGGAGCTGCTCGACGAGGCGGTCGAGCGGGCCAAGACCGTTGTCGAGGACAAGAACCCCGAATTGCCGGCCGAGAAGAAGTTGGAGATCGCCCGGGCGGTCGGTATCGGCGCGGTCAAGTACGCGGACTACTCGAACAGCCGGACCAGCGACTACGTCTTCAGCTTCGACAAGATGCTCGCCATGGACGGCAACACCGCTCCGTACATGCAGTACGCCTACGCACGGGTTCGGTCCATCGAGCGAAAGGCCCAGACCAAGGGCGTGGACGTCCAGGGCGAGCTGCAAAGCGCCGGGACGCTCAATCTCAGCGAGCCGAGCGAACTGGACCTCGCCAAGCATCTCGTGCGATACGCCGAGGCGGTCGAGTCGGCGATCGGCGACTACCGGCCGAACTACCTGACCGCGTATCTCTACGAGCTCGCCCAGAAGTTCAGCGGCTTCTACACGAACTGCCCGGTCCTCGACGCCCCGCCGGAGAGCCGCCCGACCCGGCTGCTGTTGTGCGATCAGACAGCCCGCACAATCCGCCACGGTCTGAGCGCTCTGCTGGGTATTGCGGTTGTCGAGCAGATGTGATCCTGATAGAATATCGGCAATGGCGCCTGCCGCGTCACGTGGAGATATCCCAAGGTGGGTTACTCGCTTGAACAAAGAATGCCGAAGAACGCGATGATCGCGTTCTGTAGAAAGAACCACATCAGGAAGCTGTCCGTCTTCGGGTCGGCCACTCGCGGCGAACTGGGACCAGAAAGCGACCTGGATATCCTGGTGGAGTTTGAGCCCGACCACACCCCCGGCCTTTTCTCCATTGTCAGGATGGAAATGGAGTTGTCGGAGACGCTCGGCAGGAAGGTCGATCTGCGCACGCCCGAGGATCTCAGCCCGTACTTTCGTGACGAGGTGATGGCAAGTGCCGAGCTTCAGTATCAATCCTGAAGACCGGGTGCGGCTGCAGCACATGCTGGACGCAGCTCTTGAGATCCAGCAGTACGTACGGTCCTCAACCCGGGAGGACCTCAACCAAGATCGCAAGTTGCTCCACTCCCTCGTCCGGCTTCTGGAGATCATCGGCGAGGCGGCCAACCAGGTCTCCAGGGAGCTTCCCGACCAAGTCCCCGAGATCCCTTGGGTCATCATGGTCGGCATGAGAAACCGGCTTGTTCATGCGTACTTCGCCATCAATCTGAACATCGTGTGGACAACCTCCACCGAAGATATTCCGCCTTTGATAGCGGAACTCAGGAGACTCCTTCCCGGGGGCTGATTCATGAGAATCGTGCAGAAGGAATTCGGCGTCGGCACCCGCAGCCGGACGGAGATGGTCGATGTCACCAGCCAGGTCCAGGCGGCCGTGCGCGACGCGGGCATCCGCAATGGCGATGTGATCGTCTTCTGTCCCCACACCACCGCCGCGATCACGATCAACGAGAACGCCGACCCCTCGGTCGTCCACGACATGCTCATGGTCTTCGACGAGGTTCTCCCCCGCTCGCATCCCGGCTACCGTCACGACGAGGGCAATTCCGACGCCCACTGCAAGAGTTCGCTCGTCGGCTGCAGCGAACAGGTCCTGATCCACGATGGCAGTCTCACCCTGGGGACCTGGCAAGGCATCTACTTCTGCGAATTCGACGGCCCGCGGAATCGCAAGGTCATCGTCCAGGTCCGCGGTCAGTGACCCGCTGCTGCGATATTGCAGCGAACACACCGAGCACGCGACGCGTATAAATGGTGTATTCGCCCAGTGACCGGTTCCCCGAGCGCAAAAAAATGGCGAGGTGGTGGGGCCGGCTGGGGGGGAGACCGGTATACCACGCTGCCTCGCCGAGGATCAGAAGCTGCCAAAAGGCAGCACGAAGACAACCGGAATTGAAAAGAACACTTTCCTCATACCTCCTCACCCGCTCGAAACTCAAAACGGGACGACTATCGGGGTTTTCTCCCACCCCAGTCCACTCCTTTGGGCAACGTTTCTGATTATACCCCAGCCGTGACAATCCTGCAAGACAAAATCGGGGATTTTCCCGCTTTTTTCGCCATGCCCTCCGCAGGGATGTCATCATAAATCACGATAAGACAAGCCTTTGCAGCATGCCTGTGTCTGCCGAGGCTGGAGGTGACATTTTTCTTGTGCCTGGGCCGCCGGGAACCGGCCGATCCGCCGAAAACCAGGCGACGAAACAACAGGCAAGCCCTCGAAAAGGCCCCTCGTACGCAAGAACGCCCACCTGGGCCGGATTTACGGTCAATAACCTCTTGTGCGGGATCGCAGACTTCCATAAACTAGCCCAGGCGACAGAGCGTCTGGTCGCACAAAGGATTGGCACTATGTTCGCTCGCAGCTTCTGGACATGACGAAGATCGCAGAACGAATCCAACGGATCGAAGGAATCATCGCGGAAACCTGCGCCAGGGTGGGCCGGGAGCCGCAGGACATTCGTCTGGTCATCGTGACCAAGTCCGCCGAGTTCGAGCAGATCCAGGAAGTGATCCGCCTCGGACATAACCACCTGGGCGAAAACCGGGTGCAGCAACTCAAGAAGGTCGCCGGCCAGGTCCAGGAATTCATCGAAGCGTCGCCTCCCGACGCCGGCCTGCCCGCGGAGATCCACTGGCACATGATTGGTCACCTCCAGCGGAACAAGGTGCGTCCGATCCTGGCGTCGGTCTCGCTGGTGCATTCCGTGGACACGCTGCGACTGGCGGAAGAGATCAACCACTCCGGGGCCAAGCTGGGCCTCTGTCCGCGGGTGCTGCTCCAGGTCAACACGTCGAACGAGCCCCAAAAGTACGGCGTGCCCGTCGGAGCGGCCACCCATTTGGCCGAGCAGATCGAGACGCTCCCCCACCTGAAGCTGATCGGCCTGATGACCATGGCCCCTCTGACCCGCAACAAAGACGTCGTGCGGGCCTGCTTCGCACGGGCCCGAGAGCTCCACATCGAGATGCGAGGCGAGAAGATCGTCGGAAATCAGTTCACCGAGCTGAGCATGGGCATGAGCTCGGACTACGAGGTCGCCATCGAGGAAGGGGCGACCATCCTTCGTCTGGGCTCTGCGATCTTCGCCGGCTGAGAGCTTCCCAGGCAGGTCGCAGGCCGGTTTCTCCGAAGTTTGTCCATTCCTCCGAACGAATCCCCCAAAGTGACGCGCGAAATCGGACGACATTGGGAATGCCGAAACCGCGTACAGGGACGTGCGCCGCACCTCCCGACGCCAGAGAAAGAAGGCGACCATTATGGGGCTTACGACGTCAGCACGCAGCATGACCGCACCGGAAGGATTCATCGATGTGGTCTATCTGTCCGATAAACCGCACATACCCGCAGAGATCCGGCGGCTCTTCCGCCACAAAAAGCTGACCTACCAGATGCTGCGTCTGGACCAGTACAACGAGATGCGCGCCCGGAGCAACCGGATCGGCACCGCGCTGGTCGACGCCGAGGGCGGCGACCTCGCGCAGGACCAGCGTCTGGGACGGATCCTCCAGGCCCTCGAACGAGACAACCTGGGCATCGTCCTGCTGACCCAGCGGGTCAGGAAGCCCGTCCGCAGCTTCTCCCTGGTTTCCTCCGAATCCAGCTTCTCGATGGCCAACAGCCTCGACATGATCTCCATGGACGACCTGTGGGCCAGCATCAGCGTCAATCTCGCGCAGCGCAAGCATCAGAACTCCGGCATCGCCACCAAACCGCCGGGACCGACCAGCCTGGCCGAGCGGCTCTGGGAGAAGCAGCCCGGCGACCCCTCTGAAGCCCACGGGGCCTTCGTGGACAACGTGAAAGAGCAGTTGCGGCTGGCCGGTCTCCTTCAGCGGGATTTCCTCCCCGCCCAACTTCCCAACAGCGACGACCTGCAGTGGGTCGTCACCTTCCTCCCGGCCGAGTGGGTCTCCGGCGACATCTACGACGTCGCGAGGATCGACGAGCAGCACATCGGGTTCTACGTCGCCGACGCAGTCGGTCACTCGATGCCCGCCGCCCTGCTGACCATGTTCATCAAGCAGGCGCTGGTGATGCGACAGACCATCGACAAGAACTACCGCATCTTCTCGCCGGCCGAGGTGGTCAAGAACCTCAACGTGAAGATGGCCGGCCAGAAACTCTCCGGCTACCAGTTCGCCACCTGCTGCTACTGCCTCCTGAACGTCAAGACCCGTCAACTGACCTTCGCCCGCGCGGGACATCCCTACCCGATCCTGCTGCGAGAGGGCGAGCCGCCCCGGCAACTCGAAGCGCGAGGCTCGCTGCTGGGGATCTTCGAGAACGCCCAGTTCCTGCAGGAGACCGTCCAGCTTCAGAAAGGCGACCGACTGCTGCTGTACTCCGACGGCGCCGAGGACCTGGTCGGACGCCTGCACGACAAGAGCGGATTCCAGTTCACCGAGGAGATGCTGTCCCTCGTGGATCGCCCGATCACCGAGATCGTCGATCGCCTCACCGAACTGGCCCGCAATCGCGAAGTCGATCCCGCGGAGGTGGACGACCTGACCCTCCTCGGGCTCGAAATCCACTGACCGGAACGCCGCAGGAGCAGCTCCAGGGCGGACAAACCGCCGATCGTCGCTGTCTTCAGCTTCGCGCAGCACTCAGAACGCCCCTTCCGTCCCCTGGCGAGCGGCGCTCTCGTGGGAATGAAGAGCCCAATGTGACACGTCTCCCACGATTGGCTTCGTTTCGCACGACGCTGGCGCGAGTTTCAAGTGTGAAGTTTCAAGTGTGAAGTCGGAGCCGTCGCCAGAGACCGGCCCCTGCTCACTTGAAACTTCAAACTTCAAACTTGAAACTCCTTCGCCAAACGAAGCCAATTCCGCCGCAAAGCCGCTCTGTGAATCCGAGGCAAAGAGGGGAGTTTTGGCCACAGAGGGCACAGAGCCGGAAGGGCGAGAACCAGGTGAAGAGATGAGAGGCTCAGAAATCGCGGCGTTCTTTCCTTCCTTCCCTGGTCTTTCTCTGTGTCCCTCTGTGCCCTCTGTGGCATGACTTCTTGGCTCTTCGCCGAGGCTCGGTTCCGGCCCGGCCGCCTTGCGGGCCTCGCGCTCCTTTCGCAGTTCGCGCATCGTGCGGTAGAGGCTGTTCTCGATTCGCCGCTCGTGGACCAGCAGGCGGTCCAGGACCTGGGCGCGGGCGAAGTCGGTCATCACCACCTGCCCCAGGATCACCGCTTCCTCGTCGGGCTTCGGTTCGATCGGCAGACCATGCCTGGGCCAGAGCACGATATCGCCCGCGTTCTCACGGTAGACGGTCGCGAAGACCGCGCTGTGCAGCCACTCGGCCCGCCGCAGCCGCCAGGCGAGACTCACCGCCCGCTCGGCCAGCATCGTTTCGATCTCGCCCACCGGCGCCAGATCCGCGAGCATCCCCTCGCGGTAGAGATCGAACTGGGCGGGGTCCTCTCCATGAATGACCACCTGTTCGGCCAGAAGCCCATGTTTGACGGCATTCTGCGAAGCAACCGCCTTGCCTTGGGCCGTCCGCGGCCCGGTGGACTTCTGCGCGTTCGAACGATTGGCCTGGATCTGAGCAACACTCGCCATGAGCAGCCCTCCATACTTGTGAGTTGCTATTGAACGATACATCTCGCATTACATGCCTATCATACTGACAGGCTAGTTCAAAACGCAGCAAACCCTGTGCCACCGCGAGGCTCTTTTGCATTCCCGGCAGAGAGCGACGGCAGGCCCTTGCCACACAAGGAGTTATGAGTGATGATTCGCAGGCAGCGTTAAATCCCGAAGTGACACCCCCCTGGGACTGCCACAATGGCAGTCGGCCGGGACCGCCAGTCACCGGACAAAGGCGATGTTCACCACAGAGACACAGAGGACACAGAGAAAGCTGTTTGTAGCGTGCCCGTAAGAGCGTGCCCTGAGCCTGTCGAAGGGGCATCTCTTCGGGTCACGGGTCACGAGACACGGGTCACTGCTTCAAGCAACCGCAGATGAACGCAGATGAACGCCGATCAGAGCGAGGGAATAGGCACTCGACTCCCTTATATGCGTCCCTCTTCTCTGTGACCTCTGTGTGTGCGTGGTGAACCCATCAATCTTGCAGGGTGTGCCGTGCACACCACGTTCCTATCGCAAGGATTCAACTCCGTGTGGCGTCGTCTTGTGAAATGTGTAGGTCCGACCCCGGCTTCCGCCCCCCGGCATTTATCGCGTTGGGCCAATAGCGTGAAATTGCATGAAGCTGAAAGAAAGCGACGGACAAGCCCTCTGCGGCTCGTGCCCGCGTTCGCTCGGTGTTTTCCAGGTCCCATCATGGGCGAGACCCGCCGAATCCGCCGGGGCCCCCGCACCACCATGCTGCCGGCGTAAGGCGAAAAAAGCCAGGCCGGGTTCCCAAACGCGATCCATTGCGTTTGCGGTCCCGGTCCGGGGGGCGGCGCCCCCGGTCGGGGGACGTTGCGTAACCACAGAGGTACGCAAGAGCCGGATGAGCCGGAAGTGTGCAGGTCCGACCCTGGCTTCTCCGACCTCGGCTTCTCCTTGACAATTCGACGGATCTTGGGCATCATACCGTGCGTACACCCACGACAAGGTGAACAACCGGGATAATTGAGGCCATGAGCAAGATACCAGCCGACGCCATAGCATCCGAAACAATCGAGGTCGCTGAGATCACCCGAGAAGCGGCGGGAGATCTTGCGGCCGACGCGTCGACGCCGATGGCCGAGTTGCCCCAGGGGGAAAGGCTTCGTCACCCGACGGCCAGGCTTTCGTTCTATCGCCGCATCTATGACTGGCTCGACGTGCGTATCAGTCGTCTTTCGGTGCGGAACACATTCTGGCACCGCGTCTGTTCGTTCTTGTTCTTGCCCCTGGCCTATTCGAGCGGCATCTACTTCAGGCGAGTCGATGGCGACAACTACGTCGCCATCTTGCCTTTTCGGCGATTCAACAGGAACTGGTACAGCGCCATGGGCGGCGCGGCCCTTCTGGCCAACTCCGAGATCGCGGGCGGTTCGTATCTGTTCCGCGTCTGCGGAGCCGGCTACACCGTGGTGTGCAAGCACCTCGACTACCGCTTCTTGCGGCCTTGCCTCGACACGGCCATCTACACCATGAAGCCTCGCGAGGACATCCAGGAGCAACTCGCGCACGGCAGGGAATTCAATCTCACCCTCGACATGGAGATCGTACAGCAGGGCGAGCACAAGCGGCGCGTCGGCAGGTGCGTCGCCACGTTTCATATGACGCCCAAGAGCCACGTCAAGGCCAAAGGCCGATAAGGGAGACATGCCGGGACAGACCCGTAGAGAAACGCCGACGGCTGCGGTGCTCGGGTGGGCCGCCTATCTCGCCTGCTCGTGGACCTGGTGCATCGGCCTGTTCCTGCCCGTGCTGCTGGTGCGCGAGCTGGGCACTCTGGGCTTTGTCATCTTCGCCGTGCCCAACGTCGTCGGCGCCGCGATGATGGGAATGATTCTGCCCTCGGCGGGCGTCAGCTCGCAGGTTGTGCAGCGCCATCGCCCTGCGCTCGTCGCTTTCTCCGTCGTCACCGTGGCCTTTCACCTGTTCTTCGCCGCCTGGATGCTGCCGCGACTGATCGGCCCTGTGGGCCCCTTGATCGTTCTGGCCCTCGTCGCCGTGTTCACAGGCATCGCCTTGCGCCGTCGCGACCGCAGCGATTGGATCGCCGCCATTGTCGTCCTGGCCATCACGGCCGGCATCGCTCTGCTGGCGCTGCGGAACGGGCTCGATTTCTCGTGGGCGCCGTCGCCGGACCCCATCGCCGTCGTCGCGTTGGCTCCGGTCTGCGCGTTTGGTTTCCTGCTCTGCCCATATCTCGATCTGACGTTTCATCGCGTTCGCCAGCGTACCTCGCCGGTCGCCGGTCGAGTCGCCTTTGGCCTCGGCTTCGGCGTGCTCTTCCTGGCCGTGATCCTGCTCTCCTACGGCTATGCTCGACCGTTGGCCGTCGCTGTCGACGGCCAGGCCCCCCGCGCACCGGTCAGGGCTTTCGCCTTGCCGCTCGGCCTCTATATGGCGTTGCAGATTGCCTATACCGTGGCGCTGCACATCGTCGAGGTGATCCCCGAGGCCAGGGCCCTCGGCCGCAGGTATTCGACGCTCATCGGCCTCGTCATCGCCGCCGGCGGCGCCGCCGCATTGGGATTCGCGTGCAACCGGGGATCGCTCCTGTACGGTCTTGACGTCGGCGAGGTGATTTACCGTTGTTTCATGGGGTTTTTCGGCCTGTGTTTCCCGGCCTACGTGTGGTTGTGCATGCTGCGCCGCTTCCCGTCGCGGCGCGCGCTGGGGATCTGCGCTGTGGCCGTTGTCGCCGCGCTGCCGCTGTTCTTCGCGGGCTTCGTTGCGATGCGGATGGTTCTGCTCGTGCCGGGTGTTGCCGTCGTGCTGCTGGCCAGACTCGCGAGGACTGAGAGTTCGAAATAAAGGTGTCAGGTCCCTTTTTTCGGGCGGCCTCGGGGACGCAGGGTGGATTCCAGTTTCAATCGCCGCACCGCCGTCTCGGTCCAGGCGGGATCGCCGAGCGGCGCCCCCCGGCGGATGCTGTTGCCGATCGCCTCGACCTCCGGCGGTCGCAACGTCCCGTGAACCAGCCTCGTCCAGTGTGACGGCAGCTCCACCGGCCCCTCGCTCAGGGCAACCTCCGATTCCCGGCCGCGCCTCACCGCGAAGCTCGACCACGGCCACGCATCGGCCCGGCGGACCAGTCCGGCCCGCAATGGATTGGCCTCGATGTACCGCAGCACGCTCAGATAGTGCCGATCGCTCTGCACGGGGAAGCTCTTGTACCGGCCCTGATACAGATGCCCGATCCCGATGGTCGCGTGGGAACTGTGGTAGCGTTGCGTGTGCGTGAGGGTCACCCATCGCATGAACGCCGGAAGGTCGTCGTCGCCCCGAGGCCACAAGAGCAGATGCCAGTGGTTGCTCAGGATGCAGTAGCCGCACAGCCGCATCGGGAACCTCGACGCCGCGTCGGCCAGGATCTTCTCGAAGCCCAGGAAGTCGTCGTCTTTGCGGAAGATGCGCAGACGCCCGTTGGCACGGTTGAGCACGTGGTACACATACCCGCCTAACGCGATTCGCTTGGGTCTGGGCATAACAGGGATTCTACTGCTCCCGACGGAACGCTGCAAGCATTGTTCACACCGAAAAACGTACCGGACACCTTTAATTCAGGCAAGCATTGTTCACACCGAAAAACGTACCGGACACCTTTAATTCAGGTGGGCGGGGTAGGCGCCGGGTTGGGGCGTGTCCTGCTTCCGCCAGCCGAGCAGTTGGCGGACTTCGTCGGGCATGGGGGCCGCGGAGTTCGGCAGGGAGAGATCCCGAATCAACTCGTAGCGTTTCAGGTCGGGGCTTTGAAAGAGCGCGCCCAACGGGCTGACGAGGGCCTTGCTGTGAGCTTCGAATTGCGGGTGGAGTTTCTGGAAGTCGGCGAGAGTTTTGAGTTCCGCCAGGCCGGCGTTGCCTGGAATGGGGCTCCAGACCAGAAGGGGCGCGGGGCGGGCCGCGTCGCTTCGGACGTAGACGTTGCCGTCGAGTTGCGTGACCTGGGGTTGGGTGAGCTTGGCGGAGACCGCCCGACTCTGCTCGAAGCGAAGGAGCGGCTTGGAGAAGCGATCGCTGGCGACGAGGAGATTGCCACAGAAGACGTGGCCCTCGCGCCGGTCGACGTCGGGACCGGTGGCGGGATGCCAGCCGAAACGGTCGCCGGAAGCGCTGCGCTGGTCCCGCTCAAACGAGGCCACGCTGTCGATCAGGGTGTTGTGCCAGGCGCGGACATTGGCGCTGTTGAGGATGCGGATGCCCTTGTCGCAGTTCACGAAGACGTTGCCGGCGCAGACGGCGCCGTCGGAGATCTCGAAGAAGAAGCCGTCCTGGCAATCCTGGACCCAGTTGTTGACGAAGACGCCGTCGCGATTGCCCACGTCGTACCAGATCCCGCTGGAGTTCGGGTTGTCCATCACGAGGTTGTCCCGGCAGACGACGCGGTGGCTCTGATTGAAGATCTTCACCGCCGCGGGGTAGTAGCCGGTGAGGTTCTCGACGTTGTTGCGGCGGAAGATGTTCCTCTCCAGCAGCACGTCGGACGAGCCGATCACGTACAAACCCTCGGTGCTCGTGTCGCTGAAGAGCGTCTGGCGAACGGTCAGGCCGTCGCCGCGGAAGTAACCGGCCACACGGGAGCAGAAGGAGATCGTGACGTTTTCGAGCGTCGTGCCGGTGACCTCCTTGCCGTAGGTGGCGGGGTCCGCGGGGCCGAGCGGCTCGTCGGTCGGCTCGTCGTTGGGGCCGAAGCTCCGCTTGCCCTCGATTTCGAGAGCGAGTCGGGCGTACTGGGTGAACGTGATCCCGCGGATCACGGGTCCCTTGCGGTCGCTGGTCTTGCCGTGGACGGGCGTGGTCATGCGGATCAGGGCGCCGTCGAAGGCGGTGATCTCGACGAGCCGGTTCGCGGGATCGACGCCGATGTAGACGTACCCCTTGTCGTAATCGATGTAGTACGAGCGGTTGTCGAGCTCGCCCTCCCAGCCGGCGGACCTGAGCATCTCGCCATCGACGAAGACCATGTCGTTGTTGAAGCGGTGCAGCGGCGTGAGCATGCCCTCGCGGTCCCGCTGCCACCAGCCGAGCGGAGCGGCCGGAAAGAGCGTCTTCCACGAGGTCCGCCAGACGTTGTTGCGCAGGGCCCGCCACTCGGTCGCGACGCGCGTGCCCTTGAGCACGGGTCGCTCCCCGGCGTACGGCTGCATCGTGATGCCCTGGTTGAACCGCAGGGCGCCGGTGCGGTAGACGCCGCCGCGGAGAATGATCGCGTCGCCGGTCACGACCTTGGCGATGGCGGTCTCCAGGGTGGTGGGCTGCTCCAGGCTCGTGCCGGCCGCGTCGTCCCTGCCGTCCGGCGCGACGTAGTAGACATGATTGGCGTTGGCGGGGATCTCGTAGTTCTGCTGGATCGGACCATAGGGCCCGCCCGAGGGTTGCGCCGGCGCGGGAAGTCCCGCGAACACAACGGCTGTGAAGGCGACAACGAACCAGGCGAATGGATATCTCTCTTGCAGGCGACGGTTCATTTCAACTCCTTTTCCCTGTCAGTGACCCCGATCGGCACGAAGCTCGTCACGCTGGGTCGGCTTGGATGTCCTCGAAACACGCGGGGGCGCGCTGCTTGAGGATCGTCAGCATCTTCAGGCATGCGTTGCGGATTTCCCACTGGGCCTTGGGCGAGAGGCGAAGACTGAAGATGTGACGCCACTCGCGGAAGTTCGCGGAAACGACGATCTCGCTGACGCAGGCGTTGGGCAGCACGAACCGGGCGTCCTCTTTTCGCAGGCCGCGATCGCGCCACTTGCGATACATCTGCTGGATGGTCTTCATGTCGCGATGGAAATCCTCGACGTGTTCCGGCGGCAGCGTCTGAGGCAGAACGTAGGCGAACCGGTCCTCATCGACGTACCGCTGCGACTGCTGCGAGACCGACATGAGGCGATGACGGACGAGCTGATGCGTCATGGCCCTCGAGCAGTTCCGCACGCGGAACGTCGCACAGGCGTGCTCCAGGGGCGACTCGTGGCCCATCTTGAGCAGACGCTTGATGAACGCGGCGTCGGAATCCTCTTCGATCCGGTCGAAGCTCAGGTAACAAGTCCGTCCGGCCTGCTCGATCACCTTCTCGGGATCGGGCGTGATCGCGATCAACTCCACTTCCAACTCAATCGGGTGACCATCCTGCCCCATGAAACCATCCTGCGATCGTCAAATGTCTGCTTTGCCCAGCACCGCCAGCGCGGTCGTCACGTTGCCGAAGGGAGCGCTGACCGCGAAACCCGCGACGTGCCTGCGGATCTCCTCCACCAGCTCCTGCGCGATCCGAATGCCCAGGACGCGCCCCTGCTCCTTCGTCTTGGCCTCGCTCATGCGGTCCAGCAGCCGCTGGGGGACGACGACGCCGGGGACTTCATTGGCCATGAACTCCGCGTTCTTGAAGCTCGTGAACGGCCAGATCCCCGCGATGATCGGAATGCGGCAATCCTGCGTCGCCTCCAGGAAACGGAGCAGGCATTCCGCGTCGAAGACCGGCTGCGTGATCGCGAACTCCGCGCCGGCCGCGACCTTCTGCCTGAAGCGTTCGATCTCCCGCGGCAGATCCGCCGCGACGGGATTGGCGCCGACACCGATGACCAGCGAAGTCGGCGGATCGAAGCCGTTGCCGCCGATATCCACGCCGCCGTTGAGACTGCGGGCCACGCCGGTCAGCGAGACCGAATCCATGTCGAAGACGCCGGTGGCGTCGGGATACTCGCCCAACTTCGGCGGGTCCCCTGTGATGATCAGCAGGTTCCTCACGCCGATGGCGGAAGCGCCCAGGATGTCCGACTGCATCCCGATCAGATTCCGGTCCCGACAGCAGAAGTGCAGGATCGTCTCGATGCCTGCGCCTTCCTGAATCTTCACCGCGGTGACCAGGGGCGAAAGACGCGAGCTGGCCCGCGGACCATCCGGAATGTTGATCGCATCGACCCCCGCTTCGGCGCACTGGCGGGCCTTGGCGACGATGGCCTTCACGTCCACCCCTCGCGGCGGGGTCATTTCGATGGAAGTGACCGTCTCTCCGGCCGCCAGCTTGGCGCCAAACCGCGACCGGGCGGCCAGAGGCTCCGGCGTCTTGGGCGTGGGCCTGGTCGCATCCCGCACTTCGACAGCGACCGAGCCGACCGGCCGGATCGAGGCTTTGCTGATCGACCGAACCGCCCGCACGATCTCCCGAATGTGCTCGGGCGTCGTGCCGCAACAGCCCCCTACGATGCGTGCCCCTTTCTCGTAGAACCGCTTGGCGTATTCGGCCATGTACTCGGGGGTGGACATGTAGAGCTGTCGGCCTTCGATCTGGCGGGGCATCCCGGCGTTCGGCTGCACCGCGATCGGCTTGTCCGTGACGCGACGGACCAGCTCAAGGCTGCCCAGCATCCCAGAAGGCCCCACGGAGCAGTTCAGACCCACCGCGGTCACCGCCTGCTCCCTGGCGATCCTCGCGATCGCCTGGTCGATCCGCTCGCCATAGACCGTTTCGTTGTTCTCGCTGACCGTCATCTGGGCGAGGATCGGGAGATCGGCAAGTCCCGCGATCGAACGGATGGCGATCAGCAACTCCTCGGGATTGGAGAAGGTCTCCAGGATCAGCAGGTCCGCGCCGGCTTCCACCAAGGCCCTGCCCTGCTCCTCGAACATCTCGCCTGCCGCCTGGAATGTTATCGGTCCGTGTTCCGTCAGTTCGCAGCCCAGCGGCCCGATCGAACCGGCCACCAGGACCGAGTCCTTCGCAGCTTCCCTGGCGATCCGGACGCCGGCGCGGTTGATCTGAGCGACCTCGCCCACCAGGCCGAACTTGGACAGTTTCAGCCGGTTGGCGCCGAACGTGTTGGTCTCGATGAAGTCCGCTCCGGCCTCGACGTAGCTGTCGTGGACCGCTCGGACCATCTTCGGGTCGGTCTGGTTGAGTTCGTCGAAGCACCGGTTCAGGAAGATCCCCTGCTGATACAGCATCGTTCCCATGGCGCCGTCGCCGACGAGGACGCGCTGCGACACCTGTTGCTCAAAGGCAGATCGTTTCAAGCTCTCTGTTCCTCAGATATAGGATCGGGCAGAAAAACATTCCGAAAAATAGCCGCAACAGACGGGCGATGCAAACTTTTTTCAGTCGCACCGAAGAGGCGCACGTCCTCGCGAAAAACCAAAGACGGCTGGGGTTCGATGTCCCGAACGGTCCGAAAACGTCCCGTGCGCTCCCCTCCTACAATCGTCACAGGTGATTCGACCCGTATTATGGGACGACCGCACCGAAGGTCCCCGGTGCGCCATCGAGGATTTCAGGGCGAACCCGACGCCCCCGGCTCGCGGTCGCCGGAGCGTGCAAACAGACATTAAAACCGCATAACTATTGACTCGATAAAGGTTAATATGGTATACTTAGGCAAAATCGGCAACAGTGCAGATTTGGGTTTCCCAGAGCTGTTATCGTATGCTCTACAGGGGACTGTGCCCGATTGGCGACAGGAGACCCCGTGCCTGCGCGGTCGTATCGACCGACGAGAACAGACTGCAGAGGGTCGTCTGCGACAAGGAGGAAGGGGTGTGAATCGGGAGTTGCGATAGCGATATCGTTGACATGTCGCGAAGCTTGTCTCCTTACCATCCGGCGATTGCGTGAAGTGGATCGGAGTTGGGGTGGGACGAACGGGGAGAGCAAGCGTTCGATGTTAAAGGAGCGGTGTGATGAAGAAGGTGTGGGTGGTTCTATTTCTCGTGTCGGGGTTGCAGCTCTCGGGGTGCCAGAGTCAGGCCCCGCTGCGGAGCTTCGATGAAGAACGGCCTGCCGTAGCGGCTTCCAGCCGCAAGTACACCTGGGACAGCAATCTCAGGCCGAGCCGAGCGCCGAGCCGGTCCAGATCTGGAAGTTCGCGAGATCCCCTGCTGCGGGAGCCCGAACCTCTCCCGACGTCGGCCAGGACCCAGGTCGCAACGACGGAGATCGAGCCGGCCGCCAGCGTCACGCCTTCCCGCTCGCCTTCGCGTCCCAGCGCCACCCAGCCGACGACCGCAGAACCCGAGCTGATGACCGCCTCCATGGACAGTCTTCAGCCGGTGCAGTCTCGATCCATGGTCGCGTCGTACGATAGAGCCGTCCGAACCGAACGGGGGCTCGTGGCCGTCGACGAAAGCGCCAACAGCGGCAATCTCTCCCTCACCTATCCCAGACCCGACTACGGCATCATTCAGGTCGACAAGACCATGCCGCAGGAAGTGCGGCTGAACACGCCGTTCACCTATGTCATTCGCGTGACCAACCTCACCGAAACCATGCTCACCGAGATCACGATCACCGAGACGCTCTCGCGGGACTTCGAGTTCAAAGGGGCCGAGCCGACGGGCCGGTCCGAAGACGACCGGTTGATCTGGGAGATCCCGTCCCTGGGTCCCAGGGCCAGCAAGAGCATCAAGGTTTCCGGCGTGGCCACCGCATCCCGTCCCCTGGAGCTGTGCACCGCGGTCACGCACACCACCTTCGGCTGCTCCCAGGTGAAGGTCGTCGAGCCCTCGCTGGAGCTGGTCCTGAACGCACCGCCCGAGGCGCTGCTGTGCGAACCCATCCCGGTGGAGTTCGTGGTCACGAACACCGGAACGGGCGTCGCAGCGAACGTCCAGGTCGTCGATACCCTCCCGGCCGGGCTGCAAACCACCGACGGCAAGGGCAAGGTCACGCTGGAAGCCGGCACCTTGGCCGCAGGCGAGTCGCGGCGGTTCTCGATCAAGCTCCGCGCCACCAAGATCGGCACGTATGTCAACAAGGCTGTGGCCAGCTCGGCCGCCGGCCTGACCGCGGAATCGGAGCCTGTCTTGACGAATATCCGCCAGCCTGTGCTGACGATCACCAAGACCGGCGCCAAACGTCAGTATCTGGGCCGTTCCGTCACATACAATCTGACCGTCACCAACAAGGGCGACGGACCCGCGCAGAACACCGTCATCGAGGACATCATCCCGCCGGGCGTGACGAACATCGAAGCCACGGCCGGCGCCCAGTTCGCAGGCTCCAAGCTGGTCTGGGAACTTGGCACGCTCGAGCCCAACACCTCCAAGAGCGTGAAGGTCTCCTATACGCCCACCCGCGAAGGCGAGCTGATGGCCACTGCGACCGCGAGCGCCTACTGCGCCGAACCCGTGAGCGATTCGAGCCGAACGGCGGTCACCGGCATCGCCGCGGCCCGGCTCGAAGTCATCGACACGGAGGACCCGGTGGAGGTCGGCACGAACACCACCTATGTCATCGACGTCACCAACCAGGGTTCCGCGGCCGACACCAACGTCCGCATCAGTGCGGTCCTGGACGACAAACTGCAATACGTCTCCTCCGCAGGCGCCACCGCCGGCTCGATCCAGGGCAAGACGATCAGCTTCTCGCCGCTGCGTACGCTCGAGCCCAAGGGCAAGGCCACCTGGCGGATCGTGGTCAAGGGCGTCATTGCCGGCGATGCGCGACTGAAAGTCACAATGCACACCGACCAGCTCGCGCTGCCGGTGGAACAGACCGAAGCGACGCACGTCTACCAGCAGTTCGGCAACGGGAACTGACCGAGACGATCGACGCCGCGGCCCCCCAAGGCCGCGGCGTTTTCTTGCGCACCGATCGAGAGCGCGTCTCCGAAGACGTAAGGGCTTGGACGCATCTCCACCTCTCGGGAACGACGGATGAGGAATCCCGGTTCGTCGCCAAGTCCGCAGGAAGGCCCTGCCCCCGTCGGAGGGTGCGACGGGGTTTCGTGGGGGGCTTGAGGAGTGTAAGGAGTCCGAATTCGATTCCGGGTGGCATCGACAAGCGTCAGCTTGTCGATGGTTCTTGTGAACGCGAGAGAGCCATCGACAAGCTCCGAAGACTCCGCTTGTCGCTGCCACGCGGACAGGAACCTGCCGCATCTGCCGCGGAATGCCGACCACACCCGCGAAATGGAGTCGCGCGCCCGCCGGGTCACGGTCCACAATTCCCCTTGCAAAGGCCCGTCCCCAGGCTATACTGTTAGCCTGACCCAGAGGTCACCTGACGTCCCTGGTGAGGGATGTGTCGCAGGGACTTCAACCGGGGGATCCCAGTGAAGGCCGCGGTGCGGCGGGGCCCCAGCAACCCATCCGGCTCTCCGGGAAGGATGCGATCATGACAGAGAAAGACGCCGATATCCAGAGAATCAAGGAACTGATCCGGATCATGAAAGAGAATGATCTGGTCGAGATCGATATTCAGCACGGAGACGACCGCGTCTCCTTGAAACGGTCCCAGCCGCAGCAGATGCCGACCATGGGCCCGATAATGGCCGCGATGCCGGCCTCGGGCGCCCCGATTCTGATGCCGCAGGGCCAGCCGGCCGGACAGGCCGCAGTTCCCGCCAAGGGCGATGGATTGCTGGAGATCAAGTCGCCGATCGTCGGCACGTTCTACGAGGCCCCCAGCCCGGATTCCGATCCGTACGTCGAGTTGGGCGCCCGGGTGGATTCCCAGACCGTGGTCTGCATCATCGAAGCGATGAAGGTCATGAACGAAATCAAGGCCGAGGTCAACGGCACCATCGTCGAGCGGACCGTCAAGACCGGCCAGGCGGTCGAATACGGCCAGGTGCTCTTCAGAGTCCGGCCCGACTGAGCAAGAAGACAAAGGTGAAAAGGCAGAAGCAAAAAGGTATGGACGACGACTTGCCTGGGATTGCGGTCCTTTCCTTCTGACCGCTTTCCTTCTGACCTTCTACTTTCACAGGTGCAATCGATGGTATCAAGAATCCTGGTCGCCAACCGCGGCGAAATCGCGCTCCGAATCATCCGGGCCTGCCGGGAAATGGGCATCGCCTCGGTCGCGGTCTACTCCGAGGCCGACAAGAACGCCCCCTACCTGCGGCTTGCCGACGAGGCGATCTGCATCGGACCGGCCGACTGCAACCAGAGCTATCTGAACATTCCGCGGATCATCAGCGCCGCGGAGATCACGAATGTCGACGCCATTCACCCCGGCTACGGGTTCCTGGCGGAAAACGCCAATTTCGCGGAGATCTGCAGCGACTGCGGCATCGGTTTCATCGGCCCGCCGGTGGCGGCGATGAAGCTGCTGGGCGACAAGGTCGAGGCGCGCAAGCTGGCCAAGAAGGCGAAGGTCCCCATCGTCCCGGGCTCCGAGGGCGTCATCGCCAATGAGACCGAAGCGCTGCAACTGGCCAACCAGATCGGCTACCCCATCATCATCAAGGCGGTCGCCGGCGGCGGCGGTCGCGGCATGCGCGTCGTACACAACGACATCAGCCTCCGCGGGGCGTTCAACGCCGCCCGCGCGGAAGCCATGGCCGCGTTCGGCGAGGACGCCGTCTATATCGAGAAGCTCATCGTCGAGCCGCGACACGTGGAAGTGCAGGTCATGGCCGATCAGGAGGGCAACGCCGTCCACTTCTTCGAGCGAGACTGCTCCATTCAGAGGCGCCATCAGAAGATGATCGAGGAGTCGCCCTGCCCGGTGCTCGAAGACCGCGACCGCCAGAAGCTCGCGGAATCCGCGATTCGCCTGATCAAAGAGGCCAAGTACGTCAACGCCGCGACGGTCGAGTTCCTCCTGGACAAGGACAACAAGTTCTACTTCATCGAGGTGAACACCCGCATCCAGGTCGAGCATCCCGTCACCGAGATGGTCACCGGCCACGATCTGATCAAGTGGCAGATCCGGATCGCCGGCGGCCAGCCTCTGAAGCTCCGTCAGAAGAGCATCAAGCATCAGGGAGTGGCGATCGAGTGCCGCATCAACGCCGAGGACCCAGCCAACAACTTCTCCCCCAGCCCCGGCACGATCACGCAGTTCATCGCCCCCGGCGGCAACGGGGTCCGCGTGGACACGCATGTCCACCAGGGTTGGACGGTCACGCCGAACTACGATTCGCTCATCGCCAAGCTCATCGTCCACCAGAAGACACGAGCGGAGGCGATCGCGACGATGCGTCGCGCCCTGCAGGAATTCGTCATCCAGCCGATCAAGACGACCATTCCCGCCTGCCTGGAGATCCTCTCGCACAATCTCTTCGTCAAGGGAAAGGTCGACACGGGTTTCGTAGAGCGGAATCTCTAGGAGACCCCGCCACACCCGACAGTCGCAAACGATCGCCCATCGGCTCGTGAGCGATGGGCGATCTTACTCCCGAATCGTCAGCCTCAACGCTCCAGCGCGACCTGGTCTTCGTAGGTCTCGCGCTTGCGGATCACGCGGAAGCTGTCGCCTTCGACAAGGACTTCCGCCGCCCGGCCGCGGGTGTTGTAGTTGCTGCTCATCGTGAAGCCATAGGCCCCCGCCGTGAAGACCGCCATCAGATCGCCCCGCCCAACGGGGGGAATCGAACGGTCCTTCGCCAGGAAGTCCGCGCCTTCGCAGATGGGCCCGACGACATCGACCACTTCGTTGCCCTCGATGTGCAGGTCCTTGTTGCGCGTCGTCGGCGCGAACTTCGCGTCGGTCTTCGCAGGCCAGATGAAATGGAACGCACCGTAGAGCGAGGGGCGGATCAGGTCGTTCATCCCCGCGTCGACGATGACGAACTTCTTGCTGCCCCCCTGCTTGGTGTAGAGCACCCGCGTCAGCAGGATGGCTGCGTTGGCGCAGATGGTCTTGCCGGGTTCGAGGATGAGCGTGAGTCCTTTGCCCTGGATCAGAGGCACGAGCCCCGCCGCGTATTGCTGCGCCGAGGGCACGGTGTCCGTTTCGTAGTCGGCGCCGTAGCCTCCGCCCAGATCGAGCGTCTCGACCACATGCCCCTTCTCGCGGAGCCGATCCACCAGCGGAAGGATCTTCTTCACCGCGTCGACGTACGGGTCGATCGTCTTGCCGCCCGTGCCGAGATGGACATGGATGGCGCACAGACGAACCGACGGGTTGTGGCCGTACCGGTCGAACACCGAGACCGCCCGCTCGATGTCGACGCCGAACTTCGTCTCTTTCTTGCCGGTTTCGAGATACGCGTGACTGCGGTAATCCACGTCGGGATTCACGCGAAGCGCTGCCCTGGGCCGGGTCGTGGAGCCGCCGCCATGTCGCTCGACGATTCGGATGAGATTCTCCAACTCCTGCTCCGACTCGATGTTGAAGTATCCGATCCCCGCCTTGACGGCGTCGAGGATCTCCTCGTCGGTCTTTCCGACGCCGGCGTAGACGACCTTCGAAGGATCGCCGCCCGCCTGCACGACGCGGTACAACTCTCCGCCGCTGACGATGTCGAATCCGCTCCCTAGGTCCGCCATCAGTCGCAGGATGTGCAGGTTGCCGCAGGCCTTGACCGCGAAGCAGATCAGAGGATTCAGCTCCCGATACGCCTTCTGCATCTTCCGCAGGTGGTCCTCGAAGGTGCCCCGACTGTACACGTACGTGGGGGTCCCCACCTCGGCCGCGATGCGCTCCACGTCCACGCCCTCGGCCAGCAGCTTGCCGCCGCGATAACGAAACAGATCCATAAGTGGAATCTCTCCAAATGCCTGGTTCCAGCCATCACCCGTGCCTCCGGGCACAGCCGGACAGTATAGACGAATCCGTCCCGATTACAAGGAACAGGCCGGTGGAACTCCAGGGGGGCGACGTTCGCGAAGGAACGCCGGGGGGTGGAATGCGAAAAAGAGAAATGGAAGGCGCTCCCGTTCCGGAGGGCCTTCCATTTCCCGAAAGCCTGCCCGCAATTCGCAAAATCTCAGGAGATTCCGTCCAGCCGAGGATTCTCGGCCGACGCGTCGCAGATTGCCGCCGCTACCGGCTCTCGCCGACCGCGGCCCGCGAGGAGCAGGCTTGAGTCTGACGCCGCACTACTTCTTCTTCGCCGTCTTCTTGGCGGTCTTCTTGGCGGTCTTCTTCGCCGTCTTCTTGGTCGTCTTCTTGGCGGTCTTCTTCGCTGCCTTCTTCTTGGCCATTACCTTTTCTCCTTCTTTCGATTAACTTGACCAACGAATCATTGGTTTCTGTATGAGCAATACTGGCTTACACTAAAATTCCGGTCAACCCCCTGTCAACGCGATTGTGGCAGGATGTTGACAATGGTTATGTTCTTTATCGTCCAATGATTTATCAATCCTTCATAAATTTTTCTTGGACCCTCGTCCGAGTGGATCAGATCGAACGCTTCGCACGAACCACAGGATCGACTCGAAGTTCATACGAATCGCATGTCACGATGTCGCCCTCTTGTGAAAGAATGCGGAAATTCCCGAAGGAAACACGTCGTTTTCGTCACGCCTCGCGTGAGACGAAGCGATGACGCGACGTTCTCTCGACGTGACTTCGACCGCGATGCCGAGACGCAAATATCGCATCAAATGCAGCTTGACTTTCTGATCGCATCCGTGTTCCTTTACCGCAGGACAGGATCCGCGAAGGCGCGAACGATTTCGTTCGACCGCAGTCCTGCAACACACAGATATGCTGTTAACAACGTATGACGCGACGACGAATAGCGCTGTTCGGAGGCTCGTTCGACCCGATTCATCGAGGTCACACGGACGTGGCTGGAGCCGCCGCGGAACAGATCCGTGCGGAGAAGGTGATCTTCATCCCCGCCAAATGCTCTCCACTCAAGAGACTCTCTCCCCACGCGAACGATGAAGACCGACTGAACATGGTGACGCTCGCAACAGCCCAGGAGAGAGCGTTCGCCGTCAGCGATTGCGAGCTGACGCGGCCCGCGCCGAGCTTCACGATCGACACCGTGCGGCTCTTCCAGAGAGAGTACGGCCAGGACGTCGCGATCCACTGGCTGCTCGGCGCCGACAGCGTCAAAGACCTCGCGCACTGGTACATGATCGAGGAGTTGATCGACGAGTGCCATCTGACCACAATGCTGCGAGCGGGCTATCCTGCGCCGGACTTCGACTGCTATGAACCCTTATGGGGCGCGCAGCGCATCGCCAAGCTGAAGGCCAACCTGGTGACCACGCCGCTGATCGACGTCAGCAGCACAGAGGTGCGAAGACGGCTGGCGTCGAAGGAAGACATCGGCAATATGCTCCATCCGAACGTCGCGACCTACATCCGCGAGCATCGCCTGTATCAGTAGTGATCACTTCGATCGAGTCTGGCCCGCCAGCCAGTCATACCAGTTCTGCATGCCTTCGCCCGTCCTCGCGGACACCGGGAAGATCTCGATGGTTCGATTCAGCCGCCTCGCGTCGGCCAGGACGCGATCCAGATTGAAGTCCACCATGCCCCCCTGGAGCAGGTCGATCTTATTCACCAGCAGGACCTTCGACTTGGCGAAGATCCCCGGATACTTCACCGGTTTGTCATCTCCCTCCGCGACGGAAAGCACGACAACCTTCCCATCTTCGCCCAATTCAAAAGCCGAGGGGCACACGAGATTGCCGACATTCTCAATGATCACCAGGTCGAGCCCCTCGACCGGCAGCGATTCCAGCGCGCCGTTCACCTGCCTGGCGGACAGATGACACGCTCCCTCGGTGTTGATCTGGATCGCCGGCGCGCGCGTCGCGCGAATCCTCTCGGCGTCGATGTCCGTCTGCAAGTCGCCCTCGATCACGCCGATCCGAAGCGATTCGCCCAGATCGGTGATCGTCCGAACCAGAAGGCTCGTCTTGCCCGAACCGGGCGACGAGATCATGTTGAAGCATCGTTTGCCATAGCGGGACAGAAGCTGCCTGTTCTTCAGTGCGTAGGTCTCATTGGCGCCGAGGATCTTGCGTCCGACGTCAGCCTTCTCCATCGTCTGCTCTTTCAAATTCGATCTCGTCCAGGACCAGCGGAGCGTCGGGCAACAGATCGAAATCGTCGCTCCCGCAGTCCGGACACTGTGGGTTCGAAACCTCAACGGCAAACATTCTGCCGCACGCTTTGCATCGGCCTTGCAGGGGCTTGTGCTCGATCCGCAGAGTCATCCCCTCGCACGGCGTGCCCTCCGCGACGGCCTCGAACGCGAACGAGAGCACGTCGTCGTTGATCCGATTCAATTCGCCGCAACTGATCTTGGCGCCGACGGGCCTGGCGCGCCTCGTTCTCGCCTCTTCCAGGATCACCTCGATCAGACTCTGCGCCACCGCGGCCTCGTGCATCAGCAGATCCTCGGCAGTTCGCGTCCATAGGGCATCTGCACGATCCGTTTGCCCCCGATCTTCGTTCGCATCTCCACCAGGGGCATATCCCGCGCGGGCACGATCTCGCCGATGATCTGCGCGTTGCGACCCAGCTCGTGGCTGCGACAGACGCCAAGGCATTCATCCGCGGTTTCCGCGGACACCACCGCCACGAACTTGCCTTCGTTGGCAGCATTGAGAACGTCGAAACCGAGCATGTCGGCCGCCGCCTGGACCTGGGGCCTCACCGGAATCTCCTGCTCGCGGATCTCCACGCTCAGGCGACTGCCTTCGACGATCTCATTGAGCGTCGCGGCCAGGCCGCCGCGGGTCGGGTCCCGCATGAACCGAATGCCCTGCACGTTCGCAAACAGGCTGCACGTCAGCCCGGCAAGTCCTGCGCAGTCGCTTTCCAACTGCGATTCGAAGCGAATCCCCTCGCGCTGCGAGACGATCGTCATGCCGTGATCGCCGAGCGTGCCGCTGACGAGGATCTTGTCCCCCGTCTGAACCTTGTTCAGGCCCAGTTCCACGTTCGGTAACCTCTCGCCGATTCCCGCGGTGTTGATGAAGATGCCGTCGGCGGAGCCTCGTTCGACCGTCTTGGTGTCGCCGGTGACGATGCTGACGCCGTTGGCAGCCGCGGCGTCGCTGATGCTCTGAAGGATGCGATCGAGGACCGCCAATTCGAAGCCTTCCTCAATGATCAGGCCCAGCGAGAGAACCAGCGGCTTTGCGCCCGAGACGGCCAGGTCGTTCACCGTGCCGCAGACCGCGAGTTTGCCGATGTCGCCGCCGCGAAAGAACAGCGGCTTGACCACGTAACTGTCCGTCGTGAAGCAGATCTCGCCGCCGGTGGGCAGCGTCAGATGTGCGGCGTCGCTGAGTTCCGAAAGCGTATCGTTGCGAAATCGCGGCAGGATGCGCTCGTGGATGAGCCGGCTCATGAGCTGGCCGCCGCCGCCATGGGCGAGCAGGATTCTCTCGGGTTCGGACGTCATGGGCTGAGCTATTTCCTCCGGCCGTACTTGTACCACGCCGAGCAGGTCCCTTCCGAGCTGACCATGCACGGACCGATGGGCGTCTGCGGCGTGCATCGCGACGCGAACAACGGACACTCGACCGGCTCGATCAAACCGCACAAGACCTCGCCGCAGCGACAGCCGGGGATCTCCCGGCCGGGCCCGTCTTCGACGCGGAATCGTTCGAAGGCGTCAAACCGCCTGTATGGGTCTTTGAGAGCCAGCGTGCTCTTGGCTATCTTGCCGAGTCCTCGCCAGTAACCATCGACCGGCTCGAAGCACTCTTCGATGATGCGTTGCGCCGCGAGGTTGCCCTTCTCGGTCACCACTGCGCCGTAGAGCGACTTGAGCTCGGCCTTGCCCGCCGCCATCTGTCGGCAGATCTCCGCGAGGGCCTCCACGATTTGCACAGGCTCGAAGCCCGCGACCACGCACGGCCGCTTGAAGTTCTCCACGATCTCCGCGAAGGCCCCCGAACCGATGATGACGCTGACGTGCCCAGGGCAGAGAAACGCATCGACACGGTCGTTCATGCCGCCCAGGAGGGCACGCATGGCAGGCAGGACCAGCTTGTGCCCGCTGAGGATGAAGAAGTTCTCGATGCCTTCAGCGGCGGCTTCCTTGACGACGACCGCAGTCGCGGGCGTCGTCGTCTCGAAGCCCACCGCGATGAACACCACCGATTTGTCCGGGTTCTCGCGGGCCAACTGAAGCGCGTCCTCGCTGCTCAGGACGACCCGCACATTGCCTCGGACCGCGCGGGTCTCCAAAGAACCGTCGCTGCCCGGTACGCGGATCATGTCGCCGTACGTGGCGATGAGGCAGTCGTCACGGTCGGCCAACTGCATCACCGCGTCGATGTACCCCTGGTCGGTCACGCAGACAGGGCATCCCGGCCCGGAGAGCAACTTGACCTTCTCGGGCAGAATCGACCGGATCCCGCTGCGAAAGATCGAGACCGTGTGCGTCCCGCAGACCTCCATGACGGTGATCCGCCGGCCCACGCTCTCGCAGGCTTCTTCGATCGTCTGTCGCGCTCGGTCGATTCGGTCCAACATGCCAGTTATCCGGAGACCTTGTTCTGGGTGTTCTCGAAGTTCGCGATCTCGGCGAAGAGCTCCCAGGTCTTCTTCGCTTCCTCCTCGTCAACCAGCGAAATGGCGAACCCCGCATGCACCAGCACGATGTCCCCCAGTTTGACCGCAGGCAACAGCGTGGTCCTGGCCTTCCAGCGGTTGCCCATCGCATCGACAACCGCCCGATCCTGATCCAGTTCGACTATTCGCGCCGGTATCGCCAAACACATGTGTCTTTGCCTGCTCCTTGCTGTATGGCCTTCTGTGCACGGCGACCGCCTGTGCAACATGGGCTGACCGCTATTGTATGGAAACGAATGAACCCGGTCAAGCTCGCTGAGACGGTGTGGGCCGAAACGGGTGTATGACCGCAACTGCAAGGTCTCAGACAGCCCCTTTGCACGGCTGAATGGAAATTGATCTTGGCCATGAACAGGAATCGCAGCGCGCCGCCGTCACGAAACCACCGGCAGACTCCAGGAAAGCACGCCCGAGGCGGTCGTGCGAAGGAGATTTGCCGCGTTGGGCCAGCAGCATGGAGGATGTGCCGGGCACATCCGAACGACACTTGGGGGCTCATTGATCATGCGGCTGGCCCAACGCGCAAAATCTCCGGCCGAAGGCCGGAATCCGGATCGGTTCGTCCCTTGCCGAATCGACCCAGCGACTGTCGGACAAGCTCAAGATACGTCACCCAGAGATTGAATGGCGGCGCATCGGGGCGTTCCGGAATATCCTCGTGAACGATTAGCTCGGCATTGATATGGACGGAATCTGGGAAATCAATCGACGAGACGTGCCGGACTTGAAAAGCGACCGTTCTGAGCATGCTGGCGGGCGAAGAACAAGTTCTGCCCACGGGTTAGATGCGATTCACCATGTTCGCGGCAATTGCCGCCTGGCCGAGCGCGAGGCCGCCGTCGTTGGCCGGGACATCGCGGTTCAACAATACTCGAAATCCCTCCTGTTTCAGCCTCGCAACCAGTCGCGCCGCCAGAAAGCGGTTGCAGAAGACGCCGCCGCTGAGGGCCGCAACTTCCAGGCCGTTGCTCTCACGAGCCGCTTCGGCCATCGCCGTCAGGGCCTCTGCGAGCGTGTTGTGGAACTTCGCCGAAATGACCGCCAGAGCCTTTCCGTTTCGCACGTCCCTCACCGCGCCCATGATCGCCTTACGCAGATCCAACTGAAGGGGTTCGGCGCCCTCTCGATGCAGATCGAACTCGTAGCGGTCGTCGACGCCGGGATCGGCCACGGATTCCAGAGCCATCGGCAGTTGCGCATCGAAGTGATTGAAGTTGCCCAGGCCGAGCATCGCCGCGACGGCGTCGAAGACCCGGCCCAGACTGGATGTGTCGATCACATTGAGCCGCTTGTCGATCTGTTCGACGATGAGTCTGAGTTTCTCGGCGTCGGACTCGATTCGTTCGAGCAGCCACGAGAACTCGCCGAGCTTGAAGTCCGCTCCATATGCCTGCTTCAAAAGCCCCAGGAGCGGTCGGACCGCTTCTTTGCTCGCTTTGTCCCCGCCGGCCAGAGGGTAGTACGCCAGGTGCCCAAACCGTGTGAACTGCGCCAGCGACGCGATCATGCACTCGCATCCCCAGATCGCGCCGTCCGTGCCGTAGCCGGTGCCGTCGCACTCGATGCCGATCACCGGGCCGGGATGCCTGTGCTCGGCCAGAACGGATGCGATGTGAGCCCAATGATGCTGGACCTGGATCACCCTGACGCCGGCAAGAGACTTCGCATACTGCGTGGAGAAATAGCCGGGATGCAGATCGCATGCGACGACGCTGGGTTTGGCCTCGAACAGTCCGGCCAGATGCTGGATCGAGCCCACGTAGTGGTGATAGACGTCAGCATCTTCCAGGTCGCCGATGTGCTCGCTGAGAATGAGCTGGTTGCCCTTGACCAGACAGAACGTGTTCTTCATGTCCGCGCCGGCCGCGAGAATTTCCTGCGGCGAGTCGTCGTTCATCAGGATGGGCGTGGGCACGTAGCCCCGAGCCCGCCGGAGGATTGCCCTCTCATCGCCCACGAAGTACACGATCGAATCGTCGACCTGGCGATAGATCTCGCGATCGTGCATGAGGAACGCGTCCGCGACGTCGCCGAGTCGCTCCAGCGCGAGATCGTTCCTGCAGATCAACGGCTCATCGGAGAGATTGGCGCTGGTCATCACGAGCACATCGAGCCCTTCCGCGAACAGCAGGTGATGCAACGGCGCGTAGCAGAGCATGAACCCGAGAGAATCGACGCCCTGCGCGACGGCGGGAGCAATCGCGGCATCCGCTCGCCTGGGCAACAGCACGATCGGGCTCTCGGGGCTCGTCAACGCCTGCTCGGCGGCCGCATTCACCACGACGTGCTTCTTCACCTCCTCCAGACTGGCGGCCATCAAGGCAAAAGGCTTGAAATCCCGTCGCTTTCGCCGCCGCAGTTCGAGAACCGCGTCGTTGTTGAGCGCATCGCAGGCCAGGTGAAATCCGCCGAGCCCTTTAATCGCGAGGATCCTGCCCAGCCGCAGCAGTCTGGCGGTCTCCGCGATCGCCTCGTCGCTGTCGGTCGTCAGCACGTTGCCCACGCGATCGGTCAGCCACACCTTGGGTCCGCATCGCGGACACGCCACCGGCTGGGCGTGGAATCGGCGATCCGTCACGTCTCGATACTGCCCCGCGCACCGCTCGCACATCGGGAAGACGGACATCGTGGTGTTGGGCCGGTCGTAGGGGATCGTTTTGACGATCGAATATCGCGGCCCGCAGTTGGTGCAGTTGATGAAGGGATAACGATGGCGAAAGTCGCCCCGATCCCCCAGTTCTCGGAGGCAATCGGCGCAGACGGCGGTGTCGGCAGAAACCTCCGAGAGCACAGCGCCGTCGGAACGGCTGCCGCTTATGACGAAGCCGCTTTCGCCCCTGCGAAGCGGGAGGCCCTGAACCTCGCACGACTCGATCCGCGCCAGCGGCGGTTTGTCGGACGATGTCAATCGCTTCACGAACTCGTCGATCCGCTCCTCGGAGCCCTGGAGTTCGATCGTGACGCCTCGCGTGTCGTTCCAAACGAAGCCGGTCAGCTCCAGGGCCACGGCCAGCCTGTGCACGGCCGGACGAAACCCCACCCCTTGCACGCGACCCGTCACGAGTATCCTCTTTCGCTCCATCACGCTCCCTATCCAAAACCGCCGCGTCCGAAACCGCCGCTACTCTGGGTTGGAATCGGAAGCACCGAGCCAAACCCTCCGGCGCTGTTTCTTCGCAGGCCCATCGTCGCCAAAATGCGATAGAGCAACGAACGAAAGCTCGGGGGCCGACGAAGCTCCGCAGGGCGAAGCGAGAGATCCTCCGCGGCGTCCTGCGCGTGGATCGCGATGCCTCCCTCCTTCCAGCGAAGCAGCACGTGCACGAGGTCTTGGGCCGCCAGGAGAGCATCCTGAATCACGATGACCTGGGTGATTCCTCGTGAAGCCAGGAACCGGGCCGACGGAAAGTCCTGCGGGAAGACCATCCAGCGGTTGTCGTATACGCCGGGGGCCGGCTTGTTCTGGCCTTGCAGCCGGCGCGAGTCCAGCAGGAACGCGGGCGGATTGTCCCCCGCGAGCGCATTTCGCACAGACTCCGGCGGCGCAACCGAGAGCATCTTCACGAGGGCCGACACATCGGCCAGAACGCACTTCTCCGACGACACCCCCTGCCTGCGACCGGAAGTCGTGTTGTACAGGGGGACGGGTCGATAACCGTCCCTGGCAAGATCGAATCCCGCGGCCAGAGAGCGGACGCCCGCCAGATCGACCACAATCGCGGTATCCCGTCTGGTCCCGATGCGGCACCGCAAGCCCGACTCGTACTGCACGTCCGAGGGAGGCAGCAGCTCTTTCTGCTCGTCGATTTCAGCGAACAACACCGGCTTTACCCAGGGCGACCATTCGTCCTGAGCGGGCGCCCAGATCTCATATAGCTCTCTTCCCGTCATCCACGCTCTCCCAGGACAACCACCGAGGTTTCTTTCGCTTGGTTCTTTCGATCCGCCGAGACGTCCGAACCGATCAGGACGGCAATCTCCTGTGCATGACTATCGATCAGGGGCACAGGAGCAGCACGCCCATACAGCCCACACGCCTTCCCATCCACTACGAATACGCCCACGCATGGATAGAGGCTTTCGTTGCCTCCGACGGCCGGGACCGCTTGGAAGCGTCTCTGAGCCGCCCAGAACCCCGGATGCCTGGCTGCATGTCGAGCGATTTCGCGCCACTCTTTGTCCGCCGTGACGCCTCGGATGCCGATCCACTCGCCAACGCGTCCCAGAGCGGGCTTCAGAACCCAATCGTCGCTCTTGCGCCAATCGACCTCGCGCGGATCGCAGGTCTGCGGCAGGAGGGCCTTCCACGTGGGCAAAGGCGTCCTGAGCCGGTCCCAGACCAGAGGAAATCTCTTGCTCTGCGAGATCAGCGCGTAGCCGGGATTGCTCTGCGGCACAGCGGCGCCGTGGAAGTATCGCTGCCAGGCGTTTCGTCGCGGGATGTTCAGGAGCCACTCGGCCGGGAAGAACCGCACGATGCCGTCGAACTCCTTCGCATCGCCGACGGATCGGGGGATTCCACCGACCCAGACGAGATCCGCAGGGCTGACCAACACCGGTGCCAGCCCCTCGTCCGAGAACCGCTCTGCGAGAAAGACCATCACCTGCCGATCGTCGGTGTAGGCCGTGGCGTGTACGAAGGCGACGCGAGCCCCCCTTCCCAGCGAGGAGGCCACCGCTTGCGCGTAGAGCCTGCCGACATCCGGCGCCGAGCATGTTCGTGGATGGCATTTGCAGGCAAGCTCCGCAAAGGCGCACGATTCGATGAACCCGCCGGGCACGTCGGAGTTGGCCTCGGAGATCCGCCAACCCTCCTCGGTGAAATGGAAATCGAACCGCATGACTCTGGCCATAGCGGAGGCGGGCACTTGGCGGGCAGTCCGCGTACAGGCCTTCTGCAAACGCCGGCCCAATCCCAGCATTCGACACAGATCGGGCCTGCATAGAATCTCCTGTTCCGCAGCCAGCGCCTCGACCCAGAGTTGTTCGGACTGACGGCGCAACTGGTCCCAGGCCGACCCATCGAGCACCAGGACTCGTCGACCGATCGAGTCGATGTCCTCGAACTGGCTGTCCCACTTGTGGTGGTCGAAGATCATCTGCAGACGCAGTTCGCGAAACTGCGCGTCGGGGATCGGATCGGGGACTGTCCACGGCGGATTCATGGATGTCCCTGCCAGACGAAGACATAGAGACCTGCGATGGCCAGGTACACCATCGCGACGAACAGGCCCACCAGGGACTCGCCCTCACGGTGGCTCGCATCAGGAGACTGGACCCGCTCGACCACGACCGCCAGCAGCGTCAGCGGCACAACGGGCCACGCGACAAGAGCGAAGTCCCTGACCGTGGCGGCTGCCGACACCCAATCGCCTGCGACAGCCCGTCCGAGGATCATGCCCATGGCGATCAGAAGACCGCCCAGCCGGAGCCCGGCGCCGACGAGTCGATCCACGGTGACAGACTCGCTGATGGTCGTGAGACGCTCGATCATCGCCCAAAGTCCAAAGAAGGCGATCGTGGCCAACCCCGCACTGAACACCACGACCCACCAGCCTGGGCCGTTGCCGATGTTGGCGCCGGCGTAACAGAATGTGATACCGACAACCGCGCCGGATATCGCGAAGGCTGCCGCCAGATTCTGACGCTCGATCACGTCGTCCCGCGGGCTGACGCCGAGAAAGCCCAGCCACAGGACGCTGAACCCGACCCACGCCGCTCCGGCGAACATGTAAAACGCCAGATAGGTCCCGCTGGAACGAACGTCGTCGGCCGCCCAAAGGCGAAGGACGATGAAAAGCAGCGCAAGACTGATCGGGGGCGTCGCGACGAAGAGGAACCGGCCTGCGTTCCGAATCGCCAGGGTCTTGACCCGCGTCGCGGCGTACCACCGGTACCAGACGATTGCCCCCACGACCATCGAGACCAGCATGACCATTGTTTCGTCGCCGGACATCGACACGCACACTCCATCCAAAGAAATTGTGATGGCCGGCACAACTTGCCAAGCCGGCCCTTTGGGGCTCCAACCGCCTCTTCTGCCACAGAAATGGAGCTTTTTGGGAACTTCAACACAAACACAGACTCCCAGCGATCATAAGTCCTTCGAGAAAAAATAACAGCAAAAATCCCTTGCTTGCTTCCCGTGGGGTGTGGTAGACTGGTTTCTGTTCGTCGGCGGTCGCTTTGTGACTACGCAGAGTTGGCCTATGGCGATAGAACAACGGGGCCGTAGCTCAGTTGGGAGAGCGCTTGCATGGCATGCAAGAGGTCGTGAGTTCGACTCTCATCGGCTCCATTTCCCTCCGTTGGCGCGTCTTGGCGGGTCAATTGATGCCTGTTCTTCGCGGACTGTGAAATCCTTGGCTTTGGAAGTGTCGGTCGAAGGCAAATGCAGTATCCAAGCCGAGGCGTCGCATGACCACGAAACTGACACAATCCAGTACCGCAAAGAGGCTCATCCGGTTTTCGCGTACTTCGATCCCGCCCGAAGCGGGCGGGCCTGGGAGATTTTGCGCTTTTCGCCAGCAGCATGGACGGCGTGCTGCGTACGCCTGGCTGGTGGCCCGGGGCCGGTGTCTCGGATCACCGGTCACGGATCGCCCCTCCATGCTATTGGCTGAAAGCGGAAAATCTCCTCCGCACGCCGCTTGGGGCGTGCCGAAACCACAAAAGTCCGCGAGAACCGGATGAGCCTCTTTTTTTGGCGCCGATATCACGAAATGCGAGGAACGCAAACGCTCGTTTCTCATGAACCGCAATCTTGGCATTCCCCTCTACGCGGATGCGCGTTCCTGTGACGGGGAGTATAGAGGACCGGGGACGGCGTGTCAATCGGGCGGCGATCTCTCAGGAAGAGGTCAGTACGGCTGATGGTTGGCTGAGGCGACGTCGAGGATGTCCAGGGTGCGGAAGGAGCCTACGATGCGCATTTCCGCATGAACGATGCCTTCCTGCCTTCCGAAGAAATAGGAGAAGGGCCATGTCTCGCCTGGGGCGATATTCTTGTAGGAGGCGGGACAGAAGTGCCCTACCGCGACCACCCTGCCGTTGGTGTCGCGAAGAGCCGCCTGGAGCTCCACGCCGCGAGGGGCCGAACCGATGTTCCGAACCTCGCCAACGACGGAGACGCCGCCGAAGTCGTTCTGGATCGCGCGGAAATAGAGCACCGCGAAGCCATCCTGAGTCAAGGGCGAACCAGGGGTCGCAGCGGCGGCGGCGTCCTGAGCGCCGGGGGTCTTCCCGGCCTGCGGGCAAGCGGAGCAACCGCACAGGCAGATCGTCAGTCCCGTCAGAGCGATAATCGCAAGAGCCTTGGCCATCACCTTCTCAGAAAACAGCCCCAGAAGAACAGGCCTGCGGCGGTCCATTCCGGGGCGTCTATTCCTCGGCCTGCACGAACAACCTCCATCTATCCCATATTATCCACTTTTACACAGCCTTTGTCAAGAGTTTCCCGGTATTCCTCCGCAGGCCGCGTCGAGAACGGAAACGACCGATAATTGATCGTGCACCGAATGGAGAATTCGGGATCTGGCGAAGAAAAAGCTTGATCCAAAACGGGCAAATCGGTAGAATGGGTTGAATGTCGGATTCTGGCTACTCGATAAAAACCGACAAATCTTACGGAACACTTTGGCTCCTAACCGATTCTTACAAGCAGACTGGTCGAAAAACGAACTGTTACGGAACGGCAAGTGCGTATGCAGACACCTGGTTGTATAGGAGGAACATCAAACATGAGGTCGAAAGCCTTTACACTCATCGAGCTGCTGGTCGTCATCGCGGTCATCGCAGTCCTGATGGCGATTCTGATGCCGGCGCTCCAGAGGGCGAGGGAACAGGGGCAACGAGCGGTCTGCTTGGGCACGCTCAAGCAGTTGACCCTTGCCTGGATCATGTACGCCGACAGCAACGACGACAAGCTTGTCAGCGGCGACGCCGGTTTCGACAATTCGACCGGGCATGCCAACGAGAGGGCGTGGGTGGGCAGGTGCTGGGCCGAGCCGTACAACTCACCGAGACCGCCGGCAAATCAGTGGCCGATCGAGGGCCCCACCGGTCAGAAGGCCGCCATCATGAAGGGCCCCTTCTGGGAATACGCCAAGGATCTTGCCATGTACTCCTGTCCGACGGGCATCCGCGGCGAATTGCTCACGTACAACATCATGGACGGTGTCAACGGTCGCCCGAGACAGGGGACCTACAGCGGCAACACGGGTCTGAAGGGTCCCAACGGCAAGAAGCTCTGGGTCAAGACCCGAAGCGAGATCTTCAACCCGACCTACAGGTTGGTGTTCATTGACGAAGGCGCCGCCACGCCCGACAGTTTTGCTGTGAACTGGGAGACGAGCGGGTTTGCGTGGTGGGATGATCCGACAGTCCGTCACGGCGACGGCACCGTCGTCTCGTTCGCTGACGGCCGGGCCGAATACAAGAAGTGGCAGGGATCAGGGACGATCAAGTACGGCAAGCAATACTCAGGTTACAAAGGGCCCGGCTACACGCCCAAGACTCCTGAGGAATGGGGCGACATGGAGTACATCCACACCGGCTGCTGGGGCCAGACGCACCGCAGTTTCCCCAAGCCGTAAGGAAACCGTCGCCGGATTCGTCCGGATCTGCTGGAAATTTGAGTTCCCATTCGAGACACACTCGGATGGGAACTTTTTTTGTCCTCATTTTTGCGGAATCGTCGCCTCTTCCGTGAAATCCAGGTCGGCAAAACGGGAACTCTGAGGCCATCAAGAGAGACTTCGCCTTCGACCCGATTGTCAATCACGGCAGGATGAGCAACACAGCGAACCGACCGAGGCTCTCATTCCGCTCCTTCCCGTGCGTATGCCGTAGCCTTCCTGGGAAAAGTCCAGAGAAAAACACTCAAGAGTTTTTGAGCCGACTGCCGATGGCTTCTGATGACAAGTGAATAGGGTGGCTCGAAGCTGAGGCCAGCAAGGTCCGCTTAGCCTGTACTGGGTTCGTCCATCGCAACGTTCACATCCTTGTCGGATCGTAATCCGGACGACATCCCAGCGGCGGCTAGGAGCTAAAGAAAGAGCCACTGACAGTTGGGTTGGGTCCCCGCGCCCCTCTGGCGATTGGGGACCTGGTCGTGCCCCTGTGAAGTAGCAGGCGAGTATTACGACAAGGGATTTGAAAAAACCAAATACTCTCGCACTGCCGTCGCAGGGGCTTTTTCTTTCCTGCTCACAACCTCCCGCCCGCCGTCCCGCTCACCTCGACAGCAACCGACCGTAGAAATCCTCTGTGCTGGCGATCATGCCTCGAAGAGACAGATTCGTTTGGGCCCACTGCCGGGCTGCGATCCCGAGGCTCTGGCGCCTTTGCGGCCGGCAGATCAGTTCTTTGAGACGATCCGCCACCACAGCGACATCGCCGGTGGGCACGACGACGCCGGTGATGCCGTCGCGAAGGTGCATGGAATTCCGCGGCTTCGTGAAACCAGCGGACAGAACGCACAATCCGCTGCTCATGGCCTCGTACATGACCGACCCTCCCGAGAGACTCACGAGCACGTCCAGGGATCGCAACACATCGGCCATGTCTTCCCGCCGACCGGCGAAGACCAGCCGGCCGTCGAGTCCGCAGGCGTCGGCCAGGCCCTTGAGCCTCGCGAAATAGTCCGCCTCGCGCACTTCCCCTATGATGAAGAATCGGGCTCGTCCCGGCAGCGCCGCATCGACCTCAGAGGCCAGTTTCACGAACTCCAGCTGCCTCTTGGCCCGCTCGATCCGGCCCACCAGACCGATGTTCACCACCTCGCGGTCCGCTGAGTCGGCAAGCGGCGCGCCGCAAGCATCCGCACGAGGTCTGAACCGGTCGGTGTCCACCGCATCCCCAATCTGGACGATTCGATCGGCGGGGATGAAGGCTCGCTTCAATGTGCGAGTGATTCGCGTGGAGATCGAGATCAGACCGGTCGCGGCGCGAAGTCGGTGTTTGTGCACGCCCCAAAGTCCCAGAGGCGCTCGCACGTGGATGGCTGTGGGCACTCGCAAACGCCACTTCAGCCACGCCACGTAGCTGCCCAGCCACATGTCGGAACTGTGGACCAGCATCGGATCGTAACGCCGCACGACGCGGACGAGCCGCTCTGCGTCCGCGTATCGGAGAATCCCGCCGGGCAGCTTCCGCCATGGCCGCAACGACAACACCTCCGTCTCCACACCGACGGACCGCAACTGGGCGACCATGTCGCCCTCGCCGGTGCAGAGGACGACCGGTTCATACTTCCTGGCCAGACCCGTCACCAGATACAGGAGCTGACGCTGACTGCCCCCGATCTTGCCGCCCCTGGAAAGGTAGACGATCCGGCCCATTGCACTGCTTTCCTTTCTCAGTCTTCCGCATTGCCGGTCTGAGTGTGAACGGTCGCTACTGTAATCCAATAGGCGTCGGGTTTCCATCGTCCTTCCGGGAACGCAGGAGATTCCGACGAAGGTTTGGGTGGCACAGGGGCCGGCATGAGAGTAGAATGCCCGCTCGTGAGTACGTTTCACAAGGAACCGCAGCGCTTCGACATGACGGAGAGGCTCGACACGCCACGCATCGGGGATGTGCCTCTGGGGAACAGGCTGATCCTGGCTCCGATGGCAGGCATGTTGCGTCTGCCTGTGCGTCTGGCCTATAGAAGACTCGGGGCTGCCATGACCTGCGTGGGCGTGATCGATGCGGAGGCGATGACCCGAGCCCCCGACGACGGGCTGATCAACATCCTGGGCAAACGCGAAGTCACTTGCGAACAGGAGCGTCCGGTGTGCGTGCAATTGGTCGGACGCGAGACGAAGACGCTTGCCGAGGCCGCCCGATCCGTGCAGAAACACGCCAGCATCATCGATCTGAACTTCAGCGGTCCCGTGCAGCGTCTGATGGACCAAGGGTACGGCCTGTCCGGCCTGCTGAAGGACCCTGGACGGATCCGTGAGACGGTCTCTGCGGTCGTCGGAGCCGTGAGAATCCCTGTGACGGCCAAGATCCGAATCGGTTTCGAGGGACCGGATGTCGACGTGGTGAAGATCGCCCAGGTCTGCCAGGACGCCGGCGCGTCGGCGATCACGGTCCACGCCCGCTTCGTGCGACAGATGTACCATGGACCCGCTCACTGGGAATGGATCAAGAGGATCAAGGACCAGATAGATATCCCCGTGATCGGAAACGGAGCGGTCGGCGGTCCCCTGGACGCGAAAGCCATGTTCGATCAGACCGGCTGCGACTTCGTCATGATCGGCGCCGCGGCGTTCATCCACCCTCTGATCTTCCGCCAGACGAACGAGCTGCTCGAAACCGGCCGGTTCCACCGAAGAAGCGATCTGCAGGCCCTGCTGGCGTTCTTTGGATGCTATCGCGATTTCGCGCGAACGGTGGAATCCAGGAGCTTGGGTTCCTTCCTCCGGCGGTCATGCCGGAACTTCCTGCGGGTGCGAGCCTACATGCAGAGAATACAAACCGGCCAGACCACCCTGGAGTGAAACAGCGATGCCCCAGCCCGAGACGAACCCGGTGTCACCGCCCCTGCCGATGGGCCGGACCCTGTCGCAGCGAATCCTGTCGCTCTTTCGCAAACCTCCTCGAGTCCGCATGCTCTACCTGGAGGTGACGCACCGCTGCAACGCCCGATGCATCAGTTGCTATACGAAGGCGGGAAAGGAGAAGCCGGACGTTCTGACTTTCGACGAGAAGAAGGCGGTCGTCGCCCAGGCGAAGGCCCTCGGCGCCAAGACGGTCTCTCTCAGCGGCAGCGGAGAGCCTCTGCTCTACGAACGGCTGTTCGATCTGATCGACTTCATCCGCCATCTCGATATGCAGGCCGTCATCTTCACGAATGGAACCGTCCTGGACGAGCGGACCGCCGAGCGGCTGATCGCCCGCAACGTCATCACTTATGTCAAGCTGTACAGCCTCGATCCGGAAGTCTTCGACCGGATGATGGGCAGGACCGACGCCTACGTATGGACGACGCACACGTACACAAAGGACCGAGAGACCCGCCAGGTCAGGATTCCCAGCGGCCTGAAGCTCCTGCTGGATGCCCAGAGCCGTGCCGACGCCGCCGGCCTGGTCCGGGCCGAAGCGCTGATTACGAAACTGAACGCCGCCACGCTCGGCGACGTCGCCAGGCTCTGCAGGGAGTTGGGTCTGATCCTCCACCTGGAGACGCCGGTCTTCACCGGACGGGCAATCGAGAACCGTGAAGCGATCGCCCTGGACCGAGCGGGTTATGAAACGCTGCACCGCGAGCTGATCGCGATCCTCGGCAGCGAGTACTTCGCGGAGCACTTGGCGCATCCCTGCCCGGTCGAAAGAAACCCTGTCGTGTGGACGAACGGCGATATGGGCTTTTGCAGCAGCCGGCCCGCGACAATCGGCAACGTTCGCAATGCCTCGCTGGAATCCCTCTTCATCCGAGCCCGCAGGGCGAAACGAGCGGAGGATCGCCGCACAGCGCGTTGTTCCAGGGAGGGGCGGTACTTTCGCACGTGCCCGGCCCGCCGGTACTTCGAGATGAAACATCAACTCCCCTGCGACTACTGAAGCCCGATCTCCAGTGCGCATCGGGCCGGGGCTCTATGGAGGCAAGATCCTGAAGAGATTGGCAAAAAGACTCGTGCAGAAATGGAAGGTCGCGAAGACGACCGCGGTCCTGTGCCACCGGATCGTCCCCTTCTGGTCGCCAGGGTATCCTGTGGTTCTTCTGCGCGCCCGCAAGATCTGCAGGACAGGCAAATTCGATCCCGCAGAGGCGTTTCGACTGGGACTGTTCCAGCCCGGTTTCCGCCATCCGTCACACGTGGAGTACGTGAGCCGTCGGCGGCTGACGAAGGTTCAGGAGTCGCTCAATCCGGTCGGCTGGGCGCCGCTGCTCAAGAACAAGGACCTGTTCTACCGCTACTGCGCCGCAATGGACGTTCCGATTCCTCGCCTGTACGCGGTCGTTTCGGACGGACGACTGCCCGGCTGGACGTACACAGGACGTCTGCTGCGGACCCGCGAGGACTGGGCGACGTTCTTTGACCGTGAATTGCCCGCGGAATTCGTCGTCAAGCCGGTCCAGGGCGCCTATGGACGCGGGTTCAACCTCTTCCGTCGGACCGGCCGGGGGTATACGGATGCAGCCGGGGTCTATCGAGAGGCCGGTCAGGTCTACGATCTGCTCGTCTGCGACGCTGGCGAAAGGTACGTTGTCCAGGAGCGGCTTCACAATCATCCCGAGTTGGTGCGTGTCAGCCGCGCCGAGGCGCTGCAAACGGTGCGAATGACCACCTTCGTTGACAACGAGGGACAGGTGCGACTCCTTCACGCCCATTGGAAGACGATCGAAGGCAGCGAAATCGTCGACACGTTCCTTCGAGGGCTCGCCGGGAACATCGAGGTCCCGGCCGATCTTCGCCATGGCGTTCTGACCGTCGCCAACCGGGTCCCGGGCACCGGATCGCCGGTCGTGGCAATCCCCACGCATCCCAAGACGGGAATCGCGTTCAAAGGGTTCGCCCTGCCGTTCTGGAAGGAAGCGTGCAGTCTCGCCAAGCAGACGGCACTGAAGTTCATCCCGGTGCGCACGATCGGCTGGGACATCGGACTGACGCCGGACGGTCCTGTTGTGGTGGAGGGCAACATCTGGTGGGACCCGCCCAACCAGCACGGCGACATGGGCGAAATCCTCCGCGCGTTGACCGAGCCCTCCCTGTCGGGACCGCAGCAATCCGACCCGTCCCGCGACGACCGCGATCCCTGGCGCAGCCTGTTCACAGGCGACAGCCGTCCCTGAGGACCCGTCGTCAGGACAAAACCGGATCGCGGCTTCAAATCGTCGCAAGGGCCGGTTATAATCGGTTGGGCCGTCATGGCAGATGCACGAATCGGGCTCCTTTTCATTCGGAGGATGTGTATGCGTCGCAAAACGATCGGACGTCGGGCATTTCTCAAACACACCGCCGGAGCGGCCCTTGGGACGTTGGGCCTGCCGCTGTTCATTCCGGCCCGCGCGATAGGAGCCTCAGGCAACACGCCGCCCAGCGAACGCGTCACCATGGCCTCCATCGGCTGCGGCGGCATGGGCACGAACAACCTGCGGGCCTTCCTCGCCCAGCCCGACGTCCAGGTCCTGGCGGTCTGCGACGTCGTGACCGCCAGCGACGAATATGGCCACTGGTATAAGCAGGGCTGGAATGGAGCCTGGTTCGGACGCGAGCCCGCGAAGAAGATCGTCGAGGCGGATTATGCCCAGAAGAACCCGTCAGGCAGCTACAAGGGCTGCACCGCGTACGTCGATTTCCGCGAGATCATCGCCCGCAGCGACATCGACGCGGTCTGCATCACCACGCCGGACCATTGGCACGCGATCCCGGCCGTCATGGCCGCGACCGCAGGCAAGGACATATACTGCGAGAAACCCCTGTGCCTGACGGTCGCCGAGGGTCGCGCGATGGTCGAGGCCGCACGACGATACAACAGGGTCTTCCAGACCGGCACCCAGCGACGTTCCAGCGAGCCGTACCGCTTCATCTGCGAGCTGATTCGCAACGGGCGGATCGGCAAGTTCCAGCGAGCCCTCGTCGCGATCGGCGCCAACAACAAGCAGGCGCCGCCCGCGGATTGGCAGCCGATGCCGGTCCCCGAGTGGCTGGACTACGAGATGTGGCTCGGTCCGGCCCCCTGGGCCCCCTACCACAAGGACCGATGCCTGTACACCTTCCGCTTCGGCCAGGACTACTCCGGCGGCCAGACGACGAACCTGGGCGCCCACGGGATCGACATCGTCCAGTGGGCCAACGGCACGGACGAGACCGGCCCGGTCGAGTTCGAGGACCTCGGCGGCGAATTCCCCTCCGACGGCCTGTTCACCACCGCCACGAAGGTCCACTTCCGCGCCCGCTACGCCAACGGCCTGGAGCTGACCTGCCGGACCCAGGAGAAGGAGCTCTACCGCTACGAAGGGTCCGACGGCTGGATCCAGATGCCGACGTATTCGAACGATTGGACCTGCCATCCGGAATCGCTGAAGACGACGGTCATCGGCCCGGACGAGATCCGCCTGTACAAGAGCAACGACCACCATCGCAACTTCATCGACTGCATCAAGAGCCGCCGGCCGACGGCCGCCCCTGCGGAGATCGGCCACCGCTCGACCTCGATCTGCCAACTCGGCAACATCGCGATGCGACTCGGCCGCAAGCTCCACTGGGACCCAGCCGCCGAACGCTTCACCGACAGCGACGAGGCCAACGCCATGCTCGCCAAACCGCTGCGAAGCCCCTGGCGTTTGTAGCCCAATAGAAGAGATGAACGACATGCGGATCTACATCGAAAGCACGATACCAAGCTACGTCGTTGCACGCCCCGCCCGCGACCTGCTGCAAGCGGCCCGCCAGCAACTGACTCGCGATTGGTGGGACCTGAAACGCGACCAACACGATCTTTTCGCCTCGCAGGTTGTCCTCGACGAAATCGCAGGCGGTGATCCAGAAATAGCGCGTCAACGACTTGAACTGGTATCGCAAATCACACTCCTGGACCTCACAGACGACGCCCACGCCTTGACGAAGGACATTCTTCGCTCGGGGGCGCTGCCGCCTGAAGCCGACCGCGACGCGGCTCACATCGCCCTTGCCACGGTTCACGAAATGGATATACTACTGAGTTGGAACTGCCGGCACATCGCCAACGCCGCCATTCAGCCGCGGCTGCGAAAGTTGGCAGATGCCGCCGGCTTCATCTTGCCGGTGATTTGCACGCCGGAAGAACTGCTGGGAAACGCCAATGAGCAAGACGACTGAGATTCAGACCGCCAAACCGACGGGCGACCTGGTGCTCCAGGAGATCTGGCGCACCAAAGACGCCCTCTCCGCCTCCTACGGCCATGACGTGGATCGCCTGTTTGACGAAAGTCGCGAACGCCAGGAGCGTTCCGGCCACCCGGTCGTGAATCTTCAAACCAAACGCCGCAAGACGTGAGAGGGTCCAGACGCCAACCGGTATGGAAGAACGGGTCCGACGTCCGGGAGAGCGAGCAAGCACGGTCGGACCCGTAATGCGGAGGTAACGGACTGATTCGGATTCCGCCGTATCGGCGGGAGTTTAACGCTTTCAGGCCACCAGCGAAACGGGTGCTCCGCACGCCTGACGCACGATCCGAACAATCCGCACACTCGCGAGCGTCTCGCTCGCGTTCCAAACCGGACGCCCCAACGCGAAAAACTCCCCCCGCCCGGCCGCTTCGGCCGGGCCTGCGCCAAAGCCCCTGGTACAGAACAACGGAAGGCGTCCCCAGAATCTCGTACATCTCGAAATCGGTAAGCTGTCCCCGGAAAGTCCCCGCTCTTCCCTCCGCGTTCTTCTTCTCAACTAATTCATGAACAAAAGAAAGCTACACACAACCTTGCCTTCACGGATAATCAGATGTCCTTCCGAAAATTCAGTCTTATCCCCCGCCCCGTCCGGATCAGATCGGTAATAATATAGTTCGTCTCCTTCCTTATAAGTGTCCATAACTCTGTTCCGGTACAGCGGTACACCAGTGTCCACTGGTGCATTCTCCGGGCCAGGGGCCCGTGGAGCCATCATCAACAGTCTCTCATGATAGGCAGTCAATTCCGCGTCAACCTGATGGATGGTCAACGGACCCCTGAACAGAAAATCCCGCTCCCGGTAGTAGCCTCCAGCCCCAGCCTCGATGTGCTCCTTGAACATAATATTGACGGCATCCATTCGTGTCAGTGTGTTCGCACTACCATCCGGATGGGGACTATCCTTGGTCTGATTGCACGAACATGAACACATCAACATCACCACGGCGGATAGAACTCCGGATCTCATCTACGTTTCCTTATCAAGGCTCTTGGCTGAATACGCTTGGGATTTCGGGGGACAGCTCACCCATTTCGGCTCTGCAACACGCGCGGAGTTTTCCGATTCACTCTTCGGTTTTGGGCGGCACGGCGCGCTGGGCCCGCCAGACTGATTCACTTGTTCCGTTTTGCTTTGGCTCGGGCGTCCAGCCAGCGTTGCAGGGAATCCTGCCTTTCCCCGGACCGTTTGCCGAGCAGCATGCCTTCGACGCTGAGATCCTCGTCCAAGTCCGGCCAGTGAATGCCGACTCCGTCACCGATCAGGCGCCAGTTGCGGCGTTTCTCCGGCGTCCCATGCAGCAAACGCGGGTACCACGCCAGAGGAACAGAAAGCGTTCGGCCGTCGGCCAGATCGACCGTCAACGTGTCGTCCGTAATGCTCACGTCCAGAGCTTTAACCGGCTGTAGCTTACTCGCCGAAGTACCCATTCCATGCCTCTGTAAAGCGTGCCTGCTTCTCTTCGATCAGTCTAACACCATGCGCCGTGCGAATCAACCGGTTCAGCATCGGAATCAGACGGATCGGACGAAGGAGTGCGTTTGACGCGTTATGGGGTACCGGCGGAGTTGGCGGAGGCTCGCACTGAGTTGCTCCTCTCTCCGCTGGCACCCCGCAAAGCGATAAACGCTCTTGGTTGCGGCCGGAGGCATGACGGGGGACTGTTTGCCTCTCGCCAAGCCGCCAAGATCGCAAAGGTTTCAGGGCTTGCTGATTCCTATCCTCGGTTCTCCGTTCTTCCTTGGCGCTCTTTGCGTCTTGGCGAGAGAACAGGTTCCTGGTTGCGGCCGGAGACCGCCCTACGGCGTTCGCATATTTCGCGGCAGAATGTTGATTTTTATGAAACATACAGGCGTCATGAAGCGTCTGTATCTGAGAGGGCGAGTTTCAAGTTTGAAGTGTCGAGTTTCAAGTGAGATGGATGTGCGAAACGAACCCAATCTGCCGGTGGCCGACGCCAATTCACCACGGAGGCACAAAGACCACAGAGATAGCCTTTCGGAGTTCCGATCAGAGTTGTTCCATGTTCTTCTCCGTGCCCTCTGCGTCTCCGTGGTGGATATTCTTGCGAAACGGACCCAATTCGCCGGCAGAGAGACGAACGGCAAGTGTTTTATCAAAAAGGAGTTATGGTGGATTCGGCCCGGGAGACGGGATGGGAGAACGAAGCCAATTCCCCGCCGGGCCGTTCGCGTGCCGGGGCGGATTGGGTTCGTTTCGCACAATCGACTCTGCCGGCGCGTGCCGGCCGGAGTTGCGCCCCTGCGAATCGGGATTTGCCTTTGACGTGGGGAGACGTCCTTCGCTACAATGGTGTCGAACATGGTCCGGCGCCCCAGGAACAGGAGAAAAGCCATGTACCGGATAGGTATTCTTGTATGCTCGCTCCTCTTTGCCGCCACGGTCTGTGCGACCGAGACCAAGGCCACGCTCGACACAGACCCCAATCTCGTCGGCTGGTGGAAGCTCGATGAGACCTCGGGCGCCGCGGCCACCGACTCCTCGCGACATCAGCGACATGCGACCCTCAAAGGCGGCCTGTCCTTCGACACAGGCTCGACCCCAGGCCGCGTCGGCAACGCCATTCGCCTGGATGGCAAAGAGGCCTCTCTCGAAGTCGCCAAGTACAAGGGAGTGACGGGCACGCGGCCGCGGACGGTGGCCGTTTGGATCAAGACCGCCGCGACGCGCGGCGAGATCGTCTCCTGGGGCACGGAGGATTTCGGCCGGATGTTCACCTTCGGCTTCATCCGGGGACGGATCGGGATCACGCCGAACGGCGGATACTACTACATGAATCCGCAAGCCCACAACGATCAGTGGCATCATGTCGCGGTCGTGGTGCGAGAGGCGGAATCGCCCAATCTGCACGACGACGTGACCCTTTATCTCGACGGCGCTGCGGCGGAGGTCCACGACATCGGCCTGCTGGACCTGTGGCCGATCGACACGGGAAACGAGTTGAATGTGCGGATCGGCAGGAGATTCCAGGGATCGCTGGATGACCTGCGAATCTACGACCGCGTTCTGACGGAGAGCGAGATCGACACCCTGTTCAAACTGCACAGTCACCAGCCATCGACTTCGTCTCAATAGCAAGGAGTTGGATCATGGAGAATCCCCGAATCACGCGACGCGAGTTCGTGCAAGGCACCGCGGCGGCCATTGCGGCGGCGGGCCTGGGAAGTCCGATCGCGCACGCGGCGCAGCCCTCTGTCGATACGTCCCGAATCCTCAACTACAACCCCGACATGGAGTACCGACGGCTGGGCAAGACCGGCCTGATGGTCTCGGCGGCCTGCCTCGGCGGGCACTCGCGAAGCAACGACCAGGAGCGCAGCGACATCATCACCCGCTGCATCGAAGCGGGCATCAATTACATCGACGCCTGCTGGGACAACGAGGTCAAGCGCGACGCCAAGGCGCTCAAGGGCCGGCGGGACAAGATGTACCTGGCGCTCTCGCACGGCGCCAAGGAAGTCCGCAACGAGGAGTTCCGCACGAGCAAGAGGCTCCTGGAGTCGCTCGACGAGCTGCTCAGGGACTCGGGCCAGGACTACACGGACCTCTGGCGGATCACCTGCCTGGAGCCGGGCGGCCGGCACACCTTCAACACCGCCTGCGAGATCGTGGACGCGTTGGAGAAGGCCAAGAAACAGGGCAAGGCCCGCTTCGTCGGCTTCTCCTCGCACGACCGGCGCTGGATTCAGTTCATGATCGAGTACTTCCCCCAAATCGAGGTCGTCTGCTTCCCCTTCACGACGATGACCAAGAAAGCGCCCCAGGACAGTCTCTTCGACGCGCTCAAGCAGCGGGACATCGGCGCGTTCGGCATCAAGCCCTTCGCGGCCGCCTCGCTGTTCGCGGGGACCCCCGAGGAGAACAATCAGCGGGGCCGTCTGGCCATTCGCTACATCCTGCACAGCAACACCGTCGTCCCCATCCCCGGCATGAACAGCCTCCAAGAGGTGAACAACGTCGTCAAGGCGATCCAGGAGCGGCGCGAGCTCGACGTCAAGGAGAACGCACTGCTGGACAGGGCCGGCCGGGAAACCTGGGCGAACCTGCCGGCGAATTACCAGTGGCTCAAGAACTGGGAATACGTTTGATCCCGGTCCCTCGGCGATGCCCCCTGTGAATGGAAGATCTGCATGACGCTTCGCATGAACGCAATCCTCGTCGGCCTGTCGATGATGCTCACATTCGCCATCACCGGTTGCGGGCGGACTGAGACGGCAACATCCTCCCCCATGGAGACCGGGCGGGCAAACGACGCTCTGATGGTCGCGAGCCGGCCTGCCAACGCGGCGCCGGAGGCGCCGCTTCTGCTGCTCGATGAGCCCGAAGAGGATGAGGCGACGAGCGAACCGATGGCCGACAACAGCCGGTGCTTCGTCTGCCACGTCAACTACATGAACGAAGAAATCGCAGCCAACCACGCCCGCAGGGGCATCGGCTGCGCCGATTGTCACGGCCCCAGCGACGCTCACATCGCGGACGAGTCCTGGGGCTCCGGCGGCAACGGCACCGCGCCGGACGTCATGTACCCCAGGGACAGGATCAATCCCGCGTGCATGGCCTGCCATCCCCAGGACAAGCTCAGCTCGCAGCAGCATGAACCGGTCTTTCGAGCATCGAATCCGAAGGTCTGCACCGATTGCCACGGGTCCCATCGCCTGCCGGTGCGCCGCTGCAAATGGCGGTAGGTCCCCCGCGCTTCCTGGCGAATATTTTCCTTGCCCCCAGGAATTTCCGTCGCGGCCGGCGAGAGGCGCTTGCACGGATTCGAGCCTAGAGCTATCATGGGCGTCACTTGCGAGAGGGAGAATTCCGCTCTCGCGGAACAGGGAAGCCCTTGACACCGCCGACTTGCCCCTATATAGTAGTGACTATGAATAGTCGCCTATGGGGCGGTCCTGACGGTGGCACGAGGCTGGACAGAAACCAAACTATCCATGAGAGGAAAAGCATGAGAGGAAAAGAGCGAACCTGCGGCAGGCAGGAAGCCGAAAAGCGACTTGACGAATTCCAGGTCCGCTGCCGAGAGGCCGGTCTGAAAGTCACGCCGCAGCGGATGGCAGTCTACAAGGCCCTGGTGGAAACCACCGAGCATCCGTCCGCCGAGGCGGTGTTCCGCAAAGTGCGGCGGACGTTTCCCAGCATCTCGCTGGACACGGTCAACCGGACCCTGCTGACGCTCAGCGAAATGGGGGCTGCCTTCGTCGTCGAAGGGTCGGGCGACGCGAAGCGATTCGACGCGAATCTCTGCACGCACCAGCACTTCAAGTGTCTCAAGTGCCGGCGAATCCTGGACTTCCATCACGAGCCGTTCGACCGGATCGACGTTCCCGCGAACCTGGTCGGCCGGGTCACCGTACTGAAAAAGACCGTTTACCTGGAAGGCTTGTGCGATCACTGCGCCAAAGAGTCCTGAGTCCCGAGTTCCGAACCCACTGTCCGACGCGCGTTTGTGAGCTTGTGATTCAGAAAAGAACAACCACAATCACGATGGAGACGACCGATGAACTTGAAGGGCACAGAAACAGAGAAAAACCTCCTGACCGCGTTTGCAGGCGAATCCCAGGCGAGGAACCGCTACACCTACGCTGCGGAAAAGGCTCGGGAAGAAGGCTATGAGCAGATCGCTGCGATCTTCGAGGAAACCGCCAACCAGGAGAAGGAACACGCCAAGCGATTGTTCCGCTTCCTCGAAGGCGGCGAGACCGAGATCCAGGCGGCCTTCCCGGCCGGCGTGATCGGCAGCACGCTGGAGAACCTGCACCACGCCGCGGCGGGCGAGCATTACGAAACCACCGAGATGTACCCGAACTTCGCCAGGGTCGCGGAGAAGGAGGGGTTCGTGGAAATCGCGGCGGTGTTCAAGAAGATCGCGGTAGCGGAGAAACGCCACGAGGATCGCTACAACGCGCTGGCCAAGAACGTCACCGCGGGCCAGGTCTTCAAGCGTTCGACGCCCGTCCGCTGGGTGTGCCGCAATTGCGGTCTGGTCCACGAAGGGCCGGAGGCCCCCAAGGTCTGTGCGGCCTGCCAGAAACCCCGGTCGTACTTCGAGATCGACGCCGTCAATTATTGATCCGCAAGCAGTCGAAAAGCCGGGTGGCGACCATCTCGCCTGCCACCCGGCCTCTTTCTCAGACCGTCACCGCCGCTCGCTGAGCTTTCGGCGTCTATTGCTCTCCCGCCTACGCCGGCAAGATCGTAGGATTTTGCGATTTTCACCGAACTGGACGGCCCTGGATCTGCGTAACAGCAGCACGTCGTCGCGGCCGGTCAGGACGATCCGTCTGTCCCGACGCGGCGACCCTGTACGACAACGAGCGACATTCGGCAGTTGGAAATGCAACCTCAGAAAGGAGTGCAATATGGCAGAGCGAACAGGCTTGGTCACCATGAAGGGCAACCCCCTCACACTGATTGGCAGCGAAGTCAACGTGGGCCAGAAGGCGCCGGAGGCGACCCTGGTCGCCAACGATCTTTCGACCGTCAAGCTGTCTTCCCTGGGCCAGGGGAAGGTCAGCATCATCACGACCGTTCCGTCGCTGGACACGCCGGTCTGCGATGTGGAGACGCGTCGGTTCAACGTCGAAGCTGGCAAACTCGGCGACGCGGCGGTCGTGCTGTCTATCAGCATGGACCTGCCGTTTGCCCAGACTCGATGGTGCGGCGCCGCGGGCGTCAAGAATGTCCGGACGCTGTCGGACCATCGGGATGCCGCCTTCGGAAACGCCTATGGCGTCCTGCTCAAGGACCTTCGGCTGCTGGCCAGGGCGGTGTTTGTAGTGGACAAGAAAGGCGTCGTCCGGTATGTAGAGATCGTCAAAGAGCTGACGAGCGAGCCGGACTACGCGGCCGCATTGGATGCGGCCAGGAAGCTGCTCTAGGCTTGCCAGGTCGGCAGGACCTTGCCGCCGGAGGCTTTCGCCGAGACGACAGGATCAGGAGGACTACGAGAAATGCAGGAATTGAAACCCAACGTGTACTCGATCCGTGCGATCGACTGGGATCGGCGGCTCTTCGACGAGCTGATTCCGTTGCCGGAAGGGACCACGTACAACGCCTATCTGGTCGAGGGCAGCGAGAAGACCGCCCTGATCGACACAGTGGACCCCGCGAAGATGGATATCCTCATGGGCAGCCTCACCGCCTCGGGGATCGACAAAATCGACTACATCATTTCGCATCATGGCGAGCAGGACCACTCCGGTTCGATCCCGGCGATCCTGGCCCGCTACCCTGACGCAAAGGTCGTGACCAACGCCAAGTGCAAGACGATGCTCATCGACCTTCTGCACATCGATGAAGAGCGCTTCCTCACGATCCAGGACGGACAGACCCTGTCCCTGGGCGACAAGACGCTCCAATTCTTCGATACGCCCTGGGTACACTGGCCTGAGACGATGGTGACCTACCTGGCACAGGACAAGATCCTGTTCTCGTGCGATTTCTTCGGTTCGCACCTGGCGTCGAGCAGCCTTTATGTCGATGACGAGCCGCTGGCCTTCGAGTCGGCCAAGCGGTACTATGCCGAGATCATGATGCCCTTCCGGTCCATTATCAGGAAGAACCTGGAGAAAGTGGGCAAGCTCGACATCGAGATGATCGCCCCCAGTCACGGGCCCATCCACGACAAGCCTCGCTACATTCTGGACGCCTACAAGGACTGGACCAGCGACAACGTCAGGAACGAGGTCGTGCTCGCCTACGTGTCGATGCACGAGAGCACGCGGATGATGGTGGAGCACTTCTCCAAGGCATTGATCCGCCGGGGCATCGTCGTGCGTCAATTCAACCTGGCGGTGACCGACCTCGGCCGGCTGGCGATCGCTCTGGTCGACGCCGCGACGATCGTCCTGGGCTCGCCCACGGTCCTGACCGGCGCCCATCCCAAGGCGGCCTACGCCGCGTTCGTCGCCAACGCGCTGCGTCCCAAGACGCGGTTCGCGTCGATCATCGGATCGTTCGGCTGGGGCGGAAAGATGGTCGAGCAGCTCTCGGGCCTGATCGCCAACCTCAAGGTGGACGTGCTGTCGCCCGTGATCGCCAAGGGCCGACCCAAAGATGAAGACTACCTCGCTCTGGACATGCTGGCGGAACGGATTCTGGCCAAGCATCGGGAGATCGGAATCGCCTGACGCCGGAGCGAATCGAATTGTCAGGGCTTGAACACTGCTGAAAAGAAAGGGGAAGGACAAATGGTTGAGAGACTCCAGGTGTATAAGTGCTCTGTGTGCGGCAACGTTGTCGAGGTGCTCACCGCCGGCGGCGGCGATCTGGTCTGCTGCGGCCAACGGATGGAGAACCTGACGGTCAAGACCGCCGACCAGGGCAAGGAGAAGCACGTGCCGGTCATCGAGAAGATCGACGGCGGCATCAAGGTCAAGATCGGAAGCGTCCAGCATCCGATGGAAGAGAAGCATTACATCGAGTGGATCGAAGTGATCAGCGACGGCAAGGCGTATCGCCAGTTCCTCAAGCCGGGGCAAACGCCCGAGGCCGTCTTCAACATCCCGGCCGGCAACGTCCGGGCCCGAGAACACTGTAACCTTCATGGACTGTGGGAGGCAAAATAGCATGCTCACCGAAAAGATGGAAAAAGCGTTGAACAAGCAGATCAACGAGGAATTGTACTCGTCCTATCTCTACCTGGCGATGTCCGCCTGGTTCGAGTCTGTGAATCTCCCAGGGTGCGCCGCCTGGATGGCGGCTCAGGCTCGCGAAGAGAATGGTCACGCGATGAAGTTCTTCAAGTTCATCAACGAACGTCGCGGCCGGGTCCTCCTCCAGGGGATCAAGGAGCCGCCGAAGGAATGGAAGTCGCCGCTGGCGGCCTTCGAGGCGTCGCTGAACCACGAGCAGCACATCACCGGACGGATCGACGATCTGATGAACCTGGCGATCGAGGAGAAAGACCACGCCACCGCAGGCGTGCTGCAGTGGTTCGTCAGCGAGCAGGTCGAGGAAGAGGCCCACGTTGACGGCATCGTCCAGAAGATCAAGATGGCCGAGAAGGCCCCCGGCGCGATGCTCATGATGGATCATGCGTTGGGCGAGCGGAAATGACACTATCCACAGGTGCGGGAGGACAGGCATGAGCATAGCATTCAACGCCGACGAAGTGTTCGAAATGGCCGAAGAGATCGAGCGAAACGGCGCCCGGTTCTATCGGGAAGCCGCCTCCAAGGCCTCCGACCGGGGGATCAAGGAGATGTTCCTGGGCATGGCCTCCATGGAAGACGGCCACCTGCGGACGTTCCAGGAAATGAGAAAGAGCCTTACCGAGCGGGAAAAAGGGGAAACCGCGTTCGATCCGTACAACGAGGCGACGCTGTACCTGCAGGCGCTGGCCGACAGCAAAGGCTTCGAAGGGATGAAGAGCCCGACGCAGAAGCTGACGGGCAAGGAGTCCGTGCGCGAACTGCTCGAGACCGCCATCGGCGCCGAGCAGAATTCCGTTCTGTACTATGTCGGCCTGAAGGACCTGGTCCCCGCCGAGGCAGGCCGAGACAAGATCGAAGCCATCATCCGGGAAGAGGTCCGGCATATCGCTGATCTGCGACGTCGTCTGACCGCATTGAGTTGACAAGCTCGACTTGGGAAGGAAAGAGAGATGAAGTATAAATGCGTCCTCTGCGGCTACATCTATGACCCTGCTTCTGGCGACCCCGACAACGGCGTGGCCCCCGGCACTTCGTTCGCCGATCTGCCGGACGACTGGGTTTGCCCCGATTGCGGCGCCGGCAAGGATCAGTTCGAACCCGCGGATGACTGATCGCCATGCCCACACGTGAGATCCATCCGTCGGTGGCCGCGTTGGACTTGATCTGCGTCGAGTCGGCGGCCCCGCCGGCGGCCATGGTCGTCTTCGGAGCCTCCGGCGACCTCGTGCAGCGCAAGCTGTTGTCGAGCCTCGCGGAGATCCACAGGCGAGGGCTCCTCAGCGAGCACTTCTGCCTGCTGGGTTGCAGCCGAACCGAGTACTCCGATGAACAATACCGCCAACTTGCCGCCGAGGCGATCGGACAGCGTCTCGGCGGCATTTCTTCCAACAAAGTCTCGGAGTTTCTGGACAAGATCTACTACGTCAGCGGCGACTACGCCGACCCCGCCACCTACGTCGCGATCAGGACCCGCCTGGCGGAGCTTCGTCGCAAGCACGCTGTCTCCGGATGCAACCTCTACTACCTGTCCGTCCCCCCCTTCCTGTACGAAACGATCATCGAAGGTCTCGGCTCGTCGAACCTGTCCCGCAAAGACGACCCCGAGTGCCAGTTGAAATCGCGTCTGGTCGTGGAGAAGCCCTTCGGGCGCGATCTGGCGACCGCGACCGCGCTGAATCGGACCATCTCGAAGTGGTTCGAGGAGTCGCAGGTCTATCGCATCGATCACTATCTGGGCAAGGAGACCGTCCAGAACATCATGATCTTTCGGTTCGCCAACGCGATCTTCGAGCCCGTCTGGAACCGAAACCATATCGACAACGTCCAGATCACGATCGCCGAGACGCTGGGCGTCGAGCACCGCGCCGGCTATTACGACAAGTCCGGCGCGATCCGCGACATGTTCCAGAACCACATGCTCCAGATGCTGGCCCTGGTGGCGATGGAGCCGCCGACGTCGTTCGACGCGGAGGCCATTCGCGATGAGAAGATCAAGCTCTTGCGAGCCGTGCGCCCGTTCAACTGTGCCTGGGACCCCCTGGCCGGCTGCTCCATCGTGCGAGGCCAGTATGGAGCAGGCGCCGCTGGCGACCGCAGGGTCGCCGCTTATCGCCAGGAGCAGGGCGTGGCCCCCGACTCCAGGACGGAGACCTACGTCGCGGCCAGACTGCACATCGACAACTGGCGATGGAAAGACGTCCCCTTCTACCTGCGAACCGGCAAGCGACTGGCCAGGAAGAACACCGAGATCGTCGTGACGTTCAAGGAGATCCCGCACTCGCTGTTCGGCTCGGTCGGCCTGGACCACATGCCGCCCAACATCCTGGCGTTCCAGATCCAGCCGGAAGAGGGCATCTCCCTGCGGTTCCAGGCCAAGCGCCCCGGCTCGAAGATCTGCATCGGCACACTGGATATGAAGTTCCGCTACAAGGAGATCTTCGGCGGCGAGTTGCCCGAGGCCTATGAGCGCCTTCTCCTGGACTGCATGACCGGCGACCAGACCCTCTTCACCCGATTCGACGGCATCGAAACCACCTGGAAGCTCCTCATGCCCATCCTGGAGGCATGGGAGAAAAGCGACGAGCAGCCGCACGAATATCCGGCCGGCAGCGAGAGCTTCCCCCTGGCCGACGCCCTGCTCGAAGCCGACGGCCGTCAATGGCACGGGCTCACGTCGATGTGACATCCTCGCAGGGGCGACGCAGGCGTCGCCCTCGCACAAATCGGACTCTCACCGCACAGCCTTCAGCACGGCTCGGATGTTCTCGCTCGGCACCTGGGGCGGGATTCCGCCGCCGCAGGAGAGAATCACCCTGCTGCGGTCGCTCAGCGGTTCGATCGCGGCCTTCACGCTGGCTGCCACATCCGAAGGCGTGCCCTGGGCCAGGACGTCCCGCGGGGGAATGTTGCCCAGCAACGTCACCTTGTTGGCGGTCCATTCCTTCATCTGCGTCAGCGAGTGCTCGAAGCTGAAGTTGAAGAGGTTGACCCCGATCTCGTTGAGGAACTTCGCGGTCACGAGCCCCTGGGCGTCGTTGTGGAAGAACCGTACGGGCACGTCGAGACAGCCGAAGATCTGCTTGAGATAGGGCAAAGCCGCGGCGCGGAAGTCCTGCTCGCCGAGGAAGCCGACGATGTCGTCCAGGATGAAGATGCCTTCGATCGTGGGAATGCGTTCCTTCTGAAGGCGGAGCCAGTCGATGATGAACTCCGTGATCAGCGTCAGGAATCGATGAATCTCATCGGGATCGGTGCGGATCGCCATGAGGAATTCGGTGGTTCCCATGAGGAACGTCGCGATGTTCAGCGGCCCGCGCGAGACCGCGAATCGGATCGAGTGCCCTTGCTTCTCGATGCGATCGCGGTGCAGCTCCAGCCTGCGAATGACGAACGGAAGCAGGCCGTCGGTTCGGGGATTGGGCTTCTCGATGCCCGCGAGGTCGCCGATCGTCCTGACGACCTTGTCCGCAAAGGGCAGCTCGTCCTGCGCCCAGCGGCACTTGCTCCCGAAGGCCGAGGGCTCGGTGCACATGCCGAACTCCGACCAGAAGCCCGGCAGGAACATGGCGTCGGGGAACTCACGCAAAGCCTTGAAATTGGCCGCCAGCCACTTCTCCTCGCTGCCGTAGTAGTCCAGCGTGGATATGCCCGCCCAGCCGGGAAGCCAGGGGCTGTCGATAATGAACCCGACCGGCATCGGTTCGAACACCTCGCCGGCCAGGACCGCCAGAAGCTGATTCCATTGTTCGTTTGTCATCGAGAATCCCTATACGATGGTTCGGACGGCGACTTCCGCCCCTTTCCGCTCGGCTGAGACGTACGCGCTGTAGATCGTCGAGATGCAGTCGGCCGCCAGGGAGCTGTCGCTCTGGACCGCGTCGCCGTAGGCCACGGTGCGATAGAACGCCTCGATCTCCTGCGGATACCCGGTGAACCAGTCTTCATCGGGCGAGGGGTTGGTCCAGCCCTGCTTGGTCCCGATCTTCTCGACGACGTAGATGTCCTTGAAGTTGGCCTCCACCGCGTTGTACGTCGCCATCGCGGTGTTCGGATTGATGTTGCAGAACGTGCGGTGGTTGTTCGCAGCGACCTCCAGCCAGTTGTGGATGCCGCCCAGGATGATGTCCGAGGCGAAGATCGTCGCAATCGTGCCGTCCTCGAATGTCACGTGCATCATCGAGAAATCGTCGATGTCGAAGTAGTCGGCCCGGATATGCCCCTCGTCGCGGAAGTTCGGCATCCGCGTCAGCGCGTGCACGCGGGCGGTCACCGACTTGGGCCGGATGGGCTTGCCGTCGCGGGCCTTGCCCTCGACCTGCTTGAGGTACAGGGCCGCGCCCAGCGGGTGGCAGCCTTTGCCGATCATGACCCCGCCGCCGGAGTATTTCCAGTAGGCGTAGGTCTTGGCGTGCGAGCCCGAGTGCGCCTCCTCGCCATGCATCCAGAGAATCTGAGCGCCGGTCTTTTGCAGGATCTCTCGCTCCTTCTGGACCGACGGAGCGTAGACCCAGTTCTCCGCGTAGAGAATCCGGCCCTTGCTCTTTTTCTCCGCCTGGAGCATTCGCTCGATGCTGGCCAACGCCTTCGCGTGGACGATCTCCTTGGGAAAATCCTGGCCGTTGAAATTCTCGTCGCCATCGCCGAAGAATCCCGTCAGGGGCTTCTCCACGATGGCGAATTTGTCCCGCTCCAGGGCCGCGACGGCGACCGACTCGTGCGACGAAGCGGTCGTGCAGCAGTGGATCACGTCGACGTCGTCGATAAGCTTCTCCAGCGAATCGTAAACGGGAATCCCCCGCTTCTGGCCATAGGCCTCGGCCCCCTGCAGGGCGTGGACGCCTTTGATTTCGACGTTCGTGCCGTAGACTTTGTGAATCGCCTCGAAATGGAACGAAGCGGAAAAACCGGCTCCAACAATGCCGGCCCGTACGGTCTTCTTCTTCATATCAGCTCCCCTGTGTTCAAGAGTATTCACCACAGAGACACAGAGGACACAGAGAAGAACCGACCCAAAACAGATTCTGCCACTTCTCTTCTCACACTCTTCTCTGTGTTCTCTGTGCCTCTGTGGTGAACGATGTCTTTCATTTCTTCGTCATTCTCGCGCTGGGCGTCGCGTCGGCTTTCAGGTCGCCCAGGACGAACTGAAAACCGTCGAGGTAGTGCTGCAGGACGATCGGGTTCCAGAACAACTCGTGCTGATGGCCCAGAGCGCAGTAGAACACGCGACCCTGGCCGTAGCTCTTGATCCACGTCATGGCGAAGTCCATGTCCTGGCGGTGGATCAGCGCCTTCTGCTCGGGCGTGATTCGGGTCCGCACCGGGTCCACGCTGATGAGCACCCGCAGGTTCTCCCGCGAGTACGGCGCCGACACCTGATAGATCTCGTCGGTCACGGCGAAATACGGCTCGCGGAACGCGGCCGTCAGCGGATGATCGGGCTCCTCGATCCGCAGCACGACGGTTGAGCCCGCGCCCCACGGATGGTTGTCGAACCGAGCGCCGACGATGTCCCCGAACTCGGGCCAGCCGGCGAAGCTCGCCACGCCGGCATGGATCACGGCCAAGCCGCCGCCATTGCGGATGAAATCCGCCATGCTCTTCTTGAGCGTCTCGTCGCGTTGGCGGGCCTTGGCCTGCTCCTCCTGCGAGAGTTTTGCGAACTCCTCAGGCAGGAAGATCTCTTCGTTCGTGTTGTTCAGAACGACCGCGTCGAACTGCCCGATCTTCTGAGGCTCGAACAGGCTGTCGTCGTCGGTGACCACCGCATCGAAGGCCCCGGTCTTGCGCCCCAGGACCTCGAACGCCTTGGCGCCGTAGGGACGAGCGGTGTGCTTGTAGCCCCAGGATCGGGAGAACACCAGCAGCTTGCGCGGCTTCTGGACTGCCACGCGGGCCCTTGCGGGCGCCGCCGCCTCCATCTTGGCGATCTCCTCGGACGAAGGGACCGGGTCCTGCCCGAACAGAGGGATCGCCATCGACAACACAACCGAGACAAGCAACAGTCTCATTCGGCCTTCCTTTCAACCAAATCCGAAATTCGAATCTCGAAACCCGAAACAAACTCAAAGGACCGAAATCCAAATGCCCGAAACGCTGTCACACATCGGACGCACCGTTTTGAAATTTGGGTCTTGATCATTCGTGCTTGTTTCGGATTTCGAATTTCGTGCTTCGGATTTTCTCACAGTCTCCACGGCCCGCGCATGGTCCTCGACAACATCGTACTCGCGACGGCGTCGTCGAGGAACTGTTCTTTCGCCGGGTCCCACTTGAGCTTGCGGCCCGTGCGCATCGCGATGTCGCCCAGCAGACACGCCGAACACGAGCGATGCGCGACCTCGACCGGCGCGATCGTCTCGGCCCGCGACATCACGCAATCGTAGAAGTTGCCTTTGTGATGGCTGCTCACGTACAGCTTCGTCTCGTCGGCGCCGATCACCTCCTGAAGCAGCGACTTGGGCTCCGCGTCGATCCTGCTGCGGTCCACGAAGACCCAGCCCTTGTCGCCCTCGAAGCGGACGCCGTTCTTGTGCACCCCTTCATCGGCGGCGATCATCTTGACGCCGTTGGCGTAGGTGTACTCGATGCGGAAATCGCCGTGCACGTCCCAGAGCCCGTTCTTCGGGAATTCGGCTCGGCCCTCGATCTCGACCGGGCCGGTGAACTCGGTGCCCATGCCCCAGTGGGCGATGTCCAGATGGTGGCTGCCCCAGCCGGTGATCATGCCGGCGCCGTAGTCGGAGATGCGAAGCCAGCCCGGCCGGGCGGTCAGGCTGTTCTGCGGATGCACCCGCTCCTCGGTGTACGGCGCCCACGGGGCCGGTCCGAGCCACATGTCATAGTCGAGGTTCTCCGGCACCGGCATCTCCGGCTGCGGGCCGCAACCGGGGTCCGTGCCGAAACCGACCTTGATCGTGTGGAGCTTGCCGATCCGACCGTTGCGGACCAGTTCGCAGGCCTGGCGGAACCGCCTGTCGGACCGCTGCTGACTGCCGATCTGGAAGATCCGCCCATACCGCCGGACCGTGTCGCTCACGAGACGCCCTTCCGCAATCGTCAGGGACAGAGGCTTCTGCAGAAAAATGTCCTTGCCCGCGCGGGCGGCTTCGATCGTCGGGATCGTGTGCCAGTGGTCCGGCGTGGAGATCTGCACCGCGTCGATGTCGGGCCGGGCCAGCAGCTCTCGGAAATCGCCGTACGCGGCGCAGCTCTTGCCCTGGCCATCCGGATTGCGCTGGGCATAGAAAGAATCGACCCTCTTCTGGGCGATCTGGACGCGTTTCGAGTCCACGTCGCAGACGGCCACGACTTGCACCAGTCTGAGGCCTAACGCATCGGTCAGGTCGCCGGTGCCCATTCGGCCGACCCCGATGCAGCCTACAGCGATCCGCTCGCTGGGGGCCTCGGCGCCGAAGACCGAAGCCGGGACGATCGCGGGAAGGGCCACTGCCACCCCCAACGATGCCGAGCCACGCAGGAAGTCTCGGCGCGACAAGGAGTTACGGTGATTGGACATTCTGCCGCCGGTGTGTTCTCGTCTGGCGCTATTCATAATGCATTCCCACTAATGGTGTCAGGGCCATCGATCGATTTCTGAGCTTATCGCGCCGCGGCCCTGGTGTCAACGCGGCGAAGCATTTCCCTGGGGGCTCGATTGTGATATGATGGGACCCGTGCACCGAGCGCAGTTCGATGCAGTTTCAAAGGCTTTTGTAGGAGCAGGCGCTATGGGACAGATTCGCGGTAGAAGAGAATTCCTGCAAGTCGCGGCGGCAGGGGCAGCCGCCTGGTGCGGGTTGGCGACAGGGTGCGCGTCGGCGCAATCGACGGTGGCGGGCAAGCCCAAGTTCGAACTGGGCCTGGCTTCGTACACGCTTCGCAAGTTCGACCTGGACAAGACCATCGAGCTGACCAAGCGGGTCGGCCTCAAGCACATCGCGCTGAAGGACATGCACCTGCCGATGAACAGCACGCCGGAGCAGATCCGGACGGCCGCCGCCAAGGTGCGGGACGCGGGCCTGGACCTCTACGGCTGCGGCGTCGTCTACATGAAGAGCGAGGCCGAGGTGAACCGCGCGTTCGAGTACGCCAAGGCAGCCGACATGCGGATCATCATCGGGGTGCCGGAGCATGCTCTGCTGCCTCTGGTGAACAAAAAGGTCAAGGAGTACGACATCAAGGTCGCGATCCACAACCACGGCCCGGGCGACAAGGTGTACCCCCTGCCCTCGACGGTATACGAAAAGGTCAAGGACCTCGACCCTCGAATCGGCCTGTGCAACGACATCGGCCACACGATTCGCGCGGGCGTGGACCCGGCGGCTTCGATCGTCGAGTTCGCCGATCGCATGATCGACTTCCACATCAAGGACGTGTCGGCCGCCAACGCCAAGGGCGGCGCGGTCGAGATGGGTCGAGGCGTGATCGATATCCCCGGCGTCATGCGGACGCTGGTCAAGATCGGATACGCAGGCCTGGTCTCGTTCGAATACGAGAAGGACGCGGATGATCCGGTGCCGGGTCTGGCGGAATCGGTCGGGTACGCCAGAGGCGTCCTGGCGACGATCTAGAGGGAAATCCGAATATCGAAATCCGAAACAAGCACGAAGGCTCAATAACCAAATGACCGAAACGATGCGTCCGACGGGCGACAGCGTTTCGGTCATTTGAATTTCGTGCTTTGAATTTGTTTCGGATTTCGAATTTCGGATTTCGTGCTTTGGATCCCTTTCAGGCGTCTCACCGCAGTCTGACCAACCGGCCTTCTTTCGCGGATCGATAGATCGCCAGGATCACTTCGACCGCCTTGCGGGCCTCGGGTCCGCTGATCCAGAAGTCCTTGCCCGTCTCCAGCGATTCGAGGAACGCCTTGAAGTTGCGGGTGTGGTTCTCGTGGGTGATGGCGGCCGGATCGGAGACTCCCCCGCCGCCTTGGATCGCGGTGAAACGGCTGCGGACCTCCGCATCCTCGGGCTTCTCGTCGGCGAACTGCCAGACGGTGATGCTGTTCTCGACGTTGATGATGGTCCCCTTGGTCCCGGTGATCTCGAACCGCCGGAACTGGCCAGGATAGGAGGCGGTCGTGCCGTAGATCATGCCCAGGGCGCCGCCGGTGTACCGCACGACCGCGGTGGCGGTGTCCTCGGTCTCGATCTTGTGGCCCAGGGTGGCGGTGAAGGCCTGCACCGACTCGATGGGCGGCATCAGGTCGCAGAGCATGTCGATCATGTGGATCGACTGGTTCATCAGGGCGCCGCCGCCGTCGAGCTTCTGGGTGCCGCGCCAGGAGCCTTCATAGTACGCGTCGGTCCGCCACCAGGGGACGTAGACGCTGGCGCAGGTGATCGTGCCGAGCCGGCCGGAGCGGATGGCCTCGCGAAGCGGGACCATCATATCGTTGAACCGATACGGGAAAATGCCGCCGAGGCGCGTGCCGGCCTTGGCGTGCGCCTCGATCATCGCGTCGATCCGCTCCAGCGTGATCTCGACGGGCTTCTCGCAGATGACGTGCTTGCCGGCCTTGGCCGCCGCGACGGTGGGCTCCATGTGCAGGCCGCTGGGCGTCGCGATGGTCACGATGTCGATGTCCTTGCTCTGGAGCATGTCCTCGTAGCTGGCGCAGGCCCGGCCGGAATACTTCTGGGCCAGGGCCTCGGCCCGCGGGAGATTCGTGTCGCAGCAGGCGACGAATTTGGCGTTGGGAATGTCGCGGATCGCGCGGCAGTGGAAATCAGCGATCAGACCGGCGCCGACGATTCCGAAGTTCCAGGTCTTCATGTCTTGTCTTCCTTTGTCTTATAGGGTGTGCCGTGCACACCGACTCCTCAGATACATGGTGTGCATGGCACACCCTAGGAAAGCCCGCAGGCTCTGGATCAGTTCAGTTTCAGGCCCACTTCCTGCGCCATGCTTCTGACGGCCGCGATGGCCTTGGCGAACAGCTCCGGCCCGGTATCGCCGCCGAACTGCCCTCCCGCTCTCAGGTGCGGCTCCATCGTCATGCAACCGTCGTACTTCATGGCCGCCAACTCCGCGAGAAGTTCTTTGACCTGGCCGTCACCCTGGCCGGGCATGCTGCCGACGTCCTTGGCGCCGAGCTTCCAGTCCTTGATGTGAATGTGCACGACGTACGGCTTCATCAGAGGCCAGGCGACCTCGACGTTGTTGGTGATCTGCTCACCCCAGACGAAGTTCGCGGGATCGTAGGCCAGCTTGAGTTTCGGTGAATCGATCGTCTTGACCAGGTCCACGCAGTTGGCGGCCGAGTGGCCGTAGATGTGGGCCTCGTTCTCGTGGACCATGACGACGTCGGTCCCCTGGACCACCTCGACCTTGGCGACCATGCGGTCCATGACCTGGTTGCGGTAGTCGTCGATGTTCTTGCCGTCGGGGGCGTAGTAGCTGAACATGCGAATGAACGGCGTCTCGAAGTACTGGGCCAGTTCCACCGCGTGCTTGAACCTGTCCAGGTGCGGCTTGAAGTGCTGATCGAGCTTGACCTTGCCGATGGGCGAGCCGATCGCGCTGACCTTCAGACCATGGTCCCGGATCAGCTTCTTGGCTTCCTTCAGCTCCTCGGCGCTCAGGTCCATGATGTTCTTGCGGTCGATGAATCGTGGCTCGATGTAGCCGACCTTCTCCTTCGCAAGGAACTCGACCTGTCCGCGAAAACTCTCCGTCACTTCATCGGCAAAAGCGCTCAGCTTGGCCATTCTCGTCACTCCCATATTCGTCGTACTGTCAGAACACTCAATTGGAGAAGCTGACCGCCTTGTCAGGCAATCGCCGTTCGATTTCGTTCAGGCGGTAGCCGAAACCCGGACCATGAATGCTGGATAGATCCACCTGCCCTGCTCGCCGCCGGTATAGTCCCGGATGCACGGCCTCCTCAGGCGCAGACGCCGCGGGGTAGAACTGCATCGCGTTGGTCTCGACTCCCATGATCGTTCCCGCGTGCGCCGCCAGGAGTACGTGCGGGACCTGCGCCAGCATGGGGTTGGTCAGGTCCTGGACCATGAGCGTCATGCCATGGGCCTTGGCCCAGCACAGACTCAGCAAGGCCCCGGTCTGCGTCTTGCAGGTCTTGAGGGCGACGCCCGTCCAACCGAGTTGGCGTCCCAGGCGGATCAGTTTCCAGTCGTGGGCGCTTTCATCCATGAACAGCGGCTTTCGGGCCGAGACGCTGTGCACGTCGATCTGGTTGGCCTCCAGGTCGTACGGGAAAGGCTGCTCCACGTACAGGATCATCTGGTAGACGCGGGGATGCTCCGCCATCAGCCGGTCCAGGATCTCGTTGACGTACGCCGGGTCGGTGACCGTGCAGTTGAAGTCCGTGGTCAGCCACAGGACATCCTTCTCGACCGCGATCCGCCCCACGTTCACGAGCCGATCGTAGTCCCACGAGGCGTCGTTGCCTCGCAGCTTGACCTTCAGGCACGTGAGTCCGTCGCGCTCGATCCAGTCTCGCAGGAGGACCGGGTAGCCATCCTTCGGCTCGTCGCCCGCCAATTCCGAAGCATCGAGCAGGTCCTTGCCCCCCACCAGGTGCCAGGCGGGCAACCGCGAAGGCGGCGACTGGAGGTAATCCGCAGGGTACTTGCCTGCAAAGGAAACCGCGGCCCCTGGCGCTGGTTCCAGGAAATGGGACAGATCCGCGCTCAGGAACTCGGGGCCATAAGTCGCGTAGACAGGCAAGCCCAAGAGCTGTCCATAGGCGTCGTGCAGAGCGATGTCGAAAGCGGAGGAACAGACCAGAGCCGCCAGCCAGGGCATCGGCTCAGCATCCGCCCCCCGCTCGGCGTTGGCCTGGGCCAAGAGGCTTGGCAGCACGGACTCGTTGAACTGATAGCCCAGTTCGATCGGATGGCCTTCGTCGGCCAGGTTGACCCAGGCCTGGGCCAGTCTCCGGCAGAAAGCCTGCATCGCGTCGCAGCGGTCCTGGTAGCTCAGACTGCTCGGCCAGGTCCACTGCACACTCAAGGGGGTCTCGCCCCAGCCTTGGGCGCGCTTGCCCCGCTCGTCCGTCACGGTCATCGCCACGCGAGCGCAGATCACCGAGGTGAGCGTCTCGGGACCGAACTTCAGCGGGACCCGTGTCTGGACGGGTAGGAAATACAGATCAACGGCTGTCGGACGAATCCTGCTCTTCATACCACCTCACCAGGGCCCTGAAGGTCCCGCCTGCCCGGCCGGACCCGTGCACAGGAAGGTAAGGTCTGGCCTGGACATTGTCAACCATGCCCCTGACAAAAGCCGGTCTGGGGGGTTGCGTTGCCGCCCCGAACGCCTATAATCGCCCATGGTCTTGTGTGCGCGAGGCAGCGTGGTTCGCGCACGAAAGTCCCGTGAAAAGCGTCACGATTGCGACGTCGTCCACAGCAGGAATTGGAAAGGAGAAAGTATGAAACTCGACCGAAAGTTGAGAATGGGTTTGATTGGCGGAGGTCCCGGCGCGTTCATCGGCGAGGTCCACCGCAAGGCCTCCCGCCTGGACGGGGAGATCGAGCTTGTGGCCGGCGCGTTCGATATCGATCCCAAGAAATCGCAGGACATGGGCAAGCACCTGGCCCTGGACCCCAAACGCGTGTACAACACGTACCAGGACATGATCAAGGCCGAGTTGGCCCTGCCGGCGGACAAGCGGATCGACTTCGTGGCTGTGACCACGCCGAACAATTGGCACTTCCCCATCGCCCGCGACTTCCTCAAGGCCGGGTTCCACGTGATGTGCGAGAAGCCCATGACCCTCACCTCCGACGAAGCCAAGGAACTCCAGAAGCTCGTGCAGGAAAAGAAGGTGGTCTTCGGCCTGATGCACAACTACACCGGCTACCCCATGGCCAAGCTCGCCAAGGACATGGTCAGGAAAGGCGACCTGGGCAAGATCCGCAAGATCGTCGTGCAGTACCCGCAAGGCTGGCTGGCGACCGCGTTGGAGAAGACCGGCCAGTTGCAGGCGAGCTGGCGGACCGATCCCAAGCAGACCGGCATCGGCGGCTGCGTCGGCGACATCGGCACCCACGCCGCCAATCTGGCGGAGTACATCTCGGGCCTCAAGATCACGCACATCTGCGCTGAACTGACGACCTTCGTCGCAGGCCGCCCGGTGGACGACGACTGCAACTGCCTGCTGAAGTTCGACAACGGCGCCAAGGGCGTCCTGCACGCCAGCCAGATCTCGATCGGCGAAGAAAACAACCTCGCGATCTGGGTCCACGGCGAGAAGGCCAGCCTGGAATGGCACCAGGAGCATCCGAATTACCTGTACTTCCGCGAGAACGACAAGCCGGAACAGGTCTGGAAGAGAGGCAACGGCTACGTCGGAGCCTACAGCGCAGCGGCCGCCCGAGGAACCCGCATCCCCTCCGGCCACCCGGAAGCCTTCCTCGAAGCCTTCGCCAACAACTACATGAACTTCGCGGAAACGGTCAAGTGCGCCATCGCCGGCGAGAAGCCCAGCGAGTTGGCCATCGATTTCCCGAGCGTCAATGAAGGCGTCCGCGGCATGCTCTTCATCGAGACGGTCGTCGCCAGCTCCAAGAGCGATCAGAAGTGGACGCCCATGAAGCAGTGACAGGAGCATTTTCCATGCAGAACAACCAGAACACGCAGGTCTCGCGCCGCGGCTTCATCGCCAGCGCAGCAGCAGCGACTCTCGCGACGAGCGTCGCATCGACGACCGTCTCGGCCGCGGAGTCGTCGAAGAAATTCAAACTCAAGTACGCGCCGAGCCTCGGTACATTCGGAGCCCACGCCGGCAACGACCCGATCGATCAGATCAAGTTCATGGCCGACGAGGGCTTTTCCGCCATGTTCGACAACGGCCTGCCGGGCAAGCCGCCGGAACTGCAGGAGAAGATCGCCAAGGAGATGGACCGGCTCGGCATGACCTTCGGACCGTTCGTCATGTACGCGGAGTTCGGCAAACCGACGTTCGTCACCCAGGACAAGGAGTTCCAGGAGCAGATCGTCAACACGATGAAGAACGCGGTCGAGGTGTCCAAGCGGACGGGGGCCAAGTGGGCCCTGATCGCCCCCGGCTGCATCAGCCAGCGAATGGAGATCGACTACCAGACGGCCAACCTGATCGACAACGTGCGACGCTGCGTCGAGATCGCCGAGCCGGCGGGCGTGGTCATCGTGCTGGAGCCGCTGAACTGGTGGGCCAACCACCCCGGCCTGTTCCTCCAGAAGATCCCGCAGGCCTACCTGGTCTGCCGCGCGGTCAACAGCCCCTCGTGCAAGATCGTCAACGATCTGTACCATCAGCAGATTACCGAGGGCAATCTGATCCCGAACATCGACAAGGCCTGGAGCGAGATCGGCGCCTTCCACTTGGGCGACAATCCCGGCCGCAACGAGCCCGGCACGGGCGAGATCAACTACAAGAACATCTTCCGGCACCTCTACCGCAAGGGCTATCAGGGCGTGCTGTGCATGGAGCACGGCAGGAGCAAACGGGGCAAAGAAGGCGAGCGAGCCATGATCGACGCCTACCGAGCCTGCGACAGCTTCGAGGTGTGACACGGATTATGAATGCCCCGCGCAAAGGCAGAGTCTTGTCATCCTGAGGCACAGCCGAAGGATCTGGGCATTGAAGTAGAGGTTTCTCTCGGTCGCAGGCCAGATCCTTCACTGCGCTGGGCTTCGTTCAGGATGACACGACGGCGGCAATCCGCGTCAAATACTCGCTGAAAATGAAAGAAGTCGCGTCCCGCAAGAGACGCGACTTCTTTCATTTTGCGATAGAATCGGCTTCGGTTCTGGGCCAACCAGATCAGTCGATCTGCAGGATTTCCGTGTACTCGATGAACGCCCGAGCGGAGGCCTCGTGCGGCTCGATCTTGCCCACCAGGCCCACCCTGTGACCGACGAGCATTTCGCTCTCCGCGATCGCCTTGGCGCCCACCGGCGTCACATAAGCGATCGTCTTTCCGGTGTCGTCGAGAAGACGATACCGCTTGATCGGCCCGCCATCGTAGACGCTCGACCTCTCCAATTTGCCTATGACCGCGAACTTGCTGTAATCGGGGATCTGCGCCAGATTGGCGGCGCGGGCTTCCTCGATTTTCGAAACGGTCTTGGACAACTCCTTTTTCTGGAGTTCGAGTTCCCTGGCGGACTTGTCGGCCAGTTCGAACCGCTCGACATTCTTGAGCGTGTACTCCGCGTAGCGGGCCGCCCGGCCGGAGTCCTTCTTCGCGACCAGTTCCGTCAGCTTGGCCTTGATGGCGGCGTAGTCCCGCTCGGCGGCCGGCTTGGCCTGGATGACCTTGATCTGCTCGGCCAGAGCATAGTAGATCTCCAGATCCGTTTTCGGCTGGTTCGGGTCCTGCGACGCGGCGGGCTTGTCGGCAGGTTTCACCACCGCGGCCACCGCGTTCGAATCGGCGGGCTTGACCGCCACCGTGCGGTCCGTCGGTTGGAGGAACTGCGTGCTCACCCACAGATACGCCCCCTGCGGCGGAGCGATCTTGTAGTAGTCGTCCTTCTCTTCCCCGAGCAGCTTGACCTCCTGGCCGCGATTGAGCACGACCTGCTTGCTGGTCGAGTGCATCGGCAGCACGAAGTCCGAGCCGGCGTAGACGCCGACGTTGTCCCCGGTGATCATGCCCATCGTCGGGTTGTCCAGGTTGATGCTCACATACTGCATCGAGACCCAGGAGAAGCACCCGACCGGCGGAATGATGCAGGACCAGCCGCTTTGCGTACTGATCACCTGGACGCGGTCGCCCGCGTAGAGTTTGCCGCACTGATAGAAGTTGGTGCCCGGACCGGAACGGATGAACACGTCGTTTCCGGTGGCTTCGGCCACATAGGGCTCCATGGCCGGCTTGACCACGGCGGGGTCGGCGCCCGCGAGGGACGTTTGCGCCATCGTCCCCGGCTGCCCCTGCTGGGCCCAACCGGGAGCGGCCACCGCCAACGCCGCGACAGCCAGTAAAACGAGCCTCCCGGCGGCAGACAACCTTGTCCTTGCCGAACGCACAGGAAGATTCACGCGAGCCTGCATCCTTGTTACCTCCCTAAAACATATCCACAGATGCCTTGGAATGCCCGCTAGGCAGGGCGATCCTTCGAGCGCACAAATTACGATTCGACAAGGGATTTGTCAAGGATCAAGTGCTTCGGCAGGTCAGATAATCCGCAAAAATATCGCCCTAGTCGCCCAGTCTCGCCAGTTCGTCCCGACACATTTTCAACTGGCCCGGGTCCGAGAGGCGTCCGACGGCTTTACGCAGGTGCTCGATCGCCCGCGGCGGGTCGTTCAGGTAGCGGGCATAGAGAATGCCCAGCATCAGCTCCACCTGCTCGGCGTGGTCGCTGTCGCCGTAGACGGTCAGGAACTGCTCGTACGCGCGAGCGGCCTCCGCGGGCCGGCGGGCCCCCGCCAACTGGTTGGCGATGTCCAGCAGCAACTGGCGAGGCAGAACCTGTTCGGGTCCCAGACGCAGCAAGTCGAGGTACAGATCGGCCGCCGCGGCGACGTTTCGCTGCGCAACGTATTCGCTCATCTGGCGGCGGATCTGATCGATCCTCGCCAGCCTCTGCTGCTCGGCCGGCGACACCACTTCCCGCGCGTCGACACGCTTTCGGGCCCCTGCCCCGGTGAACGGATCGTACCCCCCTGCCACCGCGTCTCGATACTCGCGACGACGATTCCATCGCCTGATCATCGCCCACAGATCGAACTGACTGGCGCCGACGAGGCGTGTCGCCAGAAGGCCCAGAGTGATGAGAATGCCGAACGCGTAGCCCGCCAGGTGCGCGTCGTAGGCCACGCTGTTCGACAGGCGGGCGATCACGTTGTCGATGATGATCAGCTTGAAGCCGATGAAATACAGGGCCGGGACTTCAACCGTTCCGATGAAAAAGAACCAGTACAACACCGTGATCAGGGTCTGTGGATACAGGACCAGGTACGCCCCGGTGACCGCAGCCACCGCCCCGCTGGCGCCCAGCGTGGGGCTCAGGGAGTTCAAGTTCACCAGCGTGTGGCCGAGGCCGCTGAAGATCGCCCCTGCGAGGTAGAAAGCGATGTACCACAGATTGCCCATCTTATCATTGATGTTGTTTCCGAACAGATAGAGGAAGAACATGTTGCCGAGGATGTGCTCCCAGCCGCCATGCAGGAAGGCGTAGGTCAGAAACTGGTGGGCCTGCCAAGCAGCCGGCAAAAGCATCCAATGCGCCGCCCATTCGCGAATCGGAAGGATGATCAACTGGCCGGCGATGTGATACCGATAGGGCCCGCCATAGGAGAGTAGAAAGAGAACGACGTTGATCGCGATCAGAGCGTAGTTCGCATAGGGGGGCCTCCGCGGCCCGATATTCGTCCGGATGGGTAGGAACATTCGTCAACGGTTTCCAATAGGTCCGATTCTGCGTCGTTTCAACACGGCCTATTGTAGCGGTCGGGTCCGGTCCGGACAAGCGAGGAAAAAGGGACGGCCTCGGCCAAGCCGTCCCTACTCATGGGAATGAGTTGCTAAGGAGGACAGAAGTACCCAAGTCCCCGAGTTCTGCAAGTCACGTGCGGCATCGTTTCTCCCCAGCGGAAGACAGCACCCACCGGCCGAACCGCACGCCCGCCTCCACGGAATCCCCTCATGTAAAGTATGGACCGCAAATGACGCCGGGCCAAATGACAAGGGAAGAAAACCCTTCCGTTTCGTTCAATTTCCTGGTATGCAGTACGACATGGATACAGAGAACAGAAAACAGCGAGTCGGAACCGTTCGAGCACAGCTTCGCAGCCTGGGTCTCGATGGGCTGATCCTCACCAAGCCGGAAAATGTCACCTACCTGACCGGCTTCGCAGGCGAGGACAGTTGGGCCATCGTGACCCGGACCGCGCTGTATCTGGTCACCGACAGCCGGTACACCGAGCAGGCCGAGAAGGAATGCGTCGATACGAAAATCTTTCAACGCCCCGGCGCCGAACCCATCGCCCAGGCGGGCGGCAAGTTCATCCGCACGCTCAAGGGGGTCAAGACCCTCGGCGTGGAGAAATCCATCTCCGTTGGGATGTACGAGGTCCTCAAGAAAAACGCTCGCGTCCCGCTCAAACCCGTCGCAGGGATCGTCGAGGAACCGCGAGAGATCAAGGATAAGAGCGAGGCTTCCGCCATTCGCACCGCCGCCTCCATCGCAGCCAAGGCCTTCGGCGAGATCCTCCAGCAGATCGTGCCGGGCATCACGGAGAACGAACTGGCCGGCGCGCTCGACCTGGAGATGCGTAAGCTCGGCGCCAAGAACAGCTTCGAAACGATCGTCGCCTTCGGCGCCAACGGCTCCCGGCCCCATCACCGCCCCACGCAGAGAAAACTCAAGGCCAGGGACGCGATCTTGATCGATTTCGGGGCTCGATATCAAGGGTATTGCAGCGACATTACCCGCTCTTTCGCCTTCGGCACGCCCACCTCGGATTACAGAGCCGCGTACATGGTCGTGCAGCAGGCCCAGGCCGCAGCGATCGCAGTGGCCAAAGCCGGCGTCGATCTGGTGGAGGTCGATGCCGCCGCGAGAGCGGTCATTCGCGAGAGCGGACTTCCGGTCTACGGCCACGGCACAGGGCACGGAATCGGCCTGGAGATCCACGAGAACCCCTTCCTCAAGGAAACTGCCGTGGGCAAGCTGAAAGCTGGACAAATCCTCACCATCGAGCCTGGCATCTACATCCCCGGCAAGCTCGGCATCCGCCTTGAGGACGACATCCTCATCACCGAGACCGGCTGCAAGATCGTCACGAGCGACTGCCCGCACGTGCCGATTCTGCAGCGGTGATTCGAGGGCGAAGTCCTATTGGTCCTATCCGTCCCATTCGTCCTATAGGACTGATAGGACCTATAGGACGAATAGGACATCGCATGTCTTGTCGCTTCTATCGAGGTAGTCCCTTGACTTGGACCGGCTTCTGGCCGTCGGGCTTGGGGACGAAGAAGTCCTCTCTCGTCAGGTTGTATTTCCTGGCCATCCGTCGGCTGTAAGCGAGATCGCCGAGGTCCTTGTCGCCGTTGTTGGTGCCGAAGGCGAACTTCGCTCCGGCCTCCTTGGCCTTCTGAATGAACCTCTCGCCGGGCAGCTTGTACCGCGAATTGATCTCGATGGCGACGCCGTTTTTCACCGCGGCCTGGATCACGCGACCCATTCGTTCCTCGGTCCAAAGCGTGTCGTATTCGGCAGCGATCACGTCCGGCAGGAACGTCGGATTCACGTAAATGTCGATGGGCTCCCTGGTCAGGATGCCGACGGTCCGCTCGACCAGCATGTCCATGAACGCCTGCTTGTCGCCCACCTCGACTTCGTTGGGGATCCACAGCCGCATGCGTTTGCCCTTGTCGTTCGTCCACGTCATCGAATCCGTGAAGACGTAATCGAATTTGGCGATCGTCGCAGGCGAGAACATCGTCACCCACTCGCGTCCCTCGGCCTGCATCGCCCGGTGCACAGGCTTGCCATCAAGTTTCGCCAGAAATGGATCGAGGGCTGCGTCGTTCGTGGTTGGAAAGCCCACGCCGCAGTTCTCCGCGATGCCGAACTTCATCCGCCGCTGGTCGGCCATTCGGATCGTCTCGTCGAGCGTCAGTCCGCCCTTGAGGTGAACGTGGCAATCGGTCAGGATCGGCAACGGCTTGACACGGATGTTCCGGTAGTACACCGTGCTGCGGGGATCGTGTCCCTGCAGGGCGAACGTGCCGTGATCCAGGATACGGCCTCGCATATCCGACGGCGGACTGGCCGGCACAGGCTCGACCCACTCCAGGACGTCTCTGCCGTCCACGCTCACGTTCACGTGTTTGCCCCAGACGGTGACGTGCATCGTGAACCACTCGCCATCCTTCGCAAGCTGCCCTTCGATGTCCTTCATCTTGTGCAGACTGGCGGTCTTGCGCGGGTCGGAGCGGTAGCTGTTGTTGACCTGGACCTCGAATCCCTTGTCAGGCCAGTTGTCCTTCTGCCATCGAGTGTGAAAATAGACGCCGCCGTTGGAGCCGGGTTCGGTCTTGACGTCGACCTTCAGTTCGAAATCGCGGAAGTCGGCCTTCTCCACCGGTCCGACGTAGAACAGGTGGCACCGCGGTCCCCTGGCCACGATCGCACCGTCACGAATCGAGAAGGTGCCGGGACTCTCCTCGGCGGTCTTCCATCCGTCGAGGCTCTTGCCGTCGAAGAGACTGATCCATCCCCGCTCCAAGTCCTGCGCACCGGCCGCCATCGCCAGACCCGACACAATCCATCCCACGCAAGCCAGCAGCGTTCTTCTCCGCGTCATCGCACGATCTCCTTCCATCTTGAGCGAAACAAAGGGGCCGCCATGCGGCCGATGCCGGAGAATATCAAACCACATGCAGACCGGGATGGCAAGCGCGGGCCGTCTAACCGCTGGCGCGCATCCGCTTCATCACTCTCAAGGCGGTGAGCGTCACCCACTTGCTCGGCCTGCCTCGCTTCTCGATGTCGACCTGGAGCCGACCGAAGTAGTCATCTTCGAGAAGCCAGTATCCTTGCGGCCGGCGCTTGGCTTCGACTACTTCAACCGCCTCGGCCATCCGCTTATCTCGGCAACCCAGGCACGTCAGAATCTCCAGGATTTCGAGGATGTCCGAGTCCCACAGCCAGGGAAACCCGAGCTTGAGCCATTGCGGCCTGGAGACTTGGCTCAAGTCGTGGCTTCGCTTGTGGATGTGATGCGAGAGGAGGTACTCCACTCCGTCTTCGATGGTCTCTTTCACCGCCTTGGTCCGGCGGTTTGCCGGGATTTCGGCCAGGGCCTTGATCGCTTTGACCACCCCCATGTGACAGGTGTGCCTGCCCCAGCAGGGTTTGCGCGTGCTGAAGGGCCATCCCTTGGGGGCTCGCGGCGCGCCGTCGTCGAACCGCTGGTACTTCGTGATCCACTCGACCCCCTGCTTCCATCGAGGATCGCCCGCGTATCCGAAGCGGGCCAGGGCCCAGACCATGTTGCCCGTCAGACAGGGCAGCACTCGGTCGTGCTCGCCGCCGGCGTCGTGGCTGCCGCGGTAGGCAAACCCGCCGCTGGCGCGGTCTTGGGACCAGTCGAGCAGAAACTCGCATGCGTTGTGGATGCGCGGATCGTCGCCATCGGCGTGAAGTTCAGCAAGGAGAATCAGCGTCCAGACCGTCCCTCGATAGATCTTGCCACAGTAGAATTCCTCCGGTCTCTCCCAGTAGGCGCCGCCTCGCTGCTTTGCCAGGATCTTGGGCACGGGACCCGTTTCCATAATCGCCCTGCGGGCCCGGCGCACCGGGGAGTCCTTCTTCGACCGGCCCAGCAACTCGACGAGTGTCAGATAACGGATGGAGGGATCGCCAGGTTCGAGGAGCCAGGCGAGGACGTCGTCGCCAATCGCTGTTTTGGATGCGCCCATAGTATCCCAGGAAAACGAATGTGAATCGCCATCAAATTACAGCAGGGGGATGCTGTGGGTCAAAGGGAAATCGACCGGCGAAATGTGCGCATGAAAAAAGGAGACCAGGCGACGACAGAATAACGTGTTGTAGGCCGGTCTCCTAGTTGCGGTGTGCCAGAAATGCACGATACCGCGGGTAGTGCGTTCGAGACCCACTGATCTCCGTCTGCACCCGCAACACTTATATCATACGACACGACGGGCCCCCGGTCAAATGGATTTGCGCAGGATCGGGCCGAAATCGTTCAGATTCTCATCGGCTTTCTCAATCGGCGCATGCCAGCCCGATAACGACCGCGGGCTCAGGACCCGACGCCCGCCGCGCACTCCGGCGTGGGCGATTGCTGAATGCTCGGATCGGCCAGCACGCCCCTCATGCACATGTCGTCGCCGAAGGTCCTGATCTGGACGTGGTCCAGCCCGATGCCCTGCATCAGGTCCGCCATCGGCTCGCCGATGAACGCGGTCCCGTCGGCGCCGAGGATCTTCGGCGCGATGTAGACGCAGATTTCGTCGGCCAGGCCCTCGCGGAGGAACGACGCCAGGACGCGCGGACCGCCCTCGACGAGCACCTGCTGAACGCCGCGAGAACTCAGTTGATCGAGCAGACCGTGGAGGTCCGTGGTCTCGCCGGAGTTCTCGCAGACGAGGACCTCCGCCCCTCTCTTGCGAATCCGCTCGACGTGTTTGGCGTTGCCGTCGGCGGCCGCTTTTCGCGTGACGATCAGGACGGGACTGGTCCTGGTCGTCCGCAGGAGCCGGGACTTCAGCGGAATGCGCAGCGAATCATCCAGGACAATGCGAGTCGGCTTCTTGCCCTTGCTCGGACGGGGCGTCAGCATGGGATCGTCCGCGAGCACCGTGTTGATCCCCACGAGCACCGCCCCCGACCGGCGACGCAGCCGGTGGGCGTCGGCCCGACTCAGCTCGTTCGTGATCCATCGCCGCTCGGCCGACTGATCCGCATAGGCCAGCTTGCCGTCGATGCTCTGGGCCCATTTGAGCACGACCCAGCACTTTCCGGTCGAGGCGTACTTGAAGAAAGGGGCATTGAGCAGCCGAGCCTCTTGCTCGCACAGACCGACTTCGACCTCGATCCCCGCCTGGCGCAGTTGGTCCAGTCCCTTGCCGGATGCATGCGCCGATGGGTCCCCCACCGCGACCACGACCCGCGCGATCCTCGCGTCGAAGATCGCCTGCGTGCAGGGCCCGGTCTTGCCCACGTGGCAGCAGGGTTCGAGCGTGACGTACATCGTGGCGCCGTCCGGGCGAACGCCCAGCGTCGCGCAATCCGCGATCGCATTGACCTCCGCATGCGGCCCGCCGAACTTCTTGTGGTAGCCCTTGCCGATCACCTGTCCGGCCTTGACGATCACGCAGCCCACCGCCGGGTTCGGCTCCGCGGACCCCAGGCCCTTCTCCGCCAGTTTCAGGGCCGACCGCATGAATTTCTCGTCCTGTGCGTTCACGTCATACTTCCTTTCCTGCCAGCAATTTCTTGAACTGCTCTTCGTCGAGCACTTTCACGCCGAGCCCCTGGGCTTTTTGCAGCTTGCTCCCGGGGTCCTCGCCCGCTACTACAAAGTCGGTCTTCTTGCTCACGCTGCTTGAGACCTTTCCGCCGGCTTCCTTGACTGCCTGTTCGGCCTCGGCACGTTTATAGGCCTTTAGGGTTCCGGTAATAACAAGGGTCTTACCAGCCAAGGGGCCGATACCTGTAGGAGTTGCCCGTCGCGCTCTGTGCGACACCATTTCGACTCCAACCTCACGGAGACGCGAGGTTATTCGCCCGCCAACCTCACCATGAAGGTACCCGTAAAGACTCTTAGCGATCTTGCCGACTTCCTGCGCCTTGTTCCCGAGAGCATCACGGATTTCATCCTCTGCTGCATTCGCCAGTCTATGAGGGTCGTTGTTGAAGTACCTTGCGAGTTTCCTCGCGCGCCCAACCGCAATAACACCAGGGACTCTGAATGTGTCGAGGCCTTGGCCAGAGGAAATCAACCCCGCTATCGCGTCGGCTCCTTCCTTAGTTCGGAGGAACCGGTGAATACGCACTGGAGCAGATATCCCGCTTGCGGAGAGCAGGAAATCTCTTAACTGGCGCTGAGTCGCAGAGTTGAGCGAGTCAATGTCAGGGTACTCCCCAACGATCTTGTCTACGGTTGTGTGACCAACCAGCGGAATTCCAAGAGCAGCGAGGACACGACCAAAGCCCCTCGTCTTGCTTGCCTGGATTCCGTCGTGGAGCTTCTGCGATGAGACATCAGCAAAGCCCTCAAGCGACCTTATCTGATCCACGCTGAGTCTGTAGATATCACTCGGATCAGAAACCAACCCACGCAGCACCAACTGCTCTATGACCTTCTCGCCCATTCCTTCAATGTCCATCTGGTCCCGTCCAGCGAAGTACTTCAGCCTTTCTCGGACTTGCGCTGGACACGAGTAATTCGTACAGTAGTGGGTCGTCTTCTCGACCACCTCTAAAGGGGACTTGCAGATATTGCATTTTGAAGTCCGAAGGTTTCGCTCCTGATTATTCCAAGCGCAATCAGGGTTCCTACAGACACGATATTCGGTTGACTCGGCTTGGACCTCTGCTCCGCATACAGGACATTCCGTGGGTGGACGGATCGCCTTAGCATCAGTCGGACGATTTTCCTTGATGACCTTGACGACTTGCGGAATGATTTCTCCTGCTTTTTCGATGACCACCGTATCACCGATGTGGATGTTTTTACGTTCGACCTCGCTGAAATTGTGCATACTTGCCCGCTTGATCGTGGTCCCTGCGAGCAATATGGGCTGCAAGTTCGCTACAGGTGTCAGAGCCCCTGTCTTGCCCACCTGAATGTCGACCGACTCAACAACGGTCCTCGCACGTTCCGCAGGGAACTTGTATGCGATGCACCAGCGAGGAGCACGCGAAGTATAGCCGAGATCATCCCGCTGATCGTACCGGTTGATTTTGATCACCATGCCGTCGATCTGATAGTCGAGCTTCGAACGCCGGTCCGCCCAACTGATGCAGATCTCGATCACCTCGGCGATGTCTCTGGCCTTCTGGACGTGCGGATTGATGGGCAGCCCCAGATCCTTGAGCCGCTGGAGCGCGTGCCAGTGATCATCCGCCAGCGGTTCGGAGATCTCGCCGATCGCGTAGGCGAAGAACGACAGATTCCGCGTGGCCGTGATGCGGGCGTCGAGCAGCTTCAGCGAGCCGGCCGCCGCGTTGCGGGGATTGGCGAAGGCGGGCTCCCCCGCCTCGGCCCGGATCTTGTTCAGCGCCGCAAACGAACGGGTGGGCATGTACACCTCGCCGCGAACCTCCAGCGCCGCTGGAATCCGCGTGGCGAGGGCGTCGTGCAGACGCAGCGGGATCGAGCGAATCGTTCGGATGTTGGTCGTGACATCGTCGCCCACCTCGCCGTCGCCGCGCGTGGCGCCGGTCGCCAGGACGCCGTGCTCGTACCGCAGGCTCACCGCCAGGCCGTCGATCTTCAGCTCGACCACGTAATCGTAATCGGCCTCGCCCAACTGCTTGCGGACCCGCTCGTCGAACGCCTTCAGTTCATCGGCGTTGTACGTGTTGTCCACGCTCAACATCGGGATGCTGTGGCGGATGGTGGCGAATTCCCCCAGCGGCCTTCCCGCGACGCGCTGCGTGGGCGAATCGGGCGTCACCAGCTCGGGGTGCCTGGCTTCCAGCGACTTGAGCTCCGCGAACAACTCGTCGTACTGCTGGTCCGTGATCCGCGGCTCGTTGCGGACGTAGTAGAGGTGGTCGTGTTCGCGGATCTCCCGCCGGAGCCAGTCCATTCGCTTGATCGGTTCGTCCATCGTGTTGTCCCTGCGATCCCGCGGGCCCCGTCGATTCCACACGGTCGCTCAGACGTCACGACAGGCCCGCACCGTCCGGGATTATAACCTGCGGGAGCTTCCTTCTGCCATGGGGAAATGCGTAGCGACGACGTCGCGCGCCAAATCGGGGAACGATGGATCTCGAGACCGGGTGCGCCTGGGTCTTGTGGGAATTCGACGCCGGGCGCTTCCGGCCCGGCGTCTGAAGAAAAGGGATCACCCTCCTCCGGCGCCGGTCCCTCGAGACCTTGACCGGATACAGGCGTCCTTGCCGAATCTCCACCCTCGAGAGACAACTCGTCAACCCCGCCGCGATCGGATGCCAGGCCTTCGGCAGGATCGCTCGCGCCGCCGTTCACCATCCTCCGTTTGGGACCGATGCCTACCGGCCCCTCGGCGGCGCCGAGACGAACTGCCCCTTCGAGATCTGGTAGTCCAGGTCTCCCGTGCGGGTGCGAACCCGCACGAAATCGCCGTCGGCGGCGAAGATCGCCAGCGTCTCTTTCTTGTAGACGATCACGGCCGATCCCTGAAACCGAATCGCGTTGTGCAAACTCGTTCCCAATTCCATGATCTGCTCATCCCGGAACCCGACTCGCTGCATGATTCGAACGATGTCGTCGGGACTGAGCGTTGCGACCTGCGTGTTGTGCCTGGGAATCACCCGGAACGGCGACTGCGGTTCGGGCCTCTTGTCGGACCAGTCCACCGGCCTGAACCACCCGTTGCAGCCTGCGACGCCCAAAGCCAGCAGAACCAGCGCCAGCGGAAGACCCCGGGCGGCGAACCTTCGCAAGCTCTCGGCCCACGGCCGCTCCGACAGAGCGTTGGGGGACCGCTGCACGTCAGTACCTGTTCCCAATCTGGATCCACGATTGCCGATCACGGGTTTCCGCGCTCCTCATTTCAGGGTTCTTGCTACGGCTGACGATTCAAGGCCTCGCGAAGGCCGGAGGTGAATTCCTCCCCTGCCGGCTGGGGCTGCGCACCGGGGCTTCCCGGACCGGCGGCGATCCCGGCCGGCGGCCGACTGGTCGTCACGCTGCCGATGTCCGGAATCAGGGTGGCCGTCACGAACACCGCGATCTCGCGAGTCTCCTTGTCGTTGCTGTTGTTGCGGAAGGCCCGCCCGATGATCGGCAGACTGCCCAGCACAGGCACTTTTTGCTCGACCTGCGCCGTGCGGGTCTCCGTCAAACCGGCCACCGCGACGGTACCGCCGTTCTGGACGGTGACCGAGTTCCTCGCCTGGCGGCGCGTCACGATCGGCAGATCGCTGTCCCGACCCTTGGCGACGCTCGTGCTGACCTCGACGGCCATTTCGAGCGTGATTTCGTTGCTGTCGCCGATCTTCGGCGTGATGGTCAGGATCGTGCCGGACTCGATCTTCTCCAGCTCGGCTCGCGAGTAGAACTGATTCGAGTTCTGGGTATCGCTCATCATGAACCATTCTTCGCGGATGGATCTCAGTTGGGCTTGCTTGCCGTCCTGCGCGATCAACTGCGGGTTGGTCACGATGTCCGCCTGGCTCATCGACTGCAGCAGATTCAACGTCGCCATCAAGGAGTTCGTGAACGTCGAGTCGGCCGAGTAGCCGAGCTGGAGCCCCTTGGTCCAGACGTCTCCGTCGTAGAACGCTCCGGCCGACATGGTCGGGAACTGCCACTGAACGCCCAGATTCAGCAGGTTGCCGCGCTCCATCGCCACCACGCGGGCGTCCAGCAGGACCTGCCGGCGAGGCATGTCCAGCCTGCGGACCGTATCGATGATCGTGCCGGCGATCGCCTTGGGCGCGGTGACCACGAGGATGTGCCCCTGGTCGTTGGGGTCGTTGGTGCTGGGGGTCTCCGCCTGGACGTACTGCTGATACTGCAGAGCCAGCATCTCCTTGACCTTCACAGGCACCTGGTGGTTGAGGCGCAGCTGTCGCGTCTCGCTGAGCTCGAAGAACGCAGGACCGGTGGGGCTGCGGTCGCCGACGATGTAGAACGTGCCCATGTTCTTGTACACGTAGGGGGTCGCCGCCAGGACCATGGTCAGGGCTTCTTCCAGCGATAGATTCTCGAAGTTGGCGTTGGCCCTGCCGCTGACGTTCGGGTCCGGGATGATCGGCACTTCCGCTTCGCTCGACATGGCGTCCAAGGCCATCAGAATATCGCTGCCGGCGAACGTGTTCGAGATCGGATGATAGACCAGGTACGTGCCGTCGGGCTGGACCTTGAACGTGTATTCCTTCTTCGTCCCCTTAAGGATCTCCGCCAACGCCAGGTTGACGGGCATGCCCTGGAGGGTCCCGATGCCCTTGGCGATATCTTCATCCTTGACCGTCAGATCCACCGCGATCTTGGTGCCCGACTGCCGCGAGATCTCCACGAGCGTGCTGAGCAACCTGGGCCGGCCGGGGCCGTCGATGAGCGGGTCATCGCCGCCTCCGAGCGAATCGATCCCGGGGGCGTCGATCGGCATTCTGCCTTCGGCCATCGCCCTGAGGCTGTTGTACCGACTGAGCACATCGCGAATCCTGGCCTGGGTGGCCGCGGTCATTTCCTGATCCAACAGGGTGTCGAGTTCCTGCTTCAGTTGCGCCGCCTTCTGGAGCAAGGCCGTGCGAGGCGTCTCAATTATATCCGGAATCGTCGGAGTAACGCCAGTCGGTGGAGTCGTCGCAGTGCCGCCCGTCGGCGGAGTCGTCGCAGCGCCGCCGGTCGGCGGAGTCGTCTGAGTCCTGCCGGTCGGTGGAGTCGTCGCAGTGCCGCCGGTCGGCGGAGTCGTCGCAGTGCCGCCCGTCGGCGGAGTCGTCGCAGTGCCGCCCGTCGGCGGAGTCGTCGCGGTGCCGCCGGTCGGCGGAGTCGTCGTAATCCTGCCGGTCGGCGGGGTCGTTGTCGCGCCGCCCTTGGGCGTAAGCCCTTCCATGTCCGTGACGACGTTCACGTAGTCGACCGTCCCCTCGATGTCCAGATCCTCTTTGAAGAACTCGAGCGAACCGGTCCAGCCATAGGGGACTTTGACCGCATACTTGCCGTTGACGTCCGTCATGGCGGTGTAGCCGCCCGGATTCGCGGTCACCTTCACGCCTTGAATGGCCTCCGTCCCGGCCTTGATCGTGTTGGTGATCGTCATCATCTTGACTTCGCCTGTGATCGTCTGGTTCGCGATCGGCGCCATCACCGCGATATCGAAGGCCTTGGTGGCCGGGCTGAACGTGTAACCGTCCCTTTCAACCGTGATCCTGCCCTTCCAGCCGTGGTCCACCATCAGCTCGAACAAGCCGTCGGCGTCCGTCAGGGCCGACTGGATTTGGCCACCGGCGGTGATCGACACGTCCGGAATCGGCACGCCGTTCTTGTCGACGACCTTGCCCGAGATCGCGTACTGGATGATCCGAGGCGAGTAATCCTGGTTCGTTTCGTTGGCCAGCACGCTCGTGTACCGCTGCTCCGCGGGCTGGAACATGAACCCCTGCTTCGTGGGCGTCACGGTCCCTTCCCAATTGTAGGGCACCTTGGCGGAATAGGAACCGTCGCTGCGGGAAACCACCGAGGTGGGGAACCCTTTGAGGAAGACGCCAGGCTGGCCGACGATGCCGGAGATCTCGTAGAAAATCTTCTCGCCTTTGAAATCCTGCTTGAGCTGATCGGTCGTGATCGAGTTATACGGACGTTCGGCCGGCGTGAAGCTGAACCCCTCCTTGACCGGGACGATTACGCCTGTGAAACCGTACTCGACCCGCACGCTGTAGACGCCTTTGTCGTCTGTCGTCACCGTACCGCCGGGGAATCCCGCCAGTTCCACCGCGCCCAGGCCGGAAATCGTGCCTTCGATCTTCAGGTAAACGACGCTCCCTGTGTAGTTATCGTTCTCAATGTCCGCCATCACCTTGGCGTAGGGTCGGGAAGCCGGCTCGAACGTGTAACCGGGCTTCTCGGGAACCACGGTGCCTTTCCAGCCGTGGACGACCGTCGTCTGGTAGAATCCGTTCTCGTCGGACAGGACCGGATCGGGCCCGAAACCCTTGAGCATGACGCCGGGCAGGCCGGTGGAGCCGGAGACAACGTAGGTGATGACGTGAACACTGAAATCCTGGTTCTCAAACGAGCTGAGCACGATCGGATAGTCGTAGGACTCGGGCGTGAACTCGTGCCCTTCGCGGGTCGGCGTGACCTTGAGATTCGTGGTTCCGTATCGGACTTCGGCGCTGTAGCGTCCGTTGGCGTCGCTCTTGGGATTGCCGGGCAGGCCCTGCATCACAACGTCGGGCGCGCCGACCGAACCGGAGATGGTGAAGGTGACTTCCGTGGGCTTGTAGCTGTCCTCGCTGAAGTTCTTGGTGACCTGGCTGTACGAGCGACTGGGAGGATCGAAACGGAAGCCCGTCTTGTCGGGCGCAACGGTGCCGCTCCAGCCGTATTCCACCTTGGCCGTGTAGCGACCGCTTGTATCGCTGACAACATCGGTGGGGAAACCGCCCATTCTCACGTCCGCCTGGCCCACCGATCCGCTGATCGTGTAGGTCTGCATGGTGGGCAAGAAATCCTGATCGGGCATGTTGGCCGCAACCCGGGTGTACTCGCGCGACGGCGGCTGGAACGTGAAGCCCAGCTTCACCGGCGTGACCTTTCCGCTCCAGCCGTGCTCGACGGTGACGGAGAAGACGCCGTTCTCATCGGTGGTCGGCAACGGCGTTCCGGGAAGCCCCGTGAGCGAAACCCCTGCCAGCCCGATGTTGCCGGAGATCGTGTATGTCTTCTTTCGGACCACGATTTCCTGGCTGCGGGCCACCGGCGCGAACAGCAAGATCGCACAGAAGGCAATCATCCCGCTCAAAGGCATTGTACCGACAAATCGCTTGGCCATAGGTCAAGGTCCCTTTCTGCAGCCGTCACTTCACCACCCTGCGGCTTCACCTGTATCGGCAATCCTGTGCCTCGCTTTAGCAGAAACCTCCTCTGCCGTACTGCTATACGCCCTACAACTTGATGTTGATCTTGGTCCTGGCGCCTTCGGGAGCTCTGTCCCATTCGGCGAATTTCGCGGCCTTCTGGCCGTCCTGTTCATAGATCTCGATGAGCATCTGGTTCTGCTGATTCTCCTGGCTGATCTGGCCCGAAGAGTTGCGTCCGGTGTACTCCAGGACCGCCGTCAGACGATAGAAACCCAACGGCATATTGGACACATCCAGCACGCCGGAGAACGTCCGCGTCTCGAAGGGCAGGAAGATGCCTCTCTGGAGGCTGGCTTCGCTGCTCATGAGGAACTGCTGATACTTGGCGTCCGGCTCGCCCACCGGCGTCAGAATCCCCTTGCATCGCGGCGTCACGTGAGTCACGCCGTTGTTGAGGAAGCTGGACGTGACCATGTACCGCGCCGGAGTCAGCCCGGCGAAGGAAATCGACATCGGGCTGATCACGTTCGTCGCGGTGGCCCTGCCGTTCTTGAGGCAAACGTGCGTCGTCTTCATGCCCGCCGGCGATCCGTCCCGATACGTCGTGTGGAGCCGGAGCGTGCCGTAGTAGTTCGAGTACTGCGTGGCGGTGGCCGGCGTGCGGACGATCAGGTTGAGCGTCCGTCGGCCGTAGCCCTGCATCGTGAACTGCTGGGGCTGCACCGTCACCCAGTCGACGCACCCGAGGTCCTCGCCCTTGATGCCGCTGCCGTTGATGACATGCAGCATATGTTCGGGCAGAATGAACTCCACGTTCACGGTGACCGGGTCCTCGGACCCGTTGCCGACCGTGATCTGTCCGGTTCGGGTCGAGCCCGGCGTCACGTCGATGAACACGTTTTCCTTGTCCAGGTCGATCGGCGCCAGTCCCATCCCCTTGCCGACGACTTGGTCGCCGACGAAATCGATCTCCTTATTGACGCCGTTGCCCCGGCGCCCGTCCACCCAGAGAAAGCCTTCGATCTTGTACTTGCCGCTGGGAAGCAGGATGCCGAGATCCTGTTTGAGGGTCAGCTTCACGCCCGGGATGATGCCGTTGTCCGGGAGCCGCACCTCCGCCACCTTGGCCCAGTGGCCCTGCCTGGACTGCCAGACGCGGATCTGTCCGGTCAGACGCGAATAGGTGCCGCCGCTGTTGGCGATGGTCACGGTCCCCTTTACCGAGGGCAGAGGGTTCTCGACCGTCGGTTCTTCGTAAATCAGGCCCACGTCCTGCAGTTCCACCCGGTGCTGAATCGGGATGTTCTGCGCCTCCAGGATGATCGGCACGAGGTATTGCATGCCCAGCAGCGCCCCGCCGTACGGACCGTCGATGTCCGTCTCGCGAGGCTCCGTCTCGGCGATCAGCGCCGCGAAGTAGAAGCCTCGCGTGCCCGCGGGAATATTGGCGAAGACCGTGGCCGGAACGCGCTGGAACGGGTCGACGACCGCGCTTTCCACGTTGCACCTGAGCCAATCCTTGCAGCTTCTGAGAGCGGACATGTCCATCGTGCTGGAGGGTTCGTCGGGCCGCACCTCCGTCCACACGCCGTCGGAGTCCTGGCTAAGGTCGGCGATCCGCAGCGATACGGTCTCGGTCGCATCCCGACTGATGTTATCCAGGGTGAAATTCAGCCGAACGTTCGGCCTGCCCGGGGTAACCTGCTGTCTGAGGATAATGGGCTGAACGATGAACTCGCCGAATGCAGAGCTCGTCGCCAGCAGCACGAAGGCCACGATTCCGATAACTCTTGCCAGAGGGCCGCCGCTGCTGCGAACCGCGGCGTTCGCTCGGCGTTTCGAGAGATTCGCTTCCACCTGCGTTGATTGCTTTCCGTACACCATGATTACTCCAGCGCTCTCAAATTTCACTTGATCTGTGCCTCTGGGCGTAGAATACGTGCGGTCAGTCCTACGCCGATTCTGCCGGTTGTCTTCGGCATTCCAGAGCAGGCACTTGCCCTCTTTCTGGCGATTTCCGTGAAACACCCCCAACCCATGGTGCTGCCTCCCCCAGGACCGTCATGGTGTCCTGGCAGGAGCCCCAAATCCGATTCCCCAACAATACCAGAATTCACCCCTTCTGTCAAGCCTATTTTCACTGTCTTACCTATTTTACCCTCGATATCCAGGGGGCACGCACAAGACGAAACGATCCCTCGTCAAGGGCACACATGATCTGCCTCTTGGGTCCTCTAATATCCCTCAGACATGCCTGAGAACACGCGAGATTCCGGCGTGGCATCTTCCCAGGGAACGCCTGTCCGCCTTGCGTTGTGAAATAGAGAAGGGGAGAGCTGAAGATCAGCCCTCCCCTTGGTGTTCTAGGACTCAGTCGTTTGGGACCGCTACGCCGTGATTTGCCATCGGCTTTGACGCAGGAAACCTGCGTCCGGGGCCCGCTCACGAC